>WNFX01000053.1_pt1 | contig 87338 bp, 83 predicted proteins | sample 5400111 | NCBI WGS metagenome assembly WNFX01 (sample SAMN13153363, study PRJNA577476) | soil metagenome | isolation source: 40 cm soil or saprolite under grassland replicate 1 | place: USA:California | collected 2016-06-15
AACCGAAACACTTGTTCTATATGAGATATACCATATACCTCATGAAAATACAAGCCGCTTCTCACCCGCCAGGTGACCTCTTCATGGCAGAGAGGTGTCAGAATTCATGTGCCATATCCCATAGAACCACAGCCAAAATGCTTGATGTGAAGCGGGCTAATGGCCTTTTGCAGCGGATGAGAACGTCTCATCCACTTTTCCCCTACAAAAACATCAAATCACACTGGCGGGCGAGTTCTGCGTGACTCTAACGAGCGAGCAGCACACCATGAGAGCAAGGCAGACTACGCGCCAATGCCGTCACCTGGGCACGCACCTCGGAGGAAAACCGGCGGGGTGGTCCAGATTGTGGGACGTCCTGGAGCGAACGTGTCTCAGACTAGCGTCGTCGTCACTTACGGGTGAGACGGGCGTCCGATGATCTGCAAGAAACCCAGCGTGACAGGCAAACAAGTGAGGCCAGTTCATCTCTAGAGCGCTTGGCTGTTTTCTTGTTTTGTATCGTTTTTCAAGAATGGGTGGTCCAAGTAGTCATCACAGGGTACTGAAGAGGCTCCCCTACGACTTGCAGTGGCGTAGGTAATCGATGATCAGCGGATGCCAGAAGTGATAGGTGATGTACAACCCCGAGCCTTCCTCAGAAAGGAACCCGGCTTGGAGCGCCTCTTCTAGCAAATCAATGATGGTCTCCTCGGTGTGTTCAGTTGCAACCTGAAGCAATTGGCTCAACTCAAAAGAGCCACCCAGGAAGGCAGCCTTTCCTAACAACGCCTGGCATTCGTCGCTGAGCCCACTCAAGGAGTATTCAAATAAGGCAGTAATAGCCCCTGGCAGGGGACCCTCAGGGAAAGATAGGCCGCGGGAAAGGGATGGTTCCTAACTTGCGACCTACCCCAGGGCAGGGGAGTAATTCCCTTTCTGCTACGTTGGGCCAAAGTCACGCTAGCTGTCACAAATGTACTGTTTACCCGGTTTGGAGACCATTGCAGACCAGGGATAAACCAAGCAATTAGTTTGCCCCTAAAATGGAATGGTCTCCTTCATGCCTGGTTCTTCTTCCCAAATTGTACAAAGTCGAGCTGAGAGCTACCTCTAATTGGGCTTGAACTCTCCAGTGAGGATCAGGAGCGCCATCAGCTCCAGAGACTTGCTGAAGTAGTTCGGCTCATCGTGGTTGGAAAGCCAGTCGATGCAGTCAGCCGACCACTGCGCCGTTGCCGAGTCGCCCACACCGGCCACACAGAAACCCGAGAGGTAGGCGGCGTTGATGTAAGACGCAAACGACGAGGCGTCTAGCGCGCCCTCGGCCCTGACGTTATCAGGGATCTGGTTGGCTCGTGCCCGCTCGGCGTTCGCCAGCCTGGTGATCATGTTTCCCGAAATCGGGGCGTTGTTCCACAGCTTGTTAAGCGTGTTGCGCCACGGCATCCGAATCGCGTTGTAACCGTACTTGTAGCCGTATCCATCAACTGGCCCCCTCCCACTCCGATCACAGGCGTCAGGCACATAACCGGTTGGGAAGTTTTTATAGAAGTACGTTGTAGCCAAGGGCTGGTTTGCTGCGGTGATGTTATTCCACCTGGTGGTATTGCCGGTGTGGATGCCGAACTCTTTCCAGTGAGCAGGAGCGGCGTAGTCAGGCATATAGATGTTCCTGTCGAACCCCCACCCGTCTCCGTTGGTCATCAGGTTTGGGTATTGCGAATGACTGGCTGGCAGGAACTCGTACTGGTCAATCGCGTTGATGAGCTTGGTGGCTTCCTCCCCGTAGTTGATCGCTCCCCTATCGCCCGCGATGCGGTGACGCAGCACCAAGCCAAGAGCGAAGTCCTGGTCACCATCAGTGGCCCCGTTAGACCCGGTGATGTTGCCGTTGGGGGCAACGCGCCAGTTCATCAACCCGTTCTGGTCCTTGTAGTAGTTGTAGTAAAGGAATAGCCCATCGAAGATGGCAGCGGCTTGTGGGTCGTAGATAGGCGAATCCTGGCGAGAACAAACAGCTGTCAAAATGGCCCAGTAACCCATGCCTTCGGAAAAGGTCGTCCCCACTGGTTCTCCGCCCGTTGAGTTAGCATCAGGGACCTGGATGCGATAGGCGCCCACAGGCATCTCATCCTTCATGCCCGACTGCGTAATCAAGAAGGCTTTTCCGGCGGCGTACTTGGTCCTGAACAGACTCTGAATAGCAGGTAGGGTCTTACCGGCTGGCTGAGTGCCGTAGTTATACCACGTCATCGTCTGCGGCGTTGCCGAAGCCTGCGAGGATAACGGCGAGTCTCCAAAGCTGTTGGAGGCGACAATCACGTAATCGTACGTGGTGCCGTTGGTCAGGCCTGTGTCGGTATAGGATGGGGTGTTGGTGGTGCCGATTTGCGTGTATGGCCCACCGCTGGTCGTGGAACGCTTGACCGTGTAGGTCGAGGCTCCCATTACCGCTGACCAGGTGAGAGATACTGTCGTATCTCCAGGGCTCGCCAAAAGATTCGTCGGGGCAGACGGTGCAGCAGAGACTGTGGGCTTGATCGCCGCGATCCATGCAATGCCCTGCGCCCACTGGCTGGTGGTGTTGCTCGATGAGGCCGTGCCACCGGCGGCGTTGACGTTGTCCTGAGTTGCTTGGGTGACGTAATTGGAGACACTATCGCTCACGAGATTCTCGTACCCAGGGCCGGCGGTGTAGCTGTCTCCTAGCGCCGTGCTCATATAACCGCCGATCACCGCATCGCCAGTGACAATAGGGCTTGAGGTCCAGACCTCGTGGCTCTGTACGTAAGCGGTGTCTTTCGCCACAGCAAATGTGTCCAGCATGTTCGAACTTGCCACACCGGAGTATGCGCGCAAGATCAATGTGGCGGCGACGAACACATCAGTGGTGACCGTGATAGTCGGCGTTCCACCGGAGTTGGTGACGGTGTACCAGACCTCTAAGCAGTGATCGCCAATCTTTGTCAGTGAACTGAACCACTTTGACCAGGTGTTGCCCATCGAGTCAGTGATCCCAGTAACAGCGGCATGGTCCGCACTCTCAGCGATGGAGAGCAACAGAAAATTGCCTGGGCTGACCGCAGCAGGCGTGAAGGTAAACGAGTTGAGAAAGCTGCTGCCCGAATCGGCGGTCTTTGCTTGAACGAGGGCGATGCTCATGGGGTTTTTGCTCCTTTCTGGTATTCTTTCGTTTCATTCAGCCTGCCAGTACGAAGGCGGCGAATCAGACGATAGTATCCGAAATGGATCTGTAGGCGAACCAGCCTTCTGAACAGAGTATAAGATGGAAGTGTCATGAAAGTGTCACATACACCGTCATGAGGGTATTGTCAACTTGGCTAGATGCTGTGCAAATGGTTGAACATTGTAGCATACTGGCAGGATGAAAACACACATCCCTGCTCCCGACTACAAAGGCTACCGCTTTCCTCCTGAAATGATCAGTCACTGTGTTTGGCTCTCTTTTCGCTTCTCACTCAGTCACCGCGACATTGAAGAACGTATGGCCGAGCGAGGCGTCACATTGACCTACGAAACGGTCCAACAGTGGTGTTTGACGTTCGGTCAGACCTATGCCAATGAACTGCGCCGCCGTCGCCTTCACTGTGGCAACAAGTGGCACTTGGACGAGGTCTTTTTCACCATCAACGGCAAGCGGCACTATCTGTGGTGAGCCGTCGATCAACATGGAACTGTGCTCGACATTTTAGTGCGGAGTTGACGCGACAAGAAGACGGCCAAACGCTTCTTCTGCAAGCTGCTCAAGGGTCTGGAATACGTGCTGCGCGTGATCATCACCGACAAACTGGCCAGCTATGCCGCGGCCAAACGAGAGCTTCTGCCTGGCGTGGAGCATCGGCAGCACCCAGCCGCAGTCGGCGTGCTCGGGGAAGACCAGCGTGAGCCGACGGCCAGAGCAGGACACAGCCGGGTCGGAAGGGATCGTGTGGTCCAGTGGCGGGGTACCTGTTCCCAGCTGGCGCAGGTGACGGTTCGGGAGAAGGGGGTGGTCGGCAGCACCCAGACCTCGCTCAGCTCGGCCTGCCACAAGGACTCCACGAGTCGGCTCAGGTCGCTCGCCTTGGCGGGCAGCAGCAGCGAATGCAAGATGCGCTTGCCTCCGGTTGCATCCACAAACAGCATCTCGGTCTCCGTGAGGATGCCGATGCTTGTCTGCGGGTTCATGATGGGGATCGGGTTATTTCTGTTGGTCATACGCTCGATGTGTGCAGGAATGAGCTCTTCTGCACACGCTCCCGTGTGTCTTTCCTCTCCGACTGCCTGCGAGACCGCCCACGGATCGACTCACTCTGGGGCACATGTGTGCCAAGAGGAGATGAGCAGCGGGCAGAGCACACCTTGTCTGGGTATGCTTGTGGTACCAGAGGCGCTCCAGATGAGGAGCAGCCAGCTGTAATGGTGACGTGCCGTCAGCGCAGACGAGCACAGCACGCCCTCTGGTTGCTCTCTCACAGGGGAGGTGCAGGATGGTCATTCCTGCTTTCTGTACAGAACCTATTCTTCCCGAGGCGAGCCAAAACGGTAAGGCCGAAGGCACGATGCCTATTCACCTCAGGCAGTGAGGGAGAGCAGGAGGCCACGCACGTCATCCGGTCTCATCTAGAGGAGCATCTGCTTGGGAACGTTGCTCCACCCCCTCGTGTGTGGCAGCTCCCATGCAGACGATCAAAGGCTGCCGTCGCTATCCTGATGAAGATGTCGCCAATGTACTGCGCGCGCAGGTTCCCTCCCGCACCAGACAGCCTTCTGGTGGACAATGAACGTCTGTGTCCTTTCAGACCTTGCCTGCTGACATGATACAATACCCTTGAGACCGAAGCAATGAAGCTAACGGTGCGTGTTTCTGCATAAGTCACATCGATCTCTGGGTGAGGTAAGTTTCCGATGAGTCCATCTCAAAATTGCAGTCAGTCTCTGCTCGGCTGACCGATGTCCTGGTGTGGCATATCTACTGGTGGTTGGGCAGGCCGACGAGAGAGCTTGTCTCTCCCAGAGGAAAATCCCGGAGCTTCACAGAAGGGATAGAGTATGACAGAGGAAGCAATCATAGATGAACTTGCCAGGTTGGCGATAGACTGGGCATTGGAGGAGGAACCTGTGGGGACCACAGCCGAAGTGACAGACATCGTCGAGGTTGATCCGCTCGAGTGGGTGACAGACACCTCTGGCATCACCCCTGATCGGGCGTTTGTGGTGAATATCTTGCTCGATGATGCTGACGTGAAAGACGAGACGGACGTCGAGAGCGAGCGTGAGGTGTCGGCAGTCTATGGCTACGACACGGAGCGTGATCGCTTCACCTTTGCGTATGGGGCTGATTACCCTCTCATTGAGCCTGACGACGAGGAAGATGAGGAGTTTGGGGAAACAGAGGAAGAGCAACGCTGAAAAGGGCGAGGATCTGCTGGTGTGGTGGGGATGGGAGCGTGAGGGCTCGTCATCAAACAGGAGGAGGTGCAGGTACTCACCTCACAGGATGTCACGAGCTGCCTCCATCATGATCCTGTGGTGCTGGATGTTTACTCGGGACGTCCTTCCGTGTGCTGCTGCACGTGGTATGATTCCAACTCTCCAGGAGCGTTGCGCATCAACGCAAAAATGAGGCGCTTATGATTCTTCATGAAGTCCACCGCGTTTGTTGCGGTTGCTACTTGCACACGATAAGAGGCGTGCGTTGACCTATGCTCGATGTATGCACCTGCCCCGTCAAAGGTCACCAGATAGTGACCCATATGCATGCTATCTCGCTGTCCTTCTGTGCGTTCAAGGCTCATGATTCCTCCTCTTATAGATTCCCCCTGTCTCGTCAAGGCGGTCTAGAGCAGAAGCCTGTAGTGTGCTCAGCGCTTCCCGGTCCTTCACAGTGCGTTGGTCCGCTTGCTTTGGAAACACACGGAAGCATCACGCCAGCGTCCATTCGTGTCTACGAACGTGAACGTGCCAGGTTGGAGAAGTCACCACGTCGAGTGTCCAGATGGAGCAGACAGAGCGTTGCACACCCCCTGCAGCGATGGCAGCTGCTCCCTTTGAAAGCAGTCCATGCTTTTCCCCCTTTGAGAGTAGCCTTATCTTATTGAATAATTCTACTCGCCAACCAAACGACAACAAAAATCACCTGCCAAATCCTATAGAACCATAGCTGATCTCATGCTGAAATTCGGTACATCTCACGCGGAAAATCGGCCAGAAACCAGGGCATTTTGCTCTCTGTATAGAGTACATTTGTTCTATAGATGTGTCTGACGTTGATGCTAAAGGCAGCCCGTCACGTTCACGATGCAGCCTGGCCAAGAACGAAAAAAGGAGTATATTCATTGTATAGACAACCTGGCATAGAGCAGGAGGGGAAGCGCACCGTTTCGCTAGCGTCACTTCCTGATCTTCCTCGACTTGGCAGGGAACGCAGGACACATCTTGCCTTGCGCCAGGGCAAATGGAGCACACCCAGGACAGAGAGCGATGCCAAGCCGGAACAGCATACAATCAAAGCCAGTGGTGGATCGTCTACGGCTGGTAGAAGGCCCACCCATCCAGGGGCATATCGTGCAGCATAGTGATCCTCATCGCCTGCTCGTCATCGATGGCGTGGTCGTGTCCTGCACCCCAACGGAGTACTCCTTGCTGATGTGCCTGCTCCAGCAGAGCGGAGGCTATATAGCCTTTGCGCCTCTGGTGGAGTGCGCCTTCCAGAGTCCGCTGAACCGCAGTACCCGCCGTTCGTTGACGCAACACATGAGTCGCGTACGTACGAAACTGTGGCCCTTTGGCTTCGATGTCTGTTGCCTCACTGGTTACGGCTATCTGCTGCTCTCACAGCCTGCTCAGCAGGCTGCGCATGAGCAGGAACCGCACCTGCTGCGTGTCTGAAGGCAGAGGATGAGCATGTTGCTGGAGATGCATGTGTAGCAAGAGGGAACAATTCCCACTGACCTGAAGCGAATACGTTTGTAGCCAGGAAAGAGACGATAGTCCTCGTACCAATACTCCAATTGCACAGGTCACAGTGAGCTCCCTGGACACTACAGCCTTATCACGTGGAGGGACACGATGGCACAGCAGATGACGCCATCCAAACGCAAGCGTTTGCTCAAGACCTTTGGGCAATGCCCGGCAGGCTATACCACAGAGGACCTGGAACGCTTTCTCGACCTGCTCCACGGGCTCTATAGCCATGTCTTGACCCCTGCTGAACTGCGTCAGATGGTCGTGAGCGACCCCTTCGATCGCTCGGACAATCCTCGCTGCCTCACGGTAGTGGAGCTTGCAGACTGGTTAGAGGCCCTGGTGGCGTGAGGCGGACGCTCGCATGGATGCAAGGGAGCGGCATCATCGCATGGTTGTGTCGGGTACGCTTTGCACCCACTCTCACCCTTCAGGAGTGAGAGTGGGTGCACGTCCTCGCACCGTGCTCACTTGTTCCTCGTGTTCCCTTTGTTCCCGCGCCCCTTCGCCCGAAATCCTCTCCGCCGGACTTCCCTAGGCCCTGGCATGCGTGTGGGCAGATGATCACCGGGGCTATACTTGCGCTTCTGCGCCTGGATGGTCTCGTCGTTCATGTGCATGTAGTTCTTGACGGTGGTCATGTCCTCGTGACCCAGCAGTTCCTGCAGGCTGAAGGGGTCGTTGCCCAGCACCAGGTAGCGGATGGCGAAGCAATGACGCAAGATGTGGGCGCTGATGCGTTTGTCGGTGATCCCGGCGCGTTTGCGCAGGTGCGCAAAGAGCAGAGCCACCCCGTTCTTGGTGAGCGGGGTACGTGTTTCGGAGAGGTACAGGTGATCCTCGCCTCCGCTCCCCCAGTCGGCTAGTTCCTCCTCATCTGGCCGCTGCTTGTCCAGGTAGTACAAGAGGTTGCGCAGGCAGTTCTGGCCGAGCGCGATGCGCCGCTCCTTGGAGCCCTTGCCCGTGACGGTGAGGACGCCGCGCTTGCGGTCGAAATCCGCGATGCGCAGCCCGCACAACTCGGAGATGCGGATGCCGGTATCGTAGAGCACCCAGAGGATGGCCCGGTTGCGGGCGGCGGCTCGTTCGGCAATGGGGCCCGATTCGTTGGTGGGCGTGCAGGCGACCAGGAGCCGCTCGAACTCCTCGGCCTCAATGGTCTGGATGAGCGGCTTGCCGACTTTGGGAAAGGTGACGCGGTCAAAAGGGTTGTTCTGGAGGATATCACGGCGCACCAGCCAGTGGAAGAAGGCGCGAGCGGAGCGCGCATAGGTCTGGATGGTGCGTTCAGATCTCGGTTTGCCGTGCCCGCCGGGGCTGGTGCGCAGGTGGGCGAACCAGGCGCTGATATCGGGGGCGTCCACCTCACCCACCAGGCTGATACCGCGTTCCTTCTCGAAGTAGGTGCGCATCAGGCCGAGGGCGGTGCGGTGCCACTCCAGGGTCTTGTCGCTGTGATTGCCCCCGGCGTGATCTTGCAGGTAGTCGTCAACCGCGCGGGCGATGGTGGTGCCAGCGCGGCGGGATGCCTGCAGGCGCTGCTGCTCGTGCCTCCCCTTCGGCTTGCTGGTGGCTGCCTCCGCTGCTTTTTCCGCTGCCTGCTGCGCACGTGCCTGGACCTGCGCGTCAAGCTTGGTACGCTGGGCGGTGGCACGCTTCTTGGCGACGTGTTTGCGGCGTCTGAGCGTGGTCTTTCCCATCTTTTTGGGTGTAGGGGTGTTGTTTGGTTCGTTCGCGGTCATTGGTGCTTGCCTCCTTTTCGGCTGCTCATGCCCCGGGGCAACCGGGCAGCGGGATGGGCAAGAGGCAGGATGTCGCGTTTCTATGAAGGCAGGATGTCGCGTGTGCCGGGGCAGGATGTCACGTGAAAATGAGGCAGGATGTCGCTGTACACCTTTTTGCACATAAAAACATCGTCTCCTTGCTTGCCAAATCGCTGCCTGGTTGTCACCAGGCGGCTTCTCACCGGCCAGCAAAGAGACGATGTAAATAAAAGAGCGGGAGACGGGACTCGAACCCGCGACAGCCTGCTTGGAAGGCAGGTGGTCACAGGATCGCCGTTTGCCTGGTATGAAGTGGCTTTGGGGGCCGATTGAACAACTACTTCCGAATTTCGTGCGGCTCTGACAAAAGATGTTGCACACCTCAGGCAAAAGATGTCACGTCCTCGCGAAGGCAGGATGCTACAACCTCAGAGCGCTCTAGAACAACTATACCAGACCCCTTGCGCAAACACAAGGGAGGCAGGATGTCTACCCACACATAAAAACTGAAGATGATCTTATTTCATAGGCCAGCGTCTCCACCCCACTCGGGCAAGTTCGCTTGCAAAAAGCGGTGGAAGCAGCGTCTTGATTATCTGCTCTTGAAGAGCTCATTTTCAGAGCGGATGGTCCAAGTAGCCAGCACAGGAGCGAAGCTTCGCTTCTTGCTTCCCATCATATGGCAACCTCCTTCAGATGACCACTGCACTCTCTTCTCTCTCACCATGTTCTTCACTTTTCAACCGGCTGAGCAATGGTGCGAACGAAACAAAAGGCTTCTCGATGGGCAAGTACATCTCAGCCACCAGAACGGTTTCCATCCAGCCTGTAGGGTTGTGACGATTTTGTGCGGACACAGCAGTTCCCTGTGATGCAATCGTGAGAGCGATGCATTACAGTATCAATGTAAACGCAGGTGGGAGCGGAGCGTAACGACAAGGGCGTCAGCCAGGAGGTGCAAGATGAACGTACAAAGCACAACAATGAACTGCAATACGTGCCACAACCAAACAGACGAGCGCTGCTCGTATTGTCTTCTGCCCGTCTGTCCTGAGCATGGGGAGCACGTCCAACCCTGGTTCACGCATCGACAGGTGCTGGTCTGCACTCCTTGTCAAGCAAAACTCCAGGAGATTGCCCACGAGGAACAGAGCCTTTCCTCTTCTCGTCATTGGATACCAATGTATGGTAGACCGGGCGATCCTACTGCTGGCTAGTCCCTTTTCCCGCGTTTTCGGCGCAACAATCACGCTCAAGCTCTCTGCACCCCAGAGCTTGCCAGCAGGAAGCCGTGAGGGGTGCGCATATCATGTACTATTCTCTGCAACAGCTTGTTGTGAGATCTGCTGCGAGAATATCTCTGGAAAGGAGAAAGAAGTCTTATGTCAAGTCAACAGAATGCAACGGTACGATGGGGCATGTTCGCCATCGAAATGCTTGCAGGAGCATGGACGCTGGTGCATCTCATCTGGAGTGTGGCTGGTATCAAAGCTGACGATTATTGGGGGGTGGCTTTGCCCATCCTGTTTCTCCTCGCCCTGATTCTGGCGTTCGTGCAGTATTCCCAGGAGCGGCATGCTTTGGTGACTGCTGCTTCGACGGAGCAGTTTCCTGAGCCTGCGATCGCGAAGTTTTTCCTGGCTTCAGCGGGTTCTGCCGGGATGTGGTTTGTCGTGCGCATGTACGTGGGCACCGGGTGGCTGCTGGCCGGCTGGGAAAAGGTGATCTCGCCTGCCTGGGGCACCAGTGGAAAAGCCCTGAGCGGCTTTGTCGCTGGCGCTTTAGCCCAAACGACTGGGGCGCATCCGGCAGTACAAGGATGGTACGCGTCGTTTTTACAGAATTTCGTGCTTCCCAATGCAGGTTTGTTCTCGTTCCTGGTGACCTGGGGCGAAGTGGCGGTTGGGTTAGGTCTCCTCTTAGGAGTGCTGACAGGGATAGCAGCAGGTTTTGGGGTGTTGATGAACCTGAATTACCTGCTGGCTGGGACAGTCAGTATTAATCCGGTGCTGGGGGTTCTTGGATTATTCCTATGCTTCTCGTGGCGAGTCTGTGGATGGATCGGCGTTGATCGGTGGTTGCTGCCTGCGTTGGGATTGCCCTGGAAACCGGGAACCTGGTTCCAGTCTCCAGGGTCGGCGGCAGCTGCTCCGCCGTCCTAATCGCTCACGGAGTTTTTGTTCTGATAACGAGTCGTCTCTTGCTGCATGCAGCAAGAGACATTTTTATGCGAGAGAAGGCGTGGTGAAACATGTCCTGCTCCTATGTTCCAGCGAATGCTTGTGCCCCTGGCTTGTCAAGGGAGATGGGCCTGCTTTTTTCTCAGTGCCTTCACTGTGATGTATTTGTGAGGTTAACAGTGCATGATTGTGAGTAGTATGTGATACGAGGAATGTATGCTTGACCCTGAGCGAGTCTCTTGCGCAGACTGCTTACAACGTAATAACCTTTTACATGAATCTAGATATCTGGAGGCACTTTATGGAACGTAATTGGGTGACCATAGAAGGCAACGAGGCAGTCGCCACGGTCGCACACGCGCTGAGCGAGGTGATTGCGATCTACCCGATCACGCCATCGACACCGATGGGTGAATATGCTGACGCCTGGTCGGCAGCGGGGCGCGTCAACCTGTGGGGCACGGTGCCATTGGTTGTCGAGATGCAGTCGGAAGGCGGCGCTGCCGGGGCCATTCACGGAGCACTCCAAACAGGGTCGCTGGCAACGACCTTCACAGCCTCGCAGGGCCTGTTGCTGATGATTCCCAACATGTACAAGATCGCCGGTGAGTTGACGCCGACCGTCTTCCACGTGGCAGCGCGTTCACTGGCCGCACAGGGGCTCTCCATCTTCGGCGATCATGCGGACGTGATGGCGACCCGCGCCACCGGCTTTGCCCTGCTCGCCTCAAATTCGGTGCAAGAAGCGCAGGACCTGGCCTTGATCGCACACGCGGCGACGCTCTCGGCGCGTGTGCCCTTCCTCCATTTCTTTGACGGATTTCGCACGTCCCATGAGATCGACAAGATCGAGCTTTTGCCCCACGAAGCTATGCAGGCTCTGATTGATGATTCCTTCGTCAGAGCCCACCGGCAGCGTGCGCTCTCGCCAGACCACCCCTTCATTCGCGGCACGGCGCAAAACCCGGACGTGTACTTTCAAGCCCGTGAAAGCGTGAACGCTTCCTACCAGGCATGTCCGGCTCTCGTACAGGAGGCGATGGACCGCTTCGCCAGGGTCGCCGGGCGGCAGTATCACCTGTTCGACTATGCTGGAGTGCCGGACGCCGAGCGGGTGCTTGTGGTGATGGGTTCAGGGGCCGAGACGGCGCAGATGACGGCGGAGTACCTGGCCGGACAGGGCGAGAAAGTGGGGGTGGTCAAAGTCCATCTCTACCGCCCATTCTCGGTGCGGCACTTCGTGCAAGCATTGCCGCCTACCGTCAAGGCCATAGCCGTGCTGGATCGGACGAAAGAACCTGGCAGTATTGGAGAGCCCCTCTACCTGGATGTGGTCACGGCGGTCAACGAAGGCAGAGATACAGGCCTCATCACTGCATCACCACGCATCACCGGCGGGCGCTATGGCCTTTCCTCCAAGGAATTTACCCCTGCGATGGTCAAGTCCATCTTCGAGGAATTGCGCCGCGACGAGCCGAAAAACCACTTTACCGTGGGCATCAACGACGATGTGACCTACAGCAGCCTCGATTACGATCCCGGCTTTGCTATCGAGGGTGCAGACACGGTGCAGTGCGTATACTGGGGATTGGGCTCTGATGGCACGGTAGGGGCGAACAAAAACTCGATCAAGATCATCGGCGAGGAAACCGACAACTACGCGCAAGGCTACTTCGTCTACGACTCCAAGAAATCAGGGTCGGTGACGATCTCACACCTGCGCTTTGGACCACACGAGATGCACGCTCCCTACCTGATCGGCACCGGCCAGGCCAACTTTGTCGCCTGCCACCAGTTCTCGTTCCTGGAACGGTTCGATGTGCTCAAATACGCCAGGCCGGGAGGAGTCTTCCTGCTCGCCAGCATGTATGGACCAGAGGAGGTGTGGGGGCGCCTGCCACGCGAGGTGCAGCAAACCATTCTTGACAAGCAGCTGCGCTTCTACGTGATCGATGCCTTCAAAGTGGCCAGCGACATCGGCATGGGTGGGCGCATCAACACTGTGATGCAGACCTGCTTCTTTGCCATCAGTGGGATCCTACCCGAGGCGCAGGCAATAGAGCAGATCAAACAGAGCATTCGCAAGACCTATGGCAAGCGCGGCGAGGCGGTGGTGCAGAAGAACTTCCAGGCGGTCGATGCAACGCTGGAGCATCTCTACCAGGTGAACGTTCCGACAGCGATTGCTGACGCGATACATCTGGCCTCCGCAGCAGGCACGGCAGAACCAGTCCCAACCAATGGGCACGGGCGCGGCAAACCCCTGCCGATGCTGACCCGGCGACCACCAGTACCAGTTGAAGCGCCTGATTTTGTGCGGCGGGTGCTCGGTCCGATGATCGTCGGCGAAGGCGATTCGCTGCCAGTGAGTGCTCTGCCCCGCGATGGGACCTACCCATCGGGGACGGCCCAGTGGGAGAAGCGCAACATTGCTCTTGAGATTCCTGTCTGGGACCCTGACATCTGTATCCAGTGTGGCAAGTGCGTGATGGTCTGCCCACACGCGGTGATCCGCGAGAAGATCTACGATGCGACTCGCCTCAAGGAAGCTCCTGAGACGTTCTCGTCGACGGATGCTCGCTTCAAAGAGTTCCCCGGCATGCAGTATACGCTGCAGGTGTCGCCGGAGGACTGCACCGGCTGTGGCCTGTGCGTGGAGGCATGCCCGGTCAAAGATAAGCGACAGGTGGGGCACAGAGCCATCAATATGGCGCCGCAGCCTCCACTGCGCGAGCGCGAAAAGACCAACTGGGAGTTCTTCCTCACCCTGCCAGATGTGGATGGGACGGATCTCAACCTGGCAGCCATTAAGAACTCGCAGCTCGTCACGCCATTGTTTGAGTTCTCTGGCGCCTGTTCAGGCTGCGGCGAGACGCCCTACATCAAGCTGGCGACCCAACTGTTCGGCGACCGCATGATTGTCGCCAATGCTACGGGCTGCTCATCGATCTACGGCGGCAACCTGCCCACGACGCCCTGGACGATGAACCGCGCAGGACGCGGCCCGGCCTGGTCCAATTCGCTGTTTGAAGACAATGCCGAGTTCGGCCTGGGTATGCGCCTGACGCTCGATAAGCAGCGGGAATACGCGAGCGAATTGCTCACCCGGTGTGCCGGTAGCGTGGGCGAGGACCTGGTGCAGGAACTGCTGGGCGCCGATCAATCGCACGAAGCGGGGATAAAGGCGCAACGGGAGCGAGTCGCCATCTTGAAGCAGCGCTTGCAGGCCACGGGTGGTGCACATGACCTCGTACAGAGCCTGCTGAGTGTGGCCGATGCGCTGGTGCGCAAGAGCGTGTGGATCATCGGCGGCGATGGGTGGGCTTACGACATCGGCTTTGGGGGACTCGACCATGTGCTGGCCTCGGGGCGCGACATCAACATCCTGGTGCTCGATACCGAGGTCTATTCCAACACAGGTGGCCAGGCCTCCAAATCCACGCCACGAGGGGCGGTCGCCAAGTTTGCTGCGCGCGGCAAAGGGACGCCGAAGAAGGACCTGGGCATGCTGGCGATGGCCTATGGCAATGTGTACGTGGCCCGCGTGGCGATGGGCGCCAACGACCAGCAGACGCTGCACGCCTTCCTGGAGGCCGAAGCCTATGACGGCCCCTCGCTCATCATCGCCTACAGCCACTGTATCGCTCAAGGCATTGATATGCGCAAGGGACTGGAACAGCAGAAGCTGGCCGTGCAGAGCGGCTACTGGCCGTTGTATCGCTGCAACCCGGCCCGTGCCGAGCAGGGCAAGAACCCGCTGATCCTCGACTCCAAAGAGCCGACGATCCCGCTGGAACAGTACGCCTACAACGAGACGCGCTATCGCATGCTGTTGCAGAGTGACGAGAAGCGTGCTGAAGAGCTTATGCAGGCAGCCAAACACGATGTGCAGGCACGCTGGCAGCAGTATCGCGAGTTGGCTGAAGAACACCACAATGGGTAAGGAGGATTCTGATGACAGCGCTTGATTTCACCACGAACTACCTGGGCCTCGAGTTGAAAAATCCGCTCGTGGCTTCGGCCTCGCCGCTCTCCAAGAAGGTCGAGAGCGTGCGTCGCCTGGAGGATGCTGGCGTGGCTGCCGTGGTGATGTACTCCTTGTTTGAGGAGCAGATCACCCATGAGAGCCAGGAACTGGATCATTACCTCGAACGCGGCACGCACTCGTACGCCGAGTCGCTGAGTTACTTCCCTGACCTGGACACCTACAACCTGGGGCCGGAGCCCTACCTGGAGCACCTGCACCGCATCAAATCGGCGGTGAGCATGCCGGTGATCGGCAGTCTGAATGGCGTCTCATCCGGTGGCTGGGTCGAGTATGCCCAGAAGATCGAACAGGCGGGTGCCGATGCCCTGGAACTGAACATCTACTACCTGCCGACCGACATCGACCTGAGCGGGGCGGACCTGGAAGAGACCTATGTGACCCTGGTCAAAGATCTTCGAGCGAAGGTGAAGCTGCCCATTGCCGTCAAGCTCAGTCCCTATTTCACCTCGATTCCCAACGTGGCAAAACGCTTAGTAGAAGCTGGAGCTCATGGCCTGGTGCTCTTCAACCGCTTTTACCAGCCCGATTTTGACCTGGACGAATTGAAGGTGGTGCCCGACCTGGATCTCTCCACCTCACACGAATTACGTCTCCCCCTGCGCTGGATCGCTATTCTCTACGGACGAATAGCAGCCGATTTTGCCCTCACCAGTGGCATCCACACGGCGCGAGATGTGCTCAAGGCGATGATGGCGGGCGCGAGTGTGGCGATGATGACCTCGGAGTTGCTGGCGCATGGCTTTGGTCGACCACGACAGATTCTTGCAGAGATCCAGCGGTGGATGGAGGAGAACGAATATACATCGATTGCCCAGATGAAGGGCTGCATGAGCCAGCGCGCTGTGGCGGAACCGGCAGCATTTGAGCGGGCCAATTATATGAAGGCGCTCAACTCGTTCGACTATTACCTGCCCTGAAGGAGATACAGGGTGCCGCGCCTCTGAATGCAGGCCAAGACAGTTGACCGACTGGCAGAAATCATGATACGGCACAATCACAGCATCACCCTCACCATCTCGTTTCCGCACCGGAAGCTTCGCACCATGTGCTAAATACTACAGCCGCACTTAGGCAGCTAAACGAGCAGCGCGCCGTTTGATATGGAATAGTTTGGCCCTGGCTTGATGTCGCCTACGCCATCGCGACCAGTACAGCACTCCTTCCAGCGTCGCAGGAGCTTGCCACACCAGACGCCACAGGAGTCGACGCACCTCGGGGACCGTCAGGGGAAGGAGCTGAGCGGCTTCTTGCTCCTGAAATTGGGCCCCTTTTTTTGCTCTGCCACTTTGACCACCGTCAAAAAGGCCAGAGCAAACATGGCTAACGTGATATGGCGGTACCAGCCCTGCCAATGACGCACTTCATAGTCATCCAACCCGACCTGCCCTTTGGCCAGTTCAATGGCTTCTTCCACCTGCCACCGGCTGCCAGCCGCTCGCACAACTTGTTCCAGGCGAACCTCCTCCGGGGCGAAGACGAAGTAGTAGGCGATCTGGGTGGGATCGGACAGACTGCGCCGGGCGAGCAACCACTGCTTCCACCCAGGCTCGGTCCACCGGAAGGAAAGCTCCTGCCACGCCCAATCGTAGAAGCGAGGCCCTTGACTGCCTTCTCCTGCCGACAGGCGTTGCCACCTCTGGGCAGGCCAACTGGCCACGACAGAATCGGCGCGGTGAGTGAGCCCGATGCGCTGATTCTTTGGCACGGCTAACACGTAGGGCTGCAGGCGCTCTTCCAGCCAACTACGCAGTTTATAGTCTCCGCCGTAGACCGTATCGCCTGTCACCCACGCCGCTTTCACCCCGTGGGCAAAAGCGCGCTGCAGCATCTGCTTGGCCAGGGTCGGTTTGGGAATCGTGGTGCGTCGCTCCTTGGGCACGTCCGCCTCCTGGCACCGCTGTGGGTCCTTCTCCCAGTCAGCATGCAGATACAATTCCCGGTCCAGCAACACTGCTCCAGACCGATTGGCGTAGGCCAGAAAGACCCCGATCTGGCAGTTGGCGATCTTGCCGGCCGTCCCTGTATATTGGGCGGCCACCCCCACCGACTTGGTGCCTTTCTTGAGAAAACCAGTTTCATCGACCACCAGCACTGCTTCCGGGTCGGCTAGCTGCGTCAGGACGTACTGCTGCAGGTCGTCACGCACCTGGTCCGCATCCCACTTCGCCGTGTTGAGCAAGCGTTGCATGCCATCTGGCGTCGCTTCTCCCGCCAATTCCGCCAGTTGCCATCCGTTTTTTCGCTCGGTGATGCTGACTAACCCTCGCAGATACGCCATGACTCGATGGCGCGGCTCGGCACGCTCAAAGTAGGGCGCTAAACGGTCTTGGACTTCTTCTAACCGATCTGCCCAGGTGCGCAACTCTTCGATTGAGGGAAACACTTCCATCTCTTCCTCCTTGTGTTTGTTTCCCTCTCATTCTATCACATAAGTGCGGCTGTAGTATTAAGTACAATCACACAACTTTTGCGGCATAAAGTCTGCTTATCAGGCTCGCGTAATGCCGAAAACATTGTGTGATTGTACTTAGTCATCCAAAAAAGGGCATCGAGATAAGGTCAGAATCGCACTGACAGGCCAATTGGCTTCGGCTCTTCCCTTTTTCATGGGAGTACCCAAAGCGGCCATGAGCCGTTTAATCTTGTTTGCGTCGTCCCCTGAGCCATAATAAGACAGCGGCAAGGAGAACCGCGCCGATGCTTGCCGCGATTGCAGCTGCGCGTGGTTGCACAGGGAAGCTTCCAGCAGATGCTGCGATTTTTTGTGTTTCAGGCGTCGCTTCTGGTAGTTTGCTTCCACTCTCGTGAAGGGCCATTTGTATGACCTCTGCCAGGTGTATTCCCTTGCGGTCGGTGGTCTGCGCGATCTGCTCGCGGCAACTGAAGCCATCGGTGATGATCAAAGTACCTTCGTCAGCAGCGCGCACGGCCGGCAGCAGGACATGTTCGCCGACTTTGATTGATATGTCGTAGTGCTTCTTCTCGAAACCAAAGGCACCGGCCATGCCACAACAGCCGGAGTCGAGCAGCTTGTAATCGACGCCAAGTTTTTTGAGGATTACTTCCTCACTGGTCAGACGCATCAGTGCTTTTTGATGGCAGTGGCCATGCAAGACCGCTTTGCGCTGGAGTTTTGGCGGCTGATAATTCTCTCCCTTCTTCGTGAGAAACTCGCTCAGCAAAAATGCTTGTTCTTTGAGGCGTCGGGCATTCTCGTCGTGTGGGAAGAAATTGACCAGTTCGTCGCGGAAGACGGCAACACAGCTTGGCTCCAGACCCACAATGGGTATACCCGCCAGGATGTGCGGTTCCAGAGTATCGAGGACCTGGCGCAGTAATCGCTCGGCCAGGGTGAGCAGGCCATGATCGTAGAGCGGGCGTCCGCAACAAAGAGATTGTTCTGGCACCAGGACGTGATAGCCAGCATCTTCAAGGACCTCCACGGCTGCGACGGCGGTCTGCGGATGGAAGTAATTGTTGAATGTATCGGCCCACAAGATCACCTGCGGGCTGCCCACATTGCGAGGCTCGCGCTTGCGGAACCAGTCTTTGAAGGTCCACGAAGAGAAAGTGGGCATCGTGCGCTGCGGAGCGATACCGATCACAGTCTTGGCAATATGACTGAATACCGGCGCGTGCGTCAAGAAGTTCACGAGAGCGGGTACGCGAGAGGCGAGCCTGGCCCACCAGTAGATCAGTCCTATCGTGTAGGAGACCATGGGGCGCAGACGGCCCTCGTAGTAGTGCGAGAGAAACTCGGCTTTATAGGTCGCCATATCGACATTGACGGGGCAATCGCCCTTACAGCCTTTGCAGGCCAGGCACAGGTCCAGCGCCTCCTTGACATGCTCATTGCGCCAGGTATCCTTGAGTACCTCGCCCTGTAACAGTTCGAATAGCATGCGGGCACGACCACGGGTGGTGTGTTCCTCTTCGCGCAGAGCCATGAAACTGGGACACATTGTCCCTCCCTCCGTATGCCGGCACTTGCCGACGCCCACGCAGCGGAGTGTAGCCACGGCGAAACTGCCCTGGTCATCAGGGAACTTGAAATGCGTCTTGAACTGGGGCGGATCGTATGTGGGTCCCAGGCGCAGATTTTCGTCGATGCGGTACGGCTGCACAACCTTGCCGGGATTCATCTTCCAGGCCGGGTCCCAGAGCGCCTTAAATTCGTTAAATGCCTGGACCAGTTCGGGACCAAACATTTTCGGCAGCATCTCCGCACGCGATTGCCCATCGCCGTGCTCGCCGGCCAGGGAGCCACCGTAACCGACCACGATGTCCGCCGCCTCTTCGATAAAAGAGCGATACTTCTTGATCCCAGCGTGGGTCGTCAGATCAAAGTTGATGCGCGTGTGCACGCAGCCCTGACCAAAGTGGCCGTAGAGCGCCGAGGCATACTCGTATTTCGTAAGCAGTGTGTGAAGATCGCGCAGGTAGCCACCCAATTTCTCGGGCGGGACGGCAGCATCTTCCCAGCCCTCCCAGTAATGGGGTTCGCCAGGGATAAATACGGTCGCGCCCAATGCCGACTCGCGCACCAGCCAGATCTTGGCTGCCTCGGCTGGATGATCAAAGAGTCTTATGGAGGACACATCTTCTTTGCCGCGCAAATCTTCTCTCAGTTCACGGGCCTGTTCGTTCGCCTCTTCCCTGGTCGCGGCACCAAACTCGACCAGGAGCCAGCCACCTCCCTCGGGCAGCAATGCCACCTCCGCGACATTGAGCTTCTTCTTGCGCATATTATCCACGAGGCGGCGATCAAAGCCTTCCAGACCGACAGGTCTATGCTCCATAATCAGAGGCACATAGTCAGCCGCGATATAGGGGTCGGGGAAGCCGATCACCAGGAGTGACCGGGCAGGCGGGCTCTGAACAAGGCGTACAGTGGCTTGCAAGATAGTGACGCAGGTTCCTTCCGAGCCAACTAAGGCCCGTGCGACGTGAAAGCCGTTCTCCGGCAGTAATTGATCCAGGTTGTAGCCTGAGACACGGCGCGGGATTTTAGGGTAACGAGCATGTACCAGATCACCATAGGTATCGCGCAAGCGTTTGAGTCCGGCATAGATTTCGCCGCGTCGACCACCCTCAGTGATAATGCGCTCAAGATCCGCGTCGCTGGTCGCGCCGACGTGCATACGCACACCATCATAGGTCAGGATCTCCATCTCCTCGATGTTATCGGCCATCATGCCCGCCATCACCGAGTGAGTGCCGCAGGAATTGTTTCCGATCATTCCGCCCAATGTACACCAGGCATGCGTGGCGGGATCCGGGCCAAATGTAAGGTGATAGCGCTCGGCCTCATTGCGCAGATGATCGAGGATCAGACCTGGCTGCACGCGCGCGATTCTTTGCTCAGGATTGAGTTCGATGATGGTATGCATATATTTGGACATATCCATCACCACCGCGACGTTGCAACACTGGCCTGCCAGACTTGTCCCACCTCCACGGGGGAGCAAGGGGACGCCATGGCGATAACACATGGCAACAGTCTGCACGACATCATCCACATCGCGTGGAATGACGACTCCGATGGGTACCTGGCGGTAGTTCGAGCCATCAGTGGCATAGAGCGCCCGGCTGCCATCATCAAAACGCACTTCCCCACCGATTCTCGTGTGTAGTTCGTGTACCAACGCCGCTGTGTCCACATTTGTAATCTGTTTTCCATTGAGGCGAGACCGTTCCACCATTGGTAATGCACGTTTCATTGGTGTCCTTTCCCTCCGGCGCTTCCTGCATCTGGGAAGTGCAAATAAGCAAGCCTATTCTCGTCCCTGAGCACCCCCTCCAGGCGTTCCTCAAAGGGCTGACTCTCGTGTACTGGATGCGCCGTTTCTTCGCGCACCACCTGTTGAGGGGACGGTCCCTCGATGAATCGGGGATCTACTTTAGACCCCCCATGTATGGCGGGGTATTCCTTCATGGTTTTGCTTCTTCCTCGTCTGCAACAATAATGACGCACAACGTCTTTGGCCCTTGCACACCGATAGTAAGCGTACGCTCGATATCGGCGGTACGACTGGGACCGGTGACAAAAGACAGATAGTGACGCTGCTCGGAACCAGCCCTGGAGAATTGCTGTAACATTCCGGCAGCGTCATCGAGCATCGGCACAAGCCTGTCCTCACCCACCAGGACAAAGTGCGCCAGCGTCAGCATGCTGACGACTCTCGCCTCGAGCGTGTTGTCAGCGAGGAGCACAGAACCCGTCTCAGCGATAGCCAGTTCCGCGCCTGAAAGACCGGCAGGAGCATCGGCAACGCTGGCAGGGCCGCCAGCCTCGCGTAGAGTGATGCCTTTGCTGCTCAAGAGCGGAAACATTGCTCCCCAGCGTTGATGCTGGCCAAAGTTTGGCGGGACAACAAGTTCACCGGCACTCACTGTAGGGTGAGCGGCAATGATGGCAGCGGCCGCTGCCAGGTGTGCGACCTGGTGAGATTCACCACCTGCCGTGGAGAGTCGCTGCTGAAAGCGTGTGAAAAGATCAGTGTAGGTTGGAGCGTCCAACGCTATTCCTCCTTTAAGATTGTCATCGTGAGACCCGTCCTTTTCTTGCCCGTGCCGGCCACCGCTCTGCTCAATAACCTGGCACACTAGCGCGATCGCTTCGTCCTTCCCGATTAGTTCCGCGAGTTGTTCATGGCACTGGCCGATGTATTCCATTTTGGCTGAAATGATATCATGCCTGGCAATGCCCGCCGCAAGACCATAGAGGGCCCGGTGTGCCGCTTCATTGGCTTCATCGATTTGCCGCAGGAGCCGAGCTACATCGCTTGCGTTTTCATTTGTATTCATACGAAGATGTTTCCTTCTGTTCCTCACGCGCGCTATTTTGTACTGGACATGGGTTACCTCCAGCAATGTAAAGCTTGATAATCCATTCTCGTAGCAGCAGTCAGCCTGCCTTTAACGCGGCATGAGATACATCACCTGCTTGCCTCAGTAAGCAGGCGTCAATTGCGCTGCCGGGCGGCAGCGCCTCAAAAGAGGCATCTGCCGTCCGATGTTCATCTCTAATGTGGAATGATCCAGGGGATCAGGTACTGCTGTACCATCACCAATAATCCGAGCAACACTACCAGCAACAGACTATGCTTAAAAACGCGCGCCACCACCTGACCTTCCTTGCCCACCAGCGAACTCGTCGAGACCCCGGTAGTCACATTTTGCGGCGAGATCATTTTGCCCATCACTCCACCAGTCGAGTTCGAAGCAGCCATGAGCACCGGGCTCAGGTGGAGTTGCTTGGCCGCTACCACTTGCAGATTGCCAAAGAGCGCATTGCCGGAGGTGTCGCTGCCACTGAGGAACACGGCAATCCAGCCCAGGAAGACCGCGAAGAAGGGGAAGATCGCGCCCACCTTCGAGATCGCCAGCCCCAGCGTATAGGCCATACCAGAATAGTTGAAGAGGTAGGCCAGGCCGATGATAAGCATGACGGTCAGGATGGCAAAGCGCAGCTGTTTCCAGGTATCCGCAAGAGCCAGGGCCACCACTTTCGGGCCTGAACCTGCCCCTACCACTACCACTGCTGTCAGCACCACCGCTAACAGGATAGCCGTGCCCGTTCCCAACGGCTGGAAGTTGTAGAGGGCAGCGTAGGGCTTGTTGTAGAGGGTCAGGAAAATGAGCTTGTGGAGCCCTGGCCACTGAATGCTCTGCTGTCCAATAGATGCGACCTTGAGGTAGGTCCAGACAATCACGACGGCGCTGACCAGCGCCCACGGCGTCCATGCGAGGACGGCCTCACCAGCAGTGGGTTTGCCTTCTTTGGTGGGCGGGTCTGATACCCCGGGGACAGGCACGGGCACCCCCGCTTCATCAATCGCGGTCGCAGCTTCGGTCCCAAAACGGGTGTTCACGAAGTGTGCCCGGTACTGCTCGACATCGCGAGGTTTCCAGACCTGGACGAAGCCGATGACACATAGCAGCGAAACGAGCGAAGCCAGCACATCGGGCAACTGTGGACCAAGGAAGTTGGAAACAGCAAACTGTGTCAAAGCGAATGACCCCCCTGCCACCAGAGCAGCCGGCCACATCGTTCTCAAGCTGCGAAAGCCAGTGAAGATGATGAGCGCATAGAAGGGCAGGAGCAGGCTGAAGAGGGGGAGCTGGCGACCCACCATCGCTGAAAGCGTCAAGGAATTGAGCGCGGTCACGGTGCCCAGGGTAGTGATGGGCGTCCCCAATGCGCCAAAAGCCACCGGGGTGGTATTGAAGATCAGCGTCAGCGTGATGGCTTCAAGTGCAGGGAAGCCCAGGGCGATGAGCAGCGCACTGCCAATGGCCACCGGGGTGCCAAAGCCGGCTATGCCTTCCATGAGCGCCCCGAAGCAGAAGCCAATCAGGATGAGCAGGATACGCTTGTCCGCAGGGACGTTGTAGACCATCCAGCGGCGGAAGAGTTCAAATTTACCTGAGCGGACGGCGATGTTGTAGAGCCACATCGCGTTCCAGACAATCCACATGACCGGGAGCAAGGCAAACACCATGCCGTTCAATGTCGAACTGGCTGCGAGTCCAAGCGGCATCTGCCAGACTCCAATGGCAATGAGCAGGCCAACAATCAGCCCTGTCAGAGCCGCTTGCCAGGCGGGCCGTCGTAGGATGCCAAGCATGACAAGAACGACAGCAATCGGTATCAATCCGACGAGAAAGGATAGGAAGAGATTTCCTGCAACAGGTGCAAGAATCTGGTGAAACATCAGTATTTCCTCCTTCGACAAAGCCTGACCAATGCACTGCGATTGATCAGGGGCTACATACACGCAAGATAGAACCAGGTGACCCTAAGCGCCGTTTCGAATAGATGTAAAGTTGGCTCCCTCCTTTCAGTGCTCAGGTGAGCACGTTTATGCAAAACGGGAAATGGGCAGTTGACCCTTACAAAGAAGTATAACTAATCAGAAGCAAAACGCAAGATTTATATGTCTCAATTCGATCACAATCTGGAATATATCATACAAATGTGGTGCTGTTTCTTCGCGATTCTTTGGCGCAATCATAAGTTTGCCTCTTCTATTTTTGGATATCTCCAGCCTCAATCTTAGCTCTCAAAAGCGTTCGGCTCCATCTCTTACAGCGAGAAGCGAAGCGACCGGCCTTCGCTTGCGACGTTAGCAGTCGAACTAATATGACTAATTTGAAAAATTTATATAAGATTTATAGCACTTATAGCAGCTTGACATGTTCAGCTCCTATCACATATACTGGCATGTAGTAATAGGACAACAACAAGCTGCTCCTAACTCCTTCTTCGACTGTGAGGTAGAGTGGCTTGGGAGCAGCTCCTGCTGCTATAGTAAGCAAATTCATTGCTGGGAGCGCAGGCAGGAAAGGAAGAGCGAAACATGGCGAGCATGATGAAACCGGCGCAGGATGGATATCGACCGGCTTATGAAACAATAGCCGCAAAGATCACAGAGTTGATCAGCTCCGAAGACCTGAAACCGGGTGACCGGCTGCCAACCGAACACGAGTTAAGCGAGCAGCTGGGAGTGAGCCGTACAGTAGTTCGTGAGGCAGTGAAGGTGCTCGTGGCAACAGGACTGGTCTACACGCGCAGGGGCAGCGGCCTGTATGTAGCCAACAAGGCATCATCGCTTCACATGACGGTGCTGGATTCTCTCATGCCTGCTGATCCCTCCCAGGTGATCAGTCTCTATGAGTTCCGGCTCATGCTTGAGCCGACGGCTGCACGCCTGGCTGCAGAGCGCATCACCCCTCACGAATTGCGGGAGTTGCGCGAGGTAGTGGCCCTGAACCGGCAGAGCGCGGAGACCCAACAACGCCAGCAGTTCCGCGAGACCGATGCGGCCTTACATCGAGTGATAGCCGAAGCAACGCACAATCCATTCCTCGCCTCTACGATAGCTACGACAACCCGTGCCCAGAGTTGGGTGTTCGACATTGCTGCAGGACGCACACTGGCATTGCTGCTATCCTATGCAGAGCAACATGCAACAATACTCGAAGCGATCCAGGAGGGGGAGCCAGATGCCGCTGCTCAAGCCATGCAGGTCCACCTGGAATGGGCACTGTCCCATTCCAAACAAGAGATGCGGCGACGACTTGGCGTTGAAGCAGGTGAATAATCAGAAAGACCCCCCGACCTCACAAATACATCACAGTGAGGCGTTGAGAAAAAAGCAGGCCAGACCCTTGACAATGAGTGCATATAAGTGTATTCTGCATATAGATGCTCATTTAAAATGCTATGCGGTGTGAGAACCTTGTGAGAATGATGCTCTTTAATGAGATGAAATTGTGATTTGACTCAGGTATGCTTGTGATAAGCAGTGCGACGAAGGCATGGTGGAGGCAAGTTCTGCCACTGCATCTCGCAGTATGCCTCTCGCTAGCGTAGGACCTTCGGGGTCACCCGTGCGGGGTGCATCCCTACAGGCCAATTCACAGAAATTGCTTTTTAGTGGAGTTCACAAGTGACAAAAAAGGAGATTCTCGCATGGGAACATTGGAAGGTACAGTCGTCGTCGTCACCGGTGCTGCAAGGGGCATCGGGCGTGCGATAGCGGAAGTACTGGGACAGGGCGGAGCCAGAGTGGTGGTCAACTACTCTCGAAGTAAGGAAGCAGCGGATGACCTGGTAGCTCGGCTCTTGCAAAACGGGTCACCTCAGGCTGTCGCGATCCAGGCCGACGTGTCGGACCCGGCGCAGGCGGCCAAACTCATCGAAGAGACCATCAACCAGTTTGGTCGCATCGATGTGCTGGTCAACAATGCTGGTATCAACATCGATCGCTCGATGAAGAACCTCACTGTGGAAGACTGGAACACAGTCATTCAGACTGACTTGAACAGCTATTTCTACACGGTGAAAGCAGCGTTGCCCTACTTTATGCAGCAGAAGAGCGGCAAAATCATCAACATCAGTTCCGTGATTGGCCAGATGGGTAACTTCGGCCAGTCCAACTATGCAGCAGCCAAGGCTGGCATCATCGGTTTTACCAAAACAGCAGCCCTGGAGTTGGCTCGTTCGAACGTGACCGTCAACGCTATCTGCCCCGGCTTTATAGCCACCGAGATGTATGAGGGGATTCCAGAGAAAGCCAAGGAAGCGATTGTGGCGCGTATACCTCTTGGTCGTGTCGGCACACCTCAGGAGGTAGCTCGTGCCGTGCGCTATCTTATCCTGGATGGGGATTACTTTACCGGTGAGACGCTCAGCATGAATGGTGGACTTTACCTGCAGTAGTCATTTCATGATGCAGTGTAGGGGCATGATGAATCATGCCTGTTTATGAAGGAGAGAAAAGAACATGGCACAAGCAGAAGTCGTCGTCCTGAGCGGTGTGCGGACCGCGATTGGAGAGTATGGCGGCGGGTTGAAAGACAAGCTCCCGACCGAACTGGGCGCAGCCGTCGTCCGCGAGGCGGTCAAGCGAGCGGGGATCCCACCAGAAGCGGTGGGGCACGTGGTCTTCGGCAATGTCATCCATACCGATGTCCATGACATGTACCTCGCTCGCGTAGCCGCCATCAACGGTGGTATTCCTGTTGAGACCCCGGCCCTCACGCTCAACCGGTTATGCGGCAGTGGTCTACAGGCGATTGTGTCGGCAGCCCAGGCCATTTATATGGGCGACACCAAAGTGGCAATAGGTGGAGGCGCCGAGGTAATGAGCCGCAGCGAATACTGGATTCCAGGCGCACGGTGGGGCCAGCGCATGGGTGATGGGAAGGTGATTGACGCGATGGTAGGAGCCCTCAGTGATCCCTTTGACGACTGTCATATGGGCATCACGGCTGAAAACGTCGCGAGCAAGTGGGGTATCAGCCGCCAGGCCCAGGACGAGTTGGCACTCCAGAGCCACCAGCGGGCGGCAGCAGCCATCAAAGCAGGCTACTTCAAGGAGCAAATCCTGCCGATTGAATCCAAGGTCAAAGGACAGAGCGTGGTCTTTGACACCGATGAGCATGTCAAGGCAGATACCACGCTGGAGAAGCTGGCGAAATTGCGCCCGGCCTTCAAAGGGGATGGGAGTGTGACCGCAGGCAACGCCTCGGGCATCAACGATGCCGCGGCGGCAGTGGTGCTGATGGAGGCCAGTGAAGCGCAGCAGCGCGGGCTGCAGCCGTTAGGGCGACTGGTCGCCTATGCGCATGCCGGGGTAGAGCCGAAATACATGGGCATCGGGCCGGTTCCGGCAGTGAGGAAGGTACTCGAACGGGCTGGGCTGAGCATCAAGGATATGGATGTGATCGAGCTCAATGAGGCCTTTGCCGCACAGGCGCTTGCCGTCATGCGGGATTTGGATTTGCCGCCCGATCGCACCAACCCCAACGGCAGTGGGATCTCCCTGGGGCATCCCATCGGGGCGACGGGCTGCATCCTGACGGTGAAGGCGCTCTACGAACTACGTCGCGTCGGAGGTAAGTATGCGCTGGTCACGATGTGTATCGGTGGTGGTCAGGGCATCGCTGCTATCTTCGAAGCCATGTAAGTGCGACCTCCCTCTGCCTCTGAGGTGGCCATTCTCATCAGTAGAATTGGCATCAAGTGGTAGAGCAGGAGAACAACGGTGAGTGTGCTTTAAAGCACGCCTCCCATGATGATGAAGCGTTGGATGACCACGGGGTGAATTCCTCGTGGTCATCCCTCAAAGTAGCCGGAACAGACAGCATGGCTATTGAACAACAGCAGAGGCAATTGGAAGAAAAGGACCCATCAACTACTATGAGTGAACACCTAGAAACGACCAATCCACTCGATCCTTTTGACACCTTGAATACGATGCGTGACGCCAGCCTGAAAAGCTGGCAAACGATGCGAGATGCCAGCCTGAAAAGCTGGTCCAAGATGATGATCGACCTGGTCAGCTCGGAGGCCTACAGCCAGGCGACAAGCCAGTGGTTGGATACCTATTTGACGGTGTCACAACCTTTCCAGCGCATGCTCGATACGACCATGACTCAAGTATTGACGAGACTGAATATGCCGATGCGTTCTGATGTGACGAGCCTGGCCGAGCGCCTGACCAACGTTGAGATGCGCCTGGACGACCTGGATGCTAAGCTCGATGACATCCACCGTGCAGTACAGGCTCTGGCTGCCTCAAAGCATGCAGCAGACACATCAACAGTGGCATCTATTCGTCCCGCCAACGAAGCTCGCGCATCTACTGCTGCAAAGTCAGGTAGGACGCAAGGAAAAGCAAAGGGGGTCCACTGATGTCCTTCTTATCCCTCCCTCTGATCCCACCTGCGCTCCAGAGCGAACTGCAGCGGATTGAGGAGCACACGCGTACCTTGCTACGGGTCAGTACCAGCCACGCAACCGTTGCCCAGACGCCCAAGCAGGTGATCTGGACGCTCAACAAAGCCAGGCTCTACCGCTATATTCCCGTCGTCCCTGCCGAGCAGCGGCACAAGGTGCCCTTGTTTCTCGTGTTTGCACTGATGAACCGACCGTATATCCTCGATCTGCGGCCAGGCAACAGCTTCATCGAGTACATGGTCAAGCAAGGCTACGATGTCTATCTGCTCGACTGGGGAGCGCCTGGTCCCGAGGACAAAGGGCTGAAGTTCGATGATTACGTGCTGGATTACCTGACACGTGCCATGCGCAAGCTGAAAGCGGTCTCAGGGTGTGAGGAGTTTAGCATGCTAGGTTGGTGTATCGGTGCAATACTCTCAACGATCTCTGCCGCCTTGCGACCCGACAGCGGTCTCAAAAACCTCTTGCTGCTGACGGCACCGCTGGATTTCACCGACAAGCAGGCAGGAGGCTTTGTGCGCTGGGTGAACGATCAAGCCTTCGATCCCGATAAAATTATCGACGCCTTTGGCAACGTGCCGGGCGAGCTGATCGACTATGGTGCCAAGGCGCTCAAGCCGGTCGAGAACTATATCGGGTCCTACCTGACGCTGTGGGACAACCTGGATGACCCGCGCATCGTGCAATCGTGGCACGCCATGAATACCTGGGTCACCGATCTTATCCCTATGGCTGGGGCCACCTACCGGCAGCTCATTCAGGAGCTCTACCGTGAGAACCGGCTCATCCAGGGGAAGCTGATCATTCGTGGCGAGCGGGTGGACCTGAGTCGTATTCGCGCGAACCTGCTCAATGTGATCGCCCTGGCCGATCACATCTCGCCACCCTGCCAATCGGAGAGCATCATGACGCAGGTCAGCAGCCAGGATCAACTCTTGCTGAAGGTAAAGGGAGGCCATATCGGCATGATGGCGGGGAGCGGTGCGATGAAGTATACCTGGCCACACATTGACTCCTGGCTCGCCGCTCGCTCGGAGTGACAAAAGAACTGAACCGGCTCACGGCCTCTCTCGCTCTTTGGGCAAACGAGCAATGAATGAGCGAGAGAAGCTTTCCATCATCTTCTGGTATTGCTCCAGAAAAGAGGTAGCCGTCAAGATCCAGTATCCTGACATCGCCGACCTCGTGGACGCCGATTTGACGGTCCTGGAGCGCATCTTCACCACGCTTGCCAACATCGCCCCCGGCATGCAGCTCCAGCCGGTGCTCGACTATCTGAGAGGAGGTTTACCTATGTTGCAGCTATTACAGCGTTTGCGTCTTCCAAGCGTTGTTGCTTTAGAAATTGTGGCTGTTCTTCTCAGTGCATACTTTTTTCGTCTAAGTGGGGTATGGTTGTATATGATGATGATGGGGTTTCTTTTTGTTGGCGGCGCAGTTTGTCTTGCATATAGTGTTCGTAATGAGACGTACAAAAGTTTTGGTTGGGGATTGACTCTGGGGGATCGCTGCTTGCCTGCTCAACAATAGATTGGCCTGAGCACTATTACCGGAGTCGTGGGGATTATGGGATTAGTTTTTTGTTTACTCCCTGGTTTTCGGACTTTCTTGTGAACGTACCTCCGGTCAGAGACCGGAGGCTTCTACGCCGTTGCCGACGTTGGCCGCGTCCCGACCGAAAGTTGTTGGTATCCTAAGTTCAGGATGAGCTTTGCAGAATTGGTGTCCCTGTCTAGTTCGGTGCCACAACTGCACCTGTGCCACCGCTCTGAAAGGTCTTTTTTGACCACCGCGCCGCATCCTGAGCAACGTTGTGATGTCATGTATGGGTTTACAAAGACAACGGTGCGCCCGGCCCATGCTGCCTTGACGCTCACCATCTCTGTAAACGTGCTCCATCCGGCATCGAGAATCGACTTGTTTAACCCTGCTTTTGCGCTTGCCCCATTGGGGAGAAACTTTCCTGTCTCTTCGTCCTGTTTCGGCTTTGGCCTTTTGGTAAGATTCTTCGTCTGTAAGTCTTCCAACATAATGATCTGATACTGATTGATCAGCTTGCGTGAGGCTTTGTGCTGAAAGTCCTGACGTTGATTGCGGATTTTGCGGTGCTGTTTGGCTACTTGCTGCCCTGCTTTCTTGCGCCTGTGACTTCCCTTCTTCTTTCTTGAAAGGGCCTGCTGTGCTTTGGCGAGTTTCTTCTCGGCTTTGCGGAAATAGCGGGGGTGATCGATGAACTCCCCGGTGGAGAGTGCGGCAAAGTGGGTCACTCCCAGGTCGATACCCACATCTTCGTAGCTGGTAGGCAAGGGTTCGGGCTTGCCGATGTCGCAGGTAAAGACCGCGTACCAGTGTTCCCCTTCTCGCTTGATGGTCAGCGTTTTGCTTGTGCCTGTCATATTTCGATGGAGGTGCAGTTTTACGGTGCCAATATTGGAGAGCTTCAAGTTGACTCGCACCATGCCTTTTTTGCCTTCTGGTCGTCTGTGCGCGTCCAGTTTCCATCCCGCGCCATCGGGGTAGGTGAATGACCTATAGCGAGTGCTGCCCACAAATCTCGGATACCCTGGCGTTTCCCCCTTTTTCACCCGTCGAAAGAAACCGTCGTAGGCTTTCTTGACACGTAAGATCACATCTTGCAGCACATGCGAAGCGATCTCCTGATATTCAGGGCAGACTTCTTTGATCTCGACCAGTTCCCGCTTTTGCTCGTAATAGTCAACCGTATACACACGCGTCAACTGTTTGCGTGTTTCTTCGTCATAGTACCCAGGATGCCGTTTCACCTTGATCTCATAGGCATCACGCCGCTCTTGCAACGCCGCATTGTAGAGATGACGGCAGAGCTTGAGTACTCCGTAGAGTTTGCCTGTCGTGGTTGCGTTGGCATATATTCGGTATTTGTACGCCTTGATGCTCATTCTGCCACTCACAGATCAGCGAGATGAGAGGTGTTCCCATCCCTCATCATCCCACGCTGGTACGCTGCTACAAAGCTATTCCTGTTGCGCTTGTCGGTTCCGGTAATATCACCACCTGTTTCATCCGTTCCTCATGCTCCTGTGGGCTTTCTGCCAGAATCGGACCGCTCATGTACCCCAGAAAGAAGCCCAGAATGTCAAACGGGCCGTTGAAAGCCATACGATCAAAGTGGTAGCCGCCCTTGCCGTCTTCATCAAGAACGCTACCTACTGCATCAAGCGTCCACATGCGGGAGGCAACATGGGGGATGTCATACTCGCGGTCATCAAAATACATACTTCGTCCCTGGAGAAAAGCTTTCTGGAACGTCTCGGAATGCATAGCGTTTATTCTTGCCCCAATTCGATGTATTTGAGCACAGTCTCCACGCTCATATCCCCAACACTGCCTACATAGTAGGACCGAGCCCAGAAAGCACCGCCCCAAAGCTGTTTCTTGACGAAAGGAAAATGTTGAAACACCTTCCGGGCGGTTACTCCTTTCAAAACATGCGCAATCTGCGAAGGCGCGACAGATGGGGGAGCACGAAGTCAACAAATGCACATGATCCTCTTGCACATTCAAAGCGCCGACTCTCCATCCATTCACTTCACACAGGCGACGGATTTCCTCTGCGACAAACACCGCAACCTTTCCGGTCAAGATGCGCTTGCGGTATTTGGGACACCAGACAAAGTGATAGCCCAACTTATACATGACGTGTTTGGTGTGCTGTGCCTCCATACACAGCCTTATCACAGATGTTCTAGCATTTAGGAAGAGCTTGTTTGGCCCGCCTTACCCCTACTTGAAAGATAGGGGAATGCGGCGGGCCTTTCCTCAAACGACGGCAGCCTCAGGAGAGGCTTTTCATATGGGGCCTGTGTTTTGTTGTTCCGTTGTGCTTTGTTCTTTTCCCATGTGTTGTTTTTTGGGTGGATGATGTTCTCACGTCATCTCAGTTTATGATGTCAGTGGTCGCCTTTGTTGGCGGGTGGCTTTTCACCTGCGGAATATGTCTTGTCGTTCTGCGATTGCGGAGTACTGTCATTTCCTGGACTGCTACCTTCCAAATGACCTGTGGGCCAATTGTATGTTGCGGGCTTGTCTTTTTGAACCTGTTTCTGCTGGCACACTATAGTAGGCCTTGAACTCTTTTTTCATCACCGTCCCAAAATCGTGGTGGCCTGAGAGGAAAGCAAGCCGCCACTGCCATGGGCTAACGCTAACTTTGCATCTTTCACTTGACGAGGACCGCATTGCCCGCGTAGTTGACGTGCCGCCTCGATGATGAGGAAAATGCCACGCATGCCTGGATGGTTTGCCGATAGACCCCCTCCATCCGTATTCATTGGCAATTGCCCACCCAGGGCAATGCGCCCATCCTGCACAAATGCTCCACCCTCCCCTTTCTTGCAAAATCCCAGATCTTCTAAAAGCAAGAGCACGGTGATCGTGAACGAATCATAGATCATGGCCATATCCATCTCGTCTGGGCGCACTCCCGCCTCAGCGAATGCTCGTGGGCCGGTAACGGCCGCGGCGGTGACAGTCAGATCCGGCATTTGCGAGATGTTGTCGTGCGTGTGGCTCTCGCTGCTTCCCAACACAAATACTGGTGGCTGCCTCAGATCCCTGGCCCGTTCTTCTGTCGTTACCAGGACAGCACCTCCGCCATCGCTCACCACACAGCAATCGAGCAAGTGCAGCGGATCGGCAATCATGCGCGAATTGAGAACATCTTGCACTGTAATCGGTTCACGGTACATGGCAAGCGGGTTGAGGCCGGCATGCCGGCGTGTCACCACGGCAATTTCGGCCAGTTGTTCAGAGGTGGTGCCATACTGGTGCATGTGGCGGCGTGCAGCCATGGCATAAGCACCAACAAGCGTGTTGCCATAGGGAACCTCGTAGGTCGCTTCGGGAATGGTTACTGGCTGATTCACTGTGCCAAATGTACGCCCGCGGCTGGAGAGCTCATTGCTGGCGTAGGAGATGCATGCCACTTCGCACTTGCCTGTACGGATGGCCGCCACTGCATGATTGAGGTGAGCCTCAAAGGAGGCACCACCAATCGAGGTGGAATCAGTGTAGCGCGGAAATACTTGCACATATTCGCAGAGGGTGACCGTCGGCATGCTCATCGTGTCGGAACTGCAGAATACGCCGTCGATCTCATGTTTGCGCAGGCCGCTGTCCTCCAGCGTGCGCTGTACTGCCCGGGCGTGTAACTGTAATTCGGTCATGTTGGGAACGCGGCCATAGTCGGATTCGGCGATGCCAACGATGGCAATGCGTCCATTGTAAGCAGGCATAGGGTTATGCTCCTCTGCTATCTTGTTGCGAACTCACAAGTAGGGCTTGTGATCCGATTATACCACCTGCTTAGGAAAATGATATGATATTTAGTAACCCCTGGTTTGGTCATGTAACATATGGATCGACCTGGAGAGTCGAGAGGGAAATACAACGGCAGGGCTTTCGTTTCCCTCTTCGGAAGAAACTGGCTCCTCACCTGGCTTCGCGAAACCAGAGCGAACCGTCGAATAAAGCTAGAGAAATGGAGAAATCAGTATGCCAGATCCCATTCACCCCAAACCATTGCCTATTATAACAGAAGAGAACCGTCCTTTTTGGGAGGGGTGCCAGCAAGGGAAGTTACTGCTGCAATACTGTGAGCGTTGCCAACGATACCAGTTCTATCCCCGCCTGTACTGTATGCAGTGCGGCATCTCAGGATTGCGCTGGATAGAGGCCAGCGGGCATGGTGTGATTTACTCCTATACCGTCATTCACCAGAACAAATCTCCTGAGTTTATCAATGACACGCCCTATAATGTTGCGATTGTGCAATTGGAGGAAGGGCCACGCATGCTGAGTAGCATTGTGGATATTGCTCCAGCGGAACTGCACGTAGACCTGCCTGTAAGCGTGGTTTTTGAGAAGGTCATCGATAGAATCAGTTTGCCGCGCTTCCGACCGCGCAGGTAAATCAAATTAATAGCAGAAGCGAGACCTAATCTCTCTACTTGTGACGATTGAGGCTGAGGATATCCTGGCCAGTCGTGTGTTTACTGAGGATATGCCAGACGACGAGCAACGACTCGATAGGTCCCAGGATACCAGTATGCCCGGTGGCCCTAACGCGACAGCATAGGGCTCAGATAGTAGTATCAATCACCCCTGAGAGTATGGTATGAACCCATCCGCAAGTTCATGAAGAAGCGTAAGCAAGTCTGCATAAGTGAAACACTGATGGAGATATCCAACTCTTGTAGTGAGACAATGGGAAATTGTGACAATTTTGTAATAATAAAACTACACGGCGTGATGGGTTTGTGAGACCAATGCTACATACTCTCTCTAGTTGAAGGAGTTAGTGACCTCATGGACGAGCTTGCACATCAGGTTACATTATGCGGTAACGGTAATGAGAAACACATGATCTCATGATGAGCATGCTTATCGTCCTGTCTGAGCCGAAGGCTAGCCTGCGTAGCGGGTGTTGGCAGGATGTAAAAGAACAGCCTACGGGTCACAGAAAGGTAGCTCTATGTTGTGATTAGTAGGATAGCAGGCAATGTGGCATATGTCGCTACTGTCCTTCATCCGCCCAAGGAGTGTGCGTCATGATCGCAAGAGATATTATGACCCGCAAAGTCTATACCATCGCTCCAGAGGCAAGTGTGCAGGAAGTTGCACAACTACTGAGTGGAAAAAGTATTAGTGGTGTGCCTGTTCTCGACAAAGCCGGCAGGATCATTGGTATCATCACGGAAGCTGACATCATTGGGAAAGTCGATCGAGAAGGTCTGTGCGTTGCTGATATTATGAGTCCTGAGATCATTGTCGTCGATGAAGAGACACCGGTTGGCGAGATTGCCATGCTCCTTACCGAACGCAAAATCAAGCGTGTCCCGGTCATGCAGAATGGCACGTTGGTGGGTATTGTCTGCCGTGCAGACATTGTCCATGCTGTCGCCCAGGGACACCTGATTCTCAGGGATTGGTAGCAGACATTGGCACCGGCAAGGTTTTCACCTGTTTTGGAAGAGAAAGAGGAAAGAGATGGATATTCTCCTGATAGGAGCACCGGGAGCAGGGAAAGGAACACAAGCAGAGAAGCTTTCTCAACTCCTCGCACTTCGGCATGTTGCCAGTGGGGATCTGTTCCGCAAGGCCTTTGAAGAGCAGACTGAACTTGGGTTAAAAGCTCAGACCTATGTTGATCTGGGGGAATTGGTTCCCGATGAGATAACGATCCCGATGGTGATGCGTCACATGGAAGAACCTGAGAGCATGCAGGGGGTGCTGCTGGATGGCTATCCGCGTACGCTTGCGCAAGCACAGGAATTGGATGCAGAACTCCAGCGTGTCAAGCGACAGATCGATCTGGCGATCTACCTGAAGGTTTCGCGTGATCAGGTGTTACTTCAGAGGCTTGCAGGCAGAGTCTTCTGCCAGGCGAATCAACATGTGTACCATGTCACCTTTCGCCCAGCGAAAGTGGCTGGTAGGTGTGATCTGGATGGAAGTAGCCTCTATAAGCGCCCTGACGATAGCGGAGAAGCGGTACGCAGACGGCTGGTCATCTTCTTCACTCAAACCATCCAGGTGCTTGACTACTACAGAAAGCAGCACAAGCTGAGAGAGGTGGATGGCGACCAGAGTATCGATCAGGTCCAGATGGCGCTCTTGAGCGAAATAAACGACTACATGGGAAGAGAAATGAGGGCGTAAAGGGGCTCACAAGGAGAGAACTTCCACCCATTTCCTTCCCATCTCTGTTTTATGCAAACATGAAGGAGAAATGTGAGTGATATGCGTGACTGTTGCCCAGCTTTGTGATTTGCTTGAGATGGGCCTGCACTATACTTTACTTGTAAAGTAGGACAAAAAACTACCAGCAAAACGTGGAGACTGAAGCAGGACTCGTGGTGCAGTAGACCCCCTGCCTACTAACCTGCAACAGCCTCCTCCTCATTTAAGAGGTAGACGCCTCAAAAATCGTGGGCCAGATAGCCTTCCTCACCGCTGGATTGCTATAATGGAAGGGGTTATTCGTATATCATATTCGATGAGTTGCTCGGCGTTGCCTCTTCCAATTGCCTGCTATGATGGCAGCGCGAGATGGTGTTCTCATCATTCCTTCACCTGTAGTGCTGCCACCCTTGGCAGGACACGCCCTTCCAGGAACTCTAATGATGCACCGCCACCGGTTGAAACATGGGACATCTTGTCGGCTGCGCCAGCCTGCTTGACGGCTGCTGCAGAATCACCACCTCCAATGATCGTGGTTGCGCCAACTTTGGTACGCTCGGCCAGTGCCTCGATCATCGCATTGGTCCCCTGAGCAAAGGTGGGCCATTCTGCTACTCCAAGCGTGCCATTAAAGACGATCGTCTGTGCATCTGCGAGGGCTTGTCGGAAAGCAGCAATGGTTTGAGGGCCAATGTCCATAATCCGCCAGCCGGGTTCGACCTGGTTGCTCGCAACGACCATGGTATTCGCATCAGCTTCAAAGCGATCAGCGATGACAACATCAATGGGTAGGAGCAGTTCCATATTCCGTTGATGTGCTTTGGTCATGAGATCGCGCGCAGACCGGTCCTTCTGCCCTTGTTGAGCTGGAGAGTTCCCATCACAATCTCTGCTACCGGCAAAGAACTGATTGCCAGGTGGTTCTACCAAAAAGCGGAGCGTTTTGGCACATGCGGTTTCCAAGCTGTAAAGATCGTGTGAGCATTGTGAGGATATGTCTCGTTCTTGTGATGCCCCTGTGAGATTACTGTCCTATCCTATCCTTACGTTCAATCAGGGTTCAAAGATGAGCAGGATTGGCTCCTGCTGCTAACAAGGGGTTCGCTCTAGATAAAGGCAATAGCCTCCTGAAGGGAGAGATGTAATGGAACAATTAGCTACTACGGCCCGGCCACTACGCATTGCTATCATTGGTGCTGGCCCAGCCGGTTTTTATGCTGCCGATACTCTTCTCAAGAAACGCGATCTCATCCTGACCATTGATATCTTCAACCGCTTCCCTCCTCCTTTCGGATTAGTCCGCGACGGTGTTGCGCCTGATCACCAGTCCATCAAGGCGGTGATCCGCGTCTTTGATAAAGTCCTCGCAGATCCACGAGTCCGTTTCTTCGGGAATGTCACATATGGTGTTGATATCCATCATAAAGAAGTAAAGCAGTTCTACGATCAGATCATCTATGCAGTTGGTGCCCAGGCTGATCGACGTATGGGCATCCCCGGTGAAGAGCTGCCCAATAACTTTCCAGCTATCTCGTTTGTTGGCTGGTATAATGGTCATCCTGATTATCGCGATCTGCCCATCGATCTCTCATGTGAGCGGGCTGTCGTGGTCGGCAACGGCAACGTAGCGATGGATGTGACACGCATCCTCGTCATGTCCCCGGATACGTTCCTGAAAACTGATATCGCCGGCCATGCGCTGGAGAAGCTGCGCGAGAGCAAGATCCGCGAGGTGGTGGTACTGGGGCGACGTGGCGCAGCGCAAGCATCATTTACGACCCCTGAGATCAAGGAACTGGGGAAGCTTGAAGGGGTGGATGTGATCATCAATCCTCAAAACATCGAACTTGATCCGGCAAACCTGGTTGCTATAGAAGAAGATCGCACAGCGAAGGCCAACCTGGAGTGCCTGCATGAGTATGCTGCTCGCACGGAGCATACTGCTCCTCGCCGCATTACCATGCGCTTCCTGGCCTCGCCTGTGGAAATTGTTGGTGTGAATGGGCGGATTACAGCGGTGCGGATCGAACACAATGAGCTGGTCGTGGATTCCAATGGCGGGCTGCGATCGAAAGGAACCGGCAAGTTTGAGATCATTGAGGCTGGCCTGGTGATGCGCTCGATTGGCTATCGCAGTGTGCCAATTGAGGGCGTGCCATTCGACCATGCGACCTCTACCATAAACAATATCGCAGGGCAAGTCGTGCATCCGAATACCGGTGAAGGAGTCCCAGGTGAATATGTCGTCGGCTGGGCCAAGCGCGGCCCCACTGGCTTGATCGGGAATAACAAGCCTGACTCGGCAGCCACCGTCGAATCAATGCTGGCCGATCTGCCTATGCTACAAGGAATCAGCGATGATCATCGTGACCTGGCGCAGGTTGAGGCGTTTCTGCGTGAGCGAGGCATCGACTATGTGACCTATCAGGATTGGAAGATTCTGGATCAGTACGAGGTTGCTTGCGGTGCCGGGCAAGGGCGTCCGCGTATCAAGGTCACAACCGTACCAGAGATGATGGCAATTATCCGCCAGGGGCGATGACGATCTCCTCGCGCTCTCGCTCCTTTCTGATTAGTGCTCTATTCCTTTTGCTGTCTCGCGCGCGGCAGGCAGCAGTTGATAGCGATAGAGCGACAGAGTGTGTGCGATCTCTGGATGCACATGGGTGAAGTAAGGGAGCATGTAGATTTCGTTGTTGTGGAAGACGTGCCTATGATAACCGAAACCCGTTAAGCCCTTGGTTGCGATACTGTAACGACTATCATGCGGACAGACGCTGATGCGCAACTCTCCGCGAACTGTGATAAGCTTGTGAGCAAAATTTGCCTCTGGATTGGGTACAATAGTCTTAGCATCATTGTTGGCAATGACAATGGTACTCACATGAGGAGTGCCGTTGCTCCTCATGTGAAGATGCACGTTTTCTCTGAGGCAAATCACTAGTCAGTCGACTGGCTACTAACTACTGACACCTGAACGAAGGGAGAGCAACATGGCAGAAAGTGTTTACAAGGTGATCGAGCTGGTGGGAACAAGCCACGAATCGTGGGAGAAGGCGGCCGCGGCAACCATCGAGCAGGCTTCACAGAACTTACGGGATATTCGGGTCGCCCGCATAATCGAACAAGACATCCACATCGAGCCTGGCAAGCCTCTGACCTACCGAGTGAAGATGGAACTCTCGTTCAAGTACGAGGGCGGCGACTGATCAGTCGCAAAAGCGGCGTTTAGGAAGTGGCTCTCAAGAACGAGATAGCGTGACGCGATGGGGGAGCACATTGGCACAAAAAAGCAGTTCTACAGGGAATGAACCACAGGACCACCTGGGTATTCCACCACTAGAAAGAGGCACTTGAGATGTTTGCAAGACATGCTGGTCGACGGAATAGCAAAACGGAGGCCGAGGAGACACCACCAGGTGTCAGCGGGGGAGGAAGGCTCAGGCTTTCCTCCCCGTTTCTTGGCCTGATGCCTATTGGTTCCAGCATTCACAGTAGCATGAATGGACAAACGACCGAAAAGGAGCATTTTAGCTAATGAGCATGACATATCTTCCCCTGTCAGTTAGAGTAGCACTTCACTCACACTTCGCCGAGGAGTAGGGGCAACCTCTGGACCGTAGCCCATACGCAGGACGATTTGCGGAAAGTCTCTTCGTCCAAGAATCTCACGTAACGCTGTCCGCAGACTGGGAACTTCAATCGGCTGATTGACGAAGGAAGCCCAGATCTCTTCAGCACGCGCACGCAGTAAGACCTTCTCGACCGCCTGGCCTGCTGAGAACCAGTCGCTCCAACTGTCCCCAAAAGTTCCCAGGACCGCCAGCACCGGAGAGCCAGCAGCCAGTTGACGATCCCTGGCTGCCTCTCCATTGCCCATATTAAAGGTGCGCACGACGAAAGAACTGATTGAGGAGGCAAAGGTTCCTTTGGCATGAGCATATCCAGGAAGACCATCATGACTCTCCAACCCGCTCGGACGAACCCACTGCCCCAATTCCTGGCGAAACTGTTTGTCCGCCCATTGCACCTGATCCCCTGTCGCAATCAGGTCAGCTACCGCCTGCCGTGGTTCTTCCCCCTGGACCACCTGGAACCACACTCCTTCGCGTCCCGCTATCTCCTTCAAGGTCGAGAGCAAGGCTGATGGGACTCTCCGGTCCTCAAACACCTGTCGATTCGTTCTTCGCCGAAGGATAGCATGAAAGAGTTCGTGCTCCTCTCTCGTCGCCCGCTGCCTCCTGCCGAGGCTTATACGAGCGAGTAAATCGGAAGCATCCTCATGGAAGTGCATTTCCACTTCATCGGCATAGCCAAAATGCCGCAGGGCGAGACGGAGATTGAGGAAGGCCGCCCCGCAACTGATCACGAGCTCCCGGTCGTCGGGGTCCAGTCTTGGGAGCCGTCTTGATCGATCAGCATACAACTGGGCGGTCCGGTTCGTCACGTTGAAGAGCCAGGGCTGGGTATTGTATTCCGAAGGGGCCAGTACGGCATAGCTCAAAAGAAACTGCAACTGTTCGGTTGGAGGACCTGTGACGGGAAAATCGGCTTCCGAGACGGTCCATGGATTGGCTCTCAGGTCAAACACGCGGCTCTCCCTTCGGTCTTCTAGAGGATGAAGTAACTTGCTTTCTTTCCCCTGTATCCGGCTGGCCATCCATCTGTTTCTCCTCGCTTTAGGAGCTATCCAACTGTATGAAGCACAACGAAAGGAGGAGCTACTGCCTCCACCTCGTCGGATTCTAACCACATCGGTTCCTTACTCGGCGCCCCTTCCAGAGCGACGAGATAGAAACCGAAAGGTTCCTCGAGATCAGCAGCAATCATATCGACGGTGCGGATGGTTCCTCTGAGTCCCCGAAAAGGACTGTAACTGGTCACCTGTACTCGACTGCCTACCTGCAAGACGGTTGCCATGCTCCATTGAATTCCTTTCCTGTGGGCCCCAGGTCCACAGTAGGGCAGCCTACCTGGGCTGCCACCGTCATCGCTGACACCTCTCCTCTCTTTTCCTCTTCCCCTTCCCTCTACTTTATGGAAGCGAGCATACCACAGCTGGCTCACACCCGCGTCACAAAAACACGAGACGAGATCACAGTGCTATCACACACCGCATTCGGCAAGAGACTGATGGGAAGTGCGACTTGAGCGGGCAAAGAGAAAAACGGAAGGGAACTGCTGCCTTCTCCCTCAGAACGCGGGAAGCGCGTGCGTGAGGCGGCACAGAGAGCAAGAGAGCAGGAAGTAGGGTGCTACGGCGTGGCGGTTTCATTGAGGGACAATGGGTTCATAGTAGGCGAGGAAACTCCATTCAAGAGCCCGTTCCCGGCTGCTCACTTCATCCTGAAACATGCGCAATGCTCGAGGAGAGGCAAGCAGTTGCGACGTGAGCGTACGAGAGGATCCACCCGCTCCGAATTGGTAGTAGCGTGCCTCAATGGGAAAACGGTCGGGCCAATACTCCTTGCGAAACGAAATCAGGTGTTCAGCAAGCATCTGCCTCCTCCTTGCTCTGTAGAGCGATCGCTACCAGTCACTGAGCATGTAACGGTGCTCCTCCACCGGTATCAACGTGTATCCGGGCCTGGATGATCCGATTTAGGGAAAGTGTACAAGCCAGCTGTTGCACTCGGAGTTTTGACTATCAAAACCACCTCTCACTGCGGATATTCATTCTGTAGACAGTGTAATGCCTGGACATCACAGAGAGGTAACATTCGTAGGCCCTCACGACACAAATCCATCTCCATTTCTTTCCCTCTTGCAGAATAAGTCCATACACCTCACGAATACATCACTTCACCTGTTTTTAACGGCAGATGATGGGGATAAATTATGGACACCATGCCGAGTGTTGTGTACGAGCAGAGCTTTCTAAAGCAGAGGGAACTTGATAGAATGTGGAGGTGAACATCTGCCAAGAGAGGACCATGAGCGTGAAACTGCTCCGACCGAGAACCGTGACCTTTTTACTGAGAGGGACCGAAGTCTTATTAGTCCTACAGTTGTAGATGAGTGGTGAGAGCGCTTCGGCGCTTGTAATGACACAATCGCGCAAGGGCTTGATGTGCGCGTCGCCAACATGACCAGCCGAGATAGTAAGCAAAAGAGAGAGACGATTTGTCAACGAGGCGAAAGAAAAGTCGCCGGATTTCAGCAACACTGAGAGGAACCATGACCGGGAGATCAGAAAATGCCTGGGCCTGAGCAGGGTCGTTTGCTCGTGGCTCTGGCATCCGGGGTGTCTGCTCAGGCGTTTCTGGAGCGCCTTCTCCCTCATTGACTTGTAATGCCGCTAAAAAAGACATGGCGAGCATGGAAAGCGTGATGTGACGATACCAGCCGTGCCAGGAACGCACTTCATACTCATCCAATCCCACTTCTCCTTTGGCTTCCTCAAAACACTGCTCTACAGTCCAACGCGCGCCGAACGCTTCCACCATTTCCTCCAACGAGGTCCCAGTAGGGGCAAAGACCAGCACATAGGCCATCTCGGCAGGCTTGATTCCCTCGTTCAGACTCCGTCGCACCAGCAGCCAACGTTGCCACCCGCTGATCTCTGGCGCCGCAAGTTCAATGCGTGCCCACGCGAAGAGGCGAGGTCCTTTACTCCCGGCGCCCGCACTCAGAATTTGCCAATCTTCTCCTGTCAGACTCCCTGCTACCTGATCCACTCGCCTGCGGGTTCCTTGTACCTCCACATACTCTTTACAGGTCACAGCCAAGGCGTATGCCTGCCGACGCTCCTCCAGAGCAACCCGCAATGGCCGGGTGCTCCCGTAGACGGTATCTCCTACGACCCAGGCCACAGGAAGGTCTGCCTCCAACGTTCGTTCGATCATGCGCCAGGCCAGTTCTGGTTTGGTAGCAAAGATTACCTCTTCCGGCACGTGAGCTTCTCGGCAGCGTGCCTGGTCGTCTGTCCAACTTTTCGGCAGATACAATTCGCGATCTACCAGGACGTGTCCACGCGAACTGGCGTAAGCGAGAAACACGCCGATCTGACCATTTTCAATCCGTCCAGCCGTGCCACTGTACTGGCGTTGGACACCCACCGATTTCTCCCCCTTTTTGAGAAAGCCTGTCTCATCAACTACCAGGACAGCATCTCGAGTGGAGAGTGCTTCCCAGACATATGCCTGCAATGTATCTCGTACCCCATCGCAATCCCATTTCGCTCGATCTAGCAAATGTTGAATCGCATACGGTGCAGCTTCTCCCATTTCTTCTGCCACGCGGCCCGGGCGTTTTTTCGTGAGGCGTCACTCATCAATCCCTGGAGGTAGGCCAGCGCTCGCTGATGAGATTCTGGTCGGACGAAATGCGGCCTGATCTGTTGGCTCAAGTAATTGAGCGCCGTTGTCCACATCTCTTCAAGGGAAAAAAGCCATAGAAGATTCCTTTGCTACTCTTGTACTTTTTAGCGGAAAGCTATTTGTATTGCCTGAGAGGGAAAGAGGGAAGAGAGATCATCCCTCTCTCAGGGAGCAACCTGTTTCTCTGCCACTTTCCCGGGAAGGAGAAGCAAGGCGCAACAGATTGCTCCCAACGTGATGCACTGCCGCCAGTTAGACCTGGGCGGCTTGCCTGCCTGTGGCCATCAGATACGCCTCTTCCAAGGTAGGGTCAACGAGGATAGCAGCTCCATGCGGGCGCGTGGCACTGACCATGCGCAGCGTGACACCGCTCATCTGGTTGACCATCGCGCTTACTTGATAGGTCGTTTGCAACTGCAAGGCGGCAGCCTGATCGACGGTCACACTCCAGACCGATCCCGCGGCTCTTGCCAACAACGCAGAAGGCGTTGTATCGGCTAGTACACGCCCCGCCTGTAGAAGCAGCAGACGGCTGGCTGCGGCCTCCACATCGCTGATGATATGAGTACTCAAGATGATGATGCGATTGCGGGTCAGACTAGCGAGCAGGGTGCGAAAGCGCACGCGTTCGGCGGGATCGAGACCGGCGGTTGGCTCATCAACAATCAGGAGTTCGGCATCGCCCAGCAGGGCCTGGGCGATGCCGATGCGCTGCTTCATGCCGCCGGAATAGGTGGGCAGCTTGCGGTCAGCCTCCTGCTCTAGATTCACCATCTCTACCACCTCATCAACGCGCTGCTTGAGAAGCTCAGAGGGCAGTCCTTTTATCGCGGCCAGGTAGCGCAAGAACTGGCGTCCGGTGAACTCGGGATAGACGCCAAAATCCTGGGGCAGATAACCCAGCACCTGCCGGAGTGCCTGGCCGTGGGTGCGAATGTCCTGCCCATTCCAGCGGATGGTTCCCTCGGTCGGGGAGAGCAGGGTCGCGATTAGGCGCATCAAGCTCGTCTTGCCCGCGCCGTTGGGACCGACCAGTCCCAGCATACCCGGCTCACAACGCAGCGACAGCTGATGCAGTGCGAAGTCGCGCCCATAACGTTTGCTCAGACGTTCAAGTGTTAATTCCATCTGCGTTCTCTCTTTCTTTTCATGGCTCTACGCAACCGCGCACGAGCCGACTTCAGTTGAGCGCGTCGCGTGAGCGCTTGAAGGCGAAAGCCGCGACCAGCACCAGCCCCAGACTGAGCGCGGCCAGCAGCAGGTGGGGCACAAACCAGCCCGCGAGGTCGGGCATCTTGTTCTCAATGGTAAGAATAAGCTGCTGAAGTTGCGCCTCGCTTGTGATCGTAAGGCCGCGGGGCATGGGATACGCAAGCGTCAGCCCAAGGGCGGTGATCCCATTGGTCGGGTCCCAATTGACGTACCAGGTAGGAGGAGTGGTATTTCCCAGCCCGCGGGGAATCACCTCCGCTCCCACGATCCACGCCACCAGGATCACGACCTTGCCCAAGGTGGAGAGGCGCGGGAACAACGTGCTCAAGGCGAAGCCGAAGCTGCTAACCAGGATCGTCGCCGGTACGACCATGCCAACCCAGAGAAGCAGCACGGCCCCCATCTGGGGCAAGGGATAACTGGCATCAGTCAGATGCAAAAGCCCGCCCATGCCCAGGATGGAGGCCAGCAACAGCAGCGCCAGTCCCAGGCTCATCACCAGGCCCGCCAGGTAGCGTCCCCAGACATAGGCCCAGGTTGGCAGCGCGGTCGTCATCAGCAGTTCGTGGGTGCGCCGGGAGAGATCTCGTGTCACGCCATCAGCTGTGACAAAGGGTAGAAAGAGCACCAGCACCAGCAGAACGGTTGGCAGCGTGTGAAGAAGTCCTCGCGCGCTGGTTCCGGCAACGAAGGCACTGAGCTGCACATTGTTACTCACCGTAGCAAACCCCTCTGACGCATGTAAAGCCCACGTCAGGAAGAGCAGGAAGCAGAAGAAGCCGAGGGCCTGAAACCAGAAGAGACGGGAGGCTCGGAAGCGCCGCAGTTCCCAGAGCAGGACATGCAGGAGCGGGGAGTTCCGCCGGGTGGTGGTGATCTGGCGCTCAGGCCGTGCGTGAATGATAGTTGTCAAAGAAGCTCCTTTCATATGCTCGCTATTGCAGCAGCTTACGAACAGATTAACTGAGGGTGTTACGAGACCGCTTGAAGGCGAGGGCCACGATCAGGATCAGCACCAGGCTGAACACGGCCAACAGCAGGTGTGGTGCGAACCAGCCCCCGAGGTCGATCAAAGCGTTCTCGACTGTGAGGAGGTTGTGCTGCGTTTGCGCCGTGCTGGTTGCGTTGCTGGCCATGTTGCTGAAGTCAGCCATATACATGTGGAACAATCCGAGCGCGATCCCCTCGCCGGTCGGGTCCCAATGGATGTACCAGGCCGGGAGACTGAAATTGGCAGCATGACTGGCATCGCTTAACAGGATGGAGATCACCTGCGACGCGAGAAACCACGCCGCCATGATCACGATCTTGACCAGTGTGGTCAGGCGTGGGAGCAAGGTGCCAAGGACAAAGCTGAGGGTGCTCACGACAATCGTCGCTGACGCAATGATGCCGACCCAGATAACCAGCAGATTACCGATCTCCGGCATCGGATAGTCGGTGACAGTCAGATGCCAGAGCCAGCCCATCCCCAGGAGAGCGGCCAGCATCAGGAGGGACAGCGCCAGGCTCATCATCAGGCCCGCCAGGTAGCGTCCCCAGACATAGGCCCAGGTCGGCAACGCGGTCGCCATGAGTAATTCGTAGGTACGCCGCGAGAGATCCCGCGTTGCGCCGTCCGCGTTGACGAAAGGCAGGAGCATACCCAGCAGCATCAACATTCCTGTTGGAAGGGTCATAAGCAGTCCCCAGACGCTGGTTTCAGCCAGGAAGCCGTAGAATGGCACGTTGGCATGCGCGTGATTGAGCGTCAGTGGTATCTGTTGGCTCCACGTCAGGAAGAGCGAGAGACCGAAGAAGCCGAGAGCTTGCAGCCAGAAGAGGCGGGAGGCGAGGACGCGGCGAAACTCCCAGGCTATGACGCGCGCAAGCCAGCGTGAGCGCTGAATCACTCGACCAGGCTGCTCTGTGCTGGTCAATGCAGTGATAGTCATGAACTTCTCCTTGTGTGTTCGAGTCCATGGAGAGAGCAAGCGTGTCCCGCGCCAGATCAACGGTTCGGGCGTAGGACCATCCTCCTCAATCCATGGCGGCCCATTTCTTGGGACACCGGAAACGATAAACCAAAAACGGTAACAGGGCAGTAACACGAGCTGTTACCACCCTGTTACCGGCGATCTCCTAAACTTTCCTGAGGCAGATGATCAGGGGTTCGCTCCAGTGGTGGTCTCTTGCATCCCAAACAGGGCACTGCCAGATTGGGATGCTTCTTTTCGATAGGCAGGAAAGGAAGTGGCGCGACTCCCTAACGACCTTGTCGAACTGGAACGAGGTCTGGGAAAGATCGTTGGGACCAGAACCGGGGGCAAGGTCTCAGGTCCGGCAGGGGTGTACCTGCTCAACGATGGAAGTTTTCTCCTGATCCTTTCACTGAGCGAGGTGGGAGCGCACGGAGAAATCATTGATGGAATTGGGGTAGCACCCGATGACAGTCTCCCGCTGACAGCAGCAGCTTTATCAGCCGGACATGACCCTGACATCGAGAAGGCGATCAGCCTATTGCGCTCCCGATCTTCGCATTGCGAGAGGCGTGGGAAAGAAGGGTTTCTCCCCCCGAACCCCGTCCTCTCTACCCGTGTTCCTGGACCTTTGAGAAACCCTGGGAGTACAGAGGCACAGATGGACAGGATGGACAAACGGGGGGGGGCCTGCTAGAATAGGTGAGGTATGAAGCTCAAGAACTCCACCCAACCACCGGATATCAGCGCTCGAACCGCCTGGCATAGGGGAAAAGCGGACCTGAAGAGGTCGAGAAGAGGTCCGATCCACCTCTGGAAGGGACATTTCAAGCTGCCCCTGCCGCGGCGCACGCTACGCCTGCGCCTTACGCTCCTCTATAGTAGTCTCTTCCTCGCATTAGGCGCCGGCTTGCTCGCCCTGACGTACGTATTGGCAGCGCGGCGAATCACTGGCACGGCCCCTGTTCCATCTGAATTGCTTCCACAACCGACCCCTCTTCCCCCGAGCAGAGCAAGCAACACCGATTCTCTTGCCCAACTGCTTCATGCTCAGGCAGCAGCCGACCTGCACCAGTTTCTGATCCAGTCTGGGATCGCCTTTTCCATCATAGCGGTCGTTACCATCGTGCTTGGCTGGGTCGTCGCCGGTCGCGTGCTCCGACCGCTCCAGACCATGATAGCCACCACCCGGCAGATCTCTGAGGAGAACTTGCACGAACGCCTTGCTCTGCCAGGACCACCCGACGAACTCAAGGCTCTCGGGGATACCATTGACGAGCTTCTCGCGCGCCTGGAAGCCGCCTTTGAAGGGCAACGGCGCTTTGTTGCCAACGCCGCACATGAGCTGCGAACCCCGCTCACCATGATGCGCACCTCACTCGATGTAGCGGTTGGGAAGCCCGGCCCTGCGCCTCCAGAAGTAACCATCCTGGCAGGCAAACTCCGTGAGGGGCTCAACCAGGCCGACCGGCTCGTTGAGAGCTTCCTCGCGCTGGCCCGTGCGCAGCAGGGAACTCTGACAGACCTCACAAGTGTGTCCCTGCCTCAGCTCGTTTCCGCCACGCTTGCCGCTTGCAGTGATGCCAGAGCCGGCAGGGGCCTCCAGGTACGACAGACCCTGAGCAATGCTGGTGTGATCGGAAGCAAGACCCTGCTGGCCCGCCTGGTAGAGAACCTCATCGACAACGCCATCCGCTACAATACGCCTGGCGGCTTCATCGGAGTGACAACCGCAGACGACGGCGCAGCCGCTCACCTGGTGGTGGAGAGTGATGGACCGTTCCTCGACGAGCGCAAGATCCAGGAGCTTGGTCAGCCTTTCAGGCGCCTCGGGGCCGACCGGACGGCTGTGGACGGTAGTATCGGCCTTGGCCTTTCGATCGTTGCAGCGATCGTCGCCGCCCACGATGGATCGCTCGGCTTGCATGCACGGCCTGAGGGCGGCCTGCAGGTCGTCATTACGCTGCCTCATGCCAGGCGAAGGCGCGAACCAGGAGATCGGACATGAGGGTGCTCATCGTTGAAGATGTCCGGCGCCTGGCCGACGATATCGCTGAGGGACTCCGAGACCAGGGCATGGCCGTCGATGTGGCTTACGACGGCCTGGAGGCAACCGCCAAACTCGATGTTTCCTCCTATGATGTCGTCGTTCTCGATCGGGACCTTCCCGGGCTTCACGGCGACATGGTGTGCCGCATGATCACCGAGAGTGATAAGCCTGCGATGGTCCTCATGCTGACCGCGGCCGGCACCCCAGGGGACCGGGTTGCAGGTCTCAGCCTCGGAGCCGACGATTACCTGGCCAAACCGTTCCACTTCCCTGAACTTATCCTCCGAGTTCGCGCCCTCGCCCGACGCAAGCCGAGAGCACACCCGCGTATCCTGCGAGCAGCAGGTGTCGCGCTTGACCCCTTGCGACACATCGTGACGCGTGAGGGGCAGCAGATCGATTTGTCGGTCAAAGAGTTCGCCGTGCTGGAGGCGCTCATGCGAGCGGCACCGGCGGCCCTCAGTGCAGAGGACCTGCTAGAGCAAGTGTGGGACGAGAACGCCGACCCGTTCACCAAGACGGTGCAGGTCACCATGGGCCGGCTGCGACGCAAGCTTGGAGAACCTCAAGTGATTGAAACGCTCCCCAGCCTCGGGTATCGCATCGCCGATCGCTCCGTTCAACGTGATACAGAAGGCTGACAACTCGCTCAAGATCGCCTTGGCGTAGAGTTTTCAAGTTTGGATACGCTGGCCCCTAAAAGCCTGATCATTCTCTTGGAAAGGGGAAGGCAGAAAAGGCGGAGTTATCTACAACTGTAGGATTAGGCTGGAAAAAGCAAGGGTTTGGGAAGGATTATCTGCTCGGGATTGGCGGGAAGGTCGAACAGGGAGAAACCATTGAGGAGGCGGCCAAAAGAGAAGTCGCTGAAGAGATTGCGGTCCTGCTGCCTGACCTACAGAAAGTCGGCGTTTTCAATTTCTCCTTTCCTCATATCGCAGACCGGAGTTGGGATCAACAAGTCCACGCCTACACTGCTACGCAGTGGGAAGGAGAGCCTCAAGAGTCAGAAGAGATCAAGCCCGCCTGGTTTCAGAGGGAGGAGATCCCCTATGAGCAGATGTGGGATGACGCCCAGTACTGGCTCCCCCACCTCCTTACCGGCCAATGCCTGCAAGGAGAGTTTGTCTACAATCACGAGCTCAAAGTCGCTCACTACACGCTCAGCCCTCTGCGCCCGAATTCCTGACCCCCTCTCGGCTTCATGCGGCACAGGACTGGCGAGCGGTGTCCCTGTTCCCCAGGAAACGCAAAAAATACCACCTCCTCCCTCCCCACCCGAAATGGGCGGGTGCTCAGGCATCAAGAGCCATCCGGGGTGAGCAGTTAGCCCACCGGAATCTTCGGCAAGCGGATATCCTGCATCACCGCCCAGACAATCGTCAGACAACTGGTTTCGGTCGTAAAGGTGTCAATCTGATCGGTGCGCTGCCGCACATTGCTAAACAAGCTCTCAATGGCGTTGGTGCTGCGAATGTAGCGGTGCATGACCGGCGGGAAGGCATAAAACGTCAAGAGATGCTCTTCATCTTCCGAGAGGCTGCGCACCGCTTCGGGATAGCGCTGGCGGTATTTGGCTTTGAACGCGGCCAGATTCAGGAGCGCATCCTCTCTCTTCTCCTGTTTCCAGATGCCCGTCAGTTCGGTGACGACCTCCGCTTGCTCTCGTTTGGGAATAGCGTTCATGACGTTGCGCTGTTTATGCACCAAGCAGCGCTGGCGCAGCGTGGCCGGGAACAGGGCAGAGATCGCCGCCAAGAGTCCATCATGTCCATCCGTCACGAGCAGATCGACCTCGGTCACCCCACGATTGCGCAGGTCTTGGAGGAGGCAACTCCACCCGTCTTTGTCTCCCTCCGCGCAGGCGCGGAAGGCCAGCACCTCTCGGCTGCCCTCGAGATCGACTCCCAGCGCGGTTAAAATTATCGTGGCATCGGTGTGGGGGCCATGCCGCACCGTGAAATGGATGCCATCCAGGTACACGATACGGTAGTGGGGAAGCAGCCGGCGTTCGCGCCAGGCTTCATATTGCTCGGTCAGCGTGCGGTTGAGCCGACTGACGGCGCTGGCGCTGGGGGCCACTCCCAGTAGTTTTTCCGCCACTTTGCCCACTTTCTGGGTACTGGTGCCGCTGACAAACATGTCGGTCAGGGCTTCTGCGACCTCGGGCTCATAGCGAGCATAGCGCTCAAACACCTGCGTATGAAAGGCTCCGGCGCGGTCTCTGGGGACGTTGAGGTCCTCAATGCGCCCGGTGGGGGTCACCAGATCGCGCGTGTAGGACCCGTTGCGATAGCCTCGGCGCGTGGGCGTACATTCCCCCCACGAGGCTCCAATGCACTGCTCCAATTCTTCGCGCATGACTTGTTCGAGCAAGACCTGCACGGCGCTCACGGCGAGTCGGCGTAAATGCTGACGAAACTCCTCCTGCTCCGGCGCGATGGGTGACGATGACTCTGGTGTTGAACCTTCCGGGGACGATGTGATAGGCTTGTTCTTGGGGGCAGGCATAGCTTTCTCCTTTCGAGAAAAGATGGAAACAATCTATGCCTGTAGTATCCTCTCTGCTCCCCTCTTAGCAAAGCCTCTGCTTTACACAACACTCGGCATGGTGTCTTGAGAAAGCTCTCAAAGCAGCATGCCAATCTACCGACGAGCACAACCTGCTCTATAAAGAGAATACCTGAGCTACCTCACGTCGATGTCACAGAACTGCAAAAGCATTTCACAATTGGCACACAGCATATCGCAGAGTATTTGTCATGGTGTCCCTGGTAGTCAATCTGATGAGGTTTTTTGAGAGAATATCCCCGTCGATCCCACCTCCGCATTGAGAGCATACTGTGACGAGAACGCCTGCGAATGTGATGGCTTTGTGAGTCCCGTACTGTACACTTCACCATGGAGGAGGAGCTGCACAGAGTGGTGAGACCTGCTCCAGGAACGATGGGGTGTCGCACGGTTCGCTCCAAGGGTTCGGAAAAGGAGGAAGAACGATGAATAAGATACTTGTGACGTATGCCAGTCGTGCAGGCTCGACCTTCGAGGTGGCCGCGTGCGTGGCCGAGGTGCTGCGCGCCTCTGGGGCAACCGTGGACGTCAAGCCCATCACGGCCGTGCATGAGGTGAAGGGCTATGACGCTGTCATCGTCGGTAGCGCCATTCGCATGGGCCGCTGGCTGCCCGAGGCGGAAGCGTTCGTTAAGGCGAACTGCGAGACCTTGAGCCACATCCCGACCGCTTACTTTCTGGTGAGTGGGTTGCTCAGAAATGATACCCCCGAGATGCGGCGCAAAGTGCAGGCCTACCTCGACCCCGTGCGCAAGATTCTCGAACCGACCAGCATCGGCCTGTTCGCGGGAAAGATGGATTACAGCAAGATGGACTGGCACGACCGCTCCATTGCCGAGGCAGTGAGCTTGTCTGAGGGGGACTGGCGCAACTGGGAGGCGATTCGCGGGTGGGCGCGCGACCTGCAGCCGAGACTGATCACGCGTGATGGTCCACAATACGGTTCTCCTCCTTCGCAATATCTTGGAGTCGACGACTTGGCAGTCGACGACATTTCAGTCGGCACATACCTGAGGTAGAAAGATAAAAGTGCGCTCTCATGGCGAAGCGGAAACGTATCAGTCCACTCCTTCAGCGTTCAGCGGTGAAGATGTACATAAAACTGATGAAGTGCTTTCGCATATGAAATGAAACGAATCTGGGTACGTGGTGCCCTCGTCACATGACCGCCTTATCCCTGCTCGTCCGTCTACACCCAGTCACGAACTTCTGGCATGTCTTCGAAGTTTGCTCGCACGTAGGTGTGGTGCTTCGCGAGCAGATCATTGCACTCGGTGTATTTGTCAATGAGCCCTCGGTAGTCGCAAATGTTGATATCTGCTTACGTATGTCCGTTGTGCCACAACGAGTACAGGTTACGGGCGGATGTTCCGCCCGCAGAGGAACGAGTTGTTCAAATCGCTCTTTACAACGAGCGCCCCTGTATGAGTACTGGGGCATGGTCAAACTCCCTCTGCTGCAACAAGTGGCGCTGCTAGCTGCCCTTGTTGCGTGAGTTGTTGGAGAAGAACTTCCCGCGTGATCCGGCAGGCTTCCAGGATACGTGGATCAGCCAGGGAATACCGCACTTCCGTCCCCGCTCGCTCGGCACGCACAATGCCCCGCTGGCGCATGATCGCCAGGTGCTGGCTGATTTTCGCCTGGCGCTCTCCTGTCACTTCAACCAACTCCTTCACTGCTCGTGACCTCTCCCCGAGCAACGAAAGGAGTTTCAACCTGGTCGGTTCAGCGAGCACCTGGCACAGCTCTGCCTGTAGTCGATACAGTTGCTCTTCTCGTTCGCGTTCCATCTTCTTGCCTCCTTTGCTCTTCGAAATGATATTCGTGTATTCGATTTCATGCATGTTATAAGGCCGTTTGCAAGTGTCTGTCAAGCTTCCGCAGAGCGGTAAGGGAATGATCGCCTTGGGGAGAGCATCCAGCCAGCTCTGTGAGTGAGGGCAATCACCATGGATCGCTCTCACTTACACAAGAGGAGCAAGGTGTGTATCAGACCAGTCCTTGCGGCACAATATGCCAGTACGCCTGGTTGAAGAGTTGCTTCTCCATATGGTAATACAGGCTGGGGCGTGGTGGGCGAGGGGGATGTTCATAGTTGAAAACGAGTTGGGTCGCCTTGTTCTGTCCCGTTTCCAGGAAGCACATTACCTCGCCATCATAGGTCGCCTCCCCATTCCTGGGCTCCTCACCATGTAGCTCAGTGATGAGACGGTGGGCGACCACTTTCGCCTCAAAGTGCGCCGCTGAGCCGCTCTTGGAGACTGGTAGATCTGTCGCATCTCCCAACGCATAGATATGCTCCTGGCCTTTCACTTCTAGCGTGGCGCGGTCTGTCGGCAACCAGCCTTGCTCATCACCCAAACCTGACTCCTCGATTACTTTCGCCCCGCGATGGGGCGGTACGACCACCAGGAGATCGTACGGGATCTCTTCCCCTTCCAGAGAAGCGATGATCTTGCGCTCGGTATCCACTGTTTCCGCATTGAAGAAGATGGTGTAGTTCACCTGGCGCTCTTCTAAAAGCGGCGTTGCGACCTCTGCTACGCTCTCTATAGGAAAGACGCGTGGAAGCGGATAGAGATAGTGAATCTCGGTCCGATCCCGCAGACCGCGTTTACGCAGCCACTCGTCAAGCAGGAAGGTAAATTCCAGCGGCGCTGGCGGGCAGCGATACGGGATGCCGCCAACCGTGATTACGATACGTCCACCTTCAAAGGTGTGCAAGGCCTGCCGGAGTTGCAAGGAGCCCTTGGCGCTGTAAAAGTGGTGCCATTTCCCCTCAGTTCCTGCCAACCCCGGCAGGTCTGATGGAACCAGGCGCGCTCCGGTTGCCAGCACGAGGTAATCGTAGGGATAGACCGCCTGGCTTGCGCCACCAGTACCAACGATTTCGTCCAGCCCCCGGCTGTGATGCACATGGAGCTCGCGATTCTGGACATCGATCTTCTGCACTTCACCTGTCACCAAATGCACATGGTTGTTCAACAGATCTCGCTCTGGGCGGATCAGTTGATCGCTCTGGGCGCTCATATGGTTAAACGGCAGGTACAGCCAGCCAGGCATATAGGTATGTTTCCCCGTGCTATCAATCAGGGTAATTTCTGCCTCTTGGTGGTGCAAGGAACGGGCCAGCAGATTGGCCACAATCGTTCCGCCCACACCCCCGCCGACAATCAATATATGTTGGGGCATACGAGAGTCTCCTTGTACATTTAATGCGCCTTGCGTGCTAAAAATCGTGTGTAGCCTTGCTCTGGAAAGGCGCCCAGGTAGTCGTGTTTGGCCTTTTGAATCCAGGCCGGGATATCTTTTGCAGAACCCGGATCGCTGGACAAGACGGCCAGCACAGCGCCAACCGGCAGCGCTTTCATGCCGCGAATGAGCTCCATGAGAGGCCCCGGGCAAAAGCTGCCGCGCGCATCAATCTCTTTATCAATCGTGATGTCAGTCAGTTCTGGCATGGTCATCAACTCCTTTCAAGTCCACTGGCGGGCAACCACGAAGGTCGCCCCTCCACGTCTCAGATGAACAGCGTGATACGTCCTTCTTTGGCACGCTCAACGAAGGTGGCGACACCGGTGATATCGGTCACGATAGGTTCCAGGTCTTCCAGTTTCATGCCGAAGAGTTCCATCGTCATGCTGCACGCATAGATTTTGACGTCCCCGATCTCCATGGCATTCTTGAAGTTGTCCATCCAGGAGGGGACTTTCTTCGCCATCATCTGCTCCATCATGACGGGGGCATACTCTTCGAAGTCCTTGCTGACCTTCATGTTGGTCTTAGAGCCTGTTTGTAAAGGTCACTTTTTTGCCAAGCGCCGGATCATCAAGCGAGTCATGGCAAGGTAGATCAGGGCCTCGCTGCTCTCTGGAAGCGTTTCATAGTCCTTGGCCAGGCGGCGACATTGGGTAAGCCAGGCGAAGGTGCGCTCGACCACCCAGCGCCTGGGCAGGACGACAAAGCCCTTCCGCCCATCGCAGCGCAGCACTGGCCGCAAGCGGAAACGACAAGGCACCATGACCCATTCAAGCAAGAGACCGCGCTAGGTGCCATCGACCCACACCAGTCGCATCTTTTTGCAGGCGCCTTGCACCCGCTTGAACAGCTGCCTGGCGCCTTTCGCATCGGACACGCTTGCGGCGGTGACGACGACAGCCAGCAGCAAACCCATGGTATCGACCAGGCTGTGGCGCTTGCGGCCTTTGACCTGTTTGCCAGCATCATAGCCACGTACACCTGGCCCCTGTGTGGTCTTGACGCTTTGACTGTCCAGTGCTCCTGCCGTCGGGTGCTTATGGCGGCCGGCCCGGCGGCGAACCTGAGCACGAAGAGTCTCATGAATGCGAGGCCCGGGTGCCATCATCGCGAAACCGTTGAAAGTAGGTATAGACGCTTTGCCAGCTTGGATACTGCTTGGGCAGCATGCGCCATTGGCATCCTGTCACCGTCAGATACAGGATCGCGTTCATCACGGCCCGCATGCTCAGCGTTCGGGGGCGTCCTCCTGGTTTGGCGGCTGGGATCAACGCTTTGATACAATTCCATTGAGCGTCAGTCAGATCGGTTGGATAGATATGGGTTGTTTTCATATCCCAAGTCTATCTCATCTCTCTGACTGGTCGTCTCCTTTACAAACAGGCTCTTATAGTTGTCCTTGCGGAATGCCTCCAACCCCCAGGTGGTCAGGAAGACTTCCACCTCCAGTCCCATCGCTGCTGCACCTGTGGTAAGGATGGATGCGGCCATCAGCTTATCAACGGTGCCGGAAAAAACAATCAACGACATTCGCTCTTGCATGGTTTTCCTCCTTCATGTGCTTGATCCCACCTGTCTCAGCGACAAGGAAGGATCGACTCGCAGTGTTGTTCCTGTGTTTTTCCAGGCTTCAGATCAGGACAACTGAAGCCTCTTGTGTTTATGGGACAATTGCCGTCATAGCCTCCGTATCCGCAACAGTGATAGGCTGCGTCCCGGCGGCCTCAATAATACGGAAGGTATGGGTTATGTGAGCGACCTTCCCGAGCATCGCACCCGCCCCGCAGTACCGTTCCTCCGAAAGCTGAATGGCCCGTGCCACCGCTTCTGATTGAATGTGGTGCCCGGTGACAATATGCACAACGTCGATCTCGACCAACACCATCGGGTGTTCTTCTGCACGTACACCCACGACATGCACGGCATACCCGGTCACCTGCTGGCGCTTCTTGCGCAGAATCGAGATGACATCCATCCCGGTACAGCCAGCCAGGCCAACTAACAACAGCTCCATTGGGCGAAAGCCCTCGTTGTGTCCTCCGCCGTGTTCTGCTGCATCAAGGGTGAGGTGATGACCGGAACCAGCCTCGGCATCGAAACGCATCTCTGTCTCCAGTCTCACGGTGGCAGTCATCTGCTCAGCCATTGTTTTGCTCCTTTATGCTGTTATTCGAATATTCATTCGATTCTATAACTATAGAATGATGAGATCACTGACCTATCACAGCAGAGGCTGAAAACCTCACAGCGAGGTCACATTTCTTGTGCTTCCGCAAGGTGCTATGAGCATGACATGCCACCTCTTCCTCGGAAGAAGAAGAGAGTAGCTCTCGAAAAATCGGGCCCATGAGTAACGGCGGCCGTTACTCATGGGCCCGATTGGAGCTTTTCCTTACACTGCTTTTGCACACATCCACCCTCCCACATAAGCAAATTCACTCCCGCGGAAACAAGAGAGTTCAGCTAGGATGCGATACCGGTACTACCCCATGAACACAAAGGTGGTCCCGACACTATTGGGCATAAATGCATCTGGCATCATTTGAGCAATGCGGTGCGTAGCGCGCCATCCCGTGCAGTGCGCAGGCACAACGACCACCGGGTTGATCCGCTGTAACGCCTCGACCGTTTGAGGGATGATCGGCTCGAAGAGCGCCCCGCTGAGATGGAAGCCACCCAACAAAGCGTAGACCTGCTCAACGCCTGTCTGCGCACACGCTTGCCGGAGAATGTTAATCACGCCCGCATGGCCGCAGCCAGTCGCCACCACCAGCCCCTTATTGCGGACATGGATGACAACGGCCTGGTCATCATAGACCCATGGATCAGGTTGCCAGGTTCCATCGACCTCGGCCTGCTGATTTTTCAATCCTTGCTCAAAATCAGTGGTACGCTCGATTTGTCCCGTCACCAGTAGCTTGCCATTGATCAGAAATGAGGGGCCGCGTTCCACTAAGAGCTCGATGCCCTCCCGCTCCAGGTCATGCAGTGACGGGGGTGGTAAGTCCAGGATACTGTTATCGTTATAGACAATACGACGCTTGAGGAAGGCATCTGGATGGAGCAAGATGGGCATGTGTCGTCTGCCAAGCTTGTCGAGGAAGCCATCCAGCCCGTGTGTATGGTCAGTATGACCATGGCTTAGAACAATGGCCTGAATGGTACCGAGGTCGACGCCCAGTACGGCGAGGTTGTGCAATGCTCCATCAGGCGTCACTCCAGTATCAAAGAGCATGGTCTCGCGCTTCCCCTGGTCGATCACGGTGATCAACAAGGAAACACCATGCTCGGCACGCAATTGAGGACGTATGAAACCATAGTGCGGCAGCGGGAAACGACGTGCCATTGGCGTTGAGGACATCAGCAGATCAAGCGAGTTATCCATGATGGTGGTGATCTCTACGCCATCGACAGCGGGTAATGCGAGTAACGGAGGCATGATAGAAGCTCCTTTCGGTGGCGGCCAGACAACGAAGACGATGCTCTGGATTGGAATGAACACGACCATGATCAGAGCGGCCACTCCGGCAACTCTGTAGAGAGGCTTCCAGACGGACTCTGTTGTTTCAAAAGGAGGCTCATCCATCGGCTTCTGGCTCGCGGATGGGGTTGCATACTGGATGTTTTCACAACACTGCTCCTCGTCCTATCGTTGCATGGCAGCATGAGATGCCTCCGCTTTTTGGAAAAGCATCCGAGCCCAGGTGGCTGCTCGCTCTACTTCTCCAGCCAGCAGGGGACCCTCCTGCTTTATGGACTTCACGAAGAAGCTTTCCGGCGGAACCAGGGGCTCGACTCCCATCATGCGCAGCTGCCTGACCATGCGCGGCGCGGCAGAACTCTTCCACAGCCGTCCGCGGAAGCGGGTATCAAAGCAAGCGACTGCCAGTCCCCTAAGCCGTTGGGAGGAGACGGTTCCGAGCAAGAACTGCATAGCCAGGGTTGGTCTGAATCCCTGTGTGGGACTCCCTAGAATGAGCAGGTCCACCCCCTGGAACGAGACCTGATGCCCTGGATCAACATGGACGGCTTGCGCCTGTCCAAAGGCACCCAACGTGTCGGCGATGGCCTGGGCAATCCGCTCGGTGTTCCCATATTGTGAATCGTAGACAACTACTGTGTTCATATGTCCTCCTTTTGATGTAGGTCACTTTAGCTCTTCCTTTTCCCTTTCGGTACTCCCCTCACCGTGAGGGTCATTCGGCCTCTGCTGACGTGTCTCGCTGCGAATGAGCGTTATGGCAGCCAGGAGAATGAGCACGCCACCACAGAGTTGCAACAGACCCAACGTCTCACTCAGGACAACCGCGGCCAATCCGACGGTCACCACGGGTTCAAGGGTAGAAAGCGTTGAGGCCGTGATGGGACCGACCAGTTTGAGGAACGATCCTCCACAGGGAGATCAAGCAACTCGCGTCGTGCATAATCCTTGCCCAATCTGGCTAAATTCTCTAGTTGTTGGGCGGTGAACCCTTCTTTGAGCAGCCGTTCGTAGGCTGCTTTGCGATCCATACAGCCTCCTTGAGAGCAAGGCCGCGACCGTGGGAATTGCTACACTGCCGGCTTGGACTCTGCGAAGCGCACAACTTCGATCGAGTACTGGGCAAGCAATGCGCTAATTGCGCCGATGGCAACCAGTTGCGGCATGGCAAGAACACTCACTACACCAACAGTCAACGGTAACTCCATAACGGTCTGTCCTTCATGCCTGATGATGATGCGACGGACATTGCCTTCATGAAGCACCTCTTTGACCTTTGTAAGCAACTGCTCACCCATCACCTGCACCTCTTCGCGGTATCCGCGTTCCTTCTTCATCTCTACTTCGGGCTCTACAGGTGTCGTATCTATCTGTGACATAACCAACTCTCCTTCTCACGAAAGACCTCTCCAGCCATTGGAGATTTCAGCACATTTTGGCAAATTGTCGTGGTATGCTTCTCACGGCTGCCTACTTAATAATGTATGGTACGATATGATACTTGTCAATAAAAAATCGATCACAGTTCGATCACAAATAGAATCCCCGCCCCAAGGGCGCTGGCGAGGTTTCATCTCCAAAATCTCTCCTGCCGTGATAACGTTAGAAGCGCGTTCACTACATAACTAGCGCGGGCCTCAGACGCGGCACAGGTTGTGGTATCCCAACTTCTTTCAGAATCCGTTCCGTGCATTTACTATTTACGCCGGTGTAGAGGCGGGTGTATCGACAGTGATGACCCTGCTCAGCGAATCAGCAACAGCGCGGGCGAATTCTTCACTACACGCCTGGCAAAAGCAGCCTCCCTCGTTGTGGTTTATCCCGCCATTGGCAGTGAGTTGGTGGACAGCGGGCTTCCCGCACCATTCGCAAAGACGACCTTCAGGAGCGCAATCGACAGAGATAGGCAGGCGAAATGCATGGTCCAACATGAGAATCCTCCTCTTTTGTACCGATCGCGGCATCTCCATGCGCTTGAGCAACCTCTTTCAAAACGCTCACACACAATACCGCTCTCGGTCGTTCTCGTTTCCTCCTGGTACCAGGATAAACCACTGGCATCACAACCTCCTCACGATGGTCAGCTACCCCTTCACAAAAGGGTCACAGTGGGTTCCTTGCTCTGTTTTCATATGCCAGTAGAAGGTATCGAAAATATAGATGAAGTGTGCGCAAAACACTCCCAGAACGACCAGGACCCTGAGCCAGTCAAGGTAGTGAAGCCGTTCTTGTTGCGGGTTGATTACGTTTTCGGCTATAAATGGCTTCATGGAAAATCCTTTAACAGAACCGGGACACACTTGGAGCGCCCCGCTATGCATTGTAATCCCTGCTCATCACAAAGGCAGCACGATTCTGGGCGACACCATCACAGAGACCTAACGAGGAACATCGTCACCTTTACAGGGCGCGGATGATCTGAGGCGATTGGTATGGAAGAAGGCAGACCCCTTCGATGTGAGTTCTTTGTGAGCATGGTGTTCCTCTTTGTGATGGAAGTGTGACATGCAAAGTCTATCCTTGAGACGAGGAGCGGTACAGTAATGGAGGTGGTGGAGCTCCGTGGCAGGATGTACCGCGATCTAGAAAAAAGGAGCGTTATGATGTTTCAGCGTATTCTCGTTCCACTTGACGGATCCTCTCGCGCGGAGCGGGCTTTAGCGGTGGCAGCGCGAGTTGCGCGCGTGTCAGGCGGCTCAATCCTCTTACTGCAAGTCGTCAGTCCTCCCATTGACTACGGTGGTGGGCTGGCACAGGCACCGTTTTTAACGGAGCAGGTCATCGAGACGGAGCTTGCCGTGGCCTCCGGCTACCTCGACCGGGTTGCCAAAGCACGTGAACTTACAGGGATCGAAACCACCACCGAGGTCCTGTTTGGGCTGCCGGCGCAGGATATCCTCGCTGAGGCCGAGTCGCAATCGGTGGATCTTATTATCATGTGCAGCCACGGGCGAACCGGTTTCACACGCTGGGTGCTAGTGCATACCCACGAAAGGTAAGCGATAATGTGGTATGATAGAGGGCATGAAAGTACCTCATTTTGTCCGACCCTTCACCGAAGACGAACGCGGCCAAATCCGGGCAGGATTGCGCTCGTCAGATGCCTTTGTGTTACGACGATGCCAGATTCTGCTGGCATCCGATCGCGGCGAACGAGCTGGAGCCATCGCCAAGCAGGTGGGCTGCCACAAACAGACGGTGCTCACCGTTATCCACGGGTTCAATGCCAGCGGGCTCGCCGTTCTAGCAGAAGGTTCCTCACGTCCCCATCGTTTGCGTACGACGTTTTCCGAGGAGGCTGTAGAGCGACTGCAAGACGTGCTCCACCGCAGCCCTCGCGATTTTGGCAAACCGACCAGCTTGTGGACGCTGGAGCTGGCAGCCCAGGTCAGCTTCGAGCAAGGCTTGACGCCCAGGCTCGTCTCCGACGAGAGCGTCCGCCGTGCGCTGGGCCGCTTGGGCACGAACTGGAAGCGCGCCAAACACTGGATCACCAGTCCTGATCCGCAATACCTGCTAAAAAAACGCACGCGACCGCTTGATCGCCTACGCCAGCCAGCAGCCTGAATGGGCCATCGGTTTTCTTGATGAAGTGTGGTGGAGCCGCTTTGCTAGACCGCGCATGCATGCCTGGCAAAGTGAAGAGCATCCTGTTCGCCTGATCGAGCAAGCCTGGAAAAAGGGCGACCCCGACCCCAAGGCCCTGGCCTGCTATGGCGTCTTGTGGCAAAAGGGACCGCCCGACGATCCCGACCGTTCGCAGATCTGGCTGCGCTTCGTCACCGGGCGCCCAGTAAGTGCGATCAGCATTCAGTTTCTGGCGTTGTGTTGTGAACGCTTGGCTGCCCAGGGCAAACGCAACTGGCTCCTGATCTGGGATAATGCCTCCTGGCACGTGAGCAAACTGGTTCGGAACTGGATTCGCCAGCACAACCAACAGGTCAAACACACGGGCAAAGGCGTTCGTATCTTGCCTTTCTTCTTGCCCACCCAAAGCCCCTGGCTCAACCCCATCGAGCCGAAGTGGGTGCATGCGAAGAAGGCGGTGGTTGAACCTGATGGCCTGCTCTCGGCCCAGCAGCTGGCTGAACGCATTTGTGCGCATTTTGGGTGCTCCTACGAATCACATCTGGCTATTGTCGAAAAGGTCTCGTGACTATGCACTAGGAAGTGTGGCGCAAAAAGTTGTGCGGCAAAGCCCTGTGCCAGTGTTCGTGCTGCGTGCAGGTGAACCTGTGCCTGCTGCTTCACATGCAGATGCAGCCTATCCCATCTCGGCCCTGGTTGCCCTGGATGGCTCATCCCTGGCCGAGGTGGCACTTGTTCCGGCGGCGAATCTCGTCGCGGCCCTGGCAGCTCCAAGGAAAGGGGTACTGCACTTGATGCAGGTGATCAAGCCCCTCGCCACCACTGCTGATGAAGGCTTTATCACTCAACTCAACGAAGAGGCGGTGGAGGGTGCAAAAGCCTACCTGGTGGCGGTGAAGGAACGTTTGCAGGAGACGCTCAAAAATCTGAAGCTCTCGATCACGTGGTCTGTCGCGCTGGATGCGGATGCGGCGGATGCCATCATCAGTACGGCAGAACAGGAAGAAGATGAAGAGGGGGCTCAAGGTTTTGCGGGCTGCGATCTGATTGCCATGTCAACGCATGGTCGCGCCGGGTTAGAACGCTGGGTCATGGGCAGTGTGACGGAACGGGTGCTGGGTGCCACGAAGCTGCCCCTGCTGGTGGTGCGGCCAGAGAAGGGAACAGAAGGGCAGGGATAGCCGCCATTGCCTGGCACCGATCTGTATTGAGCAGCGCAGTAAAACGAAGGAGATCAGTATGTCTACCCTACTTCTAAATCCCTGGGATGTACGTGAAGCGGATTTTCCCGCCACAGGACCACCTGCAGAGCAATTGCGCTTTCTCCTGCACTATGCTGTGCTGGCCCCGTCGGGGCACAACACGCAGCCCTGGCTGTTCAAGATTGATGGTGATGCCGTTGAACTGTATGCGGACAGATCTCGCGCACTGCCGGTCGTCGATCCTGATGACCGCGAATTAACCATCAGTTGCGGCGCTGCCCTGCTCCACCTGCGCGTGGCGCTGCAGCATTTCGGATATACGGGGACAGTCAACCCCTTTCCCGACCCGGAAGATCCAGACCTGCTGGCGCGTGTCTGCATGGGGAAAAGCAGGGAAGCCAGCGCAGGGGAGCACGCGCTCTTCCAGGCGATCACCATGCGGCGTACCAATCGGCAGGCGTTTGAGCAGCGCGAAGTGCCAGCACCGGTGCTCGTTGCCTTGCAGGAGATGGCACACGCCGAAGGGACCTGGCTCTACGTGGCGCAAGGCGAGTATGATCGCAGCGCCGTGGCGAACCTGGTGGCCCTGGCTGATCGCATGCAATGGGCAGACGCACACTTCCGTCGTGAACTGGCGGCCTGGACGCGCTCGAATCGGAGTCAACGCCGTGATGGCATCCCAGGATACGCACTCAGCCTGGGCGATCTGGCGTCCTATGTGGGCCCTGTGCTGGCGCGCACCTTCGATGTGGGCAATGGGCAAGCGGCAAAAGATCGCCAGCTTGCTGCTGGGTCGCCAGTCCTTGCGGTGCTGGGGACCGATGTGGATACAGCCTACGATTGGCTCATGGCGGGCCAGGCTGTAGAACGCATCTTGCTGTATACGCGTTCCCAGGGGATCTGGGCCTCGTTCTTGAACCAGCCCATCGAGGTGCCCCAGATACGGCTGATGCTACACAACCTCATCGAGCGGGTCGGCTTCCCGCAACTGCTGCTGCGCATGGGCTATGGATCAGAGGTCCCACCCACTCCCCGTCGCAGCGTGAATGAGGTGCTCCTGGAGTAGCATCTCCTCTGTTTGAAAGGAGGAAAGAGATGTTTCAGAAGATTCTTGTGCCCCTGGATGGACGCGGGTCGAGGAGTCGAAGTGCGCATGAGCGTCAAGCTACTCCGAGCCGATGGGGAGCGCAAGAAAGAAGGTCGAGCCCTGTCCTTCGGTTGACTCAAACCAGATGCGCCCATCGTGTAACTCAACGAGTTCGCGCGAGAGGTAGAGCCCCAACCCCGTGCCACCTATCCCATAGGCGCGCGCATTGTCCGCTCGCATGAAACGCCCGAAGATGCTTGCCTGCTGCTGCGTTGGAATGCCGATCCCGCGATCACGTACGCTCAGGACGACTCTCTGTGCCTCACCTTCTTCGCGCAGCACGATCTCAATGGATCCCTCGTCCGGACTGTACTTGATCGCATTCCCGATCAGGTTCGAGAGCACCTGCTCGATACGCTGCGAGTCCAGGTGCAGGACCAGATGCGCGCGCGTGGTATCGATGGAGAGCAGGTGTCGCTCCGCCGTCATGTGGAGTCGCGTCACCACACGCTGCACCAATGCCACCAGGTCGGTCGGTTCCCGGTGTAAGGTGAGCCGTCCCGCTTGCGAGCGGGTCACATCGAGCAGATCCTCGATCAATTCGACCAGGCGCCGCGTGGCTTGATCGATCTCCTCCAGGGCCTCCAGTTGCCACTCAGCCAGGGCCGCTCCCTTGCCTCGTCTGGTCTGCACCAGCAGTGTCTGCGCAAAGCCTTTCAGAACGGCAATTGGTGTCCGCAGTTCGTGCGCCGCGATGCCCACGAACTCGTCTTTGAGATACTCGGCTTCTTTGAGGGCCGTCACGTCCTGGTAGATGACCAGTGCGAGCCGTTCGGGCGCAGGCGCCTGCTGTCCTGTCTCCTGCTGCCAGGAGTACTGGACCTCCTGCGGCGGCAGAGCCACTGCATTGACCAGCACGGGCAGACCAGACCCATCGGGATGGCGGATCGTCTCCTGCTGCTGCAGCACGGTCGTGCCCTCCCTCACAGCCCGCAGGGTGGCGAACTGGTCCGGCGGAAGAGGACGCCCCTGCACATCAAAGATCCTGATGCCATGAGCGCTGAGAAATTCCAGCATCGGTTGATGAGGCTGCCATGACGCTCCCAAGAGCCTGGAGGTAGCCTGATTGGCGAGCAACAGGCGCGCATCAGACCCATAGACGAGATAGACGCTGCTGGGCATGGCATCGAGCACCTGCTGGAGCAAGATCAGACGGGCCGCCACTTCAGCATGGGTGGCTTGCGCCGTTTGTTCCTGGCGGCGGCGCTCGGTTATATCGCGATTAATTTCCAGAATGGCGCTGGGCTGCCCCTCCTCATCCTGGAAGAGCACCTGGCGGCTTTCGACGACGACGGTGCTGCCGTCCCGGCGCGTATGGATCAGTTCCCCCTCCCATCTGCCATCGCGCTCCAGCTGCGTCTCGAGCGCCGCCAGGTTGACGGGAAAACGGGTCTTGAGCAGGGTATGCGTCGCCCGTCCAAGAGCCTCCTGAGCGGTCCAGCCGTAGAGTTCTTCGGCTCCACGATTCCAGGAGAGCACGCGGTTGATCCGATCGCAGACGAGAATGGCATCGTGCGCCTGGTGAATTAACTCAGTTTGCAAGCGAATGTGCTGTATCTGCTGAGCGCGTTGGCGCTCGATGCGCCGCTGGTCGGTCATATCCCGAATGGCCCCGATGGTATGGAGGTGCTCATCAAGCAAAAAGGGGCGCAAACTGATATCGAGCGGGAACTCGCTGCCATCCTTGCGCAGTCCCACCAGGTGAAGACCGGCACCCATTGGGCGGGGGAGCGGCGCAGTAACATAGCGCTCCCGGTGGGTGACATGGGTTTTGCGTAAGCGTCGAGGCAAGAGCACTTCGAGTCGTTGACCACAGAGTTCTTCCTGTTGATAGCCGAAGAGGGCTGCTGCCTGCTCGTTGAGCATGACCATATGCCCAGCTCGATCAACAATCACCAGCGCATCGGGTGAAAGTTGCAGCAATTGAAGCAAGCTGGTAGAAGTGACCCGCAATGGCTCAGGTAGAAGGCGAGATTGCGAGGATGGTACATCTGGTGTGTCGGCCATCAGTACATGTTTCCTTTTTGCCTGTGCGCGGTTCAGCTATACGGCGATGAACGACCTCCTGGCCTCATGTTAGCCACTGTACGACCTGCATTACAGCTGAGATCATATCTGAGATTAGTATACTGTCATCTTGTGGGCATGGCAAGGACTGGCGACCGGCTCGTTGCCTTCTATCGTCACCAGGAACGTTTCATATCTTGCTTCCACAAATTCAGGTTACTATGCGGACCGCGACCTCACGTAAAAAATCCATCCTCTCGTGATTGCTTCAAGATAAAGCATATGTGCTTCACATCACACAATCCTCACAATGAGGCACCACGGCATCACAAAGAGATCACAGTGAAAGCATCGAGCAAACATCTGGCAAACTCCTTTGACAAACAGCATATTGTGATCTTCTCGTGAGGTGAGTTCACGTTCCTGTGATCAAGGTGTGATGTGGCACAGTTACTTTAATACCAGCAGGCAATACACATGCTCAGGAGGTACACTATGACTGCCTGGTGCGATGTGCATACCGCCGTCCAGGTGGTGGAGTCAGGCGACCGGGTATTCGTGCAGGGCGCCTGTGCGACGCCAACGGCGCTGATTGAGGCGCTGGTGGCCCGTGGAGAAGAGCTGCGCGGCGTTGAAATCACGCATTTGCATACCTATGGCCCAACGCCCTACACAGATGAGTGCTGGCGCGGGCATTTTTCCCTGCGTGCGCTCTTCGTGGGCGAGAATGTCCGCGAGGCGGCCAATGCCGGGCGTGCCAGCTACACGCCGGTATTCCTCTCCGATGTCCCTGCGCTCTTTGCCCCTGGTGAGCCGCTGGCGATAGATGTGGCGCTGATCCAGGTCTCGCCGCCAGATAGCCATGGCTTTTGTTCCCTCGGCCCGTCCGTTGATGTGACGCGTGCTGCCGTCGATCACGCCCGCACTGTCATCGCCCTCGTCAATCCGAATGTACCCAGAACCCATGGTGATAGCTTCGTGCCTGTCTCTCAGCTCGATTTCGCAGTGCATTGGGCTGGACCGCTGTACGAGGTGGACCACCGCGAGGTGAGCGAAACCCAAACGCAGATCGGTCGCCATGTCGCTCAGTTGATCGAGGACGGAGCAACACTCCAACTCGGTATCGGAGCCATCCCTGATGCGGTCCTGCAGGCGCTCACTGATCGACACGACCTGGGCATGCACACGGAGATGTTCTCCGATGGCATCATTGATCTTGTTGAGCGGGGTGTGATGACCGGTGCACGCAAGGCACTGGACCAGGACAAGCTCGTCGCCAGTTTTGTGGTGGGCAGTCGCCGCTTGCTGGACTTCATCGATGATAACCCGATGGTGGAGATGCGTCCGATGAACTACACGAACAACACGCTCGTCATCCGCCAGTTCGAGCACATGGTCGCCGTGAATAGCGCTATTCAGGTTGACCTGACTGGGCAAGTCTGCGCCGAGTCGATTGGGACCTACCTCTATAGCGGTGTCGGTGGGCAGATGGACTTCATGCGCGGTGCGGCCCTATCGAAGCGCGGGCGACCGATCATCGCCTTGCCTGCGACGGCTCATGCGCAGCATAAGGGAGGGTCCAGAGCGACCGATAGCATGCCCGAACCAGTGGATGGGCTGATCTCGCGCCTTGTCCCGGTCCTCTCCCCGGGCGCGGCTGTCACTACCTCGCGGGCACACGTCCACTACGTCGTCACCGAGTACGGTATCGCCGCACTGCACGGGCGCGACCTCGCCGAGCGAGCGCGGAGTCTGATCGCGATTGCCGCACCGCAGTTCCGCGAGGTGCTCGAGCGTAGAGCCCGCGAATTATACTTACTGCAATAGGGTAGTGCGTTTGCGCTTCTGTCCGAAAGGAGGAGAAGCAGATGGGTCTGTTGACGGAAGACATGAAGCGAGTCGTGCGTGAGCAACGCTTTGGCTTTATTGCCACCGTGTGTCCGGATGGCACGCCCAATCTCTCGCCGAAAGGAACGACGACTGCCTGGGACGACGATCACCTGGTCTTCGCCGATATCACCTCCTCGCAAACGATCGCCAATTTGCGTCTCAATCCGGTCACGGAGATCAATGTGGTTGATCCGATGATACGCAAGGGGTATCGCTTCAAGGGGACTGCCACCATCCTCACGGAAGGGCCAGTGTTTGAGCAGATCCTTGCCTACTACACACACCGGGGCACTGCTGCCCCTATTCGCTCCGTGGTCCTGGTGAAAGTCGAGCGGGCAGCGCCTTTGATTTCGCCGGTCTATACGCTTGGGCTGAGAGAGCCTGCGGTGCGCAATCGCTGGCTTCGCTATTGGGACTCACTGCACCGGGAAAAGATTACGGAGCCCACAGGCGAATAGAGCCATCACCGCAATCCTCAACACGGGTTTAACCGTGATCGGGTACAGTAATCACGAAATGTTTGCCTCTAATTCTCTAGAGAAAGAGTAAAGCATGCAAGGATCACAGGATGACCCCCGGGTCATCCTGTCCTTCATCCCTGTATCGCTGAGAGCGTGGCCGCATCCCACGTCACCTTGCTCTTGTCCAGCATGTCGGGTGGTCGCACGATCAGCAGCGGCAGCTTGGTAGCATGCAGCACACGCTCGGTGATGCTGCCCATGGCCCAGCGTTGTACGCCGCCACGCCCATGGGTGGCCATAGCAATGACATCGCAGCGGCCGAACACCCCGGCTCCTTCTGCATCCTCCCCATTCTCTGCCACCCTGACGATCCCTTCGGCCACATCCGTATCGATCGCGACCGACCAGGTGACGGGCAGTTTGAGATTCGCCAGAGCAGGTGCGACCGGACCCTCGCGCATCTGCTCCACCGTAGAGCTGAGGTAGCGTTTGGCCTTGTACAGGAAGTGCTCATGCTCCTCAGGGTCTTTTCCCTCCCTGTCAGGAATCACTGGTTTCACCACCCGCACCAGGTGCAATGCTCCCTGTGCAGGAGCGGATAACGCGGCAATCAAGGATGCAGCGGGTTCGAGAGCCGCCTTTGCCAGCAGAGAGCCGTCCAACGCGACCAGCGCGCGCAGCGGGCGTGTCACGTCTGGATGAGGACCGGCGGGCACAGGCCCAGCCTCGCGCAGGACAAGCACCGGTACCAGGGCATAGCGAGCCACTTTCTCCGCCACACTCCCCAGCGCCCAACGCGTCATACCGGTGTAGCCATGACTGCACAGCACCATCAGATCAGCCTGAGCGGATTCTGCGACGGCAAGAATGGCCGAAGCCACTGGACCAAACAAGATCCTTGTTTCTGTGGTGATGTCTGCTAGCTCAGGCGCTTGCTTGATACCCGCCAGGTACGCTTCCGCAGCAGCCTGGTCTGCGTCAAGCACCGATTGGACGACTGGTGCTTCTCCGACGAGGGATGACAAGAACCCGATGGCAACGTTGACTGCGCGCGCCAGGACGACCGCTCCCCCAGAGGCACGCGCAATGCGTGCGGCCACGGGGATGGCACGTTCTGCACGCGTTGAGCCGTCCAGGGGGACGAGAATTCGCTTAAACATGGTGTTGCTCCTTTCGGCATCACCGTTTGTCGAACAATCCAGGGTGAATGCCCTGGTCATTTATAGCTAGAACAAGCCGACCCACGTTTGTGCTTGAACCTCCGATACCTTTGTTTTCGTGGTTTCACCTGCCTCTGCATGTGTAGCTTCGGCCTCTTTCGGTCGTACCATCAACACCGGGAGCTTCGTGGCAGCAAGCACATGCTCAGTGACACTTCCCATCACCAGGCGCTGTAGACCTTCCCGCCCATGGGTTGCCATCGCAATCAAGTCGTAGCCACCCGGGTGCTCCATCCCTTCAGCTTGTTCTGCTGTCTTGATCATTGTCCCTGCCACATCTGTGCTGACGGCTACGGACGAGGTGATCGTGAGTTCGAGGTCCGCCGGAGTTTCTGCATACAGGCGATCCGCTAGCACCTTGAGGTATGCTTCTGCCTCTTGTCTGGCTTCTGCTTGCATGCCGTCACTCATGTGCGCCTGACTCCTCAATTTCCCGTAAACAGGCGGCAGATCTACGATGTGCAGCAGGTGTAATACTCCCCACGCGGGTGCGGCGAGCGCTGCTATGAGCTGTACGGCTGGCTCCAGTACCGTCTCTGACTGTACTGAGCCATCTAATGCAACAAGTATGCGCAGGGGGTGGGCGGTGTCCGGTGCGGGGAGCGCGCTCCCATGCTCATTCAGAACCAGCATGGGCACCGGGCTGTGGTGGATTGCCTCCTGGGCGACACTCCCCAACATCCAGCGCTTCAGGCCCGTTATCCCGCGGCTGCACATGACGGCCAGATCAACATGCTCCCGGCGAGCGGTCGAGAAAATGCTCGGTGGTATTGCACCAGCCGCGAGATCCATTTCCGTCGGGATTCCTGTGAGCTCATCTGCATAGGCATCGCTCGTCGCTGTAAGGTAGCTGGCAGCGTCGGCCACATCTGTTTCAAAAACCCTCACTCCGGTTGGCGGGAACATGGGATCTTTCGTCTCCGCATACCCGCTCAAATCGGCTGGAGGCAGGACACGTACGAAAATGATGGTTCCCCCAGAGACCCTGGCGATGCGCGCAGCAACGGGGATGGCTCGTTCCGCGTGTTCTGAGCCGTCCAGGGGCACTAAAATCCGCTGAAACATGGTTTGCTCCTTTCGACATCCTTGTCGATGGTGGGGCTGTAGAAGCCCCGACGTTTGGCGATGGGAAATGCACCTGTTGAACGCAACTGCTGGTGTGGTAGGTGTCCCACGGTACACTCCCTCTGTACAACATGACTCCCTGGCATGACCTATTCGTCGTGCGTTATCATCTGTAGAAAGCATATGCTTACCAGCTCACAAGCACATCACAGGAGGAGGGACAGAGCTCACGATTCTGTCACAGGAAGGGGGATTTGAACCTAGGATAACCATTGTGGTCACCCTGAATGCACGGGAAGCATGGAGAAAGACCTCTTACGTGCCACAAGTTCAAGTGCAAACGCAGTTGGCCCAAGAGTCCCCTTTCTTTTCGCTCATCGCTCACATTGGCGACGCGTCGCAGGTGTTTGATGCGCGTTATTGTGTCGCCGGGGCATCAGGTCGGGCCGCCAGCAGATAGCCGATGCCCACCTTGGTGAGGATGTAGCGCGGATGCATGGGATCAGGCTCGATCTTGTGCCGCAGCCGGTTGATGTTCACCTGCAGCATATGCCCCTCACCAACATATTCCGACCCCCAGACGTGCTCTAAGAGCAGGTCTTGCGTCACGACGTGGCCAGCGTTTTGCGCGAGGTAGGCCAGGATGCGGTACTCGGTTGGCGTCAGCTCGATCTCCTGCTCTCCCATCCTCACCAGGTGCTGCGCATACTCGATCGAGAGGTCGCCGATCGTCGTCGTTGTGTGCATGGCATGCGCCTGTTCGCTCGCGGTGAAGTGCGCCCGCCTGAGCACCGCTCGCACCCGCGCCAGCAGCTCTTCAATGCTGAAGGGCTTGGTCAGATAATCGTCCGCGCCCAGGTCGAGCCCACGTACCTTGTCCTGGTCCTGGCCGCGAGCAGTCACAATGATGATGGGGACGGCAGAGAACTCACGCACGCGCTGGCACACGGTGAAGCCATCCATCCTGGGCATCATCACATCGAGCAGCACCAGGTCGGGTGCATGCTGCTCGATCTGCTCAAGCGCTTGCTTCCCATCGCTTGCCACCAGGACCTGGTAGTCTTCCAACTCGAGATTGCGTGCGATCAGCCGCAGCAACTGCGGATCGTCATCAGCGGTCAGTATCGTCGTTTTCCTGATTGGCATAGCTCACTCTCCTTGTTCGTGTCTTAACCTTGATAAAGAAGCTAGAGGTGTCGTGCATCCCTCGGCAACCAGACGTGGAAGGTGCTCCCCTGGCCGAGGTCGCTCTCCGCCCAGATGGTTCCGCCGTGCAGTTCGACCATGCGCTGGCAGATCGCCAGTCCTAGCCCAATGCCACTCACTTCCCGTGTGAGGCGCGTGTCCACTCGGTGGAAGCGGTCGAAGACGCGCTCCAGATGGGCTGGTGGAATGCCTATGCCCTGGTCACTCACGCAGATTTCCACCATCGATTGCGCTTCCTGCTGTGCCAACGGCATCATCGCCTGTCTGTCATCACCGCCATCGCCTCTCGCCGCAGTGTGTGGCCTGCTGGTTTGGCCTCGCGTGAAGATGGGGCGGATGATGACCTCAATGGCTCCCCCTTCTGGCGAAGAGTGGATGGCATTGTCTAAGAGGATGTCCAGGACTTCTCTTAAGCGGTGCCGATCAGCCCAGATCTCTGGCTCTTCATGCGTCGGCACCCTACGATCGTCCTCAAGCCGCAAGCTAAACGTGAACTGCCTCTCCTGCTGCTCAGGCTCGACCAGGTGCTGCTCAACAGCCGTGATGGCCTCGCGCACCAGATAGGCGAGATTCACAGCGGTCAGTTCGATGGTGACATCGCCCGTTTCCAACTGAGACATCTCGAACAGGCGGTCTATCACGGCCGCCAGGCGATCGCTGGCCTCTTTGATGGCCAGCAGGAATTCGTGGCGCTCTTCGCGTGAGATGCGGCGCTCGTGGCGCAGCAGCGTAGCAGCGTAGCCTTTGATGGATGCCAGGGGACTGCGCAGTTCATGACTCACGGTTGCCAGCAGTTCCGCTTTGAGCAGTTCCATGTCGCGCAGCGCCTTGCGGTCGGACATAGCCTTGAGGTCACGGGTCCGTTCGACCAGCAGCACGTGCGTCATCACCATGCCGGCAGCATCCGCGAGAAAGGGCAGCAGGGTCTTTGCCGACTCCGCAGCGACGCGGGTCCTCTCGTCACTGCCAACCCAGACCAGCACGAGCAGCGCATTCAGAGGCAACGGTGTCGTAGAACCCCGATGTATCGAGGGTTCAGGGCTTGCTCCTGCCAGGTCTGGTCTGGGGACAGACTGAGCTGCTCCACCATCCTGCCGGTGGTCACTGGGAGCCGAGATCGGGAGCCTGCAGATCAGGCAGCAAGGCTCGCCAGCAGGGGACTGGATAGCTGCGCCTTCTGATGAGAATCCCTCCAGCAGAGCCAACATCTCCTCCTCATGCATGCCATGTTGTGCGAGAATGCGCAGTGTCTTACCCGCACCTATGGGAGTCTGAAGCCTTGCTTGTGGCGTGTCTTTCACTTCCATGGCGCTCGCCCCGAAAGATGGCTTGTGCTCCACAGGACGCTGGGGAGTGAAGAGGACTGCACCACGCTGTGCCTTGCAAAGCATTACGAGCCGCTCCAGGAGCAGCGTAGCAATGGTGCCGGGTGCCTCTGGTGCAGCAAGCTCAACACCGTGTGCAAGCCGTGCGAGGTCCAACAGTACTGCTATAACTTCGGGCGGGGGCACGCTGTCTCCCTGCTGATCCTGTGCTTCCATCTCGTTCCTCGTTCTCATGTTTTTGGGATACCATAACGCTTCATGGTGACCACGCCACACCAACGATGCTAGCACGTCTGGCCTGCAGTTCAGGTATGTGATAGGACGACCCCTGTTATGCCACGTACTTGTGTTTTATTATAAATGGGAAACGCTCACAGTGACATCACAAAACGGGCACTCGTATCACAATCACATCACAATAGCCGTCCTGGCTCCTACTGCTGACTATCCCGAAGCGGTCTGGAGTAGGGTGCTCGCCGTCAACTTACTGTCCTCGGTAGAGTCAAGTCCCTATGATGAGAACGAGCAATGATCCACTGGTAATAGATAAAGGGGATCCCCGCTTCAATAGTATGCCTGCATGAAAGAACCCTTCAAAGCTCGGCTCGTTCCAACTTCAGTCGAACCTGGAAGGGTTCTTTTCCGTTAGCTCATCCTTTCCCTTGGATAGCTTGTCATGGCCCATGTTCCAAAGGCCGCTGAGGTGGGAGCGCCCTTCTGGACACGTGCATGACAACAGGATCCCATCTAGAAGACGATGAGCGGCTTGAGGACACCATCGAGTTTTTTGTCCATGATCTCGAACGCTTTCTCCATTTCGTCAAACGGGAAGGTATGGGTCGTCATGAGCGTGGGATCGACACGCTTCATCTCCAGCACGCGCAGGAGGCGTTCCATGCGCAACCGGCCACCAGGACACAGGCCGGTCGTAATCGTCTTTTCCGCCATGCCGACACCCCACTCGATGCGAGGGATTTGCACAAAGTCACCGTGACCATGGTAGCCCACGTTGGAAATGGTACCGCCAGCTTTCGTGACTTTGATCGCATGCTGGAAGGTGATATCGGCCCCCAGAGCCTCGATCGCTGTGTCCACCCCCTGTCCATCAGTCAGGTCGAGGATGCGCAGGACCACGTCCTCTTTGGAGAAATCAGCAATCACGTCTGCACCATAGGTGCGTGCAAGTTCTTGCCTGCGCGGCACCGCTTCTACCCCGATGATCAACCCGGCCCCACGCAACTTCGCCCCGACTGTTGCCATCAGTCCCACCGGACCCTGGGCGAAGACGGCTACCGTTCCCCCGATTGGAATATGGCCGTTCTCTGCGCCCATGAACCCGGTCGAGAGCATATCGGCGCAGTAGACCGCCATCTCATCGGGCACGCTGGCAGGAATACGGGCCATATTCGCATCGGCCTCGTTCACATGGAAGTACTCGGCAAACACGCCATCCTTGGTATTGGAGAATTTCCATCCTCCCAGAGGCGCACCAGATTGAGAGGAGTGACCAGCTTGCGAGGCGGGATCGCCCCAATCGGGGGTGATTGCGCCAACTAGGACGCGATCACCTGGCTTGAAGAGCGTGACGTTGCTGCCTACTTCATGGACGATGCCCACCGCTTCGTGTCCCAGGGTCAGGTTCTCTCGCGGACCGATAGCGCCGCCTACGGTATGGGAGTCTGAGGTACAAATCAGGGCGTTGGTTGTTTTGACGATCGCATCGTTTGGACCCGGACGGGGAATCGGTTTCTCCATAAAGCCCACCTGTCCGATCGCTTTCATGATAAACGCTTTCATGCTCGTTCCTTTCTTTGCTTTGTTGCATCAGCTTGCATACGCACATCGCTCGGCGTACACAAGGAACAGGATAGAGTTCAGGATCTCACATCCTGAAGGGGGAAACATCGTCTACCGTTTCCCAATGAGGAAGTATACGCTCGTTCGCTCACAAACTCGTCACAGGAAGCCGGTGTTTCGTCACAAATGGAGCACAATGTGTAGCCGACAAGGTAGGTGAACGGAAGAATGTGTGCAGCTTGTGATCTGAACCGCTCTGCTTGTGATGTGTTTGTGATACGCCCACCTTATGCTTCTTTACATACAGGTCCATCCCTGGTAATCTGTGAGTGCCTGGAGACAGGCGCTCGAACACTGTTTTCAAGAGGAGGTCAGCATGGCCTATCGCTTTCAGGTCAATCAACACACCTGTATTAATTGTGGTATTTGTATGGACCTTTGTCCCGTGCGCTGTCTGGATATGACACGCCCGTCGGGCGAAGGAGAAGTAGCACACGGTGAGGAGGTACTCAGTCCCATTCCTGGGGAGTTCTCATCGCGCGCCTGGATGATGCTCACACCCGTGCAGGTGGCAGCGTGTATCGGCTGCCAGGTCTGCGCTCAGGAATGCCCCACCAACGCCATCACTATCGAGAGCCTCGTCAAGGAAGTCGCTTATGCCAAGCGTGGCTCCATCTCGTATCTGCCACCAGAAGCAGGCTGGCAGCCGCTCGACGCCTATACTCGCGCCAACCCCGCAGAGCCGGGCGAGACACCATGGGGCGAGGGACGCGCCTGGCATGTCGCTGAGCGCCAGGCCACCTGGCAGAGTTGGCGCACCTGGCTGGGCGAGCGCAAAGAGGACTTACGAGCACCCTGCCAGGCGGCCTGCCCGGTCGGCACCAACGCCGGGCTCTACGTCAGCCTCATTGCCCAGGGGCGCTATGATGAAGCGCTCCAGGTCGCCTCGGAACCCAATCCCTTCCCGGCCATCTGTGGCCGCGTCTGCACCGCGCCCTGCGAGGAGGTCTGCCGCCGCGGCGAGTTTGACCTGCCCATCGCCATCCGAGATCTCAAGCGCTTCGCCACCGACCACGGCACCCCGGGCAAGCGTGTCATTCCCCTGCCAAAGCAGGTGTATGCCGAGCGCGTCGCCATTGTCGGGGCCGGCCCCACCGGCCTGAGTGCGGCTTACTATCTGGCACGACGCGGCTACAGCGTGACCGTCTTCGATGCCATGCCGGTGCCCGGCGGCATGATGGCCATTGGCATCCCGGAATACCGCCTGCCACGCGCCGAGCTCAATCGCGACATCGACGCCATGCGTGAGCTAGGAGTCGATATCCGCCCCAATACCGCCATCGGGCTCGACATTTCACTTGATGCGTTAGAGCGCGACTACGACGCCGTCTTGCTGGCGGTCGGTGCGCAGCGCAGCCAGCGCCTGGGCATCCCCGGTGAACAGGTGTGGGAAGGCGTCATTCCGGCCACCACCTTCCTCAAGGAGTATAACCTGGACCCCGAGACGAAGCTCTCCGGGGTCGTGGCCGTCGTTGGCGGTGGCAGCACCGCCCTGGATGCGGCCCGCTCGGCCTTGCGCGCCGGTGCGAGCAAGGTCTCCCTCCTCTACCGGCGCACGCGCCTGGAGATGCCCGCCCAGGTCGAAGAGGTGCGCGCTGCCCTGGAGGAAGGCATCACGCTCGAGGAACTGGTCGCCCCCGTGCAGTTGCTCGGCTCCGCAGGGAAACTGCAGGCGGTGCGCTGCCAGCGCATGATGCTCAGTGAGCCGGACGAAAAGGGACGGCGCAAGCCCGTGCCGGTGCTGGGCACCGAGTTCGACCTGCCGGTGGACATCGTGCTGGTCGCTATCGGGGAGGCGCCCGATCCATCCTTCTTGCCCGAAGGCACCAGTGTCGGAGTCGCTCCCTGGGGAGGTCTGCTCATCAACCCGGTCACGCTGGCCACCGGCGCTCCCGGTGTCTTTGCTGCTGGTGATGTCACCTACGGTCCAAAGTCGATCATTCACGCCGCTGCGCACGGCAGGAAAGCGGCTCACTCGATCCATGCCTACCTGCGCAAGCTCGCGCCAAGTTCGGTGACCGAGATGCCGGAGGATGAATTCCAGACGGCGTCGACACTCCCGGAAGGTGGCAGGCTCACCCTGGACCTGCGTCCGACCGCGCGCGAAGTCATGCCGTTGCGCAGTGGCGCTGCGGCACGCACCAGGTCCGTTGAATTTGCACTCGGCTTGACCGAAGCGCAGGCGCGCCGCGAGGCCAGCCGCTGCCTGCGCTGTGATCTGGCCTACCTGTGCCCCACCGTCAACGTGATCAGCGCCCAGACGCTGGTGGAGGCCTCGGCAAGCCGTTCCTGAGATAGCATCTATTGACGTTGGAAGGGCATCGCTTTCAGGTGCCCAGTAACGAGGAGGTTTTTCTGTGACTACCGATCAACTGACCCAGGCCATCATCAGTGGCATCAATGCGGGCGGCGAACAGTTCCTGGAAGGGACGCTGGCCGCAGCGCTGCCCATTGTCTGGCTGGCCATCATAGGACTGCACCTGGGCCAACCCTACATCCTGGATATGATCGATCGCTTTACCCTGCGCCTGGGGGCCGACCTGCTCTGGCTGGTCTACGTGGCGCTGCGCGATCTGCTGGTCGTCTCGGGAGTGGTCATGAGCTTTATGTTCTTTTTCCCCGATGTCGTGGTGACCGACGCCTTGCCACTCACGGGTGGCCTGGCGGCCGCCAGCCTGTTCGGGGTCCTGCTGGTGAAACTGATGGGCGATCCCGATCATAACTTGCGGGACTTCCGCATCGCGATCAGCTTGCTGGGCCTGGGCTCCCTCTTCTACTTCGTGCCCTATGTGCTGGGGGTCCAGTTCAACCTCAGTTTCCTGGTCACCAACACCAATCCCGGGTGGGCCGTCGGCATGGCCTACGTCTCCATCGCCCTGCTGGCTATTATGGGAGCCATCGCTGCCTGGTATGCCCTCAGAACCGGGGGACGTGCTGAAGTGCAGGAACCTGCTTCCGGACAGTAATTATATGGAATCGTGCCTTCGGGCAGGGGACAGAGAGCTGATGGATGGCTCGAGTGTTGCTGTCCGCGGGTTGAAAGGAAAGATAGAATGAAACCCGATCAAGTTGCCACTGCGATTACCAACGCGCTGGTGCAGGGAGGCTCACTGTGGTTGATCGCCACCATCGTGGCCTTCTTACCGGCCCTGTGGACCATGACCCTGATCCTGCACCTGGGCCGACCCTACGTGCTGCGTACCCTGCGCCGCATCGGACTGCGCCTGGGCGCGGACATCTGGTGGATGTCCTACCTGCTCATGCGCGACGCCGTGCTCTTGCTCACCTTCGCGCTGAGCTGGATCTTCTTCGCCCCCAATCTCGTGATGACCGCCGCGCTGCCGATCACGGGGCCACTCGCGGCGCTGTGTTTGCTGCTGGCGCTGGCCGTTAAACTCTCGCGGCGCGTGGACGACGATGTGCAAGCCTACCGGCTGGCCACGGCGTTCCTGGTGGTGGGCGCCACCCTGTACTATGGCGCCCTGGTGTTTGCGGTGGAGGCTGCCAGCCAGGATTACCTGGCCGGGTTCGGCCAGGTGTTCACAAGCAGCTCGAACCCGATCGTGGCCTTATGGATCATGTGGATCTCGCTGGTGGGCGTCGCCATCGTGGCAGGCTGGTTGTTCATGCGGCTGCTGGCGTCGGCCAATCGCACCATGGCACGGCGGCTCTCTGCACCGCCATCACGCTCGACACCTGAGCAAACGGCTACAGTACCATAGTGCACCTGTAGCAGAGACGTGAGGAGAGCGATATCTTCTCAACAAAGTTGATATCGCTCTTGGCGTAAAGCTTCCCAGGCTGGATGGTTCGTGCAGAAACGAGGTTGAGTTATCAGGCATGTTCGATGCTCAGCCAGGAACTCACGACGATTGCGCCTGACTGAGAGGATGCTCCTATGACATTTGATCCTGAGACAGTATATGATGAACTCCACCCGTACTTTCAGAAGCGGGTACAACGTCATGAACCGCTGGCACGACATGCTGCCTTCGGTGTCGGCGGTCCCGCAGATGTATGGATCTCGCTTGCATCGCAAGAAGAATTGCTTGATCTGGTGCGCCTGTGTGCCCAGGAGCACTGGCCGCTGCTCGTCGTTGGCAATGGTACGAATGTCCTGTTTGCAGACGCTGGTATTCGTGGCATGGTGGCGAGAGTTGCGCTCGGTGCCTATCACATTGAAGAGCGAAGTGATGGGACTGCACTACTGCTCGCAGAGGCTGGCGTGAGTTGGCCCCGCTTAGTGCACGAACTCGCCCCGTTGGGCTGGAGCGGACTCGAATTCGGAATCGGCATCCCCGGAACATTGGGTGGGGGCGTGATCAGTAATGCAGGCGCGCACAACGATGAGCTTGGCCGAGTGCTTGAGTGGATCGAGGTCCTGGATGCCCGTGGCTGCAATGCAGCAGGGGAAGATCAAATAGGCGTAGCCGTCATGCGCCGCTATGTGCGTGATGAACTTGACCTGGGATACCGCCACAGCCGCTTTCGTGAACAGCGGCAGGTGCGCTTTGATGAGCGAGGTCAGCTCATCCCTGCTCCACGTGGCATGATCGAGCCAGCAGAAATCATCACGCGCCTCTTGATCCACCTGCATCACGAAGAGCCACAGCAGTTGCGCAAAACGCTTGCCCAGTACAAACATGACCGTCAGATGACAGAACCAACGCAGCGCCATGCGGGTTCAATCTTTAAGGATCCTCCAGGCCATCAAGCCAGCCGTCTCATTGACCAGGCCGGGATGAAGGGAAGGGTCCACGGCAAAGCGCAAATTGCAGAGCGGAATGCCAACTACATTGTCAATGTGGGCGGGGCGAGTGCTGCGGATGTCGCAGCATTGACCATGGAAGCACATCAGGCCGTCCTCCAACGATGTGGCGTGGAGCTGGAGTTGGATGTGGAGCTACATGGCGAATGGGAGGTATAACCTGGCAAGTTGCCTGTTCAGGAAGGTCACAACGCAACGCCACAAACGCAATCATGGTTCACTCTCTCTGGTATAATAGGCCGAGAATATGAACCCCGCATACGCTTTGCTGTCCTTGAAGGAGTCCATAGCTCGGCACAAGGCTCGCCACCACCAGAGAGAAGCGGCTCAAGCTCCTTCACTGGAGCTTGAGCCGCTTGCTGAGTCTCCCATGCGCTTCAAAGCCGTCAACTGACCGCTGGAGCCGGCGCAATTGCTCTCTTCTGCCTGGTCAAAGTACCCGTCCAGGGGGTGCCTAGCAGCGGCAGCAAGTAGCGGTCCACGCCGTAGTAACCCGCCACGCGCCACGCCAGCACCAGGAACAGCGCCAGCGTCCCAATGATCGGGTTGATGCTCACCGCCCCAGCCAGCAGGAAGTTCAGGTTCATAAACACCCCGAAGAAGGCGGCGATCCCGGTCAGCACCCCGAAGATCAAGCCCAGCCCAATCAGCACCTCGCCGAAGGTGACCAGGTAGGCGAAGACCGCCGCGTTGGGCAACACCACCGACTGTAAGAAGGCGCCATACCAGCCTTGCACCGCGGGATGCGCTCCCGTGGCTTGGGTCAGGGCACCGGCGACAAAGCCTTTGATGGCAGCGCCATCATGGGTTCCGAACACCCAGGGGGTGCCGGCGGACGTGCCGAAGGAGGCACCGAAGGTGAAGGAGTGGCCGGTCAGCTTCTCCAGGCCAGCGGTGAGCCATTGGTAGCCCACATAGAGGCGCACGAGCAACCAGAACCAGGCCATGCGGGTATCAGCAAACAAGAACGTGGCGATGGGAGGCTCGGGAATGTGGGTTGCCTCCTTGGGTTTGATAGTAGTAAAAACACGCATCTTGTTCCTCCTTAGGAAACGAGTTAGCTTATGTAACTTGGGGACGGATGCCGTGCCACTCACCGGTGAGAGTGGCCTTTTCACCTGCGTTCCGTCTCTTCTATGAGGAAGCATACTGCCTGGATATCACTCCATCGTCACAACGACAGGCGGCGAAATCACGAGCACATCACATTCCGAGAAACGCCAGCGATTGGTGGTAAATGACGTCCGAAGCGGGCAGGTTTTGCCCTCCGACGTTAGCACTTGCCCTCCCATGTGAGCATTGGTACACGCGTTTCCTGGAAAAACCGCTCCCCATCAGGTATACTGTTTCTCAAACGTGTAAATTGCGTACCTCATCGAGAGATCGGCAGGGATGCTCATGGCCGCATCAGCAATCAAAGGCGTTGATCTGTTCAAAATAGCAGGCCGCTCCATTTCTGGATGGATTCCCAGCCTCAAAACAGGCACCGCCATCAGACAGCCATTCTGTAGCCAGCTCGAAGAACGCTTACTGCTCTGGCTTGAGTATCACCCCCTGGTTGTGAACTACGCACGCGGCGACATTGATCCAGAGTTTGCCACGAAGTATCGACTACCGATTCCGCAACATGCCCCGTTCGCAATTGGCTACACGTTTGAGAGCAAACCTCATCACTACTTGCCCGATGCAGTAGGCATGTTAGCAGACGGAACACCGTTCATCGCCGAGGCTGGCATGGAGGATGACAAACGAGGGGATCGGAACCTCGCCAAAGCGGATGCCGCACGCAGGCTTGCACGCCTCCAACAAGGCACCTTCTGGATTGGCACTGAGCGCACTCTGACCAGGCGTCGCCACTACAATCTGGTCTACTTGCATGCCAGGCGCAACACCTTTCCCGCCTTTGCCGACATTGCCTTCGCTGTGCAGGAAATCTGGCCCTGGGGAGAGGTTGCCACAGTTTCGGAAATTGCACGTCGCCTCTCCCAACAATGGCCGCCCGATCTGGTAGAAGCGACGATCTGGAAAGTCGTGGCAGATGCAGCAGCACAGGGACATCTGCTGGCCGATCTAGAGCAGTTCACGCTCTCGAATTTTCTCCCCCTGGCCCTGCTTCCGCCTGATGTAGCGCCGATCCTCCCATCACCGCTACCAGATACGCTTGAGCCCGTACCTGTGCAGGATGTGACAGTGGTCTCGTCTGAACCGCCCCAGCTTGTTCCGGGTCCGACGTTTGATGCCTCCACATTGCCTGAGCCCGTGCTCCAACAATTTCATCGGAATCTGCGAGCTGTGGAACTGGTGCTGGCCGGGGCCACCCAAACTCACGTCGCCGAAAAGGAGGGCATTCCCCGTTCCACGTTAGGACGATTGGTCAGACGAACCAGGCTTCTCGGTCAGATTGCCTGTGTGCCTCATGGAAGCTACCGTGGTGTAACGCGGCTTCACCCGGCGTTTGCCTCCAGTATCCGTCGGCTGTTTCTGCTCCCGACACGGCTGTCCATGACGGCGATCCGGGAGCATACTGAGATGCAACAGGTAGCGGCACACCTGTCGAAGACCACCGGAATCACCGTAAAACTCCCCTCGTACAAGCAGGTGCGTACAGCCGTGCAGCACTTGAAGATGGAGCCGGAACTGGTAGCGATGCGCGAAGGGGCGAAGTCCGTCCCACGTGAACGCTCCTCTGCCGAGTCCTTTGTGCTCTCCATTCCAGCTCCGGCTTTGCTCACCCAGGTCGATGAGCACACGATGGACCTCTACGTGGTCACTCCTTCTGGTGAGACGGTACCCTGCCGCGTCCATGCGGCGGTGCTCATCTGTGTCAAAACAGCGTCCATCCTCGGCGCGGTACTGGCTTTGGGACCATTCAAGGAAGAGGACTATATGCGCCTGGTCAAGCTCAGCGTAGAGAGAAAAGATCATCTGGTTGGTATCACTGGGTGCGAGCATTCCTGGCCGTGTTTTGGCAAGCCCGCGATCATCTTCCATGACCGAGGGAAGATCTTTACCTCCGAACGGGCCCGGTCTGTCCTGGTGGATCGGCTTGGTATCATCACTGAGCAAGCCCCCCCATATGCACCATCAGCGAAGGGAACGGTCGAATCGATTTTTGGGTGGATGACGGAGCGTTTTGAGAAGAGACTTCCCAACTCGTCCTATGGTATCCACAATGCCGAAAAAGCGGCGCAAGCGGGAGGAATGACCCTGGAAGAGTTGGAACGCTGTTTTTATCAAGCTATCGTGGACGATTATCAACGAGACTGGGACTCTCTGCGAGGACAACGACGCTATGCGATGTGGGAACAGGCAGTGGCGCAAAGCGGGGTACCGCGCTATTTGGGCTCGCCTGATGATCTCAAGCTGCTCCTAATGAAAGCGGTGAACCGAAAAACTCCTGGAAACGGCTATCGGGTGCAAAAAGGGAACCGCCTTTCTTTCCACGGGCGATGGTATACCTGCCCAGGACTGCTCAGTCGGCTCCAGGGCCGCGAGTTCGACCTGTACTACGACAAAAGGGACGTGGGAGTGCTCTACATCTTTGTCGATGGCGAATATGTTGGAGAAGCCTATTGCCCACAATTGATGGGGGGCCGAGTGAGCGAGTGGGAAGCCAGAGCGATGCGCAAACACGACGAGGAGCAAGCCAGGATCGCCCGCGAGCAAGTATTGCCAGTCCGTGCTCGCATTCAGAACGAAGCGGGGGCAGCCCGCCGCCGCCGAAGTACTGAGGTTCGTCAAGTTGAACAAGCGCGTCAATGGGATCGCCAGCGGGAAGAGATTCACCCCGCCGAAGTCGCTGAGCGATTAGCGGATATTGAGACGAAGAAACTGGCCCCACCCAAAATCAGGAGAGCGGTCCCGGATGCCGGCGCTGATCGTCCTGTGCGTATCTTACCTATGCGCCCAATGTGAGAGGAACTGGAACCATGACGCCTTCCCCCTTCAGAAAATACCCATTCATCGAGACCGCCTTTGCTCGAAGGTTCCAGGCCATGTTGCGTTCCGCCTGGCACAACCGGGCCTTCCATGTCATTGTTGCCGATCCGGGTGCGGGCAAAACGACGAGCATCCGCGACCTGCAAAAAAGAGCTGGCGGACGAGCCATTCTCGCGGTAGTGACTCCCAAAAACAATGACGATGAGCAGGCATTGGGCGACCAGTTTTTTGCAGCGCTCGGCGTGCCGATCCGAGGACATTGGAGCACTCGCAAGCCCAAACTCATGGGACACTTGCACCAATCTGGGACCGAGTGCCTCGTGGTGGATGATGCGCATGATCTTTCAATGCCTCACCTGATGTTCCTCAAGGAAGTGACGGACCAGGGGCGCTTGCAGTACGATCATCCTCTTGGGTTATGTCTGGTGGCTGCTGGACGTGGGAACATGATCCCACTCAAGGAAATCTTAGATCAATCGGAGCCGACCTGGCTGCAATGGCGTCGCCGACTCGATCCGCTGCAACCCTTCTGCCGGGTTGCAGGCCACACCAGCGAAGAAATCCGCGAGGTTCTCGCGACTCTGGAAATGGTGTTCCAGCCACTGCTGCCGCAACTGAACCTTCGTCGGTGGACGGGTTCAATCTATGACTGGCTCACGCAATCAGCTCTCGACCCAACCAGCTCAGGCCGTGTAACGATGGATAACCTGATGAAGCTCGTGCTGGCCGCTCTGGAATGGTCCTATGAAGCGAAGGCCGCCGATGTGCAAGAGAAGTGGTTGGAGCAGGCGGCAGAGCTGCTTGTACTACGCCATGATACCTTTCGGATCATTGACGGAAAAGGACCAGGGGCAGAGCAGGCATCAGAGACGGAGAAAGAGGCTGCGAGCGAGATACCAGCACAACAGGTTTCTTCCCCAAGCGAGGAGCAAGCGCCTCCCTCCTCGACCCCCGTAGAACAGGTGAAACAGGTGCGATCCCGCGAAAAGAAGGAGTCACAACCTGTCGCATCAGGCAACTGCACGTTTTCTGGGATTGTTCCCGTTGCTCTCCAGCGTTTCAAGCAGAGTGGTGTTTCGGTTGTGGAATGCGCCTCTCTGTGGGAGAGCATGGACCCTTTCGCCAAGCGGTGGAGTGCTGCGCTTCAAAGCGCACCCCAGGCGGAAAACGAACACTCCCAATGCCGGGCGACGGTGGGCCAGGGGAGAAAGGGAAACAGACTGGGATGTGGTCGGAGGGTAAGGAAATTGGTTTGTTAGAGGTCTTCCGACGATTTATCTGTAAATGTGATTACTACATGGCGGCAAAATTTGATCATTATTTGACGTCATACCAGCGTTGCCTTCTCCTTCCCTCGACCGATGCGAAGGGCGAGGCTCGGCTGGTTGAAGAGCTTGCTCTTTGAGAAGGCTCTCTGCTCTGCGAGAAGCGCCAGAGAAGTATCAAAAAACTACACCATTCAGTAATCACATTTACAGCCACCGGTGATATAAAGAGAGCAGAATCAAATCTTGTCGAGATAGGAGAGCGGTATGACTGAACGCATTCTGTTAGAGGGGAAGGTCGCGGTTGTGACTGGGGCAGGCCGCGGGCTAGGGCGGGCATACGTCGAGCTTCTCGCCGAACGCGGTGCCAGGGTCGTGGTGAACGATCTAGGGACTGACGTATCGGGGTTCGGGAAGGATTCCACGATCGCGGAACAGGTGGCCGACCTCATTCGGTCACGTGGAGGCGAGGCAATCGCGAATGACAGCGATGTTTCCACCCCCGAAGGGGGCAGCGACCTGATCGCGACGACCATCGAGCATTTCGGGAGAATAGACCTTCTCGTGAACAACGCTGGTATCTGCGGAAGCCAGCTATTCGAGGACGCCACCCTTGACGATTTCGATCACTATTGGCGCGTGCACCTCGGAGGGCCGGTTAATACGGTGAAGGCTGCCTGGCCGTATATGGTCGCACAGCGCTACGGGAAGATCATCCTCGTTACGTCAGTCGTCGGCCTGTTCGGGCTACGTGGCCAAGCCACCTATGCGGCGGCCAAGTGCGCAGTAGTCGGATTGATGCGCATTCTTGCAATTGAAGGGGCTGAGCATGGGATTCTCGTGAACACCATCTCCCCAGTCGGGTACACGAGGATGCACCCGGCCGCGGGATCCGGCGTGGCTGAGGCAGATGGAAAGGCAGCCACGCCGGTTGAGGCTGTCGCGCCAGCGATCGTCTGGCTGGCAAGCGATCTTTGTTCGGACACAAACAGCATCTACAACGTGGAAGCCGGAGCAATCCAACGTATCGCCATCGTCATGGGACCTGGCTTCTACGATCCACATCTGACACCCGAGAGCATCGCCGAGAACTACGCAAAGGTCGAATCGATCGAAGGTTTCTCCGAACCGGGTCGGCTCGAGCTCGGTACGTAGCTACGGGTACGCGCACCGGCGAAGTCTTGAAGATCGACGTAAAGTCCGCTGGTCGGCGACGTCGCGGACCTGATTGACACAGTCGCCACATTGGAGCCAAGCACGATCGAACCGCCGAACTGGCTGCCCTCCTCAATCGCGCTTTGAGTTTCGTAGGTGTAGCCACGGAGGGAGTCGAACCTGAGTGTAAATGTGATTACTACATGGCGGCAAAATTTGATCATTATTTGACGTCATACCAGCGTTGCCTTCTCCTTCCCTCGACCGATGCGAAGGGCGAGGCTCGGCTGGTTGAAGAGCTTGCTCTTTGAGAAGGCTCTCTGCTGGCTGCAAACCGGTGTGGATCGGCGACGTATCAAAGGGGTGTAGACCCCGTTGTTATTTACACTCTTTTTTGCTGATACCCCAGATGTGAAGCGGTCTGCTCAAGTAGTTTTGTGCCAGTGCTCACATGGGAGGGCAAGTGCTAACGTCGGAGGGCAAAACCTGCCCGCTTCGGACGTCATTTACCATCAATATATTCCAATCCCAGGTCAATTCCACATAATGTATGTCCAAAGACGCATGGGAGACTGGTATTTCGAGACGGCGAAGAGCTGGGAAGACCTGGTGGCCGCACATAAAAAGTGGGTCTTCTGTTGAGTGATGGGACACAAGGCTAACCAACCAATGACAGAACGCAAAGTCCGCCTCGGAAAGCATCAAGAGCCGACTTCACCTGCTCCACTCGTGAGATTGTTCAACAGTGGATCGCTGGCTTACTGCACAAGTATATGGCGACGGAGAAAATCGAGGAGCAATTGAAGGCACTCTTTTATGTAGAGAAAAGTGGAGTTTCAATGTTACCCTCATTTTTGAAAGGAAAGGATATCTCAGCCACCAGAATGGTTCGCACCCTGCCTGAAAGTTGTGACGGTTTTGTGTGGGCACAGCAGTTCCCCGTGATTCAATAGTGAGAACCATGCGCTACACTTCTGTGAAATTGTAGGTGGCAGCGGAGCGCAGTGACAAGGACGTCAGCCTGGAGGAGCAACGATGAACGGTGAGAGCACAGCAAGGGACCCATTGTCCTGCTATACGTGCCACAACCAAACAGGGGCATGCTGCTCGTATTGTCTTCTGCCCATCTGTCCGGAACATGGGGAGCATGTCCAACCATGGTTCATGCGTCGGCAGGTGCTGGTCTGTACCCCGTATCAAGGCAAACTCCAGGAGATTGCCCAGGAGGAAGAGAGCCTCTCTTGGGCTGCCCAAGCACGGCATCGTGCTGCTGTTGTGTACGATCTTCCCAGAGATTGTGATGCAACTGTGAGCGCACAATGCCTCCTTTCCCTGTATACTTGAAGTAGAGGAGGAGGAGGTGTGAATGAGGGAGCAAAGAAAGGAGCAGATGCGACTGCATGACGGTTGATGACCAGGTGGGCTGTGACGCACGGGCAAGGACATGTTTAGGAAAGTAGGCAGGTTGGTTGCTCACCAAGGTGAGC
>WNFX01000041.1_pt1 | contig 86410 bp, 94 predicted proteins | sample 5400111 | NCBI WGS metagenome assembly WNFX01 (sample SAMN13153363, study PRJNA577476) | soil metagenome | isolation source: 40 cm soil or saprolite under grassland replicate 1 | place: USA:California | collected 2016-06-15
TTTTTATCGGCTCCTCCATAAGCACCTGAACCTTTGAAGGTATTCAAGGATATTGTATTGTCATTTACATCGCCATTTTTAATGTCATCTACTAATTGTTTCAGATCATTATATTTTTCCAAAACTACTTCTTTCAATGCTTCTACTGGAAGGATATTGCCAACCAAAAAGAACGTTTCAAGAGTAATAATTATTACTACAAGTGATGTTTGTTTCAATTGTGTTTGTTCACCATTTTAAAAGTCAAAATCATCATAAATAAATTTTTATGAAATAGGTTCTGTTCGATTAAGGGACATTGATTTGGATTTTTCTAGAAAAAGAGGAGAGTCCATTAACAATTCCTACGATCTACTATGATTCCAATAAATAATACCGTCGGTGTAAATTAGCGGAACATGGTATAATAAGTAATAACTCTAAAAATAAGCATGGTCGAATTTGATGAAATTCAAAATTGGTTACGTAATTCAGGCATTAATATAATATCAGATGACGATGAGATAAGAAAGTATATACAATCTCGCCCAAATTACTTACATTTACTCAAGGCTGACGTTCCAAATACTGAAGTCAGTTTCAGAGTGCATTATGAAGACCCCTCAGGAGAAAGTTTCGATATTAGAACCGCTAGATGTTTTAATCAACAAGATGAAGTAAATTTTTCTCGGTTATCGGAGACTAAAAGACAAAGATATTACATGGATTTAAGAAGAATTGCTTATCCCTTTGGACTTAACGTGGTGGTATATCCTGACTCTTATGACGCACATTTTGTGAAAACTTTTTTTGTAGTTGGACTGACTAAACAATATTTCTTCGATAGGTTATTCGACTTTATACATGCTTCAGAATTTCTGATAATGGCATATCATAATTTAAGTGGAACGAGTTCAGTGGTTGACCCTAAGGATTTAACCTAGGTTCATAAATAAAATTATAATCTTCAATTTTATATTTTTTAATATGACGTTCCCTTTCGAATACCTTAAGTTTTTCCATAACTCAGTGATCAATTTCAGTTTGATATGAACTAAATTAGATTATTCGACTTGAATTTTGTATTATTGTTAACTATTATTTTACCCTTTATGTAATTTCTTTTGCACTCGTCTTTCCCATTCCTCGTGGTTTAATTGTCCTCTTTCTTCTAGGATTTCTGCTAAACTTGAAATCATTACATCATGTATGTCTAATTCAGATGCAATTTGTTCATTACCTGTAGATTCTTTCTTTCGTCTAGATTTCAACAGGTAACCTTTTTCTATCAAATATGCTAACACCAGATTACGTATGATTTCCGAATCAGCATTACCTAATTGAGGTCTTAACTCCTTGTCTATTATATCCCAAGCCCCATCAGGTAATGATACTAATGTTCTTCTCATTTTTGAATCACCTTTAATTCTTGTTTCGTGTTGTATATTTGTGATTGTTGGATCAATTCATTCCATCCTTCAATTTCTAAACCTGCCTTTCTTGCTGGTGTAGTCTTTATTGAAGAATGTTTTCTACAAAAATTGTAATTGATTACATAACCATCTAACAATTCTCGAGATGATTCGTCATTCTTCAATCCGCGAAAAACCCTACCTCGAGTTTTCAATGTGGAATGAGCGCGTTCTATTATGTTGTTTGTCTGTCTTGCTCTAATCCCTACACGTCTAACCCACTGGACTCTATTTTCTTTATATCGTGTAAAGTATACTTTTCTGAATGCTTCATCATACGAATATGAACCATCAGTAAATAACACTTTAGGTCTCTCTTTTCGTAACGCCTGTTGAAATACTTTGATTGCATTCTCCCTAGTTCTGTCGGAAGTTAGCAAATGTGCTACGATATATCGTGTATCTTCATCTAATGTTTGCCAGAAATATCTACCATCCTCATTTACTTTAAGTTCAGTTTCATCATGGTGATACTTACCAGATAATATCGGGGTTAAACTTTCAACATACTCTTTTGTAAGTGTTGCATACTTATGAATCCAATAATGAATTGTTGATTGTGATACATTTTCGCCAAAGATATTATTCACTTGTTCGGAAACTTTTCTCATTGATAGTCCATCATAATACAAATTTAGAGCAGTGACAATGACTTTAGCATCTTTTCTCATTCTGGCAAAATTGATATTATTATCGAAGTTATGCTCACAATCCTTGCTCACAATCCTTGCAAAGATATCTTTGAATATTGAATCTCTTACCATGTTTAACGATGTTTTCACCCTGACAAAATTTACATTCCAACGTATATCTCTAATATATCATATCTATATCATAATATAAATATATCGTATATATATCAAAAGTATATCACGTTGAATATAGTAAAGTATTTAGCTAACGCTTAAGTAATACCTGTAGCTCAAATTATTACAAAGTAGACAGGGATTCCCTAGGCCTTCAGGTTGAATACCCTAGGGGCGTGCCCCTGTCTAAATCAAGTGTAAGAACAGCTGGTAAATAAAGTTCTCAGAGGACTGAATATATAACTGATCATTAGAACATGTTTAATCCTCTTTAATCATTTGCATAGATAGTTCATGCCATTCAGGAGTAACATTAAGTCTGAATTTAGCACTTGTGGAATATCCATGCAATGTAGTTATTACCAATTCAAAAACAAAGTTTCCTGTACTGAAAGTATCTTCTTTTCTGGGAAATTCTTTCCCGTTAAGACTCATTTGAGTTCCGACAAAAGCAGATTTACTTTCTTGTTCTGAGAATACAATGTTTAGAACTGAAAAACCTGTACGTGCACTAATATCTTCTTTTATATTTTTTTCAGTACTCCATTGCAAAATTTTTGGTTCTGTTTCAGGATTTTCGTTATCATCACTATTATTTTCTAAAACTCTTAATTTTGCCATACATTTTTCAGCGTAACCACGACCTGTGTTTTCAACAGCAACTCGTAGATACTTTCTCTTTGCAAGTCTTATATCGTATCGATATTCAAAGTCTTTAATGGGACAGTATGTTTTTGGTTCAGCATCTGGTTCGTAAACTATTCTAAGTTTTGGTTTACTAAAAAAGGGGCAAGTATCCCATAGCCGAAAAGTAGAGCCAATCCGACCAAAACTGTTGTTGCAACTACAGGAATAAGTTCCAAAGACACTATTCACTTTAGATGCCTCTTAGTATTTAAAGTTCGGCTGATGTCCCTTAATCGAAGAGTCATGAAATATGTAGCTAAAATACGGAATAAGACGATTTTTATTGAAAAAATCGACTATCACGATATTAATAATTTTACTTTTGTAATTAATGTAAATTTATAATGTTAATTTATGAAAATGTTATTTCCTCAAAACTTAAATTATAAATAATATCACTAGCGATATTTACATCATAATATTACATATTCATTTAAGTTATATCATAATGATGCAATCACCGCATCTAAAAATAGTGACTGAACTTTTCCCAATTGATGTTATTATCGTCTTTTTCTCCATTTTTTATTCCGTTTACTAAATCTTTCATATTATCATAGTTTCTCCAAATTGCTTGATCAGCAAAAATACTGATATTATTGACAAGAACAATGATTCCAATTGTTATGATTGTTCCTAGAAATAGGTATGTGTTCAATGCTTAGTTGTTGTACATCGAATACAATTAAAGACAATAATAAATAAATCTTATCCCATTGATTTTTCAAGTCTAATGGAACTAGAGATGGTTCCTTCGAAACACGTCTTAGGATTATCACATCTTTCTCCATTTTCTTGGATTCAAATTTCAAAAATTTCAATTGCATTTGACAAAGTTTTGCAAAATCATGCCATTGTCAGTTTTTTAAGAGCTCTGTTATCTATTGTATAATTGTGGTAATTTTAAAATGTGTCATCCCTCGATTTCTGTGAAAAACATATCGTTAATTAATGTGATATACTTAATTTTTGATATGACTAGAAAGAAGACGTTTTATGTTCTAATCCTAAGTGGCATTGCATTTATTATAATCAGTACCGCTTCAATGATTGATTCAAATATCCCTCGGAAAGTTGCATTAGATAGTAAATTGAATCCTAGTTTAACTGACATTGTTACACCAATAATGAATAAAGGGAGTGTTGGAAAAATTATAATTGACGGATCAAAATTTGATTTCAAGATTGAAGATCCGGATAAATCAGTAATTGTATCGGTTACTAATCGATCAAATTATGAATACAATTTAATTGCAAATAAAGGAGGAGAATTCAGAGTTGAAACAAAAAATACAGGGAACTCAGTACTCAATATTGATGGGGAAGTAGAAACTAAAGCCTCTTATTTGGCCTTTGGGGGACAAATGATGTTACTTATAACAGGAATCATAGTCCTTGGTATTGGAATAAAGTCCAAGATTGCATAAATTGGTTGATATTTAATTTATTGTTCCTCTTTTATACGAACCAAGTATCTTAAGAAATGTGCATTTCTTTTCAATTTTATTTAATGTTTTTTTAATATTATCCTCTTCAATGTGGCCTTCCAAATCTACATAAAAATTGTATTCCCAAGGTTTTTCTTTAATGGGTCTTGACTCTATCTTGGTAAGATTTATTTTATTATAATTAAACTCTTGTAAAACTGAAAATAACGAACCTGGTGTATGTTTTAGTCCAAAAATCAGTGAGGTTCTATCATTTTTAGCAGGACTCGTTTTTTGGTCAGAGAGTACTAAAAATCTTGTGAAATTGTTTTTCCTGTCTTCTATATTTTGATCAAGAATTTTCATATCATAAAATTCGGCCGCATTTTTACTTGCAATTGCTGCAGCGTCAAGAATTTTTTTTTCTTTTATTAGTCTTACAGATCCGGCTGTATCATAAGTTGGAATTGAATTTAAGTTTCTGTTCTTTATATAATTCCTACATTGTGCTAAGGCTTGAGGATGTGAAAGTACCCTGGTAATTGTAGAATTATTTGGCAATGCAATTAAACAATGATTGATTTTAAGAAATATTTCTCCGACAATTTTTTTTTCTGTGTCCAATAGGAGGTCGTATATCTCATTCACTGAACCCTCAATTGAATTTTCAATTGGTACAACTGCACAATCAATACTAGAGTCATCTAAAGCATCAAAAATATCTTGAAAGAGTTTCATTGGAACAAGATTTGAGTTTGGAAAAAACTTTCTCGCAGCAATCTCACTATATGCCCCATATTCCCCCTGAAAAGCTACAATTAATTCTCTCAAATTATTTATTTAAATTAAATGAAGGGTCGATTCATATATTTTTATGTTATTAGTATTGATGTCCCTTCATGGAATAGGCGAACCGATGAGGGGATTGTTATCAGGTTGGGATAAAGTATTTAATGCTTAAGTCTATTGAATTTAACCTAAATGCAATTAGATCAACAGTATATTGATCCTCTAGATAAACAACTTTTAAATGAGATTCAATGGACCTTTCCTCTATCCAGTCGTCCGTATCTCGAATTAGCAAGTAAACAGGGTCTTACTGAAGACGACGTGATGGTAAGGATTTCTTCAATGAAACGAACAGGACTAATAAGACAGATCAACGCGATTTTTGATACAAGGAAACTAGGATATAAAAGTGCTTTAGTCGCATTTGCAGTTGAAAAAGATAAACTTGATTCAGTCGCGTTGGAAGTTAATAAACATCCCGGAGTAAGTCACAATTATGAAAGAGATCATGAATTCAACATGTGGTTTACTCTGGCTGTTCCCCCTGATGGAGTTTTAAAAAAAGATCTTGGAGTTATGGCCTCACTTGAAGGTGTAATTAAATTCCGTCTCCTGCCAACTCTAAAACTATACAAAATTGGAGTAAAACTGGACATGGTAAATAATGATCCAGCAAATTTAACTCCTGACGATCAAGTAAAAATGATTGACAAAAAAAAATTTGAGCTTACATCAAGAGATAAAGAATTCATAAGGGAATTACAAAAAGATTTGGAGGTAACGTCAAGACCGTTTGATACCTCCGCGAGGAATCTTGGAATCACTGTAGATGAATTATTTAAAAAAGCAAATGAGTATGAAAGCATGGGAGTAATGAGAAGGTTTGCAGCAATATTGCGCCACAGAGATGCTGGATTTACAGCAAATGGAATGATCGTTTGGAAAGTGCCGGAAGATAAGATTGACGAGGTTGGATACAAACTAGCATCTTTTCCTCAGGTGAGTCATTGTTATAGAAGACCAGTATATCCTGATTGGCAGTTTAATCTATTTAGTATGATCCACGCAAGAACAATTGAAGCCGCCAAAAAGATTGCAATTGAATTATCTAACTTTGTAGGAATCAACGATCATAGGATACTGTTTAGCTCCAGAGAGTTTAAGAAAGAAAGAGTAAAATATTTTGTAGACTGATTTAAATTTTGTTCTTCATCAATTTGAATTGATCCTGTCCAATTTTTTGAATTAATTAAAACTAATTTGTACTCAAATCATGACTAATTCATATTAATTCCTGAAACATTTCAATCTAATTTGTTACCAAATATACTATGCATGCACTCGACAAAATTATATGATTTCCAACAAAAATTTACCACTGTTTAGATAGTTTCAGGTACATGATCTGAATCAAATTCTTTGAATATTTTGCCTTATTGATGATTTTCAAAGAAGGATAGAAATTTATTATTTATATATTTTAATAGGCTTTTAAGCGAAGTTAGCCCAGACTGGTTAAGGTACGAGCTTCCCAAGCTCGGGATCGCGGGTTCAAATCCCGCACTTCGCAAATAAAAAATAATTATGTTTATGGACTTGAATCTTACATTATGATTTTATCAACAATTCTCTTCCACGTGAATATTATTCGTTATAACCTAACTTGGAATAAAATAGTTCGATTGACTGACATATTAAATCCACTTCACTCTTTGATTAAGTTTTTAGAAATTATTTTACCATATACTTAAAAACATGTATTTGTCTTTCTTTTAATATACTTTGAAGCAGGTTATTACATTCCACTCTTACAAGGGTGGTACTGGAAAAACCACTTTAGCAGCTAACTTGGCCGCATTGTTAGCTAAAAATGGAAATAATGTATGCATAGTGGACATTGACGTCTACGCTCCTAGTCTCCATGCTTATTTTGGTGATCCTGTTCAAAATAAAATCAAGAATACAATAAATGACTTTATTGTAGGTGCATGTGGAGTTGATGACTTATTGGTTGATGTAACACCAGTACTACAATTATCAGAAATTGGATCTTTACCGGGAAAAATAATTGGTTGTTTTGCTAGTCCAAAAAGAGAGGATATTCTCAAGATTGAAGGAGTAAAGGAAGATAAGAACAGAATGAGTATGCTAAAAAGGTTCATTAACTTTAGAGAGGAACTAATTGAGAAAAATGATATTGATTATATAATCATGGATTCAAGTCCTGGAATCCGATTTTGGGCAATAAATGCGCTGGCATTATCAGATATTGTATTTCTTACACTAAAAATGGGGGACATGGATATTGGAGGAACTAAGATGATTGCAAATGAAATATTGGCCCAATTCAAGGAACAGGGAAATACCAAATATTATCTACTGCTCAACAGAATTGCAGGTTACTGTATTCCATATTTTCAACTCGGAGAACCGCACGATAGTCAGTCTGATGCAAATTATTGTACCTTGACTCCTGTAGCAGATGATTTTGTTAAGAAATTGACTAGCGAGACGGGCATTGACATAATGACATCTATTCCATGTTATTGCGATATACAATTTGCCCAGAAGGAATTTTTAACTGTTCTTGGATATCCTGATCATCCTTTCTCACAACAGATACATCATTTAAAAAAGTTAATCGAGATATGAGTAAGCATTAATTCTTCATAGTAAACATACCTAAAAAAACAGGTATATAGATCGAACTTAATATAATATCCAAAATGACCATTCCAGGACTTGCTGAACTAACTGACGGGGAGGAAAATATTTCACCCACTTTGTTTCTCTTATCAGGTCCACCTGGAATAGGAAAGAGAGATTATTGTAGAGAATTTCTTGAGGAGGGTTTCAATTCTAGAAAAAAATGCGTTTTTCTTTCGTCGAAAGTTACAGATAGAGAAAGAATCGAATTATTTAGCCTTAATGAGAAAAAAATCAATTCGTTATTTGTAAACCCAACACTTCTATATGATACGCCAAACGAAAAATCTTTAGATGAAACGTTAAAGCAAATAATTTTTTATCTTTCAGGTATACAAAAGGATGAATCCCCAGATCAAGAAAGTAGGAGAAACATCGAAGTTGAAGATAATTCTGTCTATTTTGTCATGGATTCATTAAATCACTTTTGTGATATTTTTGAGGTAAGTTTAATAAGAAAATTTTTGGCAAAACTAATTCTCCAACTGAAAAAGAGAAGAACTATGGGGATATTTACCATTGATTCTCCAATATCCGAAGAATATCATCCGATAGTGTCATTTTGTGACGGAATAATGGAGATGAAATTTGAAGAATCTAATGATTTATTGATTAGAAAAATACGAATGCTTTCAGTAGCTGGCCATGCCATGACAAAACCGACTTGGATACAATTTAGGATAGATAAAAATGGACGGTTCAATTTTGCCGATGATTTACTTAAATGTACATTGGATGGAAGAGTCATTCAACACCCTCCAGTTTACTACCTTGACTTACCATTTCATTCAGAGGGATGCACAAAAACTTATAGAAAATTTATGTCAGTTTTTAAAGAGCTCGATCCAAAATATGAAATTTTAAATTATAACTTTTGCTTTATCGATATCGTAGGATTATCCAATCCAGACTTGGCGGTTCACAGGCAGAAGGAAAAGATTGTAAAGTTAAATGAATTTATCAGTTCTTGTAATTCATTTAGGAAAATATCTGACCACTCGAAGATAATTCTTCCCTCTGGCGATGGAATGGCAATAGGCTATGAAAACAACCCTGAGTTACCATACAAGTTAAGTGTTGAGCTTCATAGTTTTCTGCGCAAATACAATAAGCGAATGGAAACAGATAATCAGATCAAGGTTAGAATTGGCCTAAGTTCTGGTCCTGTATTCACTGTATATGACATATCAAACAAACTAAATGTTTGGGGCCCAGGCATAATAATGGCAAGGAGGGTTATGGATCTGGGGGACAGCTGGCACATACTTATTACAGAAAATTTTGCCATGCAACTAAAACCTCTGTATGAAGAATATAGAAATAATATCAGGTTTATAGGATCCTATGAAATCAAACACGGAGAAAAAATTAATGTTTATTCTGCATATTCTGACGATTATGGAAATGCAGAGTTGCCAGAAAAATTCAAACAAATCTATACTAGCCCATAATTTGTCGAAATATCATATGTAGAAAGTCAATTCTCTTATTTTTGGAAATTTAGATAAAGATTTCTTTAAATTATCCATTAAAGTTAATGAATAAATCTTAAGTTGATGAATCATAATGAAGCAGAATAAGAAGGACAATAATATAAAGAAGGATAAAAATCCCGATCCTAAAAAAAAGAGGGAAGATAGAAGTTATTTTGCTGTAACTCGGAAAAGAAGAAATAGAAACCTCATGATTATTGTGCCGGCAGTGGCAGTACTTATCGCAATAATGGCCTTCGCAGTTAGTATTTATTCTGGAAATTTGACAAAACCGAGTCATAAATTCGGTGCTCTTGGTTCTGAACATGTCCACGCAGCATTTGCAGTAAAGATTAATGGTATTAAATTAGATTTTAGCCAAGATAAGTACCAGGTTCGATCTAAGTATATCCATGTGGAAAATAATGATGGAAATACACTGCATAGACATGCAACAGGTGTTCCCGTTGGAGAATTCTTTCGTAGCATAGGTATGAATGTTAGTGACAGCTGCTTTATCCTTGAAAATGGAACAAATTATTGCAGTAACGGAAATTCAAATCTGGAATTTTATGTTAACGGAAATAAAACAAACTCAATCGCAAATTATGTCCTCAAGGATAACGACAGAATATTGATAGTATATGGAAATAAGAACAAAATGGAAACGGAGCAGGATCTGGATGCACTGAGACTCACTCAGATAAAGAAATAAAAGAAATTAAATTTTCAAATACCAATTTTTTGGTCTATCAATTCAAAAATAAATACAATATTTAACATTTTGCTAATTCCAAATTGTAAGAAATCTGGTGTTAATCTGGACAAAGGTATTAATCCAAATGATAAAGTGTTATTTGTATGGTCGATCCTGGGATACTTATATCCGCACTTGCAGGTGCAGGGTCTTTTTTTTCACCATGCATACTACCAATTTTACCTGCCTTTATTTCATATTTATCAGGAACTACACTTAATGAAGTCCAAGATTCATCAGGACAATCACTTAGGCTAAAAAAAGCGACCAGATTAAACATATTTTTGAATACAGTATATTTTGTTCTAGGTTTCTCTCTTGTTTTTGCTGTATTAGGCGTATTTCTAAATAGTGTGTTTATGACTGTTGGTTTAGGATTTCAAAACGTGCTAACTTCTGTGGGAGGACTAGTTATTATAGGATTCGGCGCCTATTTGATACTGTCAACAAGACTAAGACGTCTTAATTTTGAAAAAAAACTTTATTCTATTCCTAAATTTAAGACCAGCTACATCACTTCTTTTATATTCGGCGCCGCCTTTGCAGCTGGTTGGACTCCGTGTGTAGGACCCATATTGGGAAGTACACTTACATTGGCCGCAACTGCGCCTGGAGCTGCTTACAATTTATTATTGGCGTATTCAATGGGCCTTGGCCTTGGGGTACCATTTTTAATAACAAGCATATTTTTTTCACAAGCTACAAGTTTAATTAGAGAAATGGTAAAGCATCTAAAATATTTTAATCCTGCTATGGGGATCATGCTTATAATACTTGGAATATTAGTGTTTACCAATAATCTCAGCATACTTGGTAATTTTCCTCTAGCCAATCAAATTATTAATATTGAAAGAGGGTTTTAAATGAACAAGGATAACATTAGTGCATTGCTAACTGGGATAGGTGTAGTTACTCTCATAGTGGGATTTGCGATTTATTTTAACAATCCTGAACTGAACAAAGTCCCTCTCCAAGGAGGAGGCATCTCAAATGTTCAACTATCAATAGATAAATCTCACTTCAAAAAAGCACCCGAATTTCAGGGAATAACATCGTACATTAATACAAATGAGACAAAAATATCCGATCTTAAAGGAAAAGTGGTATTGGTTGACTTTTGGACATATAGTTGTATTAATTGTATTAGAACGTTACCATACCTTGTCGACTGGAATCAAAAATATTCAGACAAAGGATTGGTTATTGTAGGAATTCATACCCCTGAATTTGAATTTGAAAAAAATATTGATAACGTCAAGCAAGCAGTAACAAGATTTGGAATTAAATACCCAGTATTGTTGGATAATGACCACGGCACGTGGAACGCATATCAAAACAGTTATTGGCCAAGGAAATATCTTGTGGATGCAGAAGGTTACATAAGGTATGATCATATTGGAGAGGGAGGTTATATGGAAACTGAAAAAGTAATACAGAACTTACTATCAGAAAGATCCAAGCAGCAAGGGATGAAGATACTCAATCTTAATCAAACTAAATTATCTAATCCAGATTTGCAATCCATTGATTTCAATCAAATCAAAACACCTGAGTTATATTTTGGGTACCAATATGCAAGAGATGGACTTGGAAATATTGAAGGATTTAATCCCGAAAAAACAGTCGACTATAAAATAACTGGTTCAAACCTAGAGCCTAATGTTATTTATCTTCAAGGATTATGGAAAAATAATGCAGACAACATGGAACTTGTTGGAAAAAATGGAAAAATAATGTTAGTTTATTCTGCAAAGTCTATCAATATTGTAGCAGGCGGAAAAGGGCAGGCAACCGTTAAGGAAGACAGTAAAGCTAGTCAAATTATGAATACTTCTTTTAAGGGTAAGGACATAAATGTTCAAGGTAAATTCACAATAGACGCACAGAGGCTCTATAATATTGCGGATCATACAAATTACGGAAACCATTACATCGAAATAAATGCAGAAGGAAGTGGGTTTAAAGCATACACATTTACATTTGGATAAAATCCATAATACTGATTACCTTATTTAATTAGCCGTACGACTCAATAATTCAAATTAAAAATTGATAGCATAATCATTTCTACGTTTATTTTCGAAAAATAAAAATCAAAAAATAAAAATAAGAAATAATAAACGTTGATTTGAACAATGTTGACTCAATTTGAATCCTGAATCGTGTATAGAGGTTAATCTTCCAGATAAAACTATTACAAAGGTAAAATTAATCAGGAGTATAAGAAGCAAACGCATGTGTATTAAGGCTGATCTTTACGGTATTTCAATAGTATCTCCGATTAAACAAGATATTGACGAAGTGAGAAATTTTGTAAATAACAACAATTCATGGATTTTGGAGAAAATAAAATTTTATGAGAAAATAAATAATAAATTAGAATATGGTCCTCTTCAAGACGATGAAATTATTTACCTTGGAAAAAAATATAATTTAAAATTTGTTAAAGACACTATTCAATATACAGTTATTTCAGAAAATCAAATGAAAATAACATTTCATGTAAAAGATAGACGAACATGTAAGAGAAATCTTGTATATTGGTACAAACAACAAACAAAGAAATTGTTGGATGAGAGAATCCCATTTTTTGGGAAAAAATTATCAATATCATATGGCAAAGTAAGAATAAGAAATCAAAAATTTAGATGGGGTAGCTGTTCGAAAGCAGGCAACTTGAACTTTAACCTGTTTTTATCAGCTCTTCCTATCAACATGATTGATTATATCATAATACATGAATTATTCCATATAATCGAATTCAATCACTCAGATCATTTTTGGAAATTATTAGAGCGTGTAGTGCCAACCTACAACGATTGTCGTACTTGGTTGAGAATTAATGGAAGATATGTACTATTCAAGTAAGCCATATTTTGCATCAATGATCCTATTTTTATGAAGTAAATATCACGACAAGATTATCGAAAAATCAAGGTAGTTTTATTTTCTTGTCAAACAATTTTAGACTAAAAAGACATTAGAGAACAACTAAATTGGAATATAAATGGGAATTATATTTGAGATTCATAAATATCAACACGAAGATTTTCAATATGTTGTTGCTAGGACGAATAAATATTCTGAAATCAAAGTAAAAAACGATGTTGAACGTATGAATTCTATGTTAAATGAATCAATAAAAACAATGGGAATAAGGTATGTATTTGCGATTTCTGATACTGCTGATCCTTTAAAGAAGAGAGGCCATAAATGAGGTCTAATCCGAGTGAGAAGATAAAATGTATACTTAATCCATTGTAACTATTATAAAAATTACTAATATTAAGATTTTTCAATGTTTTTATGTGTGTTAATTTATATTTACACAAATTAAATTGTATCAAAAATATTTGATATTAGCTTTACTGATATTGATAAGTGGCAATGTCATTAATTTTAGCTTACAATTTTATAACATTTATTATGTTAATGCAGAAGACAATCAAGCTCCAAAAGCTGATGATCAAAAGGTATCCGTAGATGCAAATGATAATGTAAAGATTACCTTAAAGGGTAATGATGCTGATAATGATCCCATACAATTTGCAATAGTATCTGAGCCATCTGATGCAACTTTGCATAATTTTGATATGTCAAAAGGCACTGTTACTTATGTTCCAGAGAAAGACTATACGGGAAATGATTCTTTTACATTCGACGTGGCTGATGACAAGGGGGAGAAAAGCAACGTCGCAACTGTGAATGTAGACGTAAAAGAAGTGAATGATACTAATCAGGCTCCTGAGGCATTTAACCAAAGTACAAATGAATCAAATTCAAATAACTATAGATATCTCACATGGAGTGAAGGTGATGAGGAAGATAGGTTCATACTTTTTGCACGCAGTATGGATGGGGGAAACACTTTTTCTTCACCTATTAGTTTAACTGGCAATGTTCATTCGACTGTATTCAATCCAAAGGTTTCATCATCAGGGAATAATGTCTACGTAGTATGGCAGGGCCAATCTAAATCAGGCAATCAAGATATCTTCTTAAGGAAAAGCTCAGATTATGGATCAACTTTTGGTGATATAGAAAATCTAAGTAACGATCCAGGAGGCTCAGGGAATCCAGAAGTAGCTGTGGTTGGAAACAGTACACACGTGTCCTGGGAAGGGACAACTCCTGGTAATAACTTTATATTCTATACTAAAAGCAACGATGGATCCGATTTTGAATCCCCTCAAAAATTAAGCACTAATAATGGAATATCTTACAAACCCGAAATTAAAGTGAAACACAATGATGGTGCTGACAGCTTTACTTATAAGGTAACTGACGATAACGGGGCTGAAAGTAACATAGCGACTGTCAATGTAAATATTGGTACGGTCAATCAGTTTCCCGATAAAGTTGATGGAAAAAGTGTATCAATAGACTCAAGTGATAAGACTGATATTAAATTGAAGGGAATTGATGATGATAAAGATCCCATTAGATATGAAATAGTATCGGCTCCATCTGATGGAAGTTTAAAAGATTTTGATCCCAATACTGGTACTGTAACCTATCTCCCGAATGAAAATGACAGAGTAGACGTATCTTGGCATAATTACGTAAATGGACATGATAAAATTCTGACTGAAAATGTAGATAATGGTGATAAAGTTAGCAACTTTGAACAAGCGAATAATGATCCCTTTAAATCAAGACGATAATGATAGATACTGATTAATCATTATTTTTAAAGGTAATTAGATTTTGTATAGTTAATTACCCCATAGAAAAAAAACCAAGATATTTTCACTATTACATTTATTGTTGTTTTCGCATCTAAATAATTATTATAAAGCACAATTTCTAAAACATAATGAGCATTATTGTCTGAAATCAGATTTGGGATTATTGTTCCACAGGGTTGGAGGAATGATTTGCCAGAAATATCATCTGTTGATCAATTCAAGTATTCTAAACATGTCGTGGTTGCGGCAGAAAGAAATGGATTTGATGCAATTTATGCTTATGATCATTTTATTCCACACTATAGGTATCACAATACGGGAAACTTTTTTGAATGTTTCACACTGCTATCTGCTATTTCTACATTTACAAAGAAAATGAAAATAGGTCAAATAGTAGCCTGTAATTCTTACAGAAATCCTGCTCTTCTTGCAAAGATGGTAGCAACACTGGATGTTATTACCAACGGGCGTGTAGAATTGGGAATTGGAGCAGGCTGGTATGAAGAAGAATATAACTCATATGGCTATCACTACTTCTCAGATATAATACGCATATTGCAATTGGAGGAATCGATTCAAATTATAAAAAAGATGTGGATGCAAAAAATTGCAAATTTCCGTGGGAAATATTATTCTATTGATGGTGCTATTTGTTTTCCAAAACCTATTCAGAAACCTCATCCGACTGTTATGGTGGGGGCTCTGGTGAAAAGTATCTGTTAAAAGTTGTTGCGAAATATGCAGATAGATACAATCTTTATTTTGGAACTCCTAAAGAGATGAAAAGAAAAATAGATATACTAAAAGAATACAACTCCCAAAACAGGGAAATAGAATATTCAATTGTACTTCCTTGTTTAATAGTAGACAAATATGAAGACATGGAAAAAATTATAAATACAATGAATAATGGTCGTAAGACTGTAAACCAATTTAAGAAATCGGTTGCAGGGGGATTAACAGTTGGAACCGTTGACGATATCATAAATGGAATAGGTGAGTATGTAAATATTGGTGTTAAGCATTTTATATTTCATTTTTTACAGCTGGATGAAAGCGTTTTCAAGAAATTTTCTAAGGTGATCAAGTTTTTCACAACATCTTGATAAGTGGTGTGTTATGAATGAATTTACAGTAAACAGAATATTTAATTTCATGTTCATTTGATTTCTATTTTGAGTTGACCATAATTGAATCCAGAGTTGATTCAGAAATTGACATACTTACTTTACAACTTCAGCAATTGATCAGAGTTCCTAGCGTCTCTGCAAAAAAACAATCAACAGTAATGGAATGCGCAAAACTAGTTTCAGAAATAATGATTAAATCAGGAATAAAATCTGAAATATTGACCTTTGACGACAATTCTGAACAAATTCCTCCAATTGTATATGGCGAGGTCAGATCCAAAAGTAACCCGAACGGAAAAACAATTTTATTTTATAATCATTATGATGTACAGCCTCCTGAACCTATTGAATTATGGGATGATGATCCTTTTAGTGGTAAAATTGATGGTAATTTTATCTTTGGGAGAGGTGCTTCGGATGATAAAGGTGAATTAATAACACGTATCAAGGCAGTCGAATATTTTCTCAAGGAAGTTGGGGATGTTCCTTGTAATGTGAAGTTCATAGTTGAAGGTGAGGAAGAGATCGGCAGCTCTCATCTTCAAGAATACTTGACCAAATATAGAAAAAAATTCCACTGTGATGCCGTAATTTGGGAATTTGGATACATAGACGAGCACGAAAGACCAATTATTAGTCTGGGGATGAAAGGATTGCTTTGTGTAGAATTAAATGTTAAGTGCGCTAATGCTGATCTTCATTCTAGTTTGGCAGTTTTGGTTGAAAATCCCGCATGGCGTATTGTTCATGCACTAAAAACGATAAGAGATGAAAATGGGACGATCCTCATCAAAAATTGGCATAATGATATAAGGGATTTTTTACCAGAGGAACTTGATTGTATTAAGCAAGAGGATTTTGATATTTCAGACTTTAAGAAAAATTATGAATTAACTAAAATATTCAATGAAAATGATATTGAAAAAATAAAAAAAGCATCTGTTGGAGGAGTAACATCTAATATTAGTGGTCTGCTTTCAGGTTATATTGACGAGGGTTCTAAAACCGTCCTGCCCAGTACTGCTATGGCCAAACTTGACTTTAGACTAGTGCCCAATATGATACCTCAGAAACAATTTCAATTGTTAAGGGAACACCTTTACAAAAATGGATTCAAAGACATTGAATTGAAATTTTTAAGTGGCGAACCTGCTTGTAGAATTCCTGTAGATAACGAGTTTGTAAAATTAGTTGAATCGTGTGCGATAGAAGAATATGGTAAAGTGGTTAAAAGTATATCTTCTGCTGGCACCGGACCTATGTGGTATTTTAACAAAATATTACAATGTCCATGTGTGAGCATTGGCTGTACTTACAAGTACAGCAGAATCCATTCGCCAAACGAATTTGCTCGAATAGATTTGATTAAAAGGACGACAAACTGTATTGGAAATATTATAGAAAAATTTGGGGATAGTAAAAAATAATTAATAAGCAAATACTGTAAGTACGTAATTATCTCTGAATTTTACATAGAGGCAGATTATTGTATGTATAAAGACAGGAGGCCTAGGATTTCAGAACATCTAATATTTGAAATAAATATTAATGACATCAATTAATTCGATATAATGACAATGAATTGTCCAGCGTGCGGTACGATGATGGTATGGTTGAATGGTTCTATAGTGCACGATCAACAAATTAATTACTATGAATGTAGAAATTGCAAGATCAAATTAAATACTCTATCTGATGGTTCTTACGAAATAACTCAACAAGACAAAGACCAAATATTAGAATAAATAAATAAATCTGTAGAACAAACAAAATTATGAGTTTGGATAGCCGAAGACTACTAAAGGAGAGAATAAACGAAAGAGAGGAGATTATAGTTCTTCCTGGAGTTTTCGATGCATTAAGTGCAAAAATCGCTGAGCATGTTGGATTTCAGGCAATATTTCAGACTGGATATGGATCTGCGGCGTCATTATTAGGGATGCCGGATTTTGGTTTTTTAAATGCAGGTGAAAATATTGAGAATGCAAGAAGAATAATCAGATCGGTAAATCTTCCAGTAATAGTTGATGTAGACACTGGATATGGTAATCCTCTTACTGTTTGGAAAGTAGTAAATGATTTAACAGCATATGGGGCAGCAGGGATCTTTCTAGAGGATCAAGTTTGGCCAAAAAGATGTGGCCATATGCGTGGGAAAGAGGTAATTGGCGTTGATGAATATATCCAAAAACTACGGGCTGCACTTGAAGCGAGCTCCCATAAGAATTTCACTATAGTGGCAAGGACGGATGCGCGAGCACCTTTGGGTTTTGATGAAGCAATAGAAAGAGGTAAAATGTATCATAAAGAGGGAGCTGACGTTGTCTTTGTCGAAGCCCCTCAATCAGAAGATGAACTTCGTGAGATTCCTAAAAAAATTGATGCTCCGTTATTGGCTAACATGATAGAAAATGGTGTGACTCCTAATTTCTCCGCTCATGAATTAAAAAGTATGGGATATAGCATGGTGGTCTTTCCACTTTCTGGTTTGTACGGAGCAACATACGCAATGAAGAAAATATTTGCTCATCTCAAAAAAAATGGAACAACAAAGGGTTGTTCAGACATGATGCTTGATTTTAACGAATTTAATGATCTAGTAGAATTATCAAAATTCATGCAAATGGAAGAGAAATATCAAAGCTAAGTGTTAATTGGGCTAAACACCATCAATGAATATCAGAATCAAATTTAGTTGAATCCCAAACACAGATTAGTTAGAAAACTAGAAGGGATATAGTGATGAATCGCAAATAGCCCTAGTTGCTTTGCGAATAGAAATAGATCAAATAGCCTAGAGACAAATAGATACTAGTTGATTGAATACTCACTAGGAGCTAAATGATTTGAACCAAATAATAAAGTTAAGACTTTTAAGAACATGAAAAAACCTAAGTAATTTATTGTAGGGAAATATCATACTTTTTATTGATCGACATTCGCAATATGCTAACTTTAAGATATGATCCTACAACAGAGATTAAATCACCAATCCCTAAAATTGATATCAATCAAATTAATAATCGAAGCGATGCATATCCATTCCCTAAAGACATAGAAAGGGAATTGAGGTCTATTATTAAAAATAACGTATCCCGCCTTGATCCAAAAAGAATTTCACTTGCACTAAGTACAGGTGTTGATTCGAATTTAATGCTCTCGTTAATAAGGGATGAGTATCCCAAACTGGATATCAAATGTATTTCCGTTAGTTTTGATGAAACAAGTGAAGCGAAGTATGCTAAGAAAATAGCTGAATCAAAAGACACAGATTTTTCACATGTTTCTATTGATAATCCAATTAAAGATTTACCTTTATTGATAAGTATCATCAAAGAGCCAAGATGGAATTTATATCAGTATTACTTTATAGAAAAATCAAAACAGTTTTCAAATGTTCTCTTTACCGGTGACGGCGGCGATGAACTATTTGGTGGTTATACTTTTAGATATAATAAATTTCTGAAATTATTCAAGCAAGGTGATGATTGGAAACAACGTGCATGTTCTTATTTAGATTGCCATGAACGGGATTGGGTACCAGATCAGAAAAAAATTTTTGGAGAAAACATCAGATTTGACTGGTCTTCTATTTATGCACTATTAAGGGTATATTTTGATAATCAGCTGGACCCTTTAGATCAGGTTTTTTTGGCGGATTATAATGGTAAGCTAATCTATGATTTTGTTCCCACCAATGATAAGTTTTTTAATCATTTTGGAGTAACCGGCCTTTCACCTCTTTTAGATCATAAAATTATTGATATGTCCTTTAAAATCCCACCCCATGTTAAATTTGATAGGAAAAGCGGTACGGGAAAAATTCAGCTTAGAGAGATCCTATCCAATCTTAACAGTAAGAATATAGCTGATACAAAAATAGGTTTTGGAATGGACTTGAAAAGACTTTGGTCAAGAAACGCAAAAGAAATTGTTACATCAACTTTATCTAAGGCCAGTATATTTCGAGACAAAATAATCAACCGAAAATTTTACGAAGGTTCAATCAAGAAAATTGATGAAACGCAGGATGTTAGATACATTAGTAAAATGCTGCAACTTTTAAGTCTTGAAATATGGTACAAAATGTTCGTCACATTTGAAGTGAGTACAAAATATATGTTGTGAATCAAGTTTGCATCAAAAATTTTAACTTTTCAAGCCTTTTGTACCACAAAATTATTTGTATTCGTACTATTTGAATTGCTGCATAGCAAAGGATTTTATCGTGATAGCTACTCTCGTATAGATTTCTTAAAAATTTGAATCCAGTTTAATTTAATTGGATACGAAGCATGACACATCCTTTCATTCCGCCGGATCTCGACCAGTAGCTCCATTAGTTTTAGAATAATATGCATATTAAGTAGCAGAGGAGAAGCGGAGTTCTGTAATTATCATCAGTATTATTAGTGCAATGGAAATTAAGAGGTTCCTTTGTTTAGTAAGATTCTTACCTAAGAATCGTTCTGTTCCTTTATTTAGTATAGTTGCACTAATTTTGAGGTAACAAAACGAATCAAGAGGTTAGTATAAGTTAAATATACCCAATTCACTATTTTAAAGCTATTTACCAACTAGACGGAATTTTATTCTGTGTAATAACAAAATGGTCTTTTTTATCCATATCTGTGTTCTCATAGCTAGCTCCTATTAATCCCAAATTCTTACCTGAACTACCTATATCAATATCCAGGTAGCCGTGACTCAAAAGCCACTATAAAGATCGATCTTTGCTATAGTATCTATCTTCCTGTGGTAATGGATGAGTCATTCAAGAAACCCAATACTCGAATAATGACTTTACTTTGGAAACGGCATAGTCGCTCATTGAACGGCATTTTTGATTAATTGAACTTCCATGAGGGTTAAATTTGTATAATCAATTTGACAAATACCTAATTTAAACTGCATTATATGCATCGATAATATTTTTTTCGTATTTTTCCCAGATTAAATTATTTTTAGCGTAGTTGAATATTCGGAGTCTTTTCTCATATAGTTCATTCATGTTTGACTTAAAATACTTTAATTTTAATACCATATCATCATAATCTTCAAAGGTTAAACAATTATCCACCAAAGTGTGAACGACGGAAGTTAAGTCAGAAGTGAGCATGACAAACAATCCTGCGTGCGCATACTCGTAGGCTTTGTTAGGATTCAAAAAAGGATGAGACCAATGTTTCTTCCAAGGTATCAATCCGATTGAATTTTGGAACATTTCGTAGAACATTTTTTTTCTTGGAAGGAATCCAGTAGCCCTAAATTTTTTTGATGACTCGGCTTCCCACCCTATTATTGTCAAATTTCCAATCTCTTGGTTCATAAAAAGTTCAGCAAGACCAGAGATATCCCTGTTAGTAACCTGTTTATATTTACTATCGCCTCCCGCATAAACACATGACAAATTCTCATGGTCCTGAGGTTCCATAAACTCAGTCGTTTCTACTTCCATGGGAAAATTAGGTACTACAAATATGTATTTTATGTTGCTATCCATCATTTTGGTTAAATCATTTGCAATCTGTTCTGAAACAGTAATTGTTGGCACTGAAGAAACTAGCTCAGTCTCCCATTTCGTCCAAGTAGAAATACTCTTTCGAGAAATGAATGATAGTTTCATATCAGAAATAGCCCTACTAAAGCCTGAGTTTGAACCCTTGTTATCACGAAATTTTATATTTTCAGCATTGACCAAAGAAAGCATTTTGAAATATTCATGATCATCAAACACTATAGGCAGTTTGAGTTCATGTGAAATCTTTGCAGATCCAATATTGTGCGCATGAACAATATCGGGTTTAACTAGGCCCACCAATCTCTCTATTTGTTTCTTAACACGATGATAATAGTACGGAATGCCTATCATAGCTCCAGCGCTCCAGTTGATTGAGTGTACTTTTGAAAATACAGAGTCAGTAATGGTGTTCAAGCGTCCTGCAAAAAATACCTGATGTCCGTTTTTCCTTGCAGTCAGTGCAGATTTTTCCACCCTCCAATCAGGGAGTCCATCATCTGAAAGGTGAAGAATCCTCATTTAATCATCCCGTTTGTACCATAGCTCAAACTGCTGAACAGCAACTTAGTACCACGTATATTTAATATTCCAATTATTAGAATCTACTGAATTATAGCAAAGTCATAATAATCGTACTAAATTTTTCAGATACGATTGTTTTGAGAATATTACATTTTTAAACGAGGAATATATTGCAAAAGTAAATGAACAGGTTTATCTTCAAAATAGGGTGGAAGTAAGCTTATGAAAATCCTCATAACTGGTGCTGCAGGTTTCTTAGGAAGCTACCTATCTGAAAAATATGCACTTGATAAGCACTTAGTATATGGTATTGATAATTTGATGAATGGAAACCTTAACAATATCCGTACTCTACTACACAAGAAGAATTTTAAATTTATTCGCGGAGATATAACCCAAAATGAAGTATACCTCAAACTACCAAATGATTTTGATGCCATAATTCATCTTGCTGCGCAAATTCATGTGGATAGATCAATTGTAAATCCCCAAGAAACTTTTAAAATAAATCTTGGTGGTACTTTGAAAATTTTGGAATTTGCTAGAATGAATGATATTAACAAGATATTGTACTCATCAACAAGTGAAGTCTATGGCTCTGCAGAATATGCTCCAATGGATGAGCTGCACCCACTATCTGCAAAACATCCGTACGGAGTAAGCAAGATTGCAGCTGATAGATTATGTTATACTTATAACGAAACATATGATCTCGGCGTTGATATAGTTAGATGCTTTAATTTTTTTGGTCCCCGGCAAAAAGATACTGGTTATGGCGGGGTAATTGCAATTTTCATAAACAGGGTCCTGCAAAATAAACCACCCATTATCTATGGTGATGGCAAGCAGACAAGGGATTACATGTTTGTGAAAGATGCTGTATATGCATATGATACGATTTTAAGGTCCAGAGGGAACCCAGGAAGAAACGGTATAAACTTCGGTAGTGGTAAGGAAATATCAATAAATGAGATTGCTGATATAGTAATCAAACATGGTGCACCTGATAAAAAATTGAGGGCAATTCATGTAGATCCTAGACCGGTTGAAGTGCAAAGGCTCCTTGCAGATATATCAAAAGCCAAGAAATTGCTAAAATTCAAACCACAAGTACAATTTGAAAAAGGGCTTGCTTTACTGATAGATTGGTACAAAAACTACAAGTCAGAGTTATGGCTGTATTAGCATATGCTCACATATTATGAAGATCAAAAAAGTAATTGTTACTGGAAGTAAAAGGATTTGTTGGAAGACATTTATGTAACCGACTCCCGGAAGTTGGGATCAGAATTGTTACTAATAATAGTATACAAAATACACCGGATGTAAACAATAAAGATCAGCTACTAACTCGATGATCTGGAACCACTGTCAACATAGACAAAGGTTTGAGGCTAATTTGTAATGATTCATCTATTTGAAAATCTTTCATACTAAACTATCTATAACCCTCGGCCACCGAATATTTTATGGAATGTTAGAAGATATCACAAATTTCAAATGTCCGCATGATTACAATTCTTGACTGCAATACTATAATGATCTTTGTAATGTCATAAGATGCAGATACATGATAAGAGTTTTCTAATGTAATAGATTATTATATCATATTACTGACTGAATAGACTATGCGCATATTGCATATATTGGACGCAGCCGGTGTCGCATGTATATATGCAAGGTATCAGCGATTGCAGGGACATGAATCGAAGGTCATATGGAACATAGATGTTGGGGACAAATACGGAATTTATAACTTCTATAAGGATTTCGTAATTAATGTAACGCGTAATCAATTTACTGAAAGATGTATGCAGGAAGGAGAGTCAGCTGATATAATTCATGTCCATGGATATATTGACATACTGATTAAACTACGTAAGAAATTCAAATCAAAGAAGATTGTGTTACACTATCATGGTACGGATATACGTGGTTTAAACAAACAGCAGCTTCCGCATAGATCACTATTATCGGATGCCGTAATTAAAACAAAAATCCTATATAGGAAATTGATTGGACACATGAAGGCCCAGAGATTGGCTGATGCAGTATGTGTGTCTACCTCTGATCTGCTATCATTAGTACGAAGAGGGATCTATGTTCCGATTCCGATTGATACGGCTCATTTTACTTCCTCTTCTTTTGCAAAGGGTGATCGAAAAGACGCATTAACTATAAACTCAGAGGTCACAGACATACAGCGGGCGACTGACTATTGTAAAAAAAACAACATTAATCTCAATATTGAAGTTTATGATAGAACCAAAGATCCAATAATGTATGCGGAAATGCCCGACTTTATGAGGGGGTACAGGACATATGTAGACATCAGATATGTAAATGATACTGTTTTAAAGAATCTTAGTAGCACAGCACTCCAGGCACTTGCATCTGGACTCAGGGTATTGGACTTTAAGCTAAAGTACCATCAAGGTCTGCCCCCAGAACATGATGCCAAGAATGTAGTTTCTCAATTGTCTACAATTTACAAAGATTTAGGTATTTTGTAGTAATCCAATAATTTCTACGCTAATCAGTATGTGTTGGAATTTTTGGATTTTGTAATCTAAATTTTTTGTATCTCCAACACTACGTTCTTTACTACAGTAAACTTGATATTTTTGCGCAATAGCTAAACATCCAATTTGCTGGGAGACAACAACCAGCATTGTTGCCATGCCAATAAATTTCGAAATCTCATTAGATGTTTGGGTAAAAAAGTCTTAAATTCCAAAATACGAATATTTGATTCTTTACAGAAGAGCTCAAAATCTTTTATAGACCAGAAGTGCAAATGTGTAAAAGATTGTCTTGGAACATATCCTCTTAGCATTTGAATTCTCCATTTTATATAAGCACTATTTGGGATAGTAACGATGACGCCCTTTTTCGCATGATTAACAGCATCCATTAGAATTCTATGAGGGTGTGCAGTGTGTTCAATTACCTCTAACAACAATATGTAGTCATATGAAGTATCAATGCTCAAACCTAATCCATTGTTTATGTCACGTATTTCCGTTGATATCCCAATTAGTCTTGCTTTTTCGCATGCGGTAGATGATATATCAAGTCCAATTACCTTGACTTGTTTATTCTGGATAAGATATTCTGAAACTATTCCATCGCCGACTCCCACATCCAAAACTGTAGAATTAGATTCAATCCACTCTTCCACCAATCTAGCCCTTGATAAATTACCTGTGTTGACTGCAGAGTGGTATTTTTCATAATCTTCAAACACCTCTGGAAAAGCCATATTATTTTCAGTTAGGGCTCTAAATGACTCGCGTAATATTGTCAATCCAAGCGATATTCCAAAACGAGGCGTGGTACGGGATTTCATTACATTGAGTGTGGATGAGGCTATATTTGATTTAAGTGATAATATAATCACTGGGTGGATGGATGATAGTCCCATAAACTCTACTGTCCGCTATTCCATTTTCGGTCAGGACATTCGTTTTTGGACTTGCGCTCTGGAATACTTAAATTGGACTGAAGAATTTCATTTTCCTTTCTTATTAGTTGTATTGATACTGGAAATAAGTTCATAAATAACTTTTGATGTCCTACCGCTACCGAACACAGATTTATTGTATTGAGAAGTTGGTGACGGGCTTCTGATGGCGTTCACTATATTCTTACTATTAACGCCAGTAAGAACATTCCACCGCCCTTTCATAGTTTCAACCCACTCTGTATTGTTTCTCATTGTAATACATGGAATCTTGAGTAAATACGCTTCCTTTTGAATTCCTCCTGAATCGGTAACGACTTTTGATGCATTTTGAAGTAGTGCTATAAAATCTATATATCCTGATGGGAGTAACAGTTTAACATTAGAGCATTTTAAAAGTCTATCTAATAAGCCAAAAGTTTTGAACATTTTCTTTGTTCGGGGATGGATTGGAAATACAATTGTATTATCACCAAGTGATTCGAAAGCCTTTAACAACTGGATAAAATATTCTCGTGAATTAGTATTTTCAGCTCTATGCATTGTAAGTAGTAAATAAGATCTTGATTTTAGGTCCAGTGTGTCAAGAATTTTTGATTGTTTTGAAATCACTTTTATCCTGTTTATAATTTCAACTGATAAATCTCCTGTGTAGAAGACTCTACCTGTTATTTTTTCATTTCTTAGGTTTGTCACAGCATTTCTCGTAGGAGCAAACAAATAGTCACTCAGATGATCTGTCATTATTCTATTGTTTTCTTCAGGCATTGCAGAATCGTAACTACGCAGTCCTGCCTCTACATGTCCTAGTTTTATCTTACACTTGTCTGAACATATGGCACCCGCTAATGTTGAATTAGTGTCCCCATAAACAAGAACAAGGTCAGCATTCGCCCATATGAGTGTGTTTTCTAGACGTTTTATTATTTCACCAATTTGGAAACATGAACTTCCCGATCCCACGTCTAGATAAATGTCTGGTTTTGGAAGTCCAAAATCGCTAAAAAATACATCGGACATTTCATAATCGTAGTGTTGACCTGTATGAACTATCATATGCTCTATGCCTGAGCCAACCAGAGCTTTATGCACAGGTGCCATTTTTACGAAATTGGGCCTAGCTCCTACGACAGAAACTATTTTCATTTTGTTATTATTAAAATTAATTTGAATAAAATATAAGGTTCATTCATTTTCGACTCATGACCCATCATTTACCATCAATTATTATTTATCGTTTTTCAACCTAACAGAATCATCCAAACCATGAATTGAGTACTTAACTGCTTTGTCGAGCTCTTATTCCAAATATCTGTTTTATCCTTGTCTTTTGTCTTGTTCTTATCGCTTTTCTAATCTCTAAATCATACATACTATCATAGCCATTCTCTTTGGGCTTATATGACAAGTAATAATATAACATGTAAATTGCTCCAAGTCTTCCCATAGGTTTTCCTGACAAAAAACATTGTACGAATCTTCCCAACACAAAAAGTGGATGATATCCAAGCGTTCTCATGCTTGCACCAAACTCGTAAAAATGATGGTTTTCCCCTAATTGTCTTGTATGTGAAAAGCGTGCCTCGTTAATAACTAAATTTTTAAAACCATGATATAGTGAAATTTGCAAAATGACAGATTCGTATCCCATCTTCTCCGGATAAAGACGAAGAACATTATTAAAGAAAGAATTTCTAACAAATCTTCCTGCCCCGTGGGGTGTAACATAATTATTATCATCATAATTTCCTGATGCAACAACTATTCTGTTATTGTTATCCATATTGTACATTATCTTCTCTGCATAGGATCCTTCGTATTGGGTATCATCTGTACCTATCATGTGATAATCTGTAATTCCCAAATTCAAAATCCTTGCAAGATTTATTGCTTTATTCCAATTTAACACGACCCTTCCAATGTCATATCCTAAATCAGGATTTGTGATGAGATGGATGTTATCATTTCTTGATTTTAGTTCTTTCAGGATACTTGGTGTATTATCAGTTGAACCATCATCAACTATTATTATGTATTTGGGTTTGATTGTCTGTCTTAGCAATGACTTTATCGCACTTTCTATATCATTTTCAGAATTCCTGCAAGTTACAATAACATAATAACTACCCACAATTATAATGAAAATAATGGACTTTAAACATCTTTTGCTGGAATTTAATTCAATGAAGTAAAAACAGTTACTATTTAAGAACCACTATCTAAATCAAAAACTGTGATTCCATTTTTATTTTAAAGTCATCTAGAGTTCATTTATCATAACTTTCTCTCATTTTCCTTCTGTATCTGATATCTTGCCTGCGCCATATAATCTTGTTTCTCCTTTTGTTATTCTCATTAGTGCTTCTTTCATTATTTTTTTATCTTCTTCGCTTACATTCCCTTCTATAAGATCAATTACATACATCCACATTATTGCACCCACCTTATTTTCTCTAAATAATGCATCTTGTTCAACCTTCCATTGAGTTTTCCTATGCCAATATCCCAGAAATATGCTTAAGGGTACATAAATCAAGATAAATAATAATGCAAAAATCAAAATACTATCAAAAATGCCACTAAAATAAGGAATCTTGTCAATCAATAATTTATACTGAATTGTTATAAAATTAGCAAATGTCATTGCAAAGACTAGGTATATAGTATGCCCATTGCGGAAGTCTAACCAGCGTCTCCTAAACCAATCTGTGTTGTTTAACGAAACTCTCATAATTAGAACTAAATGGGTCTCTTTTACAAATACATTCCGTTCTATTGCTCTATATTCTTTATTTTTCATAAAATATAAAGACATTATATAAAATTAATCAAAATTTTGGTTCTATTGGTTCATCGGTTATTTTATTCCGTTGTTGGGATTCAGTTGATGAAACAAGGCACTATGTTAGTTAGAAAGTTGTTCAATGTGTAGCTAAGTACTTCTAAAAAACGGATTACTGTTCCTGACAAGGTATCTAGATAAACCCAGGGCATGTTTGTCATATTCATCCTTACGACTTATAGAGTATTAAACCAGCCAGTCATTGGAAGTAGCTAAATCATTAGTAGGGAACAACGAATTAAAAAACGGATTGATTTACCATGCAGCTTTGACATGCAAATTTTGACATACGTTTATTGGACAGAAGAAGAATAAAAGATGGTTCTGTTAAGTTATTTGGGATGCTAATTCATTTTGATGAAATCATCAACACGAATACTGAGAAACGTTGATATAACTTATGAGATTTAAGAGCGATAATGGATACTAAATCTCTGGTTTTTGTGGTTATATCGTCTTTACTTGTAGCAGGAATTTATAGTTCATCTACATATTTCGTATTTGCTGCAGTTGTTTGCGCAAATGCTAAAGGAACTGGTGGAACGGTTAAATTTTGTTATAGAACTGATCCGACTGATAATAATGTTTACAGGTGTGAGAAAGGCAAAAATGGCAAATGGACTTGCGCTCCAACTGTGACACGCGAAGGGGGAGGTTCCAATATTGTGTCACCTGATCTAAAGAATGCAATAGATAAAGCGTATGCCGGTTATACTAAAGGTGGTAATAATAACACGAGGGTTTTGGAGGGTAATGTTGTGAAAGGCGGTGAACTTCTGAAAGGCGGTGAACTTCTGAAAGGCGGTGAGACCACAGGCAGTAATGAGACGTCTGATAATAACACTTTGCAATAATTTGATAAAAATGCAGAAAAATCAGATTTTGTCGCAAATAAAATTCTAGTGGTTGATAATTTCAATTCCACTAAACAACCGAGTATTTTTCAAAACACCAACTGAAAATCAACAACGTTTAAAACTCCTGAAGATTCAGCAGAACCAAAATTTTGATAAACTATTTTTTTCCCATAATGAGAATATTTTTAAAATAGATAATTCCAATATCAAAGAGAAATTGAAGAAAAAGAATAGTTAATAAAAAGCAAAATACACCCACCCATCACCCATCTATCACCAAATAAAAAGCATTATTGATACTAAAGAAAAAAATAAGAGAACAGTTGCTAGAGTGCTTTTAATAGCCTATTCATTTGTTTAAAATCAATACCAAATCCAAATCTTTTTTCTTCTCTCTTCATATTCCGATACATACTCATAAGTAACTTGAAGTGTTTAATTGAATTAAGTTTCCCGTCCATTTTTAGTCTAACTATTCTGTAAACATCGTCATAATATCCGAATTTCTTAAGAATTCTTTTTTTGTAAAGACTTGAATCAAAGGTTGAATCTCTATTTAATATGTCTATGAATATATTGCAGCAAATTAGAGAAGGAATGATACCTTCACCGAGTAATGGAAAGACACATCCTATGGATTCACCAACACCTATTATGTTTTCATTATGGAAGGGGAGCATGCGTTTGGGAGGAGACAGCCTTATAGGCCTTCCAATTTTTCTCAATACCTTTGCATGAGGGTTTTTTTCAAAGAATTCTGATATTCCGAAATATCTTCTGTCAATATCACCAGCTCCTATATATGCTCGTCCATTTCCCAATGGGAAGAACCAGAAATAACCTCTGGCTCCTTTGTATCCAATCACGTAAAATTCATCAATTCCTTTGACATTTTCTACAAGAAATTCGTATGACGGTATTATGAAATCTTGAGGGGATCTAGGAAGAAGAGATCTGTGAAATCCAGTACAATCTATAATATAATCAAAATTTGAAAGAAAATCTGATTCTGGAGTACAGTGAAATCCATAGTTTATCTTCAATCCATGGCAGAGATCAGCTTCCCATAGATATTTGTCATATGTGACCAATCCCTTAAGATCCAAATATTCTATTTTTTCTTCAGGGAGATCCATTCTTAATTTTTTTCCATAATGAAGAACATAATTATCGAAATTAAGCCCGGCATTTTTGGAAAAAGTTTCCAACATGTTCTTTGAAGCCCCCCATGCACACACTGGCCAATGAGATTCCTTTTTTGTGGCTTCAAAGATCTCTATTTGATGTCCAAGTCGTTGAAGACGATTTCCAAGATAGGATCCTGCCACTCCTGCGCCAACGATAGCCAGTTTCACGTTATTTTTGATATAAAAATTGTTTATATTTCTTGTTAATAACGGTTCTTTAGGTATAACTATTTCATTTTGGCAAGGGGGTAGATGATTGTAAAATAAATTCAATAAACTGCCTGTTAAAAAATAATTGCTTGTTTTAATAATAATTTTATTCTCTCTCAAAATAGACTTTCATGATTGGATTTGGTTAATCGGAAAAAAATCGTTGAATAACTATTAAAAAATTTCAGTAAAAGTATACTATTATGAAAGAATTTAATATTTATTGTATCTAGTAGAAGAACTACTTATACTGCAACTTAGTTACAATAGAAAGATGAGTTCGACTTAAATAGTTAATAATGTAGCCCTATAATGGATGCAACAAACAATGTCATACATGTTAGCAACAATATTAGTAGCACTAGCAACTATTAGTGGAATAGGAATGCAGAGTTCAATGCAAATAGCACTGGCACAGGGCTTACCATTGTCAAGTCCAGCGTGTGGTCAAGTAGTTCATGCCAACGTGACTTTGACTGCAAATCTTGTCTGCACAGGAGATGGATTAATTGTCGGAGAGGATAACACAACAATTAACTTGAATGGATATTCTATTCAAGGACCAGGAGATAATAGTTCTAAAATAGGCATAGGCGTACCCCACTCAAATAATGTAGTTATACAGGGTTCTGGCTCTATTCGTAATTTCCAAGCAGGAGTTTTGATAACTGGCTCTGAAAATACTGAAATAAATAGAATAACATTTGAAGGAAACAAGATAGCTGTCTTCATGACTGGTTCAATTGGAAGTACTATTGAACAGAACTTTATTGGGCCAAATACAATTGGGGTAGCATCTCACTCATCTACTGGAGCTCAAATACACGCCAATATGATGACTGGTAATGATCTGGCAGGCGTAACACTAGTCAATACAGATAAATCACAAGTAGATGCCAATTCAATTGGTGGAAGCAAGAACGGCATTTTCCTGGATGCGCAGAGTACAAAGAACACGATATTATATAACAACGTACTAAAGAATGATATCGACATAAATAATGCCGATGGGTTGCCACTCAACATTAATGGAAACGAGTTGCTGAAGAACAATTGTTTCGTCAGTCAACCAAGCGGTGGATGCAATCCTCAATGAGAGCGACCTCGTCATAGAAGCTGAATAAAAACTACAAACCTCATTTTTTTATTTTAATTTACAAAACAATTGTCTTCATTATTTTATTGAAAAATACTTTGCATTAAGCAGTTTCATGGCAGATAATCTCAGAAGAAATTTTCAGTTCTCTTTTCATTAGGATGTATTGCAATTCGCTATGTTTATGCCTATCACTTTAGAATAGCATGAAACTTTGTAGAAAAAATATTGATTCAAACAACTGCGATAGAATATGTCTTTTTTAACCCATTGTACCTCGTGCAATAGTTCAGTTATCATTATTATTTGTCCCTGTCCAGTATTCGCAATTTTCATTATGCATCCTCGCTAGTATTGGCCGTGCATCAATGGGTAACTTTTCACTCAACAAGAAAATTATCTTTAGAGAAAACATTTGGGAATAAGTTTCAAAAGTTCATGTTAGTTTGACCTTTTAAATACTAGATGTTCATAATGTTTCGAAATTCATATAATGTAGAAAGGTGTGGATATTACATGGTTATAGAAAAAAAAAGTATTGTGTTTGTCTTTGCTAGTGCATTTGTTTTGTTCTTAGTATCGTACTTATATGAGAATTCTCATCAAAATATAATTCTCTATGCACTACCACTAGAAAGCTCAGTAAATAATAACACAAATGGCACATCTACTAACAATGTGACAAGTTTTCAAAATGTTACTGGTTCTAATACTACCAATGTGATTCCTTATGTTTTAAATGTAACAAATAGTTCTGATACCACAGCACAGGTAGTCACCCAACTCATTCAATCAGTTAGCGGCGGCCAATCGACATCTCTGCAAGAAGTACTGGATGCTGCAAGCAGCGGAAATCCGTCGTCATCGTCCTTTGAGCAAGTAATAGATGCTGCAAGTAATGCACTGAATAACAAGAGTACTAATAATGGTACTAATAATACTACCAATAACGGAGCAGTAGGACTCCCTTGAGGAGTTTCAAATAGTTATCCTGTTGATACTAAAATAATGCTTTAGGTTTTTGTTTATTATTCGTTCAAATACTTTCCTTGAATTCTATACCTTATGTATTTGTCTTCCAAGGAAAACTTGGGTGGATGGGGATCAAAAGTTGGGTTATTGCAATTTGTACATAGGTTAGAAAGTGTATAGATTTTACATGAACTACATTTCTTTAATTGATGTCTAGTAATCTCTTTTCATCTCCTATTTTTCTTAGAATCTTCGCGAACAAAATTAAATAATCCCACTTTTTTTCCTACTGAGTTTGAAATTTTCTCAATAGCATTATTCAAAGTTTTTTCAGCAATTTTGTAATTTTCTGCTTTGGCGATTATGCGATAGCGTGGTGCAGCTATGTACGAAATTGCAATAGATATATTGTTCTTATCTAGTTCTGCTGACGATAGGACATTTTTTATAAATTCAACCCCTTGTGGTTCATTTACGTTGATTTCTATCACTCCCCGAATCTCCACACTGGGAATTTGAATCTTTTTGCTCTCTTCTGCAATTGCGGTTCTTACCTCATCGGAGATATCAAGAGATTTTATCGAGTCAATTCCCTTAAAGGCAACTGATTCAAACATATCATACAAATAATCAAATTTTTGCAATATTATTTCTTGAAGCTCTTTAAGCTTGTCATCACTCATGCTTGTTTTCGTTTTAATCATATGCATAAACGCCGAAGCCTTCTCACTCTTCTTAACTTCGATAAGTTTGGATTTTCTTTCTTCACGTGATACCTGTTTGAGTGAGAGGTCTACCTCAACTCTTGATTTGTCCACTCTTATGACCTTAAGTACAGTCTTTTGTTTTGGTCTTACATATCGCTCTATATTCCTAATCCATCCAGTTGCAATTTCAGATACGTGTAGAAATGCTGTTAAGTCTTGATACTCATCTAAAGAGACATAAGCTCCATGACCCGTAACTTCCTTTATGGTTGCAATTACCAAGTCTCCGGCTTCAGGCAGTTGTTTGATATCAGTGACCATTTAGAAAATACGCACATTGGTACTATACTTTAAGGTTGCTTGAGTCATTTATAATGATGTTTTAGCTTGACCAAACTTTCATGTATTTCTGTCGAATACTCTAATTTTAAGGGCATAAAGCGTTTCCACCAGTATGGCGTTCAAATTGATCTTCTGATTGCAATTTTTTTTCACATTGCCGCTATCTTGCGCCTTATTACATTTATTGATAAATTTGTCATCCGACTGCTAGGAATCTGAATCAGCATATCCTGAATTTATTAGACCGATAGCTTGAACTACAATTGTTGACGTCAAAATTGTTGTCAAGATGACAAATTTTAAACTCTTACCAGAATATTCATTTGGCGTTAATATGGCAGGCTCAATATAAGCATAATACTGTTCAAGTCGTTCTATATTTAATTCAAACCAGTTTCGATTACTTTTAAGTCGTAACCAGAAAATACCCAGTTAAATAGTCATCATGTTTGCTTAAAATCTGATTACTTTTCAAAAATCTATCCCTCTTTTGGCCTTTAATCCTTGTTTGTAGGGATGCTTTATCTCTTTCATTTCAGTAACTAGATCAGCTGACAAGATGATTTCCTCACATGCATAATTTCCCGTAAGAATTAATGACAAACGTTTTGGACGGTATTGAATCACCTTCATGACATCGCTTAATTGTAGAAGTCCAAGATGCAGTGCATAATTAATTTCATCTAAAATAATAATATCAAAAATATCAAGCGATATCTTTTGTTCTACTATGTCCAGTGCAGTCTTCGCTGCTTTTACATGTTCCTCAAAAGGATGGTCGTCGTCAATGATTCCTATAAACCCTTTTCCTGCTACTATCAATTCAAAATCTGGTTCTAGCTTCTTTAAACTATTTAGCTCTCCATAATGCCATTCGCCTTTAATGAATTGAACCATGCAAACTTTGAGTCCATGTCCTATAGCTCTCAGTGCAACTCCCAAAGAAGCGGTTGTTTTACCCTTCCCATTACCGGTATATACTATGACGATGCCATCATTTGAAGCATTTTGTTTGTCCATCTATATTACCGCAATCAAATTAACGTCATTGGATTACTTAGACATTTTTCAATTATTTTATTTATTTTTGTTTATTATTTTTGAAAAGCAAAGTCTATTTTTATCAACAGGCTATTAACTTCGTTAGGGCCTTAAAAAATCATAAATTGTATTGATTGTAACTTTCAATCATGAAAGGAATGTCGTTCAGCGAAAAAGAGATCGAATATCTTTGTTCCAACGAAATTTGAAGAGTTGCAACCTGGAACGAAAGATTACCACATGTAACTCCTGTTTCGTATATTTTCTCTGAAGGCAAATTTTACTTTGTAATGGACTATAATACTTTAAAATATACTAATTTGAAAAAGAATAACAAGATTTCGCTATTAGTTGACACGAATGAAGATAATAAGAATAAAGCCGTTGTTGCACAGGGAACTGCCAAATTCATTCATAGAGGAAAAAATTTTGAAAATTTGTGTAAGCTCTTTCACAATAGATTTGATTGGGTAAGGCAAGATCCATGGAAACAGGGCGAGGCTCCATTTGTAATGGTAATTCCGAATAGGAAAGTTAGTTGGCGATAGGATAAAAATACGACTTTGGTAGATTTTAATTAATGATTTACAAAAAAATTGAAAATTCTATTGGAGATTTATGTAAATACTTAATTCCGATTAAACATGAGTATTATTTGGGAAATGGAAAAGAAATTGCAATATGTACCTTATCCAGTATCAAATTATTATTAGAAATTTCAAATGATATTAAATTGATGAGAAACGTTGCCATTGTCGGAAGATTATTGTCAGAAAATAAAGGAATTGATAAAATCATAAGATATTGTCTTTCAAATAAGGAACTTACACATTTGATTGTATGTGGAAATGATGGTCGTGGACATAGGGCTGGCGATGCACTAATTGCATTATCTAATAATGGCATCACAAAGGAAGGTAGAATCATCATGTCAAAAAGCCCTTGTCCTCATATTATATCATCCTTTGAGGAAGTGGTAATGTTTAGAAACCGTATTACCATTCATAATCTAATTGAAGAGACGAATCTAGAGTTCATAAGGTCATATTTAGATAGGCTTGGTTAATAATTCATTTTCTTTCTTTTTTTGTTTATGTTGTTCTTATTTGAATAGTATTTTACAACATCTTCAGGTGTCATTTTCAATTCAATTGTTGCCTGAAGGACAAAATGCCAAATATCTATTAATTCCTCCTTTGCATCCTCAAGATCGAAATGAGTCGGGTTTTTCCACCATTTCCAATTAGTCAATCTTTGAAGTTCTACGGCTTCATGTATTATTGCAGTACAGAGAAATGAAATTCTCTCTTCACTCTTTGAAGGATACCGTGGTGAGGCTAAAACAGAAGCAAGCTCGCTTTGCATCTCAATTAATTTTTCTAGTTTATCCACTTGCAAATCATATAAAATGTTTAATATAGATTTTAACCTTCCATTAAGATGGAATGGAGTCGTGCTTCCTATCAATAGATAGACTAGATATGGGAGTTCTCCATTAGCATCTTTTTATTATATAACTTAAAAAAATACTAATAAATGTTTCTACTGTTGCAGATATAATTTGAAATACATCATTTTATTATATTATTTACACAATTTTATATCAGTTACTGTAATAATTAAGCATGCTAATGTAAATCTTATTAACATCGATTTTTCTAATTTTCAAGAATATTAGGGTATTTATCTAAAAGTTCGCTTATATCATAGTAGTATCCAATGAAATAGTCCAAAATAAATTAGAAATGTGATCAAGAATCGTGAAGCCCATCTGATTTGATTACAAAGTGTGCTTTGCTATCGGTCGATGGTTTCATTAGTTTTGCACTAAATTTCGATTCATCAACCTTTACTGTCTTCAGTTCTAAAGTCACGTGAGCAAGACTGGATATTGTCTTATTCAATAACTCATTATATGGAAGAATTTTCTTTTGAAATATATCAAAATCTGAATCTTTAAATTCTTTTTTTGAGGTACTCGAAGTAGTAATCACTATTGCTATGTCATTGGCTATTGCATTTATGGCAAGGTCGTGCATGTGCTTTCTTATACGAATTTGTATTGGCAATGCTTTTTTATTTTCATTCAAGAATAAGTAACTAAAATTATCAATAATTACTAAAATCGGATTCAAATTTAGAGCATAGTTGACAAGTACCATCTGAACGTTTGTTGACAAGATCCTCAATCTTCTTATTCTGCTTAATATCCAACCTGAATCTTGTTTGTCCTTGATGTATGAAAGAATTTTTTCAGGACGAAAAAGTCCCTGTGTGTCACCAAATATTATTGATGAATCTTTGTAAAAGCGTGAAGCATTGACGCACAAAGAATAGCACAGACTAGATCTTGCTTCTCTCGAATCAGATAGAATATTAGTAATTAACCCTGTTCTGATTCCTCCACCAAGTATCTCATCAATTGAAGATGATCCCGTTGTGATAATTTGCATAAAATTAATCTCTATAATTATTTATATACAATGTCTTGGATTTTGGGAGAAACTTTTTATTGTCGATCTTATTTTTTGAAAACAAAAGTGATAACCTAACATATGTCATCATCCCCACAGCAACCAAAAAGACCGCTAACAATTTTACAACGTTCATTAAATATGAAAGTATCTGTCAGACTTAAAAATGAGTTGGAGTACAGAGGAAGGATGAATAATGTAGATTCGTACATGAATTTGATTCTATTGGATGCCGAAGAATTTAATGGTGCAAATGCCGTTGCAAATTATGGGAAAGTAGTTATTAGAGGAAACAACGTTTTATTCATCAAAATAGAAAAAGATCTTTAAGAAAAGAGATACAATTGGGATTGACGTAATCAAAAATGGGAAGGCGGTATCTTTTTACTTCAGAGAGTGTAACTGAAGGGCATCCAGATAAGATATGTGATCAGGTTTCTGATTCAATACTTGATGAGCTTATCAATCAGGATCCAGATTCGAGAGTAGCAGTAGAGGCTATGACTACTACTGGTATAGTATTTGTAGCTGGAGAGGTAACATCTAAAGCAAGAATTGATTCTCAACAAATTGTTAGAAGCACACTAAAGGATATAGGCTACAATGGATCAAAATATGGATTTGATGGAAATAGTTGTTGTGTATTAACCTCAATTCATGAACAAAGTCCTGATATATCTATGGGCGTTTCCAAAAATGAAAACGGAGTCCAAGGAGCAGGAGATCAAGGGTTAATGTTTGGATATGCAACTAGTGAAACTGCGGAGCTAATGCCATTGCCTATTACATTGGCGCACAAATTAACTATGAAATTGGCCATGGTTAGAAAAGATAAAATTTTAGATTGGATAGGTCCTGACGGAAAATCTCAGGTTTCTGTTATTTATGAAGATTTTATTCCAAAGAAAATTGACACCGTTGTAGTTTCAACTCAACATGCGGAAGATGTATCGATATCCCAAGTGAGGGAAGAGGTAATTTCAAAGGTTATTAAACCAATTTGTGATGAATTGATTAATGATTCTACTAAATTTCTAGTAAATCCAACTGGCAGATTTGTAATAGGCGGCCCTGTAGGTGATACTGGGTTAACTGGAAGAAAGATAATAGCAGATACGTATGGTGGCATGGGCAGACATGGAGGTGGTGCCTTTTCAGGCAAGGACCCTTCTAAAGTTGACAGGTCAGCTTGTTACATGGCAAGATATGTAGCGAAAAATATTGTTGCATCAGGATTAGCTTCAAAATGCGAAGTGCAATTGGCGTATGCCATAGGAGTGGCGGATCCTGTTTCAATTATGGTTGATACATTTAATACAGGAAAAATTAGTGAAGAAGAAATTGAAACTCAAATAAGAGAAATTTTTGACACTAGACCTGTTGGAATCATAGAAACGTTACAACTAAAAAGACCAATATACAAGAAGACCGCCGCATATGGACATTTTGGTAGGAACGAACCCAGCTTTACATGGGAGAAAACCGACAAATCAGATTTATTTAAGCTCTAAAAATTCGTACTATTTAGGCCATCTGAGATCTGGGATTCAGACTTTTTAATGATGTCAATCGTTTTTCCAATATCTCTTTCAATATTAAATTTCCTTGAAAAGAATTTAAGGATATTTCTTACGTCTCTCATGAGCACTTCCTCTGCATTAATAGTATCAGTACGAACAGCTTGTGGCCAATCCAGGATAAAAATATTGTCATCATTTACTACAATATTATATTCATTCAAATCGCCATTAATGTATCCTTTGTGATAAGCGATTCTCATACTTTCTATAATCTTTTCCAATATAGATTGTGGATTATCAAGATTTACAACTTCTGATAGCCTAGTACCATAAATAGGTTCCATAACTATGCAATGAAAAGACCTGTACAATGGATTAGGAAACGAAATACTGGAATTTCTAAGATATTTTAATATGTCATACTCCTTTTTTGCTATTTCGATATTCAATATTAACCAAGTACTAGATCCTGAACTCATATCTCGTTTTCTCTTAATCTGCTTGAAACTAGATCTTCCGATTCTAAACAGCTTTACAATCTTGTCATGGTTTAACGAATTACGAGCAAGAAAGACTTCTGCTTCCTTACCGATACCAATTTGGGGTCCAATTGCGTCAATTACATTTCGATTAGCTAGAATTTTTAGTACATAGATATCCAGACCTGTTACCAATAATGTATACCCTAGATTGCTTTTGCCTATCAATCCAAATTTAACAAGTCGTTCCAAATGATGTTTAACCAAACTTTGACCTAAATTTGAATATTGGCTCAGAGTAGAAAGATTTAAAAATTGATGATTTTTTAATGAAGATGCGAATACCTTTAATATTTTAAAATCACTTTTATTCAATAATGAAACAACATGTCCTGCCTTTGAAAAAGAAGACAACTGAAGGCTCCTACTCACAATATTAGATTAAAATGTTATTGTTTTAATTTACAGATAATAATTAAAATATCCAAGCGACGCAGTAGAAGTGTTGTCTCTTGATGGAAAAATAGTTATAGTAACAGGTAGTACACGGGGACTTGGACTTGAGATTGCAAGAGAAATAGCAAGAAATGGAGCGACTATTATTATTACTTCTAGGAATAAATCTAAATTGAAAGAGGCATGTAAATTGATTGACAGAGATTGTTATGGATTTCAATTGGATGTTTCCAAAAGAGGGAGCCTAACCGCATTTATCAAAAATATTTTAAAAGAATTTAAAGCTGTTGATGTCCTGATAAATAATGCTGGATTTCCATTTGAAAGGAAAATTTGGTTCAAAAAAATCCATGATATTTCGCAAAAAGAATTAATGAATATTCTTCAAGTTGATTTGATTGGCTCTTTTTTAATGACTAAAGAAATATTAAAGTTAATGATCAAAAAAAGAAATGGAGTTATCATTAACATCACTTCAACACCTGCCATATCCGGACACATTTGCGGTTCTCCATATTCGATAGCAAAGGCAGGACTGATTAGTTTAACAAAACATATTGCTTCCGAATATGGACAATCTAATATCAGATCTTATTCTGTTGCATTGGGAAACATCTATACAGATTCAATGCGTGTATCTCTTTCAAAAACCGAAATAGTCAAAGCTAAAAATGAAAATATCATGAAAAGATGGGGTAGACCAGAAGAAGTTGCAAAAACTATTGTATGTCTTGTCAGTGATAATTTTTCATTCTCAACAGGAAATACTATTATTATTGATGGTGGTAAAGTAATTATTTAGAAGTGAATGTTAATGTTCCAAAGCATCGATGATATCAAAGATGATAAAGATTTACCTATTAGCAAAAAAAGAAATCTGAGAACTGGATATACAACTGGTACTTGTGCAGCAGCGGCAACAAAAGCCGCATTGTCGGTATTGATAAATGAAGAAAAATTATTAAAAGTAAATGTTTCTCTTCCAAAGGATAAGAACATAGTAATTGATATTGCGTGGATAAAGTATGAAAATCAAAAATCTGTTACTGCTGCAGTAGTCAAGGATGGTGGGGATGATCCTGATGTCACCAATGGTGCTGAAATATGTGCAACAGTATCTTTTTTGGAAACTGCAAATAAAATAATTATTGATGGGGGTATTGGTGTTGGAAGAGTCACTAAACCTGGGTTGGGACTTGAAATAGGTACAGCAGCAATTAATCCAACTCCACTTAGGATGATAAACAAAGCTATTGAAGAAATTCTTGGAGAACGAAAAAATAGTTATGGATTAACAGTAATTATTTCAGTTCCTAAAGGAGAGGAAATATCCAAGAGAACCGATAATCCGAGATTGGGAATAATTGGCGGTATATCAATATTAGGAACAACTGGGATCGTAATTCCATATTCCACTGCATCATTTGCAGCCTCTATCCGTCAGAGTATTGATGTTTCAAAAGCAATGGGTTCTGATTCAGTTATCTTGACTACCGGTGGCAGAAGTGAAGATTTTGCACGTAGTATTTTTGGAAACTCAATTGCGGACCACTCCTATATTCAAATAGGAGACTTTATCGGATTCAGCATTAGACAATGTGCAATTAAGAAAATTAAGAAAGCGTTTGTTATTGGTTTTATCGGTAAATTAACTAAAATGGCAAAGGGAGTAAAACAAACACATGTGAAGGGCTCTCATGTGGATATGAATTTTCTTGCTGGTTTGGCAATCAAGTGTGGAGCGAATAATCAGCTTGTAGAAAAGATAAAGTTGGCAAATACCGCAAGACATGTTGGGGAGTTAATTGATCAATATGGATTGAGTATATTTTATGACGTTCTATGTGAGGAGGTCTATCATCATCTGAGTAAATATTCTGCATCTGAATTACAAATAAAAATCATATTACTTGATTTTAATGGCAATACAATAGGAAAATATCCTAAGGACTAGACGAACAAAAAACCAATATTACACTATACCCCTTCAAGGAAACCATCTTTTTGGAGCTTTTCAGCGTGAGCAGAAATGTATCTCCATACGATGTCTGCCTTGTCTGGTTGAAAATCCCATGGTGCAATTAAAACCACATCATGTTCTCTTATCCACATACGTCTCTTTATCTTTCCTCTAATTCTACAAGTCCTGACTTTCCCGTCAGTACATTTCACGATAATATTGTCTCCTCCAACTAATTTTATCACGCGCCCAAGTAATTCGCCCTGTTGAGGCATAACTAACTCCTTTAGATCCGATTCGCTCAGTACTTTTCTTTTTCCTAATTTAAAAACCTCTGTTAAAAGTCCTTTTAAGCAAAATAAAAACCTAATGATCCTGTATAAATTTATAGAATAATTAATTTGTATATTAGACAAGGTTCATTATTCTTTAACATCGTTTTAATTTAATAACAATTGCTCGAATTTCCTAAGTTATGATGGAAAGACAAGGTTAGGTTCTTTTCATGTCCAGAATAACTTGATAATTCTTTTGTGATATCAGTTCCCTTAAATAATATAACTAATTTCTGGCAGCAAGGTTGTTTAGTTCACAAAATAGTTTCAATATCGCAGTATAGTCCAATTCAGAGTAACCTCTATTTACCGCAATCCGATAATATTGTTCGGCCAATGATGAAAAGGAAAGACTAGTTCCACTATTTTTTGCACATTCATTAAGCAATTGTACGTCCTTGAGCATATTTTTTAGAAAGAATTTTGGCTCAAAATTATTTTTGATCATCTTTGGACCTTTTATTTCGCTTAGACCCGTTTTAAAATAAGTTGAATTTAGAATCTCAAGAAAGATTGCGGGGTCTACTTTTGATTTCTTTACAAATACTATTGATTCTGACAATGAGATCGCAATTAACGCAATGTTAAGATTGAGTGCGAGCTTCATGTAATTGGCAGCCCCATCTGCATTACCTATATAAATTATTTTCTTGCTAAAATTATTCAAAATCTTTCTACATTTTTCAAATATTTTCTTGTTACCAGAAACGATGGATATTACATCTCCTTTCAATGTTGCGTCCGGCCCTCCCATTATTGGAGCCTGAATAACTTTGTATCCTATTTTTTTCATGCTGTTAGCACAATATATGGAATCTTCTGGCAATACAGTGCTAGTGTCTACGACGGTCAAGTGTTTGTTATTGCAGTGAATTAAGCCATTCTCACCAAACAAAACTTGTTTTACAGCATAACCGTCCGTAACACTAACAATTACAAAATTGCATTTCTTTCCTAACATCACAGGGTGTTCCATTCGGATTGCGCCCTCTTTTACTAGTGCATTTGACCTTTCTTTGGATCGGTTATACAAATAAACTTCAAATCCTCTTTTTAATAATCTATGAGCTATTGCAGATCCCATCAATCCGTTTCCAACAATTCCAATCTTCATAAAATAATATCTTAACTGTAGAAATTTAAGATTTTTCAAAATCGGTGAAGGTACAAACCGCTCTTAGCTAGTCCATTGTTTGATTTTTATTTAATTAGAATAAGAAAGGTCTCATAATCTCATGTTTAGTAACGAATAAATCAATTATTAGATGTATTGTGAAATAATAGCTGTAAGAATGCGCGATTTTCCTAACTAAATTTGAAGTTATTTCTGAATGATCTTAGATATCACTTGTTTGTTATTTAAAACAGCACATATGAATATTAATTGCCTCTTTGAATAATTACGTTGTAAATAATGAATAACAATGTTGTAACCATCAATCCTGCTAATGAGCAGGTTATTTCTGAGTATAAAAACATGACAAATGAAGAAATTACCAAAATTGTCGATAAATCAAGAGACGCATTTAGAGAATGGAAAGGTGATATTCGCACCAGATCGATCATATTGCTTCAATTGGCTGAGCAATTAAGAAAAGATAAGGAACGCCTTGCTAGAATTGCGTCTCAAGAGATGGGAAAACCGATTAAGGAATCTCGTTCAGAGATAGAAAAATGTGCCTGGGCCGTTGAATTTTACTCATACAACGGTGATCTACTCCTCAACAATGAATCACTAAACAGTGATGCCAATAAGACTATGATAACCTTCCAACCTTTGGGAGTAATCGCAAGTATTATGCCGTGGAATTTTCCATACTGGCAGGCATTACGATTTGCAGCACCTTCGTTAATGGCTGGAAATACAATTGTTTTGAAACCTGCCAGCGCGACAATGCAATGTGGTATAGAGATAGATAAAATTATACAAAAAAGCGGTGCTCCGGGTGGAGTGTTTAACACTATTATTGGTAACTCAAAGATTGCAGAAATGTTAATTGATTCCAAGATAGATGGAGTTACCTTTACTGGAAGTATTGAAATCGGAGCCAAAGTAGCGCAAAGGGCTACCTCACGGCTAAAAAAATGTGTGCTGGAACTTGGAGGGAGTGATCCATTCATTGTTCTGGATGATGCAGATATTGACAAATCCACGTCAGGAGCCATTAAGGGGAGATTTCTAAATTGTGGTCAAAGTTGTGTCGCATCAAAAAGATTCATTGTCTCTAAGAATATATCAAATGAATTTATGGAATCCTTCGTTCAAAAAACAGAAAAATTAAGAGTCGGAGATCCACTGTCTGACAATACTGACATAGGACCACTATCAAGTATAAAGAGTTTAGATAATATCGATTCAATGGTAAAGGATGCCATAAGCCATGGTGGAGAGCTATTAACTGGAGGGGAAAGGATTGGTAGTGTTGGCGCATTCTACAAACCTACAGTGATAAAAAATGTCAATCCAAATATGCGGGTGTCAAAAGAAGAAACTTTTGGACCCGTTGCCCCAATAACGATAGTTGAAGATGAAGTTGAAGCCATAAATGTAGCAAACAATTCTGAATTTGGACTTGGAGGTAGTATCTGGACTCGGGATTTGGTTAAGGCACAGAAATTATCAATGGAAATGGAATGTGGAATAGTTACTGTTAACAACATGGTTGCTTCTGATCCAAGAGTTCCTTTTGGTGGTATCAAGCATAGTGGGTTTGGAAGAGAATTATCAAGATATGGTATGCTAGAATTTGTGAATGTAAAATCAGTTAGATTTTACGATAAACTTGTTTATGAGCATCATGGTGATTAATAATAGATGAAAATACATAATAAAATGTCTTGTTTGAAATATTCGCAAGTCATTTATGTTTTGATAATAATCTTCTAATATAATACTACCACATATAATCTGATATAATGTGGACCTGTTTGGTGAAATTGAGATAATAAAATCTAACAGATTGTAAGAGCTATTCAGTTTTCATACAACTAAGTTTTTATCATAATTGAAGTTCTGCACTTCCAAAAAGTACTGAAAATGCTCTGCACCAGATCAAAAACCAGATTGTACTTGGATAAATTGACGTCTTGAGGTATTTCATAGTTCTGATTACCAACATTGCCTTTTAATCTTCCAACATTCACTGAATCGGATGCTTTTTTATCTGTTGAAAGATATACATACACATCTGGTCCATTTGTAGATTTAAAATCTTCTAGTCTTAATATTGATTTGCCGTCAGCTAATGTGTATATTTTGACCATGCCTCTAACATGATGAAATCCGTCTCCAGCATCTGCAAAACTGCCAGTTAATGTCTTGTTTATATTATTAGAACCTAAGCCCATCATGTGCTCCATTATGGTACTATTATATTTCGCAGCAGTCACCATTATGTCATCAATCTGTTGTGAAGTCATATTTTTTGCGATTGATGTTCTTTTATTTTCAGCCAAATTCATGAATTTGCTAAACGTAATATTTTGATTAATTTCGGTATTCAAGTCCGGTGGAGGTTCATTCACAGTCTTACTTGTAAAAAGAGGAGAAAGAGTGTAAGTTCCGGTAACAGCAGCAGCAGAGATAATTGCAATAATTATTCCAATCTTTACAATCTTTTTCAAGTTTTATGTCAATTCATGAATATCTTATTTTAACTTATTTCAAAAAATATACGATTGTTTAGTATTTTTAGTAAGGTTTGTAATTTTATTTATTTTGAACTCTCATTTTTTTGACATAATACTTTAAGCCAAGCTACGAATACTTGATGAAAAATGACAGATTATCCAGAACTTGGTCTAGCCGGTATGTTCAGAATCATAAAGAAATCAGGAGGGGAAAGAGTAAGTGAGGAAGCGGCAGACCAACTAAGAAGGATATTAGAAGAAATCGCAACTAAGATTTCTGATCAGGCAGTTGACTTGAGCATTCATGCAGGAAGGAAAACAATCAAGGCAGAAGATATTCAGCTTGCTGCTAAAAATTTGCTAAACTTAATACACTAGTTATTAAAAGGTATTAGAATCGCTTGATTTTATCATGTCAAAGGATATTCTGATTGTCGCTTTAACAGGTATGCCTGGAGCTGGAAAAACTACAGTCGCCAATTACCTATCTGAGAAAGGTATTCCACTTTTAATCATGGGCGATGTAATCAGAGAAGTTGCAGAAAATGATGGATTGGAACCAACAAGTGACAATCTTGCAAAATTGATGTTAAGGCTTAGAAGGAAAGACGGGCCTGAAGCTATAGTCCACTTGATTGTTAACAAAATCAAACTGATGAAAAAAGAAGACAAGAATTTGAGTGTTGTTATAGTGGATGGAATTAGAAGCATGGCAGAAGTAAAAGTTCTTGGATTGATAGGAAACGTCAAATTATTAGCTATTCATGGTTCCACACTGACAAGATATACACATGTTAGAAAAAGAGGACGTTCTGATGTACCTTCCAGTATTGGCGAATTTGATAAACGCGATAAGGTTGAGATAGAGGTTGGAATAAGCAATGCCATAGCCTTAGCTGACGAAACTGTTTCAAACAATGATATTTCAATACAGGAACTGTGCCAACGCAGTCTTGTTATAATTAAAAAGTGGATTCATGAAATGAAAAAGTCAAGAGAGTGATGATAACTGTCCACAGAGATTGATGATCTTCAAGATGAGAGTGTTGAATTAAAGATAGAAACTGTTCTTAATCCTTCTGAAGACCCAGATAAAGTAAAAAAATGTCTACTAAACGTTGCTAATGGATGTCAACCTGCAATAAAAAATGGATATTTGGTTGCTACATGCAAAGGAATGCTATCATTGCATCACATACGCGTCGGGGTAAGATCAAAATCTTCTTCTGCTGTTTTGAGAAAACTTTTGGAATGGAATAGAAAAGATAATCTGACTTGGTTCTTTCTGAATAAGCAAGCAGCTTACTGTGGCGTGATATCATTAGCTGAACGCGGTGAAGAATCAACTCTTGGTCCTATACGCGTAACAATTACTAGTAGTAAATTAGACAAAGTAATTGAATGGCTCCTATCGAGCAGATAAGTTGTACCTTTTTTACATCAAAGTCAAGTTATAGATTTCAAACTCTAGCATATACCAAGTATGGAAACAATATCATGATGACAAATAGTTATAATAGATGAATCCACAATAAAATATTTCATGAATAACTTTTGCTCTCTAAATTTTACTGCCAAAATATTCCAATTCGATTTTTTGTATTTCTTTGCTGTTATCCGCAGCTGAATAATCCTCTAATGCATCGTGATTTAATTCTATAAATGTATGGCCCCACTTGAATTTATCTAGCAAATCGGACGCAAACTTTTTTTCACCAAGTATGTAATAACATGCTGATAGAGATTCAACACTGGATAGCCTACCAAGCTTGGCATAATTGACAGGATTTCCCGCCAAGAGTGCCGGCATCCTTCTTGCAATTCCTTTTCTCAGATACCTGTAGCTTGTCAGGACTTCGTGTGCCCTACTCCAAGAACAATCTATAACACAAATGGAGTCAACCAATGTTAAATCAGTTCTACAAACAGATTCACTAGCATATGGATTTAGTACTAGCATACCATGCTGTATAATCCTAGTGGGTTTGACTATACCAAATTTGAGCAATTTCAATGCAGTGCATTTTTTCGGATCGTCCTGATTTAACAGAAGTGCGAATGCACGTATCAACTATAGTTTATTCATTATAAATATTTATTAATAAAACGGTTTCGAAACTTCCAATCAACTTTACTGAGCTAACATGATTTTTGAATCAAAAATCGTAACATTAAAAATCGTGAATTTTGGAATATTACCATTGTCAAAGATAAAGAAAATCACAGTTTTAGGTTCTGGAATAATGGGTCATGGTATAGCACAGATTTCTGCAATGTCCGCATATGATGTAACCTTGCGCGATGTCGAACAAAGATTCTTGGATAATGCAATGAATAAAATCAGATGGTCATTAGATAAACTAGTAGAAAAAAATAAGATAAATAAACAAGAATCTGATAAGATTTATGATAAAATAACGCCTGTTGTCGACCTCAAAGAAGCATTAACTGATACTGATTTGCTTATTGAAGCAGTTCCAGAGGATCTAAAACTGAAGAAAAGAGTTTATTCTGAGGTAGATCAATTTTCTCAAGAAAAAACAATTTATTCATCAAATACAAGTACTTTACCAATTAGTGAGATATCTCAACTGACTAACAGGCCGGATAAATTTATCGGATTACATTTCTTCAATCCACCACAATTAATGAAACTAGTTGAGGTCATACCAGGAGCAAACACTGACAAATCTATTGTCGATCTAGGAATAAATTTCGTAAAAGCCTTAGGGAAAAATCCTATATTGTGTAACAAGGACGTTCCTGGATTTATTGTAAATAGGATTTTCATACCATTAGTGCATGAGGCAGCATATTGCTTAGATAGTGATGGTAAAAGTATGACACAAATAGACTCATCTGTAAAATTCAAAATGTTTCTTCCAATGGGTATATTTGAATTGGCAGATTATACTGGTCTGGATGTTATACACAAAGCAACTGTTGAGATGTACTCTCGCGACAAAAATGTAGTAAATCCCCATCCTAAAATTGAATATTTATTTTCAACTGGAAAGTATGGTAAAAAATCAGGAGATGGTTTCTATTCATACGGAGACAAAAATTATGAAAGGATTCAACTTTCAGAAGAGGAATCCAAACAATATGATCCAATTAGGATTCTATCAGTTGCGATAAATAATGCTTCATGGCTTATTTCAAACAATGTTTGCACGAGGGAAGATCTAGAATTGGCCCTGAAACTTGGAATGGGTATGAAAAAAGAGCTATTCAAGATAGGCGAAGATTTTGATTTTAAAAGAATAGAAAATACGTTGAATGACTTGAAAGAAAGAAATGGATCTTTTTACGAACCTGATCCATACTTAAAATCTATATCTGCATAGTTGAAACTTAACTTCCATTTTTAATATTGCCGTTGCTTTGATCTAAATAATCAGCTATCAACCTCACAGCAGAGACAGCGTCTTGTGAAGTCTGGATGAAGACCCTCTTTCTGTCATCGAGGTATTTTCCTCCAAAGTTTTTGGCAGTGCCCCCGCTACTAGGTATTGTAACTAATATTTTTTTTAACATGTAGCCAACACATAGTTCAATTAATGTTCCTACACCTCCTCCAACTACTATGATTCCATCAGCAGATGTCGCTACGACAAAATCCCTAGCGTAACCTATCCCGGTTGCAATTACCACATCACAAAATTTATTTGCGAAGTAAGCCTCCTCTTGAGGAATAATTCCAACAGTTAAACCACCATGATCCTTAGCTCCTCTGCAAGCATATTCCATGACTCCACCAAGGCCACCGCAAATTAGAATAGCATTTGCTTTTGCTATTTCAGTTCCAACTTGATATGCGATTTTATTCGTTTTTTCAGTAGATTTGTCTTGATTGTATCCTATAACAGCAATTTGAAGTCGTTTCATGATTTTCTCGACAAAGTATTTCATATATTTTTTATGATATTAGCATTTACGAGTTGCCACCCATCTTAATATAAAATACCTAGCCCAGTTATCTTGCGATATAAGAAGGAAACATGGCTTGTTTTATGATGTGATAGGTGTAGGTTTGAAACCCATCTGAGTTGGAGGTGAAGAATAATATGTCTCGTATATATCACAGAGATGAATGAATTATAGGATCAAAGACACTAGTTTAGTTGAACAGGGAAAGAAAAAAATTGATTGGGCAGAGGTACACATGCCAGTACTTTTTAATTTAAAAAAAAAATTAAAAGAGAAAAGTCCCTTAAATGGTGTTAAAATTGCCGGTTGTTTGCATGTTACAAAAGAAACTGGAGTATTAATCCGTACGTTATATGATTTGGGTGCAGAATTATCGTGGTGTGGTTGTAATCCTTTGAGTACACAAGATGATGTAGCCGCGGCACTCGTTGATGAAGGAATTTCAATATTTGCAAGTAGAGGTGTTTCGAATCAACAATACTATGATGATATTCATTCAACAATGAAAATAAAACCTAATGTAACAATCGATGACGGAGCGGATCTCACAGTTGAAATGCATAATTCAGGTGTGAATGTAACAGAAGTTTACGGTGGGACTGAAGAAACTACCACTGGAGTTATAAGATTACGTGCTATGGAAAAAAGTGGAGAGCTAAAATATCCTATAATGGCGGTGAATGATGCTGAGACAAAGCATGATTTTGATAATGTTTATGGTACAGGTCAGTCAGCTTTAGACGGTGTAATTAGGGCTACCAACATACTGATTTCGGGAAAAAATGTTGTTGTTGCAGGATATGGACATGTGGGAAAAGGAATTGCAAGAAGAGCTGCAGGACATGGGGCAAACGTCATAATAACCGAAATTGATCCCATTTCAGCATTGAAAGCAAAATTGGATGGTTATTCCGTGTTACCCATGGGTTCTGCTGCCATAACAGGAGACCTATTTATCACAACAACTGGATGTAAGGATGTGATAAGAGAGGAACATATTTTACAAATGAAAGATGGAAGCATTCTGGCCAATGCTGGACATTTCAATGTAGAAATTTCAATTGATGCACTTAAATCAAACTCGATTCAGGTAAAACAGATTAACGAGAATACTACAGAATATGAACTTAAAAGAGGAAATAAGATATATCTTATTGCAGAGGGAAGATTAGTTAATCTCGTCGCTGCTGAAGGTCACCCTTCAGAGGTAATGGACATGAGCTTTGCTAACCAGCTGCTTTCATCTGTAAAACTGATCCAATCAAAGGGATCACTTTCTCCAACTGTATACGAAATTGAAAGATCACAAGATCAAGAAATTGCAAGAGCAAAACTCGAATCAATGGGCATTAATATAGATACCCTTACAGAAGACCAACAGACCTATTTGACTGGATTCAGCAAAGGAACATAGGAAAATAATCCAACTAGTTCTATATCTTTAGAAATTTATCAAGATATTAATTGGGAAAATATTAATGATACTTGGGATGGGTGGTCTAGACTGGTTATGATACCTGTCTCACACACAGGTGGTCGAGAGTTCAAATCTCTCCCCATCCATTAAAAACAATCATAGATGAATTGGAGACGATAATTTTTCAATCTAGTATTTTATTACGAAAGATGGTTGTCCAATGAAGAATTTTTTCTTTCATTCAAATTATTAAATTCCTTTTTGAATAAAGATTAGTAGAAATTGCTTGTAATCGAAATAACATTATTCCCTCTTCATAGCCTGAAATGGAGTAATTTACCTCTTTAATCCAATTAAAATACTAAAAATAGATATTTCCACAAAAAATATATGGTTTTGAAAAAGAAATTAGAATAGTATTGAAAAGAGAAGTTCTAAATTATCCTGATAAAAAGCATTTTTCTCCAAAATCCAACCCGAAGTGGGGAAAAGAGGAGGAAACTGAGATTTTTGGTCAAAACGTGAAACTTTTTAGAAAGGGAAAGATAAGCGAAGATGATTTTCGTCGTTTTCGACTTCAACATGGTGCTTATGGATCACGTCTTCAGCAGAACTATAGTATGGTAAGAATTAAGATCCCCAGCGGCGAGATAACGCCAGAACAGCTCGAAAAGATTGCAACATTGTCAGAAGCTTTTTCTGTTGGTTCTGCCCATGTCTCAACTCGTCAAAACATTCAACTTCACTGGGTACAACTCGAAGATGTTAGCGAAGTCATGAGGGGTCTAGTTGAAGTAGGACTCACAACCAGAGAAGCATGTGGTAATACAATCAGAAATGTAATGTGTAGTCACTTTGCTGGTGTCTGTCCAGATGAGCAATTTGATTCAACTCCTTATGCCAAGGCAATAGCTCGATTCTTTCTTAGAAATCCTGTATGTCAAAATTTGCCAAGAAAATTCAAGATTAATTTCGCATGTTGTTCAAAGCATGGTTTGGTTAGAATTGCAGATATCGGGCTAATCCCTATGAAAAAAGATGGAATTAATGGATTCAAGATATATCTGGGTGGAGGTCTTGGTGCTGCTTCGTTCATAGGACACCAGTTAGAGGAATTTACTTCCGAAGATAGATTGGTATCTACATGCATGGCTGTAGTGAGATTGTTTGATAGACTTGGTAATCGTGAAAATATGGCCAGGAATAGAATGAGATATCTTGTCAATGAAATGGGATGGCAAAAATTTCAGAAATTAGTCATTAAAGAAAGATCAGGTGTAGAAATGACCATTTCACTTGAGACGCTAAATAGATATTTGGTAGAGCAGGAGAGTTCCAATATTAGGCAATTTTCTAATAGTAAAAAATTGCCACTAATAAATGAAAAAGTAAATGTTGATAGTGATCCATATACAAGATGGATCCATTCCAATGTGGTATCACAGAAGCAGGACGGTTACGTTGTTGTATTTGTTACACTAGGCGCTGGTGATATAACATCTAACCAGCTTCGTTCTCTTGCAAAGACAATTCGTAATTATTCAGGTGAAAGCTGTGCAAGAAACACTCCTAATCAGAATTTCGCAGTAAGATTCGTTAAAGCAAAAGATTTGCCAGAATTTTACAATGAGCTTGCAAATATTGGACTAGCAAATCCTGGTGCTCTCACTATTTCCTCTCCCGTAGGATGTACTGGAACAACTTCATGTAATCTAGCAATCACCAATTCTCACAGACTGGCAAAGGAGATACAAATGAAATTCATAGAACTCGGACTGGATACAGAAGATGATCTTATAGACTCAACAATTAAGATTAGCGGATGTCCCAATTCTTGTGGACAACATGAAATAGCAACTATTGGGTTTTATGGTGGAGCTTCAAGAGTAGATGGGACAATGACTCCAACGTATACAATGATGTTTGGAGGAAGGGATGGAGAAGATGGGATGCTTGGTAAATCTGTAATGCGCGTACCAGCAAAAAGAGTCATAGCTACTTTGAAAAGGTTAATCGAGATATACAAACAAGAACGAAGTACAAACGAAACATTTTCAGTGTGGATAGATAAAATAATTAATGGAATAGGAGGTGGTAAAGGAGAAGTGAAGAATGTGGATGATATAAAAACAGCTTTGATACAGACCATTTCTTTACCAAGTCCAAAGGATGATCCAGACGCGTATATGGATTATGGTAACGATGTTCAATTCAGTGCAAAGACAGCAAGAGGAGAATGTGCGGCATGAAATATGCGGTAAAGCAAAAAAAAACTAATAACATCTTATCAAAAAACAATACACTTTTCAATTCACATCATGTCATTACAAGTGCAGACATTCTTAGAACTTTAATCAGGAAAAATTCCGTTAGGATTGTAGATGTGAGGAAAGAGGAAGAATACAAGAAGGAACATATCAAAACTGCAATCTCAATTCCACTTGCTACTGTACTTGAAAACGATTCTCCAGAAAGAATAATCCAATTATTACGACAATCTGGAATTTCCGATAAGACTCCAGTAGTAGTATATGACGATACATTTGGTGCGCTAGCTGCAAGAGTTGCGTGGACCTTTCAGTACGTTGGACATTTCAATACATCATTGCTTGAAATAACTTTTTCGAAATGGAAGAGCTATGGATTTGAATTAGAAAAAAAGGTTAATGTTTTTCCACCTGCAAAACATTCTCTCAGAATAAATAAAGAGATTTATGCTAATTATGACGAAGTAGAAAGGGCAAAAGGCGAGCAAAATAAAATTCTCGTAGATTCAAGAGAACGATTAAATTTTCTAAGTGAGCATATTCCTGGTGCTACAAATCTACCGTATACTATGTTGGGAACAGCTGATTCGATATTGAGGGAACCTCAGGAAATTAAGAGATTCATGGAAAATAGGGGAATCTCTGCAGATGATGAGGTCATTACGTATTGTGGAAGCGTGGGAACTCTATCAGGTCTAGCATATTATGCATTGAGAATGGGTGGTGTGAAAAAAATTAGATTATATTCAAGATCATTTAAAGAATGGAAGAAATTGGGAAAACCTATAGAAGAATTCAAGGATGCAAATTTCTGGGATCTTTCGGCAGAATAATTAAAAATTTATCCCATTGACAGTATCTATCCCTTTTATAGTATTATGACAGAGATTATTCTGATATATTCTTAAAATATTTTAAAAGTTTTATAGCGTCTCGGGCCTTCAAACTATCCCTATTTTTTAATATGTAGTTTCTAAAATTTTCTATTTCATCATATACTGATGGAAAACTTTTTTGAGTTAGCGTTATAATATCATCATAGTTTCTAAACGGAAAATAAATATTTTTTGCAACCTTGACGAATCTTTTTTTTGTCTGTCTACTAATTATACCTTTCTTATAGGCCAAGAACAGATTGAATCTAATATCAATCATCGCCTCAGATTGAAGAATATTTTTTCCCCGAACGAATGTAACCGCCACTTCATCATCTGCATTTATGATGCCATTTTTGTATAGCTGAAAAATCTTTCCAATTCCTTTCATTCCAAATTTTTCTAGTTCAACGGCTCTTAGTGCGCCTAGACTGGACGCACCTACCAATTCAATATTTTTTCTTGTTGCAAGATGATACACCTCAATCGGTGAAGGGGGATAATCATGCAAGAATACTCCATCTATGAATCCGACGTATGTTTTTTCGTCTGAAGCATGAGCTAATCTCAAAAAATCACCTTTCTTTGCAGGATCTCTATAGTCTGCATCTAGAATCTTACTTGCTTCTTCTCTACTTAATGTGGGTCCAAGATAAACTATAGGTTCTTTCATATTTTAAAGCACTCTCTGCCTCTTTTTCCAATAACCGTTTTTGTTATCTTAAATGTTTCCAGACCTGGGACGATTGTTCTTACTACAGGTATCATTATTTGAGGGTTGGTAAGATCTACTATGATAACTTGTTTCAGTTCGTTTGAATTTAATTTTGATAAAATAAGGTTTATGTCATCTAAAATATCATCATTTACATATGATTTTATTTCTGAAAATTTAACACAATACTTTGATTTCATAAATTGCCATGTCTTTTTTTCATCACTATTAGTACGTCCATAAGATATTTTTCTGAGATCATCTCTTGCTCCCTGAATATTTGCTGCACGAGTTTGTGAAACTTCGGTAATTGCTCGCAATAAAGCTATTCTTGAGTCCGGATGAGTACCATGACCCTCGGCAAGAAATCCATAATCTTCAGTTATCCATTCAATACTACTAGCATTGAATGTGGGTATCCCAATTTCGGAAGTGATATCCTTAATTATTAATGGTATTTTGGCGTCATTAAATTTTTTTACTAAATTTAAGACAGGTTTAAAATCAAGATTTGAAATATCTACATCAGGAAATTTTGTATCATCGTCTACAAATTTTGTGCTATCTAAAGGCTCTATTTCCAATCCATTATGTGAAAGATACTTAGTCATGGTTTTAAGAAAGTGGTAAGGTAGTGCACTCGCGCTTAATTCTGCCAAACTTATGGCATCTCTTTCAATAACTTCACAGAGTGAATGGCAAATTGCCTCCTCCAGTACGTTGCCCGATGCAAGACCGTTCGTATGATGATATGCAAATGGATTAACTGCCAGTGACTTGGGAGAATATCTAAATAGTGCTAAGGATGAAGGAACCATGATTTTTTCCTTGTTTATTATGTCATAGCCTGGAAGAAAATCCATAATCATATCGTCGTCGTATTCAAATAACATGGGTTCAACAACATTAGAAGGATGCAATGTTTTTGATAATTTTGAAACATCCTTGAAAGATCCTTGAATCATCTTTTTTTGATTGTTGGAAGGTAAAGAACAATACCTTTCAATACTTTCCATCAAGGCACTTGCCTTTGCGTCTAATCTTGTAGGGCCCTTCCCACTATATACCCAAATATAGTCTTCGGTTCCTGGCAAAACTGCAGAGTAATTTGGTATTCCAAGAATATCCATATCTGTTATATCCGCAAGTCTTGTGATTCCAATATTACCGGAAACTGGAAGAATGGTAGTTAGTGTTTCTTGTACAGACTTTATTCTTGAAGATACGATACCTTTCAATTTCTTCTGGCTCCTGAGCAATATTGGCTCAAATTCCATAGTAGATGTGAATAATTTAGTATCAATATCAATTTTTCTAAAATTAAAAATATGTGTAAAAAGTATTAACACACACATTGGAATATACCAGTGATGATTTGAAAATTATTAGTCATATAGTTCATTTGGCTCATTCTGATCCTGAATTTAGAATGAAATTTTTCAAAAATCCTAGAAATATGCTGGATCAATTTAATGCGTCTGACAACGCAAAAATATTGATATTAAGATTCTTTGAAGAAATGAAAAAATAGGCTATTTGATATCGCTTGGTTGACGTGTCGCATGTAGGCAATGTAAACAATAAGAAAGTCATGAGCATCAATAATCACCCAATCACGCAATTCATTTTTTTACAGTATTTAATAACCCATTGCGGGATTCATAGATAAAATGTACCCCGTTTCTGACCCACAACTAGTCATTGATAGCCATACATTCAAATGTACATCTTCTAGTGCACTCTCTTCCGGGGCTACTTAGCCAATTATTATTTGACCAAGTAATAAAGAATATGGTGATAAATCATTATAAATATTCTGGTTAAATTTGCAGCAATTCTGTCAGATCCAGTTCAAATGCGGCAATAGGCATCTTTATTTTAAAACCATCTATTAGTAAAGGTGAGATTTCTCCTATTGCTCCAATGATTTTTTCTTTATAGACTATATCGGCACATCTACCTTTAATGAATGATGAATTTTCCGATGGTCTTGTTTCAAATTTAATACCAAAACAAATTTCCATAAGCGTTTGAAGCACGGCCTTTATCTGACTATATGTCACTCCATTAAAAACACTGACACAACACAAATTCCATCTTTCAAACTTATTATTATCAGTGACAAAAACCTGTCCTATTTCAAATAATTTTTGAGGATACTCTTCATGTATATTTTTCGACAACGAAAATAGTAAAGACGGTAAAAGTGATTTCCTTATTACATCATGTTCATCGCTTTTTGAGTTATTGATAGTAAAGAAATCAAATTTATCGATTTTCATTTTCTTGTAGTGAATATCTTTGTTACTTAAAATGAAGTTAATATTTTCGATAAAACCCATTCCTATTAGGGCCTGGCGAATCTTTTCAAAAAAATAATTTTGTCTACTCTTATTACCAAAAAGTGTATATTCTGGAAGTGATGGCTCTAAATTATAAAGACCGTAGCCTATTGCCACCTCTTCCACAATATCAATAGGGCTAAATATATCAATTCTGTAATTTGGAATAATACAATTAATTCTACCTCTATCAACAACACTCGCATCCAGCCTACTTTTTCGTAAGCAATCGATTATTTCTTTCTCTGACAATGCTAGACCGAGTATCTTGTTGATATAATCAGTTTTCACGTTCTCTAAAATAGTATTTGTGCTTGAATTGAAAGATAAATTGTTATCGCCATAGTACTTTACGAAAACACTCTCTAAGCTAAATCCAATCTCCGCTAATGTTGTCATTATATATGCTAAAACGCTGTAGACTGTTTTTTTGTCAATACCTGTAACTTCTACAAATAAATTATCAACCTTATCCTTAATTCTCGTAAATTCACTATTAATGATTGGAGGAAATGAGATTATACTTTTCTTCGAGTCCTTTAAAATAGGATAGATGGATTTTTTTAAGAGATCGCCAAATTTTTGTCCTGATTCTGTTTCACTTAATATTTGATCTAATCTTAATGAGGACTTATGATCAAGAGGAATAAAACTCAGATTATCCGATGATGTAGTATAGTCTAATGGAAACCCAATTTTGTCCAAATTGTGAAATCCTATAGATGCCTTAGATCTTCTTCCTCCGATTCCATTATGTAGATCTTCTTGCATAGAAACAATTTGTTTTATCATTTTGTTATCCAGTTGACGACCTTTAGCAACTATTGCTGCAATAAATGGTCGCACTATTGATACCGATTTATCCACTTTTATCAAATTTTTCTTATTTTCAATTACTTGGAATTTTGGTAGGCCTATTTCTTTTCCGAGTAATCCCTTTAATGCTCTTGAAATCCCATAAAAAGTGGAAAAATCAGGACGATTTGGACTATATTCTAGTCTAATGATTTTGTCATCTCTATATTCAATATCTAGTCCTATAAACGGTAGCATATCTACAATCTTATCTAGACCGAAATCTGGAAATAATTTATTGATATCTTCTATTGGAAATTCTACAACGGGCATATTGGTTGCATCCTTAACCATGATAACTTATTGTCATACAATTCGCGTACGTCATTCAATCCATATCTTATCATAGCAATACGTTCAAGACCACCACCCCATGCAAGTACATTGCTCGAAATACCTACAGATTGAGTTACTTCTGGTCTGAAAATTCCCATACCGAATAATTCAACCCATTTTTCTAATTTATCTATATACACCATCGACTGTATTGAGGGTTCGGTGTAAGGAAAATATGTTGGCCAAAACTTCACTTTTTCTATTCCAAGTTTAGAGTAAAATTGTTTTTGGAGTCCCATTAAATCCCTTAAATTTATTGATTCGCCTATTACAATTCCTTCGATTTGATGAAATTCCATTAAATGTTTGTACGACATTTTTTCATTTCTAAAAACTCGTCCAATTGAAAAAATTCTGCCATAATTCAACTTATGTTCTGAAAGATATTTTATGGTAACAGGCGTAGTATGAGTTCGAAGAACTGTTTTCTTTGATTTCTCTAAATTCCAATTATAATTCCACTCTGTTTTGTGAAACTCTGAAACTTTATTACTAATACTGGGATCCACTTCTTCCTCTATTAAATTTGATAAATAAAATGTATCATGCATATCCCTTGCCGGATGGTCTTGTGGTGTGAATAGTACATCAAAGTTCCAAAAACAAGATTGAATTGTTGATCCTTCTATTTCAGAAAATCCCATTGAAACAAATATTTCCCTAATTTCATTAATTACATCAGTAAGGGGATGTGTCCTTCCCATATTGTATGTGCGAACAGGAGAAGAGACATCAATTGCCGTGAATGTCTTATTCTTCCATTTTCCACTATTCAGGATTTCAGAAGTAATTATCCCTATCCCATCTTCATTATCGCTTTTTATAGTTGATGTTACTTTTTTGCCTTCGTCTGTAAGAGAAATTAGGAAGGATTTTTCTGTACTTTCTTTGAGATATCCTGGACGTTTTTTTAATAAGTTAAAGCCTTGTAATTCAGTATTTGATAATTCTGAAAGTTTGATCTTTTTTAAATTTGAAATTTTTTCTAATAGCGTTTCCTCTATTGACGGGCTGTCCGAGCTATTAGTTATCTTTAGATTATCTGCTTCCTTGATTAACCAATTATTCTTAAGTGCGCTTTGTACGCCAGCACTAAACTCAATATTTGACATTTGAAGTAGTTTGACAAGCTGATTAATCCTGATGCACCTTTTACCAGTTTTCTTTACCTCATTGATTATTCTTCTTTCTGGTAATGTTAGCTGATTTAGTGTTCTTATTTTGTCTTTTGATGATACATCGTCTGGCTGTTCTGAATTTGGTTCTATTATTGATTCTTTTTGAATTGACACAGATACTAATCCTTTAAACTTTAACCATTCAATTCCGCGCCTGATATTATCTAATGAAAGATTTGTACTGGCGGCCAATTTCTCAAGATGCATGCTAGCGTTATTCATGAGAGTTAGAAGAATTTTTTTCTCTATTTTGTGCAAGTTTAGGGATGTCATTTAAATACGTATCAGACATTGAAGGAATACTTTTTAAACGTTTAAAGCTCTGGAATCATGTATATATAATAAAATGAGTAGTTCGTTCAATGAAAATTATTCTAATGATTTTGAAGTAACTCCGTGGAAAGTGGAGGGTTCAGTCGATTATGCTCGATTAATAGAAAAATTTGGAACTCAGGAAATAACAAATGAACTACTTGAAAAAATTGAATCAATTACAGGTGAATTACACCCTTTACTTAGGCACAAGTTCTTTTTTTCTCACAGAGATCTTGATTGGATATTAGACAAGTATGAAAATAATGAAAAATTTTATTTGTATACTGGAAGAGGACCATCTGGAATGGTTCATCTGGGTCACCTTATGCCCTGGTTTCTTACTAAACATTTGCAAGATAAATTTGACTCTAATTTGTTGTTCCAGATAACCGACGATGAAAAATTCTTGTATGGAAACATTTCAATGGAACAAATCGAAAAAAATGTGTATGAAAATATACTTGACATTATCGCTATAGGTTTCAAGAAGGGCCGGACAAAAATAATAGTCAACTCAAGACACATAAAACATCTTTATTCCACCTCATTAGAAATAGCGAAAAGGATTACATTTTCGACTGCTAAAAGCATCTTTGGTTTTACTAATTCTACTAATATAGGAATGATTGGTTTTCCTCCAATCCAAGCAGTTCCATGTTTTTTGCCTTCAATAATTGAAGGAAAGCCCACCCCAGTTCTGATACCTGCAGCAATTGATCAGGATCCCTATTGGAGGCTGACGCGAGACATTGCAGAAAAAATGGGTTTTTACAAACCAGCGCAAATACATAGCAAATTTTTACCTAGTTTACAAACATTAGGAAAGATGTCATCGTCAAAACCTGAAACTGCACTATTCACTACTGATCCCCCAGAGATAATAGAAGAAAAAATATCCAATGCATTTACGGGCGGACAACCAACAATTTCGCTCCAGAAAAAATTGGGTGGGAATCCAGGAATATGTTCTGTTTTTTCATACCTAAAGTATTTGTTTGATTCACCCAAGGAATCACAGGAAAGAGAGCTAAAATGCAGAAGTGGAAATCTATTGTGCGGGGAATGTAAACACGATCTGTCGAATCATTCTACAACTTTTATTTCAATGTTCCAAGAACGCAGAGAAAAAGCTAAAGATTTAGTTTCTGATTTCATGTATAGTGAGGATAGTTCAGTACTTGGATAAAGTAATAAAATTTGAATGTCTTGATTCATATGAAACTGAAAAATTAGGCAGTATGCTCCTACCGGACAAAGATACTGTGAATTTTGTGATTAAAGTTGTAAAGATCGTGGATAATGAGATTGTTTTAATGTTAAAAGATAAATCGTGTCATGCGGTTCTTATGAAGGATAACACAAATGCAGTAAAATTAAAGGAATTTATAAGAGAATTGACATTTGGTCCTATGGTTGTTACTAAAACCTTCGGTCAAGAGGACATTTTGAATGTTCTTCACAAGATCTCATAGAATATTAATAATTAATATCAGATTATTTGGTTAGGTGTAACAAATCAATTCTTTTTGGAAATAGATAATATATGGGTAAAGTTGATACTTTTTGAATTTCCATTTTCATGATTCTTCATTCCATGATAAACCAACTTAACATTTTTCAAAATAGAATTAGACAAATATCCAAATATTGCACAGGTTCAGCTACACAATCATAATTTGAAGAATACTTTTGAAATTATTGTAAATATCATGATGTCAACTTTTTACCGTTAATGTCTATTTCACCCTCTCGTATTCTTGTTGACGATATCACTTTTCCCTGTTTATCTCCAACCAGGGGAACAACTATTATTTCTAATTTAGGCAAATCTTTTGAACTTCTCAATTCATTTATTTTAATACAATTTTCCTTAGTCGTTTCAGTAGTAACTATGGCCTGTATTTCTTTAGTCAAAATCGTAGGACCATAAAAGTCGTTTAGCTCATAAATAGAATAATTAAATTTATTGAATTCTTGTTTAATAAACCTCTTCAAATTTTTTAATCGAACTGAATATTTATTAGTAATCTTTTTCTTTTTCAGGGTAACATATTTGTCACTACTCATACCAATAATTACAAATTTCCCTACTTCAAATGCCTTTAGTAGAAGCGCATAATGTCCTTTATGCAATATGTCAAATGTGCCACCTGTAGCTACAGTATCAAACATTAACATTCATGTTTGTAAATTCTGGATGTTGTTACTGTGTTATTAATTTTTTTGGAATATCTTTACGCACTGGGGAGGACAAACATTTTCACATGCCATGCAGAAAATGCAGTCTTTTTCTCTTATCATAAATGGTTTCTTCTCTGAAGCAGGATGTCCTAGGGTATCTAACCATTCAAATACATTTACTGGACAAGCTTCAATGCAAGCACCATCAGCAACACAAATATCAAAATCTACTGTAACCTCCGTTCCCCAGATTCCAAGCTGTCCTGGAGGATCAACTGGACCCCATACCTTTATTCCTTGGTACATCCCAGTTATCTGACGTTTTGATTTGAATTCAGGATCAATCGGACCTTCAATCTTGGAATAGTTCGCACCCGTCCCGGTTAATGAAATAGTAGTCTGCCCACCAGGAGATGCGGCAGGCGCAGTTTGCTCAGCTGTTGGTTGAGTTAGTGCAGTTTGAGATGTAGAAGGTGATGATGAAACAGATGGGGGAGACATAACTGATTTTTGTGGGGCCTGCGGAACCGGAGTTACAATATTTTGTCTTCTTACAGCACACAGCTGATTGTGAACATCCTTCATACTGTCGAGGGTTATCTGATTACTATGAACTAACAATGTGCCACAAGATTCGCAAATATACTCCATAGTCTCGGACAATATACTTCATGATTATGAGTCCTTTATCAAGTTTGTGAGCCAATTTACTATGAAAATTAGTAAAAGTCCTGACATCGTTACGTCAGAAAAGTAGTTTAGCTTTATGCGTAATGATTTTGCAAATTTTCTTATTCCAAAGTAAAAAATATCGTTTCATTTTTCAGACTTAATTAATTGTTAGGATTGGGACTTAATTATTGGAAGGAAGTGATTGGGGTATTGAGAAACGTAATCCCTATCTATGATAAAGTCAATAAAAGCATCTCTCTAGGTCAAGATGACAAATACCGTGAATTTGGAATAGACGGACATGTTCGTCCCGGAGATTTGATTTTAGATGCTGGTTCGGGTTTTGGGAATATGTCTTTAAAGGCCCTCGAGATTCTAAAAGATGATGCAAAGGTAATTTTGCACGATCCTATACATGAAATGCTGTTATATGCGCAGAATTTGAGAAATCAGAAGCTTAACCTCTGCTGTGGGGTATTTGAATATATGCCATTCAGGGAATCTTCAGTAGATGCTGTCTTGTGTGGATATTCGTTACGTGATGCGTTCTCATTAGTAGAAGCCATTTCTGAAATACACAGAATTCTCAAAAAAGATGGAAGGTTCATAATTGTTGATTTGGGAAAGCCCGACAATCTAATCCTCAGGGGCTTTGTTACTTTTTATCTAAAATATATTCTCGGAATTATAGCATATTCTGTTTCCGGTAGGAGAGGATTAAGATTCAAGACTTTGTATGGAACCTTCTTGCGATGGCCACGAAACAGCATACTTTATGATGCCTTAACTAAGAAATTTTGTAGAGTTGACTTTACAAAAAAATTATTTGGAGGCACAATAATCGTTGTGGCATATAAATAGCTGTTAGTGCTGCCTGAAAAATAGATCGATTGAGAAAAAGTAAATGTTAGCTATACAAAAACCAGACAATTATCTACTCTATTATTTATAGAGATATTTCATTTGTATTTAGACATATTGAATTATCGAAGCAACGCTGACATAATTGCAATGATATTGTTTACAGCTATTAATGGGGAAAGAAAATCAACGATAATGGCCAAGGCACATTTGAATTATAGACAAATAATGAAATACATCAATATTTTAGTAATAAATGAACTTGTTGTGGAGAGAAGCAATTTATCGGAAGGCTCTACTATGTATCATACAACGCATAAGGGAAAAAACTACTTGGATATGTACGAAGAGTCAAAAGCATACAACCTGACGTCAAACTTGTACGTTGTTGGGAAAGAAATCAAGATATGACCACTTGCCCATTTGAATCATAAATGTACTTTATTACTTTTAGACAACCCAGATTTTTAACGAAAATTTTTGAGAATATTGTTTTCTATATCATGCCTAGTAACAACTTTTAGTTGAATAAAGGTATCAGGTAAATTTTCAGTAGACGATAAAATACTTTGTTGAACTCATGTTATCTAAAACATGTCAATATTAATGGTTAATTTAACATTTACTTTGTTCTAATTATTATTCTGATGAAATTACTGGAAAAAGTAAAAATCCATTTACTATAAGAGTTATTGACGAGCTTTTTATTTTATATAGTTTTTTTATCTTTCGTGGAATCGATTAGTAAGTTAGAAGTAGTTTCGATTATCCTAAAGAAATCTCATAAGAGCTGTGGTCTTCACGAACTATATTCCAAACTCCAGGTTCACCTTACAATGTCTCAACTAATGAAATATATTTTCGAATTGAAAAGGTATGAACTCTTGATATCATTGAAGACTGAGACTAATTATATGATTACTCCAAAAGGAATACAATATTTGGAAATTCATGATGAATTAAAGAATCAAATATGTTCTGAAAATGCCAACAATTCAGCTGTTTTGAATATTCATATTCCTTTTTTTAGGTTGACAAGCTTTTCAAGAAAGATTAGTAACTATTTTGAAAGATAACTGACCGACCAAGGTTCTCAAAAGATATCACCCATAATAGTTAATTTGAGAAAAGTTAATTAAAAACAAAGAAAACCCTTTCTCATTAACATGGTTGACAAATTAAAGATCCAAAATATTATTGAATCTTCAAAAGGAAATCCCAAAGTAATAACCGAAGAATCATCAAAGGAAATCCTTACTGAATATGGCATAAAAGTTCCACAGTATGCACTTGTAACCAGTGCTGATGAAGCTGCGCAAAAATCAAGAGAGTTAGGATTTCCACTGGTTGCAAAGATAGTTTCCCCTGATATTTTACATAAAACAGACGTTGATGGTGTTAAAGTAGGATTAAATTCTGAGGATGATGTTAAAAAAATATTTGAAGATATGTTTTATCGACTAAAGGAAAAATATGATGTTAAAGGAGTCTTATTAGAAGAGATGGTTCCAAGCGGTGTGGAACTAATAATTGGGCTCCAAAATGATTTCCAATTTGGACCATCCATAATGGTGGGTCTAGGTGGAATTTATACAGAGTTATTTAAAGACGTCTCATTCAGAGTTCTGCCAATTACGAAAAATGATGGATTGAAAATGTTGGAAAATCTGAAAGGCAAGGATATTCTCAAGGGATTTAGAGGTTCAAAACCAATTAATCTTGATATGTTAAGTGAAGCAATTGTAAATATTGGAACTTTAGGCGTAGACTTGGCCGGAAAATACGAGAGTATTGACTTTAATCCTGTTGTGGTTTATCCGGATGGTTATTTTGTAGTAGATGCAAAGATTATCCTTAAAGACAAAGCAACAGATGATGCTATTTCAGATGCCAATCCAGATTCAAGTCACATGGATTTGTTCTTCAACGCAAATTCTGTAGCATTAATAGGTGCATCTCCAGAGCCAGGAAAGATAGGAAATTCTGTTATGGAAAGTCTTGTAAAACATGACTATAAGGGCAAGGTATATCCCGTTAATGCAAAGGGATATGCCGAAATAATGGGCGTAAAAGCATACAAGAATATCTTAGATATTCAAGATCCAATAGATGTCGTAATAGTTACTGTTGATCTGAAATTTGTTCCAGATCTTCTTACGGAATGTGGAAAAAAGAATATCCATAATATGGTAATAATCTCCGGCGGTGGTAAGGAACTTGGAGGAGAACGGGCAGCAATAGAGAAACGGATTCAAGATCTATCCCGTGATTTGCATATTAGAATAATTGGTCCAAATTGTATTGGTATATTTAATGGAGATAATAGGTTAGATTGTGCATTTCAGGGTCATTTGCGAATGTTAAGGCCAAAACAGGGCAATGTCGCATTCCTTTCTCAAAGTGGGACTGTTGGAATTGCATTTATGGAAACATCTGACGCATTTGGTCTAAGTAAGATGATTTCTTATGGTAACAGATCGGATGTTGATGAAGCTGATATGATACATTATTTGGCTCAGGATCCCAAAACTAATGTAATTGGATTGTATGTAGAGGGCTTAGGAGATGGTCGCAAGTTTATGAATACAGCTAAAAAGGTGATAAAAGAACATCAAAAACCAATTGTAGTTTTTAAAAATGGACGATCTTCAAAGGGTGCCAAACAAGCTGCTTCTCATACAGGTTCATTGGGTGGATCGTTTGCAGTAATAAGTGGAGCATTTGAGCAAACTGGAATCATATCCTTGGATAGTTATGAAGAACTAACCTCTGCCCTTAAGGCATTAACGTGGCAACCTGTACCAAAAGGGAATAAAATTGCCATGGTAACAAATGGGGCAGGACCAATAATAGCCGCAATTGACAATTTTGAAAGACTGAATCTAGAATTAGCACAACTAAGTGATAAAACAATGAAATCATTCAAAGAACATTATCCTCCTACCTATGTAATTGGCAATCCATGTGATGTTACTGGTTCTGCCAGCGCAGATGATTATCGATTTGCAATTCAATCTTTCATGGATGATCCCAATGTAGATATCGTAATGCCTTGGTTTGTATTCCAGGATGATCCACTTGAAGAAAAAATAGTTGATATATTAGCAGATTTTCAAAAACAAGAGAAAAAACCAATACTCATTGGTGCTATGGGAGGCCCGTTTACTGAAGAGATTTCAAAAAAGATTGAAGCCTTCAATATACCCGTATATCATTCTGTGATCACTTGGATAACTGCTGCTGGAAGTCTAGCAAAGTGGAATAGAATTAAGGAGAGCCTAAAGTAAGATCTATCTAAGAACCCATTTTTCTTTTCTATTTTGGTTGTTCTAACATTTTCAAAAGGTTATTATACTTTGTTAGGGCAAAGTACTCGTCATGGAAAGTACACATCAATCGCAAGTAATTACTATTAGCCCAAAAGCAGCAGAAAAAGTCATGGAATTTATGAAACAAGAGAACAAGGACAGTCTATATTTGAGAGTCTATGTCTCTGGTGGAGGTTGTTCGGGTCTCTCATATGGTATGGGTTTTGAAGAAAAGCCAGACGAAGACGACAATGTCATTGATCAGAACGGCATAAAGATGATTGTGGATAGTTACAGTCAAAAATATCTTAAGGGAACGAATATTGATTACATTGAGAGTCTTATGGGATCTGGATTTAAGATAAATAATCCTAATGTAACCAAATCATGTTCATGCGGACATTCTTTTTCAACTGAATAAAAAGAATTATCTTTTCACGTTTTTTAGATATTTTATTTACCTGAGTTATAATTCAAGTTGCCATAACTAGGGCCATAAACCCCTTATTTTTATTGCATCTACAACTTTATTTAGTGCAACTATCATACTTGCCTTTCTCATGTCCGTATTGTGTTTTATGTGGGTATCATAAACTCGCGAGAAGGCATTAGTAATATTTGTGTCAAGACGATCATTAACTTCTTTTTCAGTCCAATATTCTCTACGTAAATTTTGTAACCATTCAAAATATGATACGGTCACTCCTCCTCCATTTGCCAGGATATCAGGTATTACCAAGACCTTATTTTCAAATAATATCTTATCAGCCTCAGGAGTAGTTGGGCCATTTGCAGCTTCGGCAACTATCTTTGCACTTATTTTTCCGGCGTTGCCTTTTGTTATTTGGTTTTCCAAAGCTGCCGGAATTAAAATCGTACACTCCGTTTGAAGTAGTTCATCATTTGAAAGTGTCTGACTACTTTCGTAATTTGATATACTACCAGTTTTTTCTTTGTGTTTTCTTAATGAGGCAGTATTAATTCCATTTTTATTAATTATGCATCCCTTCGAATCACTTGCCGCAATTATCTTGGCGCCTTGTTCTTCAACTAATTGAGCAGAAAATTGTCCTGCATTACCGAATCCCTGAACAACCACAGTTGCTTTTTTCATGTCAATATTGAGTTTCTTGGCGGCCTCTCTTACTGTAATTGATAACCCCCTCCCAGTTGCTTCATTGCGTCCTAAAGACCCTCCAATCTGTATTGGCTTGCCTGTAATTACTTCAGGCTGTATGTAATTTCCTTTGATTACTGAAAATGTGTCCATAATCCATGCCATCTCCCTACCACCAGTATAAACATCTGGAGCAGGAATGTCCTTGTACGGACCTATGATGTCGGATATTCCGTAGGCATATCGTCTTGTCATTCTCTCTAATTCTCCTACAGACATCCTTTTTGGATCGCATATTATACCACCCTTTCCGCCACCGAATGGGATATTTGCTATAGCGCACTTCCATGTCATCCACATTGAAAGCGCTTTCACCTCGTCTATTGTTACTTGTGGATGAAAACGGATTCCTCCCTTAAACGGTCCCAAAGCATCATTATGTTGAGAACGAAAACCGGTGAAAACCTTAATGGTTCCATTGTCCATCTTAACTGGAATCGAAATAGTTAAGACTCTTTTTGGGTGAGCTAAAAATTCATGTAGACCTTTATCAAGACCAATTAAAGTTGAAACCTCATCAAGTTGAGTGAGTGCCACTTCAAATGGATTTATTCCACTATTTGCAGGATTTGACATTACGTGAGTTGAAAAAAGCAGATATTTAAATTTTGAAAGGAAGAACCAAAAATAATTTTGAAAGACACAACAAATCATCTGTTAATTTTATCGAGAATCAGGATCCTCAACTCATCGTCATTCTTATTCACATGATTAATTCCTAATGATTCTGCTATCATTTCAAGTTTGTGACGTTCATTATCTACAGCGTTAGCTATGCGCGGCCCAAAATAATTAGAATCTTGTTCAATTTTTTGTTTAAGTGTGACTGTACGGATTTTTTCAAATTCTCCCATAGCCTTTCCTATGGTCCTAGAGAATTCAGGTAATTTCTTTGAACCAAATAGGAGAATCACAACTAATAATCCGATTATTAGCCATTCAGAGCCGCCAATATTCATGAAGTAATTTACAAGCATTTGAATATGTTAAATCATACAGAATGAAAAATAAGTCTTGCTAAACATGAGGAATTGTATGCTTATTGGTATTATTAGTATCACTTATTGAGAACAGATCCTCTCAAAGTATTAATAAATAGAATTCTGTATTTATCTAAAATTATCAACCAGAAAATACAAGAATAGCTCTATTGCTGTAAGATAAAATTCATTAATGATAAAGTCATAAATCTTTCAATCCAGTTGATTTATGAAAGAGATGAAATTGCGCTCAAAATAAGAGAGTTTATCGAGTCATTAAATCAGGAATCTAAAGGGGGGGCTATCGTGACAGTGGAAGGCAAGAAGGACGCAATTGCATTGCGAAGAGTGGGTTTTAGAGGAGAAATTTTGATTTATAATAATTTTAAAGGAATAATAAATTTTGTAGACTATGTGTCCAGAAGAGGAAGAAAGGTTATACTTTTGCTTGACAGAGATAGGAAAGGAAGGGACCTCACCTCGAAAATACTAAAAAAATTTGAGCTGTTGTGTCCACATGACAGTTTGTATTACAAAAAGAGATTTGTAAAGATAACTCACGGTAAGCTAATGTGCATAGAAAATCTTTCGACATATAATTTACCTTTCATAGAAAGCTAGGCAAGAAAAATTCATTTGCCAAGTGTTACAATCTAAGTTTATATCTCTTATGACTTAATTTAAAATTTGATGCAAAGAAGCATTGTGAATAGCTATGAGATTAGGAATGATTTCCCGATCTTTAAGAAAAAAATCAATGGGAAAGATCTGATCTATCTTGATAATGCTTCTACAACACAAAAACCATATTCTGTGATTAATTCAATTACTGATTTTTATTCAAATTATAATTCTAATATTCATAGAGCCGTCTATCAACTCGCTGAAGAAGCAACAAACCTGTATGAACAAACACGAAAAAAAATTGCAAGTTTCATAAATGCGAATCAGCCTGAAGAAATTATTTTTACGAGAAATACCACTGAATCAATAAATCTTATTGCACATTCCTGGGCAAGAACGAATCTTAAAAAAGATGATGTTATTCTCATAACCGAAATTGAACACCATAGTAACATTGTACCTTGGCAAATAATATGCCAAGAAAGAGAAACAAAATTAGAATACGTGGGAATAGACGAAAATGGATTTTTAGATCTTGAGCATATGATTGAGCTGATTTCTTCAAGAAGAGTAAAACTTGTCTCATTAAGTCACATGTCAAATGTACTTGGCACTATCGTACCAATTGAAAAGATTATTAGAGTTGCTCATGAATATGGTGTGCCAGTAATAGTAGATGGTGCTCAATCAGTGCCTCATATGCCAATGAACGTAAAGAACATGGATTGCGATTTTCTGGTTTTTTCTGCACATAAAATGCTGGGGCCCACTGGAGTGGGAGTATTTTACGCAAAAAGAGAGTATCTTGATAATATGAAACCATTTATGGCTGGTGGTGATATGATAAAGGAAGTTTTTAAATTTCATACTAATTATAATGAAGTTCCCTACAAATTTGAAGCCGGTACTCCAAATATTGCAGATGTTGTTGGCTTTAATGCTGCAATAGAATATCTAGAAAAAATTGGGATGCAGAATATTAGAAAACATGAAATTTATCTAACTGATTATGCATTAGAATCGCTAGCATCTCTTCAGTACATCACAATCTATGGACCAAAAGATACGAAATACAGAGGCGGAGTTATTTCATTTAACATTGCGGATATCCATCCTCATGACCTTGCAACAATAATGAACGATCACGGAATTGCCATAAGGTCCGGTCATCATTGTGCTCAGGTATTGATGGAAAGGCTTGACGTGCCAGCAACATCAAGGGCAAGCTTTTACATTTATAATACAAAAGAAGAAATAGATAAGTTCGTTAATGCTATTAAAGAAGCAGGGAGAATCTTCAAGATATGAGCGATGATATATACAGAGAGATCATATTAGATCATTATAGGAATCCAAGAAACAAGGGCAAATTAGAGAACGCCGATGTGACTGTTCATGATAGTAATCCTCTTTGCGGAGATGAAATTGATATTCACATTAAGGTGGATGAAGGGGTAATCAGCGATGTAAAATTTGAAGGCAAAGGATGCGCAATTAGTCAGGCAAGTGCATCAATGTTAACAGAATTGGTGATGGGCAAGAATTTGAGTATTGTCAAGGATTTGAAAAAAGAGGATATACTTGAAAATATTGGACTAACAAATCTTGGGCCTGCAAGGATTAAATGCGCACTTCTTTCATTAAAAGTACTCAAAGTAGGAATGATAAAATATTATTCAGAAAATGATCCCCAGTCGGCAGAACAAATTAAAAATGAATCGTCAGTTTACTGACTAATGCCTTAGCTAATGAAAGATTTTATAATTTGATTTCTGGCGATAAGCATGGTTTTTACAGTAATTAAATTTTCTGGTAATCATGATTGATATATATTCGGTCATTTCAATTTGTGGCGATTTTAGCATTATTCATAATAGTTACAATTTTGGTCCATTTTCGTTTGTTAGAGTCCATGGACCATTATATCTTCGGCACCATTGCTAAATTTAATCCTGAACAATCACTGCTTTACAGCTTTGTAGTTATTTCATCTTTAGGCGAAGTAATAAATCTGATTTTTGTCGGTATAATTTTTACAGTTATTAGAAGAACTAGGAAAATGGGGATGATACTAATGATTACAATTATGTTAATAACCATTGTAGTATCATACATAAAACCATTAATTGCACAACCAAAGCCACCTGATTCACATAAATTACCCATTTTGCCAAAAGGCTTTGAGCTTGAAAGTGACAGTCTGCTGACTCAGGCGCGCGATTTTTCATATCCTTCAAATCACACTGGCTCGATAACCGCATTCGCTTATATCGTAGGAAGTATCATAAAACAAAAGACAAAAAAATATTCAAATTTTATGTGGATTTTGCCCCTTATGCTTATGTTATCAAATTTGTTTCTTGGATTAAATTATTTGACAGATCTAATTGGAGGCCTATTATTAGGATTGATTATTGCAACAACTATGAGTAATATCCTGAAACTTGACGTTCCATTTATGATGAATCGATTTAAAGGCAAGTATCAGTAGCATCTAAATTTCTACAATACTTGTAGCTTTTCTGCCATTTTAGGATTCAATAACAACCAACCATAATTATCCTCATCATGAATATATCTAATATCTCTCAAGTTGGCGATTAATTTATTTTTCTTCAATGAAAGCATTATCTGAGTCTGAATTGTAGCGCCCAATCTTTTCACATCAGGATTTGACTTCAAATGGCGTGGTAACAATATTCTACAACTAAACTCCTCAGAATTGGCATTCTTGTAATATTCAACAAATTCATCAACCATTCGACCGATTTCAGTTACATCGCTTATTTTGCAAGTGAGTTGCACAGGAAGATTTACTAGTTGCGATGTATTCATTTTGATTATTATTTCCTATTAGAATAAATAAATCAATTGATATCAGCCAAATCTTTAGTATAAATAATCGAGCGGATAAGGTTTAAGAATAGTTACTTAGAGATTTTGAATGTAGTTGACCATATCATCCAAAATTGCTACATCAAATAAATGGAGCGAACTAGAGCATAATGGTGTCGCGTTCCCTCCAGAGTATGTTCAGCGTGGAATAAATATCAAAATTTTTGGAGAAATCTTTTTCTTGAATCGCGAACAGGAAGAAATGATTTACGCATGGGCAAAAAAGAAAGATACTCATTATGTTAAAGATCCTGTTTTTCAATCTAATTTTCTCTCTGATTTTAAAAAATTACTGCCTGACCGATTTAGCTCTATTCAAAAAATTGATGAGATCGATATGAGTGAAGCATTTAATCTGGTTGATAAGGAATTAAAGATTAAGGAAGAAGAAAAAATAAGAATAAAATTACTTTCAAGAGAAGAAAGAAAAAGAATTAGTCAGGGGAAAAAAATTGAAAAAGAAAAACTCAAGTCAATTTATGGAAAAGCGAAAATAGACGGAATTGAAGTCGACGTGGCCAATTGGTTGGTTGAACCACCTGGGATCTTTATGGGAAGAGGACTTCATCCGTTAGGAGGAAAATGGAAGCCTAGAGTTACTGCTCAGGACGTAATATTGAATCTAGGGGAAGACGCTTCTGTACCCGAAGGTCCGTGGAAAGCTATTGTTCATGACCACTATTCAATGTGGTTAGCTTCATGGATTGAAACTCTAACTGGAAAGAGAAAATATGTTTGGCTGCATGACTCGTCCTACTTACGGCAGGATAATGATAAGTCAAAATACGACACAGCAAAAAGATTAGAGAATTATATCGTTGCAATAGAAAAGGAGATCATTAATCAGATGTTATATGCTAAGGACACAACTAAAAGGAAGGTCGCTACTGTATGTTACCTTATCAACAAACTAGCCATGAGAGTGGGTGATGAAAAAGATACCGACGAAGCCGATACCATTGGCGCATCAACTCTTAGAGTAGAACATTTAAAATTTCCAAATATCAATGGCAAACTCCAGATAGAATTTAATTTCCTTGGGAAAGATAGTGTTCCTTGGCAAAAGACTCTTGAAATATCAACACCCGATACAAAGGCACTTTATGAGAATTTATTGTTCTTTATGAAGGGAAAGGGAAGTAGAGATGAAATCTTTGAAGATATCACATCATCTAAAGTAAATAATTTCCTCCGTTCAATGGATAGAACCAATCTCCCTAATTTGACTGCGAAAGTATTTAGAACTCATATAGCAACAGCAATTGTAAAGAGACATCTAACTACGCCTATTTTGAAGGTTAATAAAAATGAGAATGAATTTAAGAAAGTTTATGTTGCAAAAATTGCAAATCTTCAAGCAGCAATAACCTGCAATCATAAAAAAGGAATAGATCCTCGAAATCCTGCTAGCAAAAAGTCATGGGAAAAATTTGAACAATCAATAGCTAATAAAAAAGAAAAAATTAAGCAATTAAAATCTGAATTAAAGCAGAAAGAATGGAAAACTGAGCTACAGAAAATGAAGAAGGAACAAAGACTTCAAAAGCTGGAATTTCAAATTCGACTTCAACAAGAAACTAGAGATTACAATCTTGGTACTTCTCTTAGAAACTATATTGATCCACGTGTATTCAAATCATGGTGTGAATTTGTAAATTTAGATTGGACAAGAATCTATACAAGTACTCTTCAAAGAAAATTCAAATGGATCGAGCAATATTCAAAAAATGATCTAAAAAAATATCTAAATATAAATAATAAAGATAACAATTCAGAATGAATATTAATCATAACCTCATTATGATTTTCGATTATTTTGGTGGTCTAATAATTTGGACCTCTCATAATAATGAAAACTTGGACATTCTAGAATTTTTCCCTGATTTGAGGTTGCTCCTATATTGAAACTATTTGTCTTATTAATAATGATAGGATTACTTTTTTTGTTATTTGGAACTCTTTTTAATCATGTTCTTTCTCAAGTCCAATATCAAGTTAACTCAATATTCATTGGAATCTTATCAAATGGTGATTCAATAGTGCAATATGATCTTAAATTAAAACCAGAAACTCAACAAATTGCGTTACCATTAATTGGAGGCAACATTAATGATATATTGGTCAGAAACTACCTGTCAAAATCCTTAGTTTACACTTTTGATTCTTTATCCAATGAAATTAAGATTAATTCACAAAATGAATCACAGATAAGAATTACTTATCAGACTCCAGATCTTGTTGACAAACATGAAAGAGAATGGAGCTTCTTTATAGATTCAGCTTTTCCATTTACAGTAAAGTTACCTAATGATGCAGTAGTGACTAATTTGGGAGAACAATCACCAGCACTAATTAGGAAATTAGGCGGACAAAATTTGTTGTCGTTTGATAAAGGTAAAATTTCATTAGATTATGTTATTGGCTATGCAGGAACACGAGAACAGGCAACAATATCCATAAACTCCGCAGAACTGGATCTATCAAAAGCTGAAAACGAACATGTTGGTATTAATCTAGATGAAGTCAAATCTATTCTCCGTAATGCGAGAGGTGCAATGAATCAGAGTAATTTTATCGAAGCAGAACGACTTGCAAATAATGCCACAGATATTTCAAGAAGAATTACCGAATCGTTTGAAACGTCCAAAGATTTGATAAATAATGCTACTCGTAAGGTAAGAGAAGCGCAGTCAATAAATGTTGATTTTTCAGAAGCATCTGAATTTGTTTCAAAATCAAATGTCGAATTTTCGCATGGGAATTATCCAAAGGCATCAGAATATGCTTCTTTAGCCATAAATAGCATAGATGCTACGAAACAAAAAGAACCAGTGGCAAATTCGGGTTCAACTACATCCCTACTTTTGATTTCACTCCTAGCTGCAATTGTATTTTTAATAATTTTCAAGTATAGAAGAAAGATTATACCAAATTTAAAACGAAATTCGACTAACGATCCAATGGACAGTGATTTGACACCCAAGCCTCTCAAAGATGTAGTTTTTAATGGAAGAGAATCCTCTATAAGAGAACATGCAAATAACGATAACGCAAATACAAATCAGTCCGATCTTCATAAATTGGTTGCGGATATAATTGAAAAAAAAGGAAACCTGAAACAAGAAGAGAAGGAAATTCTTTTATTCATCTCGAATAAAGAGGGCGCAGCATTTGAAGGAGAAATTAGGAATAAATTCATAATGCCAAAAACAAGTCTTTGGAGACTTGTTAAACGTCTGGAGCGAGAAAACTTGATTGAAGTAATAAAGATAGGCGGACAAAATCTAATTAAATTGAAGATTGAATAAGAAAGATAATGCTAAAACATACTTTAGAAAATAGGTCTTAGAAAATCCAAATGCCATCTATTAATATTTAAGGATGAGATCTAGTGCTATCTCCCAACCATCGGGGCCGATTCCTTCAACCTTCCGTAAATTATCAATTTGTAAATTCTCCCAACTTCCGTTAGGTTTCTGAACAAGGATCGGAAGATCCATAAGAGATAACATGGATTCATCATTTTTGCTGTCTCCAATACCAAAAAAAATAACTTCATTTTCATATTCTCTACGAAAAATATCAATTATAATTTTGACTCCTGTACCTTTGTCATTACCTAATGTAATATCAAAATATTGACCACCAGGTATCATTTTCAATCCTAATTTCTCAATAATACTTACGAATTTGGGGATGTCATTATTATCTATACGAATTATTGTTTCACTGTATTTCCTTTTAATCATTCTTTTTGCATAGTCTTGAGGTTGATTGATAATATGTGATAGTTCCAATGCCGATATGTCAGATACTCCTTCAAAATTTAGTTTATGTTTACTCCGCATTTTTTTTAGCAATGATCTAATTTTGTATGCAGGCGCCCCTGTTTCAATAATGTAATTGTCACGTAAAGCCTTTGAATAAGTAAATTCGGTCTTCTTAAAATAATCTTTAGGCACTATTGTAGCCCCACCATTTTCTACAATATATGGTTCATGTAACTCTAAATTCGATTTAATCTTATTTTGCTCAACTTGCGTTTTTGATGAACATAATATCAAATGAATACCATTTTGCGTAGTCTTTTGGACTAGATTTTTCATTTTATTAAAATCTGGAAAACGAGACTCTAATAATGTTCCATCAATATCGGTAAAGATAACCTTCTGCACATTGATATTATCTTTTTTACTCTAATTTGTTCTTTAATTTTATGCCATCTAATAAGAATTAAGCGTCGATTAGGTCTTTAATAATATTACAAAAATACGAGTTAATATTATTTGCATTTTGTTTTATATCTTTTGAATGCGATCTGCCTTTTTCGAGATGTATATTTTTGAAATTTGTAGTTTTTCCCCAGTGTCATCAATTTGTTCTAATGCAAAATAGCCATTATTCCAACTATAGAGATTTGCTTTCTATATTTTTTACTATATTTCTAGTAGTAGTTTTTATATTTTAGACATACACGATGATTTGATACAACGCCAACGCCTTTTCTCTTTCATGCAGTGATCGCTGCATTGATTTGCCGCCATCTTGTTATTCTGTATATAACAATTAGTACAAGAGTCAAATATGCAAATATTAGATCGCGATAGAAGGCAAGAGGTCCGAAAGATTGAAAACCAGTTGCGTATGTTTCTGTCACATATGATAGCGAAAGTATGATTGAAATAAATAGAAAGGTTTTAGATATGTTGCCATATTTTGGTAAACTCGTATTTGCATTTCCCTTGATTCTAAAGATGTCTCGGAGTGTAAAAAGAAGAAAAATTAGAGGCGTAACGAACATATAAACATCAGGAATCAAATACTTTCCATTTCCTTGACTGGCTGCAATTATAATATAATAGAATAGAAACAGTATTCCAAAATCTAATACAAGTCTTCCTACTCCAAAATTTTCCTGGAGCTGAAACTTTTGCATAGAAAAAAAATATTCAGTCCAACTAGTTATAATTATGAAATAGCCATAGAACAGAACCGTCGCATTTATGATATTTGCAGGTATTGAATAAAAGGGAATAAAAATATCTTTTGATACTTGAATGCTTAATGCAATCACAACTGCATAGGTTATCGTAATTCCTTGTTTAAGAAATTCGGCAATATTTTGATTTTTTTCCAAATTAGAAAATGAATTTGCCTTTCGTGTTAATTAAATTTTCATGAAGTATGGTTAGGTAATTTGCTATTGTCTATTCAAAGTTTAGTCGCGGAGTGATATTTGTTTCTATGAACAATCGGTATTGGACTCAATTTGCATGGACTATCATGCTAACTCAAATAATTAAGAATTATTAATTCTATGATGATTAAAAAAATCATATAATTGCTTTAATTACTTCTAAATAGATAGTTTTTAGTGAAACTAGCATGCAAGTACTTGACGAGGAAAGCAAAGCCTATTTTAACTTCATAAAGTCGTTGAATTCTGAATCTACAAGAAATTCTTACAAATTCTGTCTAGAGAAATTCCTAAATCATTATGAAATTGATCTGGCATCTTTCTTAAAGTCATCGCAAGAAGAAATGTCGAACTTGATCATCAAATATTTAGTTGATGAAAAAATATCAAAAGGTTACTTAGCAATAGATCCAAAATATGATAAATTGCTGACAAGTTTAAGAACTGCATACGCTAACGAATTTAAGTCTAAATAAGGACCAAACGTCATATTCAGATTTACTAGATGGATTAAGATTAGCATTAAAGGGCTTTGAACTAAGTTAAGGAAATAATAAATATCATAATCAAGTTAATTATGATTAACGCTTGAGACAAGTGATTTCCTAAACAAGATTAGTGTGAATTGGGCCAACAAGTGCCAAACTCATTTTCACTTTAATCTATACTATGGATCTGTATCCAATTACTAAAGTATTCACTTGAGAAACCTTAAATGAATCACTCTATACAACAGATTATGAGGGTTAATTATTTAATATTCCCAATAATTATGATTTCGTTAACGATTTTCTCAGGTCTGATAAACATCACATATGGACAGATAAATGAAACAGCATCATTTATGAATATGAATGAGACTGAGAAATCAAAACCTAATACAACCATAAATAATAATCCCAGCGGACTTGAAATATTGAGCCATAACTCCTTTTCTGATTCTCTAGGTTATTTGCATGTGGTAGGAGAAATAAAAAATAATTACCCATCTACTGCGACATTTGTGACAATCGTAGGAACTTTTTATGATATCAACAATCGAGTTGTCGGAACACAATTTACATATGCAAATCCTTCTGACATAGGCTCTGGAGAGAGGGCTCCTTTTGAATTAATACTGTCGTCTGCAATTGTTCCCATTTCTCAAATAGATCATTACAACTTACAAACAACTTACCAATAAAGGGATAATTAATTACAAACCGCTACTATCATAAATTATGCTAACTGCATCAATGCCATGCTGTTGTATCTCTGTCAATTTCTGGATCTTTATGATGTGGTTTATTCCTTTTCTTCCTTGCCTTAATTCCTTGTTTACTGGTACGTTTACTCACACCAAGAATTTCAGTCTGATTCTCAAATGGTGATTCTACAGTTTCAACCGCATCCTTAATAGACGCTCCCTTTTCAATTTCAAATTTGGCTATGACATTAGGACATGTAGGGGGCATTCAAACCATTCGTCATAATCCGCCTCTTTGATCTGGCCAGGCATTAAAATTTTAGGACCTAAAGGAACTTGATACCCACGAGATAAACAGTTCTTACAATAGACAGGTTCTTCAGGTTCATCAGGTTCTTCAGACCAAACTTCAAAACTTGGACGTCTCCTCATATTATTAGTTGTAATATATCCCTTGATTATAAGTAACTAATAGTGTCAGAACAAATTAGTGAATTAGAAAAACGTGAACAAGATCTTAAATTAAAACAAGTAGCAGGTAAACCAACCAATATAGAGATAAACGAAAGATCATTAGAAGCATACCGTCAAGAATTCGCAAAAAAGGGATTAGTTATAACAAAGAAAGAAGAGTATCCTAGAGAAGACTTCTATTTAGTTAAGAAACTAAAACAGTTTGATGCTCTAGTAGATCCACCAAAAGGAATCAAAAAAGTAATACAATCAATGGTAAGACAACCTATTACAGAATTCGATTCTAAGGGAAAAGCAATTGTAAAAGACGCTCTGTACTATAATGACCACTATTATGGAAAAGACAAAAGAGATAATGATATTGGTGCAGAATTTCACGAAGGATCTTATAAGAAGCCAAAATTAGTATTTAGTTTGGTAGATCCTGCACATCCTTATGACTCAGTTACAGGAGAAAGAAGAGGAAAATATACAACAAGTGGGTTCACATATCAACACTATATCATACTTCCAGAAGATAAGAAAGAGCGAAGGAAATTCTTAGAGGACTTAGTATAAAGGTCAACCGGCACATATATGGGAAATTTGGAAAACGGACACTTGCATTTTAGGAATCCAAGTGCAGATAATAATCATAGTGCGACTCATGGAGGTTCTTTCAAATGGGATCAGTTCTGCTATCTATCAATAGAAGAATTAGGAGAATGTCAGAATAAGAGATATTATAAAGAAACTTCAACGGGAATACTCAAGGACAAAGATGGTCTACGCGTAGAATGGAATAAATCCACTGGAAAAATCGAAGCGATCACATAATAATAAAGAACCTCACATGCTAGTATTGAAGCCACGAACTGAAAAAGAAAAAGAACTGTCTATTAATATTCAAGAATGGGAAAAGTTCTTTGAAGATCATAGAGGAAGGATTCCCAATATAATGCCAAAATCAATATTTGATAAAATGAATGAATGAATCTCCTTAATCCTAACATTCCTAAAGCAGTAAAGAAACCTAAACCTGTAATTGAAAAGATAAAGTTCACAGAAGAACAAAAAGGAAATATTAAAAGAATTCTAGAAGGTATGCAAAGAGCGGATGCAAAAGTTACACAACGCACGTTTAATACTTCAAGAGGATATAAGATTGCAAGAATTCGAAAAATCACTGGTGGGTTCTGCTGCATATGTGACCGATTCAATACTCATTTACTAAAATACAGGACGCAAGGATTTGTGATTGTTAAAAGATACTGTTCTGAACATGTGCCAACTCCATGAATAACTTACTTATTTCCTATCATCTATTCAGCATTATTTAGCCTTGGAACATTTCTAAAAAGATGATAGATTATCTAAGGTGAAAATTTTATTTAAGACTTTCTAATATTAAAAACAATCACTTATTTCTAAATTTCACATAAAGAGAAATTGAATAAGATGCTGCTACAGATATAAAAATGAAAGTAAATAGATCAATCATTTTATTTTATTCCATGTAGGTTCTTGTATTGAATGCAAAGTTCTTCATTATGACCAGGTCTATCGCAATATTCAAGCACTGTTATTTTACCACTACGTAAATCTGATAATGATTCATCTTTGAGTTCGTCATAAGTGTATGGTAATCGAATAAGTGAATACACAAAAAAAACACCAATTACGCCGGCAACTATAATTAATGTAATTGTTGCAATAGTTATTATTTTACGTGTTCTCATCTATTTAGTACAATTGCTAAGGTGATCTTATTATCGATTGCCATAAGATGTCGGATGGTTTTAAGGGTTATAACATAGGATAAACAAGATGAATTATGGCGGCTGGAATAACGTGTTCAAACTGTGGTCATAGTAGAAGTCAGCATTTTTTTATGATATGGCAACATGATTTACCTGGAGACACTAGTACTAATTATTGTAAGGTTTGTGATTGCAAACAATTTCGAGAATAAGAAATTTATGACTAGATGAATATAGTATAAATTAAGTTATCAATGGCTAGCAAATCCTCCTTATAAGACTTTAAAATAAAATAAATTAGATTTTGGCTCTTTTTATTCCATCATCAGTTAAGTATATTTTAGTTCCATCTATTTTTTTTACATAACCATCGGAGGTTAATTCGTTTACGATATGGTCTGTCTGATCATTTAACAACCCAACTTCTTTTCCAATCTCATATCTGTCAATATTCTCAACTTCATTATTTACTGTCTTTTCATAGAGTTTCTGAAGAAATTTATCTCCAATTTTTTCACTTTCATTTGACATTATATCTAGTACTTTAGTGCAACGATGTTTATTTATTGTCTACCGGTGCTAATGGAATCTTATTATTAAAATAATTATAATGATAGTTTCATGATAATTAAAATAAAAATGTTGTAGATTACTCGTTTTTTAGCGACATTAAAAGATCGGATTCGGATATTTTTTTTAGGACATATTTACTAATTTCGAGTCCATTTTCATAATTCAAAGTCTTACCAGTGTGAAGATAACAAGAAACAATGAATTTCTCCAAGATTATGCACCAAACGGCTCCTAAAATGAAATCTCTTCTATTTACAATTCCAATTCGTTCTCTAAGTTGTTCATTTTGATCTTTAGACATATTTTCTATTAGTGGAAGGCAGGATAGGACATTATGTATTATTTTGTCTAAGAGTACCTCAGTAAAATGATCCGGTGTTGACATTAAAAAACAATGATTTGACTTGGTTTTTTAAGATTTCCAATGCAATTCAATTCCTATTAATATGCGTGGAAATATTCTATATCTAGACGTTAAAATTTATCGAAGTTAGATATAATATTATATTATTCCTGAGTATGTAATGAATATATGGCAAACACTAAGGGAAGATTGTACGTTGTAGGGGTTGGTCCGGGCCATCATGATCATATGACCTTCAGGGCTAGACAGGTATTAGAAGAAAGTCAAGTAATTATAGGATACGATACTTACATTTCATTAATTGAAGATCTGATTGGGGGTAAAGAAGTCTATAGATACCCTATGACTCAAGAAGTTGATAGAGCGAATCAAGCCATTGAATTTGCGGAAACGGGAAGAACTGTATCATTGGTTTCATCAGGCGACCCTGGAATTTATGGTATGGTAGGTCTAATATATGAAATTCTTGCAGATAAAAAATGGAACGAACAGAACGGAATTTATGTAGAATGTGTCCCTGGAGTTTCTTCTCTTAATTCTTGTTCTGCATTAATTGGTTCACCTTTAATGACTGACTTTGCAGTAGTAAGTATGAGTGACCTCCTTGTGCCTTGGGAAATTATAGTTAAGAGGGTCGAGGCTGCTGCAATAGGAGATTATGTTACAGTAATCTATAATCCAGCAAGTAAAAAAAGAATACATCAGCTTCGAGATACTAGAGATATTTTTCTAAGATATCGAAAACCAGAAACGCCTGTTGCCATAGTCAAAGGGGCGTTTCGCGAGAGTCAAAAATTTGTAGTTACCACTTTAGAGAAGTTGCTTGATTATGATGATATGTTAGGTATGATCACGACAGTAATAATAGGTAATTCATCGACTTTTAATTACAATGGGCTCATGATAAATCCAAGAGGATATAAATCTAAATATGATCTTGTATCAGAAACAACAAGACAATGAGCTAACGTTAAAAAGAATTTATAATTGCTCTCAAACCACCAAATTCTTCAGTTATCACAAATGCTTTGTTGATTTCATCAAGCGAAAATCGATGAGTAATTAACCTCCTTAAATTGATCTTTTGTTCATGAACAAGATCCATTGCATTTTTCATTACTGTAGGTGTTGAACTAAAGCTTCCAGTTAAAGTAATTTGATTATAATGAAGTAAATTCGGATCAATTTGTAGAATTTTATTCTTTGATATTCCCGCAAAAATACTGATAAGTGAATTTTTGCCAGCTACTTTGAGCGCTAGATCTACTGCTTCCGGATTACTCGTAGCTACAATAATTAATTTTCCTCCTATCTTGTATGTTTGATCCCATATTGTCTTTATTGATTCGTCCAGATCATTGTTCAAGACTACCATATCCGCACCAATCATCTTTGCTTCATTTAATCTAGATGGAACTTTACCGACTACAATTGTTTTTGCGCCATAGAGTTTCGAAATTTGTAAGTGAATTAGTCCTATTGGTCCGTCTCCAATTATTATTACAAATTCGTCTCTAATTGGAATATTAAAATTCAGGTGTGCATTTAAACAGCAAGACAAAGGTTCTATTAGTGAAGCTTCATCATCGCATATGTTATTTGTGATGGGAATAATGCCATTAATAAGGATACTATTTTGAGGAATGTCTATGTAATCTGCAAATCCACCGTTAACACTTGATCCAATTTCGTTAAGGTTATTGCACGAATTGTAATGACCTGTAATACAATAAGGACACTTTAAACAAGGAATTAAAGGGGAAACAATCACTCTTCTATCTTCAGGAATTATTTTATGGTTCTGTAAATTTACCGTATTTAAGGTCCTTGCACATATTTCATGTCCTAATACTATCGGAGGCTTAACCTTTTTGTGACCTTCATTAAATACCCGAACGTCATACCCACATACAGCGCATGATAGAGTCTTGAGTAATACTTTGTTGTGTTGTATTTTAGATATCGGTAAATCCTTAATTTGAAAATTTTTAGGGCCACTAAAAACTGCTGAATGATTTTTTTCGGGTAACATTATTTTTCATTTCATTGCAATGGTTTGTTACATAATTTTAGAATATCATTTTCATTGAAAGCCATTATTTTCACATAATACTGAATAGTCAAATTCCTTCCTTTAATTTTTCGCCAAAAGAGATAAATTTTCCATGTTCCTCGATTCTAATGTTAGTATCAACTCTTATGCGCAATCCTACAGAACGGAATATTGCCAAGAGTTCTCCTCCCGATATATTGGAATCTATTTCGCCTGATTTGATTAGAGCTACAATCCTCTTTACAATAATTTTTGTCTGAACTGGATATTGTGATTCCGCTAATTGTAATACTTGATCTCCTCTATCATACAAATATTTCAATAGTAGCTCTCTATCATCCATTTTTGTCACGTTGGTTTTCATTTTATCTTCCTTAACTTTTTCAATCAGTGCAGCTTTTTCTTTCAATTGTTTCATTTTGCGTGCTTTAATAATTGCAAGTTCTGGATCTTCCTCCTGATTCATCCCTTAATTACCCCAATTGGAACTAGCCGTGCAACCTTTGTTGCGATTCCAAGAGAATGTGATACTTCAACAACTGAATCCACATCCTTGTATGCTTCGGGAGTTTCTTCAACCATTCCTTCCCTGCTCAGAGCTTTTATATAAATTCCTTTAGACTCTAAATTTTTTCTTACACTATTTGCAGTATAATTTCTCCTAGCGGCAGACCTAGACATGGTTCTACCTGCACCATGTGCGGTTGACCCAAAACTTAGTTCCAATGATTTTGAATTTCCAAGAAGAATCCAGCTTGCCGTTCCCATAGAACCTGGAATAAAAACTGGCTGACCAATTTCGCGATATCTGTCTGGAATATGACTATCACCGGCCGGGAATGCCCTTGTTGCTCCCTTTCTATGTATTACAAGTTCTCTCGTGCCTTCACCCTCTATAGAATGTCTCTCTACTTTAGCTATATTGTGTGAAACATCATATACCAACTTCATTTCCGCTCCATCTTCTGTTAGTCCCAATATTTTTTCAAAAGTTTTTCTTGTCCAATGCGTTATCATTTGTCTATTTGACCATGCAAAATTTAGTGCAGAATACATTGCTTTCCTATAATTCTCACCTTCGTAAGAGTTATTTGGAACGCATGCTAGTTCTCTATCTACAATTTTGATTCCGGAATTCCTTATTTGTTTCTCACATATTTTCAAGTAATCACTACAGACTTGGTGTCCAAAGCCTCTGGAACCACAATGTATTAGAACCGTAACTTGACTTTCTTCGATTCCCATAGCTTTTGCAGCACCTTCATCGAATATTTTGTCTACTTTCTGTATTTCAAGAAAATGATTCCCTGAACCAAGGGTCCCTAATTGAAGTCCTCCTCGTTTACGTGCAAGCTCAGAAACATGCAAAGGATCTGCACCTTTCATACAGCCATTTTCTTCACATACATCAATATCAGAATTCCAACCATATCCCTTCTGTACAGTCCATCTCACTCCTTCAACAAGCAATTCATCTAATTCTGATCCGGTGAGCTTTTTTGAACTTGAACTGCCTACACCAGACGGAATTGCGTTAAACAATTCATTTACCAGGTCTTTGAGTTTCGGTCTAATTTCTTTTTCTCTTAAGTTTGTTCGTATTAATCTAACACCGCAATTAATGTCATATCCTACACCCCCTGGACTAATTACTCCTTCCTCCAAATCCATACCTGCCACTCCGCCTACTGGAAAACCATATCCTTCGTGTCCATCGGGCAATACTACTACATGTTTCTTAACCCCCGTTAACGTGGCAACATTAGCAGCTTGGTCTATTGTTCTATCTAAAGCCATTTTAGAAATCAGATTTTGATCTGCATATATTGTAACTGGAACGTTCATACCTTTTGATTCATCCTTTCTGATGACATATTTGAATTCACCCTCGTTTACTATCTCATGGTTCCCGACTCGCGTTATCAGATTTTTCATGGATTTGAGAATTTTAAATACATAGTCATTATATTCTTTTCAATTCTCTATTGATTCTGTAAATATTCCTTTTAAACAAAAAAGTATATTCTTCGTAAGCGCAGGTTTAATTATGGTATTTGTCTTCTGATAGAATTTCTTATTAACTATTCAAAATATAGTTCAATTTCAGTGCATGATTCAACTAAAATGCCACTAATTTTAAAGTGTCCTATACATTTACTACCAAATACATTTTGCATTTTACAAGAATAGAATGAAGAGAATAGATTTGATTTTTGTTTCTATCGATAAAAAAAAGTAGATTTAATTGACTAATTTCCAGTGGAATTTCCACTCATATTTCCACTCATACCAGTCATATTTCCACTCATATTTCCACTCATATTTCCACTCATATTTCCACTCATATTTCCACTCATATTTCCACTCAT
>WNFX01000227.1_pt1 | contig 85882 bp, 83 predicted proteins | sample 5400111 | NCBI WGS metagenome assembly WNFX01 (sample SAMN13153363, study PRJNA577476) | soil metagenome | isolation source: 40 cm soil or saprolite under grassland replicate 1 | place: USA:California | collected 2016-06-15
ACCTTTTGCCACCGCGCTCCACATGAAGAACAAGCTCATCGTTTGGATGTTTGCTGATGTATTCCAGCAACGCGATCGGGTTGTAGATGGGCGTGTTATTAAATCCGCGAATGATGTCTCCTGAGCGCAGCCCCGCCGCTGCAGCCGGCGTGTTCGGTTCCACTTTGTCAATGATCGGGGTCTCTGCCGGATAGATGAGCAACTGGCGCACACTTTGTCTGCGCCATCCACGGGTCTCTGCCTTGTAAGGTTCCACCCAAACGGTTTGCACTTTTTCATCTCGCTCGAATTTTACCTCGATCTTGTCGCCTTCGCTTCGCACCACATCCCAGCTCACGCTGTCATTCATCCCCATAAAACGCCTGACCGGTTTGCCGTCCACTGAGAGGATTTTATCACCGGGCTGCAAGCCAGCCTTTTGTGCCGGCGAATCGGGTAAAACATAACCGATCACAGTGGTTGAATCCGCTTCGCTGACTGGATGGCCAACAGCCCAGACGATGCATGCAAAGAAAAGCGCCAGAAGCAGGCTGAACAATGGGCCGGCGATGGCTACGATGATTTTGTCGAGGGCGGAAATTTTCGGCAACCTTGCCCGGTCCACATCTGCTTTTCCCTCGATGATGTCCATCGGCGCAAGTTGCGGGAGCGCCACGAAGCCTCCGAAGGGCAGCGAGCCGAGCGAGTATTGGACACCGTTGATTGTTTTCTTCCAGAGCGGTTTGCCGAACCAGACGCCGAATTTTTCGATGTAAAGCCCTCGCCAGCGCGCGGCCAGAAAATGTCCCAATTCATGCACCACGATCAGCAGATTGAAGAGGATGAGGACTTCCAGCAGGATGAAAACGACGCGAGCGATGTGCAATAGCATTGTAATTAGAAACAAGTGATCAGTGATTGGTCATTGGTTGGACACACGAGCGTATCTGCCGTTGTAATTCTTTTAACGATTTACCGATTTATACACACCTGCGCTTCCTTACGTGCCCACTGATCGGCCTGCAATATTGCATCCAGATCGGGGTGTGCAACGGGCCTGTGCCGGTTCATGACTTCTTCAACAATCTGCCAGATATCCGGAAAACGCACTTGCCGGTCCAAAAAACCAGCGACTGCTACTTCGTTTGCGGCGTTCATGACGGCAGGCAACGTGCCACCGGTCTCGCCCGCTCGGCGCGCCAGGTTCAGCGCGGGAAAATCGTCGTAGCGCGGCGTGAAAAATTCCAAGCTCGACAATTTCGAGAAATCGAGTGGTGGCAAAGTATTCGGGACGCGATCCGGCCAGGTCACGGCGTATTGGATCGGGAAACACATGTTCGAATAACTCAATTGCGCGAGCGTGGACCCGTCTGCGAACTCGACCATCGAATGAACAATGCTCTGCGGGTGTATCACCACTTCGACGCGCTTCATCTCGACGCCAAAAAGCCAATGTGCCTCGATCATCTCGAGTCCTTTATTGAACAGCGTCGCTGAATCGATCGTAATCTTTGGTCCCATATTCCACGTCGGGTGCTTTAGCGCCTGTTCGGGTATGATCGAATTAAAATCTTTTCGCGGCGTTTCGCGAAATGGTCCACCTGATGCCGTCAGGATGATGCGGCGAACGTCCAAAGAGCTTTTGCCTTCCAAGCACTGAAAAATCGCATTGTGCTCGCTGTCCACGGGCAGCACCTTTACGTCATTATCGCGCGCCTCGCGCATCACAATCTCGCCTGCCATCACCAGAATTTCCTTGCTCGCCACGGCGAGGTCCTTGCCGGCCTCAATCGCCGCCAGCGCCGGACGCAATCCGCCGGTACCTACGATTGCGACCAGCACCATCTCCGCGTTCGTCAGGCAGGCGATCTCACGCAGTCCTTCTTGTCCCGCAAAAATTCGCGGCTTGTACGCAAGCGCGCGCTGGAGAGCATCGATCTTCGTTTCGTCAACGAGACAAATAGATTGCGCGCGTGTTTCATTCGCAGCCGCCGCGAGTTTTTCGACATTACTGTTGGCGGCCAGCCCGACAATTTCCATCCGCTCCGGAATATCGCGTGCTACTTTCAGCGCGCTCTCGCCGATCGATCCTGTCGCGCCGAGAATGACAAGACGCTTGCGCTCTCCAGAAGTCTCTGTTGTCATTTTTCAGCTACGGCACCCGAATCACCAGTCGTAGATAGAAGAACAAAAGCGGCGCGGTAAATAGCAGACTATCCAGAAGGTCGAGCGCACCGCCGATTCCTGGTAACAGATTCCCAGAGTCCTTTACGTCTGTGCTGCGCTTGATGATTGACTCGGCCAAATCGCCGAGCACTGCTGCGAGACCAAGAAGCACTCCGAGGATTGTCGCATGCGTCCAGTTTAGCGCCGATAAATGCCCCGGCATCAGTTTGAACAATGCCAGGCTGCAAAGCAGCGCAAAAACAATCGCGCCGAAAAAACCTTCCCACGTTTTCTTGCCGCTAATATGAGGGACCATCAGGTGCCGTCCAATGATGCTGCCTGTTAGGTACGCACCCATGTCGGCAAATTTTGTCACCGCGATCAGAAACAGAACATAGAATTGCCCGGTCAATTGGCCTGTGCTCGAACGTGGCGTTAGATAGACGATTTTGGTGATGAAATTGAAAAGCCAAAGCACGTAGAGCAGACCGAACAAAGTGTAAGCCATCGTTTGCAGCGGCTCGTCATGGCGAAGTCGAGCAAACATTTGTCGGCCGAAGACGGTCAGCAAAAAAAACAGCAGGACGGCAACTTCGAAGTCATAGGAATGTGCCGGTCCAATCTTGGAAAAGTAATAAAAACTGCCGGCGAGCAGCACGGCGCCGCAAATGATTCCCGTGACTTTGAAATTCGGCAGCCCCTTGTGATCGAGCATCCGGTAAAATTCCAAAAGCCCAATCATTCCGAACACGCTGATCAGCAGCCAAAACAAGATCTCGTAACCCGAGAACATGATCAGAAGAGCGATCGTCCAAAGCGCGATCGTGCTGATGAACCGCAGAATGAAAGCGGAACGGGATGTGATCACGTTTGCGCCGGTTTGCTCCAGTGTGGCAGGCATGCACTTGCATCATTCCCAAGGAACCAATCAGGCGCAAGCGTAGATGAGCAACCGCGCCAAACTAGAACACATTGTCGCTCCGCACGCTGTACATCGCCGCGGCGAGCAAGCGCGGCTCAATGCGTTGCTAAAATAGTTTAATTTGCGGGCCGACTTGTTTGTGCGTGCGATGATCCTGCTGTCGTCGGAAGACGACGGCAAATAGCCACAGGGCGGACATGACGGCGCGCTCACCTCAGCACTGCCCAGGCCGTAACCAGCACCTCGGAGTTACTGCGGCATAGGCGATGGAGTTGCCGAAGCAGCCTCTGGCGCAGCCGATGGAGATGGCGAAACCGTCTCCACCGCAGGAGCTACTGCCGCGCCAGACATTTCCAACACACGCTGCTTTTGCCTCTGTAGCTTTTCCAGCCCAGGCTGTTTTTGGCGCTTCGCTCTTGTTTTTCCCTCTCTTCTTTGGGCTTTCATCTTTGAGTCGTCGGGAATCAGGGCTCGGATCTCGGCGGAAACCTGTTGTATTATTTTGTCTCTTTCAGCTTTCAGCTGCGCGGGGTCGCGGCTCGCGCTCTGTGACTCAACATCGGGAGGAATTGCCCGGGCGTTCGTCGTGGATTTTTCGTTTTCAGCCAACGTTTTCTCCTTTCATCTAACGCTTTCTTTCTTTCGTCCGCCACTTTCTCTCTTTAGAGTCGCCGCTGATGTTAGCGTGAAGCGCGTCATCACCGACAGCTGTGTTACGGACGCCCGTCGTGTTGTTGATCATGGCCTCGTCACCCATCGCATTGTTTTCGAAACCACTACATTAGATTGGAGTGCGCTATGGCCAACGGCATTATTGAAGGTACCCTCGCTATTGGTGAAGAGTGCGAAGGCACCGACTGCGGTGTTATCTTCGCCAGTCGTGTTGCTTAATAGCGCCCCCGCGCCAACCGCCGTATTTTCGGGTCCGTTGTTGACAAGGAGTGTTGCACCGCCGACGGCCGTGCAGAAGTTGCCGTCGGTGAGGCTTAGGACCGCGTAAAAGCCAACTCCTGTGTTGTAAATGCCGGTGGTAACGCTCGCAAGGGCGAGCGACCCATCGGCCCTACGAGCATGAAAGGGGATTCAATGAGGACCCAAGGTGAAGATCGTTATGAGACACGACTGGGTAGGGATTTGAGCAGCCCAGCGACTTGCTGGTTCGGCAACCGACGACCACGTGAAACTTTCGATGTTAACGGCTATAGAACCAGGCACTCTCATTCGCGAACTTTTCCTGCTTTCCCGCGTTCTCAATTCGCCTAATTTCTTGTCGTGCAAAGAACGATGAAGGCTGTCGTGAAGGCCAAGACCGAGCCGGGGTTGTGGCTCGAGGAAGTTCCTGTTCCCGAAGTGCGCGGCGATGACGTGCTTATTCGTGTCTTGAAAACCTCGATCTGCGGAACTGATGTTCACATTTACAACTGGGACGCGTGGGCGCAGAAAACGATTCCTGTTCCGATGACAATCGGCCATGAGTTCGTCGGCGTTGTCGACGATGTAGGCGAGCATGTGAAAGGATTCGCAAAGGGCGATCTCGTCGTGGGGGAGGGACATATCACCTGTGGACATTGTCGAAATTGCCTGGCGGGACGGCGCCATCTTTGCCCAAATACACAGGGCGTTGGCGTGAATCGCCCCGGCGCATGGGCGGAATTTGTAGCGATCCCACAAGACAACTGCTGGCACGCGGATCCGTCGATCTCGCTCGATGTGCTTTCCTGTTTCGATCCGTTAGGCAACGCCGTGCACACGGCGCTCTCGTTCGATCTGGTCGGCGAAGATGTGCTCATCACCGGCGCCGGGCCAATCGGCTGCATGGCCATTCCAATTTGCAAACGAGCCGGCGCGCGTCACGTCGTGATTACAGACGTCAATCCATATCGCCTCGGTCTCGCGCGCAAAATGGGAGCCGACCTGGCGTTGGATGTGCGTACGGAAAAGGTCGCCGATGCGATGCAGAAGCTCGGGATGAAAGAAGGATTCGATGTCGCACTGGAAATGTCCGGCAATCCCAAAGCGTTCGCCGACATTTTGCCGAACATGTTTCACGGCGGCAAAATCGCGCTCCTCGGCATCATGCACGGCAGCGCCGCGATTGATTGGAACCTGGTGGTCTTTAATCAGCTGACCATTAAAGGAATTTACGGTCGGGAGATGTATGAAACCTGGTACAAAATGACCGCCATGATTCAGTCTGGCCTCGATATCTCGCCGGTGATTACCCACCGCTTCCCCTACACGCAATTCAAGGAAGCCATCGAGCTGATGAAATCAGGCAACTCCGGCAAGGTCGTTCTGAATTGGGGCGAACGCTAAATTTTCAACCCCGAAAGCTTTCGGGGATGTTCCGGATTCCTTTTGCTTTCATTCCGAGCCCTTCGACTTCGCTCAGGACAGGCTCCGTCGGGGAATCTCTCAATATTGTTCCTCATACTGCTGCTCGGCGAGTCGCGCGCGCTTATCGCAAGGCGGCCGCATCTTCATGGCGACCTTCCAGCTCAAGCACCATTCGCTTAATGTGCTTGTAGTCCTGGTGTCTACGTAGGAATTGCAAACTTTCTTGCGGGTCGCCCCATTGCAGAATCTCGATGGTTTCCTGGCGAGCGCCCCACGAATTCATTTCACGTTGATTCGGCATGTATAGATCAATGGTGTTGCGACCAGCGAGAGCCCAGCCGTAATCGTCCACCCGATAAATTTGTCCGGTGGAAACCAGCCGGAAGGCCGTGCCCGCCGGCCAGCGCGACCAATCAGCTGCAGCGCTGCCAATACGCGGTTTGGAGACTACAACGGCACGCTTTACGCTGCGGGTTGTTTTCGTCCCCCGTTTTGTCGTGCGCGTGACTGTTCGCCTTTCTTCCACCGAGAATGGTTGGAGCTGTGGTGAAAACGACCTGGTGCCGTCCACGGGCATAGCGCGTGGCACACCATCAACGGGAATCGCGCGCCGCGTTACTTCGGCCCTGTGGATGGGTGGGCCAGCCGCCTGCAATTCCCCGCCCAGAGCATTGTGATTCCCGTACTCGCGGTGATCTGACTCTGTGTGCGTGTACGCTGTCGTGCGCACATGTTGAAAATCCGTCTTTGCCAGTGGTGGCTCGAAGGGCGGCAAAGCATGTTGGCTTGTCCCGCAGCCACTGAGCAGAATGATGGCGATAAATGCCGCAAGAATGGCCCAGGCAAGGTTACGTCGCTCAGCGTAGGTCAAGGCGAACCACCGGGGGAACTTATTAACAGTTATTCACAAGGCGCGCAAGTCCTATTTGAAGGATGCTGTTGCTGGGAGGTTAAGACTGCGCCTCAAGATCTGGGCATCGATAATGGGGATAAGTCGAACCTCAATTTCCTCGTCATTCGACATTCGTCCTTCGTCATTTTATTTATCCGCGTGATGGCTCGCGAATTCCCATACGCTCACCCTCCGGCCTGCCCGTCCATGTCGCTCGCTTCCCAGCAGCTCCATTCTGCGGCTTTGTGTTTCTTTTCCGCCCAGTCGAAATCTGTGTAATTTGTGGACTCCATGATAGCCGAATTCGAAAATCAGGTGACTCAAACTCTCAAAGAAATTAAGGCACAAGGTCTTTTCAAAACCGAGCGGGTCATCACGAGTCCGCAGGACGCGCACATTGCGATCACGGGCGGCAAACGCGTGCTCAACATGTGTGCGAACAATTATCTAGGTCTGGCAGATCATCCCGCGCTGATCGCAGCGGCCAAAGGGGCTCTCGAGACACACGGGTTTGGGATGGCGAGTGTGCGTTTTATTTGCGGCACACAGGACATTCATAAGGAACTCGAAGCAGCGCTTACCAAATTCCTCGGCACCCAAGATACGATTCTTTATCCATCCTGTTTCGACGCAAACGGCGGCTTGTTCGAGACGCTGCTCACCGACAAAGATGCGGTGATCAGCGATGAATTGAATCACGCCAGCATCATCGATGGCATCCGGCTCTGCAAAGCGCAACGCTTCCGTTACAAGCACAACGACATGGCCGATCTCGAATCCCAACTCCGCGCTGCAAAGGACGCCCGCTTCCGACTAATCGCCACGGACGGATGTTTCTCGATGGACGGAACGATTGCCGACCTCAAGTCAGTTGTTGAGCTCGCGGAGAAATACGACGCGCTGACGATGATGGACGACGCACATGCAACCGGATTTCTCGGCAAGACAGGGCGAGGCACACACGAATATCGCGGTGTGATGGGCAGGATCGACATCATCACTGGCACGCTTGGCAAGGCGCTCGGCGGCGCGAGCGGGGGTTTTACCAGCGGGCGCAAAGAAATTGTCGGTCTGCTAAGGCAACGCTCGCGTCCCTATTTGTTTTCCAACACGATCGCACCGCCGGTAGTCGCGGCGTCACTGAAGGCGCTCGAGCTTCTCAGCGCATCCACTGAACTGCGCGACAAGCTTGAAGAAAACACGACGTATTTCCGTGCCGCCCTGATCGAGCGTGGCCTGACGATCAAGCCCGGCGTTCACCCTATTGTCCCGATCATGATCGGTGACGCGGTCAAGTCACAAACGTTCGCTGCTCGAATGCTTGAGAAAGGCGTTTACGTCATCGGTTTTTTTTACCCGGTCGTTCCGCTTGGTACGGCGCGGGTCCGCACACAGGTGTCAGCAGCGCATTCGCGCGAAGATTTGGAATTCGCGGTCAACGCCTTCGCAGAAGTGAACGACGAACTAAAGTAATTGTACAGGCAGCCGTGTTGGCTGCGGACCAGACATTGCGGGCGTACAGATTATCTTCTGTGAATAAAGTGGCGCGCGGTGGTCCATAGAGCAGATTATGTTGTGCACAAAGTTGTTGGCAGCACCATAGATTGGAAGGCCCTTCGCGAAGATTTCCCGATTCTCCGCGAACAGGCGCATGGCCATCCTCTGATCTATTTTGATAGCGCGGCGACCTCACAGAAGCCGCGGGCGGTGATCGAGGCGCTTCGGAATTTTTATGAACATGAGAATGCAAATGTCCATCGTGGACTGCATACTCTGAGTTCGCGCGCGACAGAAGCTTACGAAAAGGCGCGGAAGCGTGTAGCGGAATACATCGGCGCCGCGAGCGCAGATGAAATCATCTTCACACGCGGAACTACTGAGAGCATCAATCTGGTGGCCCAGGCATGGGCCGGAAAATTTATTCGCGAAGGAGACGTCATTCTCCTGACGGAAATGGAGCACCACAGCAATCTTGTGCCGTGGCAATTGTTAGCGGAACGAACGGCAGCGCGGCTGCGTTTTGTGCCGGTTCTCGATGATGGGACTTTGAATCTCGTTCAGCTTACCAAATTACTTACGCCAGAGGTCAAGCTGTTTGCCTTTACACATATCTCGAATTCTCTGGGCACAATTAATCCTGTGGCCGAGTTGTGTGAGAAAGCGCACGCCGTAGGCGCCCTCACGCTGTTGGATGCGGCCCAGAGCGTGGGACACTTACCGATCAACGTGCGCGAGGTGGGCTGCGATTTCATGGCCTTCTCAGGACACAAGATGTGTGGACCGACTGGGATCGGCGCTCTTTATGCGCGAAAGGAGATTTTAGATTCCATACCGCCCTGGCATGGCGGTGGTGAAATGATTGTGAGCGTCGCTTTGGAAAAGAGCACGTTTAAGAAAGCGCCGCATCGATTCGAAGCTGGCACGCCAAATATCGCGGGTGCCATCGGGCTCGCTGCGGCGATTGATTACCTTGATGGAATCGGACGCACGGCAATTTTCGAACATGACTCGCAACTGGCGCGCTATGCATTTGATCGCCTGAACGAATTACCACGGACGCGCGTTTTTGGACCAGCCGAGGAACGCGGCGCCCTGGTTGGATTTGTGATGGATGCGGCGCATCCGCACGATCTCACTACGTTCGCCGACCAATATGGACTCGCGTTACGAGGCGGGCATCATTGCAACCAGCCGTTGATGCGGCGATTTGGTGTGTCGGGGACGACGCGCGCCAGCTTCTACTTCTACAACACGATGGAGGAAATCGATCGGATGATTGAAATCCTGCACAAGGCTGCGCGTTTCTTTGCATGATCCCGGAAATCGAAGAGTTATATCAGGAAGTCATTCTCGATCATTCGCGCCGACCGCGGAATTTCGGAGAGCTGCCCGATGCCGGGGTTCGTGTGCATGGCGATAATCCGGCGTGCGGCGATGAAATTCATCTCGCAGTTAAATTCGATGCTGGCGGCGGCTTGGAGGATATCAAGTTTACTGGGAGCGGATGCGCGATCAGTCAGGCGTCAGCGTCGTTGATGACGATGAAACTCAAGGGGAAAAGTCGCCCGGAAGCGATCGACATGCTCCGCGCATTCCACGATTTGGTGACAAATAACGCAGGAGAAGCGCCCAAAACTCTGGGCGATCTCCGCGTGATGAAAGGCGTGCGAAATTTTCCACAGCGCGTCAAATGCGCAATGCTCCCGTGGCGGGCAGTGGAACAAGCGTTTGAGCAGGGTGCCGGCGAAGCAACGGTTTCAACTGAGCCCGCGTGATCGCGCGAGGAACGGATGCTTTATATGGTCATCGAACGCTTCAAAGACACGCCTGCTATTTATCGGCGTCTGCGCGAAAAAGGCCGGATGATGCCCGAAGGAGTCGAGTACGTTTCGAGCTGGATTGATGTCGATTTGAAAATCTGCTGGCAACTGATGCGCGCCAAAGACGAGTCGCTTTTCGAGCGCTGGATCGACAATTGGAAAGACTTGATGGACTTCGAAATCGTCCCTGTTCGCACGTCAGCCGAAGTGCGAGAAATGATGGAAAAGCGACGGTAGAGAATCCGTTGGCTTCCACCAACACCACTGCCTCAATCGGCGTTATTTCGCGAAAGCCGTACGCTTTCCTTCGTCAAATGCGACGCAGGCAATGGCTCGAGTCCTGTCGGTACTAAACCCGACGCTCAATATCGCCCTCGTCGAGAGAGAGGCGTTGCTATGCCGCGCAGAAAATTCTAAAAACGCGACGATGAAAATTGTGATGATCCTTACGATGCTGCTGGCTGCTACCATATCCTGGGCGCAAAGCGATGCCGAAGAGGCCGCGATTCGAAAGATTCTAGATGAAGAAGTGGCTGCCTGGAACAAGGGGGACGCTGATGCTTATTCCCGGCATTTCGCCTCGGACGGAACGTTCACGAATCTGCTGGGAATGTTCTTCCAAGGGCGGGAGGCGTTCCGGGAGAGACACGAGCAGATCTTTAGCGGAGCGTATCGCGGAAGCACCAAACAGTTAGACGTTGTTTCGCTTAAGTTCGTCCGTCCGGATGTCGCCATTGTAGAAACGCTGCAAACGGTCACGGGCTTCCAGAAACTCCTCCCAGGTACCAGCGCGGATGCAAAAGGGCGCTTGCGGACGCGGTTGTTGCAGGTGCTGGTGAAGGACGGAGGCGCGTGGAAAATTGCGGCGTATCACAACGTCGACGTGAAAGGAGGCGTGGCGGCACCCGAACCGCGATGAACAGTCTTGGAAATTTCCTGCTAAGGCACCAAACGGCTACCCTTCGTGCAGTGCGATGCTGGCGCCCACCCAGGTTTTGTCGATGTTGAAATCGACACCCATCATCTTGCTCTGACTCATTCGGACAAGATTGTTGACCAACGTTGGATCGCGATCGCTCTCCGGCCAAACAAACATCATGCGAATTTCGGCTTTCGACTTCTGGCCGTCGATGGTTGGCAGAAACGCGGCGTAATCGATTTTCCTTTGCAAGATCCATTCGCGCGGATTCTCCAGGGCAGCAATCTTCTCGGGTGTTGGCTCCATGTCCACGCCGTGCCCGGCAAACGAGTATAGCGGTTTCAAGACGTAATTATTGATCTTTTCGCTGGCCGGGAATTCGTCGGCAAAAAACGTTGGCGATGTGTGTTCAGTCTTTAGGAACGGCAGGGAATGTTTGCTGATCCGGAAGTACCAATTCGGATGGCCGACCCACGTGACATCGAGATCATCTTGAAACTGGAACGGCAGATTCATATCGGGCCGCTTAACTAGCTCATCGAAAATTACCCGATTATAAATGCGCTCGATCCGCACTTCACGTCCATCGCGATCGTAAAATAATTCGCGACCGCGCTTCTTAGTTTTCGTCACGCAAACCGGGCGGATACCGAGAAGGGTTTCCGTAGCAGCGAAATCGATCCGCGTTTTTTGCTTTTCCGGCTCGATCTCCAGCAAAACAACGTTTTCTGGAGCCGAATCGGCGATGACGGTGCGTCGTAACAGCGCAAGATACGCCTCATCCTTGATTCCGCCGAACGAGGAGGTCCACTTTCGCGGAATGGCTGGATACGCCTTGCGCATGCAACCAAGCAAAACCAATTGAAATCCGAACAAGCTCGGGAACGCTTGCAATTCAATCAACCGTGGGACGAGCCGGTTTCCTTCGTCACAAATCGCGAAATCGACAACGAGAAAATTTGGATGTGCCGATTCATTTGGGACTGCCAATCCTTTTGGAACCGCAGCAGCCGTGTGCTGCGCGAACTCCGGCGTACGCATGAGAGCGACGATCGCATTTGCTGCGCGCGTTACTTCATCGGTGAAATCGCGCGTTAAAAAAATCGGCGTTTCTGAAATCCGAAAATCTGCCGGCCATTTTTCGGTTTCATTTACGCAGCGCACCAGCGCCGCGTATTTCTCTGGCGTGAAGCCGGCGTTGAAACGCTCGCGTAAGTCAGGGTGCATACCGTTGAATGACGAATACCGAATGCCTAATGACAAAAGAATGACGAAGCCTCAATGACGAAAAGTCTATCCGGTGATCTTAGTTACTCGCAAACTCAGACTTCCTTCGGCATTCGTCATTCGTGCTTCGTCACTAGGTCAACGTGCCCAATGACAGACTAGCTGCATCGATCCGGTTACAGCAAAATCAGACCAGGAACTTCCCGTCCCACATCACTTGTTCGCCGTCGAACCAGATGTCGAAGTCGCGGCCGACGCAATCAATGTGCGTTTTGGAAACCCAGTTTGCGCCAGTGTGCTCGGCGTAGGGATGACCGAAAGCGATGTGCACACCGGGAATTTTTTCGTCCTGCAAAATATGCCCGATCACATGTGTGCAGGCCGTGTTGGTGCCGATAGCAAATTCGCCGACGCGGTTGCTGTTCTCGTCGGTGCTGGTGTAGGCGCGAAATTCGTCGCGCAAATCCTTGTTCTCCGACTTCAACGAACGGATGCGATTATTTTCTACTTCGATGGTAAGCGGGTTGGATTCGAGATCGCCGAAGAGTTCGCAGAGATAATCGCCCACTACGCCGTCAACGACGAACACTCCGTTAGTGTTCATAGGCGCGGTGAAAATTTCGCCACCAGGCAAGTTGCCCCATTTGTCACGCGTGATGATCCCGCTCGTTTTGAGCCATCTCAATTTGGGAGAAAGTTCAGCCTCAAACTCAGTGCCGTGGGGCGTTTTGCAGATGATACGTTCAGCTTTGCGGGCGCGTTCGACCAGGCGCTCACTCAAGTCGTCCACTTTCACAAAGTCGGCCCGCATGCCTTCGAGCATGATTTGTCGGTTGATGTTCACCATATGACCGTGCCGAATTCTGTGGTTGTTGACGACACTAGTCATTTGCGTCCGGGCAGGGAGCTCGCCTGGCTGCGTTTGGGCAGCGAAGATCGACACCGGCGAGCGCGCCAGATCGTCCAGGATCATCTCCGGCATGAATTTCAGCGGACGCCGCGTATGATGCTCCAAGACAAATAAGCTGTAATCCGAACCCACGCGCTCCACTTCCGTTTGGAGCGCCGCCGCGATCTCGCGCGTCGCGGTGTCTGTGATGATCGTGATCCGCTCCTGTGGTTTTAATCGAAGGCAGACATTGATCGCATTGCGCGCGCCGGGAATTAACTCCGGATCGATTGGATAAAGATAGGCGCGGTCGGGCATATAAAAGTTTTCAGAATTACGCTGAAATCAGGAGCAGGCAAATCTTCTCTGGCGCGTGTCCACATTGGCGGCATCAGAGCCGTCTAGTACTGCTTCAATTACGATACACACAGATAATGAGTTTTCGACGAAGAGAGTTTGTGACTTTGCTGAACTCACTTTAGATGGCAATCGTAAAGCAAGGCTCTTTCCGGCGCGCGCTATGAAATCGCAAATTCAATCGCTGACTTACTTTGGTGCTGTGCTCGTAATTTTTGGGACATGGGCCAGGCCGGCTCTCGGCGACCAACAACAGCAGCCCGCTTCATTCCAAGTGCAAAAGAGTGATGTCGCGAAGGCCGAGAAACTGGCCAGCGACCTTGCGTCACTTTCGCCAAGAGTGAATCGTGAAGAAGTAAAGCTGCTGGCAGACTGCGCGTTCGCCACTGTAAGCAAGCTTAGGCGAGAATACCGCATGTTTGGGACGCCGATCTTCAATAACTTCCTCATTTATCACGGCCTGAGGAAACGCGGTTACTGCTACCAATGGTCCGAGGATCTGCTTATCGCCCTCGATGCGTTGCGACTTAAGAGCGTCGAACTGCACTGGGGCGAGCATGATCCGGGCACGTGGCGCGAGAACAATTGCATCGTTGTGACTGCCAAAGGCCAGCCATTCAACCGGGGAATCATGCTCGAGTGTTGGCGGCATCTGGGACACCTTTACTTTGGTCTGGTTGCCTCCGATTGGGAGACTTATGTAGAAAACCGCGCGTACGCGCGCTCTGTCTTGGACAGATCAGCAGCGTCGAACGGTTCCAGAGCCAATCATCGCGTCGCGTTTCAGAAGAAAGTCTTGGCGAGCGAAAAAACCGCCAATCACTGAAGCACTCGTCCTTCCACTTGCCGTGCTTCCCACGAGTTGCGAATCCAGGTTCTTTCGCTGCGCGCCAGCTAGCCTATTAGCCCAGTCGGCTTTTTTGTCGTGACCTTTGGAGGAAATCGCTTGCGCAATGCGTGCGCCGGAGAGAAAATCGCGGCGCAATGAGCAGATCAACGCGCTCGACACGTTGCGGCCGCGCCTTCATTGCGACGCTCGTTTCCGCGGCGTTTTTCTGGGCACTCGCGCTGAGTGCTTCCCCGCAATTTCACCAGCGTCTGCACCCGGATTCGAATCGTGCCGAGCACAACTGTGCGGTGACGATGATCGCATCCGGCAGCTACGATCATCCTGCTCTTCCGTCGTTGGTCAGCGCACCGGTGCCGATCATTCAATTTTCAAAAATTCCAGCGTTGACCCTGTGCTGGGTTCAGTCGCCATTTCTTGGCGCATGCATTTTCGAGCATGCGCCGCCCGCCGTCTAGGCACGCATCTGAGCCGCGTTCTCGCGGAGCGCTAGAAGTCAATTACTTCGCCTGAGTCGCGGCACGGTCTTCGTGCACAAGCCGCCGCTTTTCCACTGGCTTCACGTAATTCGTGAACGCTGTAACCAATTACAACTTTGAAAAAACTTATTTGAAGAAACATCTCAATGAAAAAATTTCTGATCACATCAATCGCATCGTTGCTTATGCGCGCCCTTGCTTTGGGTCAAGACGCGGCTCCGGCATCTGCCAGTCCAAGCCCTTCGCCTGCGGGCGCAGCAGAAGTGGAGCGGGTGGTCGTCCAAAGTCAGGAGATGGACATCACGCGTGAAGCAATTGTGCCGAGTCTCGGTGCGACCCGTTACACGGTCGGCCCCGACCGGCTCGATTCGCAGGCGCAGGGCGAAAACGCTCCGTTTAACCAAACGATGTTGCGTTTCCCTGGTGTCGCGCAGGATTCGTTCGGACAGCTTCATGTCCGCGGCGAACACGCGAATTTGCAATACCGCATCGACGACGTGCTTCTCCCGGAAAGTATTCCAGGTTTTGGCCAGGTACTAGAGACCCGCTTCGCGGACAACATCTCGCTCATTACTGGCGCGCTGCCAGCACAGTTTGGATTTCGCAATACTGGCGTAATCGATATTCATACGAAGAACGGCGCCGTTTTCCAACAAGGCGACGCATCGGTGTATGGCGGAAGCTTCGACACCATTATGCCGAGTCTTGAGTACGGCGGCGTGGCGGGGAAGGCGAATTATTACGTCACCGGGAGTTACCTGCACGATGGCATCGGGATCGAGAATCCAACGCGCACCGCCAACCCGATCCACGACGACACCGATCAATATAGAATGTTTGGTTACTCTTCGTACATTGTCGACGACACCAGCCGATTCGTGTTGCTCACCAGCGGCTACCACGGCGATTTCGACATTCCGAATAATCCCGGGCAAACGCCGCAGTTCACCGACATGGGAAGATCGACATTCAACTCAGCGAAGCTCGACGAGACCCAAGTCGAGCAAGATGCATATGCAATTCTCGCCTACCAAAAGAAGATCGGCGATTTCAATATGCAGGCGTCGGTTTTCACCCTGTATAGTTCGGTCCTGTTTCGGCCCGATAATGTCGGCGATCTCATTTTCAACGGCGTTGCCTCACGCGTTGATCGCGACATTTTCTCGAATGGAATCACGTTGGACGCGAGCTACAAACTCAATGATCAACACACGCTCCGCGGCGGATTCCTTATAACCGCGCAGCATGCCACCGTCGGAACGTCCACGTTGGTTTTCCCGGTCGATGCCAATGGCAACCAGACCAGCGACATTCCCTTGCGCATTGTCGATAACTCCGGCAAGTACGGCTACTTCTACGGAGTCTATTTGCAGGATGAATGGAAACCATTCGAACAACTCACCATCAATTTCGGCGGCCGCTTCGACATCGTGGACGCGTTCGCGCACGAAAATCAGCTCAGTCCTCGAATCAACATTGTTTGGGAGCCGTTGAAAGGCACGACAGTTCACGCCGGTTATGCGCGGTATTTCACACCTCCGCCGCTGGAGAATGTAGAACAAGGCACGGTCTCAAAGTTCGACGGCACAACCAACGAATCCGCCATTCACCAGGATTCCGTCACGAAATCGGAGCGCGCGCACTATTTCGACGCGGGAGTAACACAGAAAATTGCCGAAGGTTTCAATGTAGGCATCGATGGTTTTTACAAAAGCTCGCACTCGGTTCTCGATGAAGGCCAATTCGGCGAAGCGCTTATCCTTTCGTCGTTTAATTATAAGCGTGGCGAAATTTACGGAGGCGAATTCACGGCGAACTATGACAAGGGTGGATTCTCCGCCTATCTGAACGCGGCCTATGAATGGGCTCGCGGCACGAACGTCAGCTCCGCACAATTCTTATTCGACCCAGATGAGTTCGCTTACATCAAGAAGAACTGGGTCTTCCTCGATCACGATCAACGCTTCACCGGCTCGGCCGGCGTTTCGTACACATGGAAAGATTGGAGAGCCGCCATCGACGGACTTTACGGAAACGGGTTGCGCCGGGGCTTTGCCAATACCCAAAAGAACCATCCCTACGAGACATTCAACGTGAGCTTGCAGCGCCGGATCCAGATTACGGAGAAGACCGCCGTCAAAATCCGTTTCGATGTAGTCAACATTCTCGACACTATCTACGAATTGCGTGACGGCAGCGGCATCGGTGTCGGAGCGCCGCAATTTGGTCAGCGTCGCGGTTTCTACGGCACGGTGGCGTACGATTTTTAAACTGACGCTGCAATAATTGAGGTATCTTCCTGCGATGCGCCGGACGGATGATCCCCATCTTGACCACCCCGGCAAGCAAGGGCACGCCGACGAGCACAAAGCGGGATTCGCTGAATACGTGCGCCTGACTCTGATGGCGCTCGTCATCGTCGCCAGCCTAACCGGCTGGTGGCGGTACTGGATGTCGAGGGACTGGCTGGCGTTCGCGGCCACGCTGATTGGCGGCTTCCCTATCTATGAGGAAGCGTGGGAGAATCTGCGCAAGCGGCGCATGACGATGGAGCTGTCCATGACGCTGGCGCTCGTCGCCGCGCTTTGCATCGGGCAGTTTCTCACCGCGCTCGTCATCGCGTTTTTCGTGCTCTTCGCCGAGATGGTCGAAGGCTACACGGTTGGCAGTGGGCGGCGTGCGATCCAAACCTTGATCGACGCCCTGCCGCGTCAGGTGAGAATGCGGCGTGGCGGCGAGGAACGTGAGTTGGGTACGAACGAAGTTGTCGCCGGCGAGACCATCATCATTCGGCCTGGCGAACGCATTCCGGCCGATGGCGTGGTGATCAAGGGCCACAGTTTCGTGGATCAATCCTCGATCACCGGCGAGTCGTTGCCGGTTGAGAAAGTCGAACAGACCAAGGTATTCGCCGGCACGATCAACAAGGATGGCGTGCTCGAAGTGTGCATCGAGAAAATCGGGCGCGACACTACCTTCGGCAAAATCATCGAAATCGTCGAGCAGGCGGAAAGGTCTCGCGCGCCCGTGCAGCGGATCGCCGATCGGCTCGCGGCGGGATTGGTCTACTTCGCGTTCGGCGCGGCGGCGTTCACACTTATTGTCACGCGCAATTTCACTTCGACTATCGCGGTAATCATCGTCGCTGGCGCGTGTGGCGTAGCAGCTGGTACGCCGCTCGCCATCCTCGCGGGAATCGGAAGCGCTGCGCGTCGCGGCATCATCACGAAAGGTGGGCTTTACCTCGAGCAGCTCAGCCGCATCGACACTATCGTTCTGGACAAAACCGGCACACTCACGCTTGGAATTCCCGAAGTGACCGCAGTGCGAGCAATTAATAACGCGACAGAGAATGACGTGCTCCAGACCGCTGCCATCGCCGAGCAACATTCCGAGCACCCGCTCGGAGAAGCGATCGTACGTTGTGCCCACGAGCGCAATTTGCCGCTGCACGAGTATTCGCAACTGCGTTACTCGCCGGGAAAAGGGATCGTTTGTGAGGAATCGAGCACACGCATCTTCGTCGGAACCCGCGCTCTTTTTGAAGAGAATGGCGTGCCGGTTCCGGCAGACGCACTTTCCGAAGTTGAGGGTGGTAACGGCGCTGGCAAAACTGTTGTGCTGGTCGGGCGCGACCAAAAGATTCTTGGCGCCGTGACCCTGGCCGATCAGCTTCGTGCCGAAGCGAGGCAGGCAGTGAACGATCTCAAAGCGCAGGGTTATTGCGTCATTCTGTTGACCGGTGACAGCTCCGATACCGCACGTGCCATCGGTCGCGAACTGGGCGTCGATAAAGCGATCGGCGATCTTTTGCCCGCGCAGAAAGTGGAAAAAATTCGCGAGCTGCTGCGTACGGGCCGCAAAGTGGCAATGGTCGGCGATGGCGTGAACGATGCGCCCGCACTGGCTGAAGCCACGGTGGGTGTCGCGATGGGACAGGGCAGCGATGTCGCGCTGGAGACCGCCGACGTTACGCTTATGACCAGTGATCTTTCGCGTCTCGTGGAAGTGCTCGCGATCAGCAAGCGCTGCTATCGCGTAATTATGTTTAACTTTTGGGGAACAATCGGCGTGGATACCGTCGGCATTATATTGGCGTTTTTCGGTCTGCTTGCGCCGATCATAGCGGCGCTCATTCACGTCGGCTCGGAATTGGCTTTCATTCTCAATTCCGCCCGGCTATTCCGCCAACAACCACCCGGACCTTCTTGACGGCTGGGCTACGTTCTACTGCGAGAACCAAAGTCTAGCCTGCGCCGGGCGTTGATCTGTGATGGCGCTGGCAGCCTTTGGCGACAGCAAAATAATGAATGGTCAAATCACTCTCTGGCAGGTCGTCGCGGCCTATGTTTTCGCCCTTGCCGGTGGATCGATCAGCACCTCCCTGCACTTAGCGCACAAGCCCCTTTGCGCGCTGATTAGTTTCGCAGCCGGAACCCTTCTGGGCGTAACGCTCTTTGCCATTTTGCCCGAAAGTTTGGAAGACAGCGGTGCATGGCCAGTCGTTGCGGCGGCAGCTACCGGATACCTGCTGTTCTTCGTCATCAGCAAACATGTCCATCATGTTTGCCCTGCTTGTGCTGCCAGTCATTTCGACGCGGATGCAACACGGCATTTCAGCGAGATCGCCACTGCGCTGATTGTTGCATTGGCGATTCACAGCACGACCGATGGGGTGGCCTTGGGGATTCAACAGGAAGCGCCTTCAATGGACGCGACAAAATGGTCGCTGTTCTCCGCTCTCTGCATCCACAAGGTTCCCGAAGGTCTCGCGCTCGGCAGTCTTTTGATCGGCGCGGGATTGCGACGCCCGGCTGCGCTTGGTTGGGTGGCAGCTGTAGAAGCAACTACGCTCCTCGGCGGCGCGATCGGCATGTTGTGGCTGGGGAAAGTCTCGACTTTTTGGCTTGGCTTGATCATGGCGCATGTCGGCGGCGGATTTCTCTATTTGGCCACGCACGCTGTATTGGGAGAACTGATCAAACACGGAAAGACACTTGTGCTGACGAGCTTTTGTGCCGGGTTGGCCTTGATTGGGATTCTTAACATTTACTTGAGGATGCTCGCGCCCTAGCAATTGCATTTTGCGCCATGCGCGCACTCCCCTATTGCGACGAAAGCTTTAGAGCCTGATTAAATGTTGCCGTTACTGAATCCATGAAAACTTAACGCCAACATCATGTCTCGCGCCCACTCACATTCGCTCGCGAATTTCGATCGCGTATTCATCATCGGAATTCTACTGAACTCCGGGTTCGTCGCGACCGAAGCGGTCTTTGGTTTCTTTGCCCACTCGCTCGCATTGCTCGCCGACGCGGGCCACAACTTCGGCGACGTGTTGGGGCTGGTGATGGCTTGGACGGCCAGCTATCTCGTTAAGCGCGCGCCGACTCGCCGCCACACTTATGGATTTCGTGCGTCTTCAATTCTCGCTGCGCTTGCCAACGCGATCATTCTGCTGGTTGTTACGGGGGCACTTTCGTGGGAGGCAATTCGGCGGCTGATCCATCCCGAGACCGTCGTGGGAACGACTATGATCTGGGTCGCTGCGGTTGGCGTCGTTATCAATAGCGTGACCGCTCTGATGTTTATGTCGGGCCGCAAGCGTGACCTGAATCTGCAGGGCGCCTTCATGCACATGGCGGCCGACGCCGCGGTGACGTTCGGCGTCGTGGTCGCGGGCATCGCGATTTACTTCACGCAATGGCTCTGGCTTGATCCGCTCATTAGTTTGCTGATCGGTGTCGTCATCGCGGTCGGCACTTCGGGATTGCTCCGCGGGTCACTCAATCTCTCGCTGGCCGGCGTACCCACCGGTATTGATTCCGCCGCCGTGGAAAATTATCTCTCCAAACTGCCCGGTGTTGCCAAAGTCCACGATCTCCACATTTGGGCCATGAGCACGACGGAGATCGCGCTTACAGCGCATCTTGTGAAGCCAGATGGAAAGATCGACGATCCGCTGTTGGCTCGGATCCAACATCAACTGCACGATCGCTTCGGCATCGGGCATATGACCATTCAGCTGGAGTGCGGCGGCCCCGATACCTCGTGTGCGCAGGAGTCCGCGCACGTGGTGTAGCCACGCTCTTCATTCGTGGCTAGCTTTGGTTAGTGCACTCGTTTCGGTATCGCGACGGCCAGCTTCACTGCGAAGATGTCGATCTTGGGCGCGTCGCCGAACAGTTTGGAACGCCGCTTTATGTCTACAGCGCGGGAACAATTCTCGATCACTACGCGCGACTGGATACTGCCCTTCAGTCTCTCCATCACCTGATCTGTTACGCAGTCAAAGCAAACTCAAATCGCGCGATCCTGAAGTTGCTCGCCGACGCGGGCACAGGTTTCGACATCGTTTCGGGCGGCGAACTTTATCGTGTACTCGCCGCTGGTGGCGATCCGGCCAAATGCACGTTCGCAGGCGTGGGCAAATCGCGAGAGGAAATCGAGTACGCGCTAGAGCAGCGCGTTTACAGCTTCAATGTCGAGAGTGAAGCGGAGCTGGAACACATCGATCGCATCGCGGGTGCAGAAAAAACATGCGCGCCGATTGCATTGCGCGTGAATCCCGATGTCGATCCGCATACGCACGAGTACATCTCGACTGGCTCGCACGAAAATAAGTTCGGTATCGCGCTGGATCGCATCGGTGCGGCTTACGAGCAAGCCGCCAAAATGCGCAACGTCGAGATCGTTGGCGTGCAAATGCATATCGGCTCGCAAATTATAGAGGCGAAGCCCTTCGCGAGCGCGATCGGAAAAGTGGCGCCAATCGTGCGCCAGCTGAAATCAAGATACGGAATCAAGTTCCTCAGCATTGGCGGCGGCATGGGAATTGTTTACCGGCGCGCGCTCGAGAGCGGATCAGGCAAATGGTGGCGCGACCACGATGGCGAATCGTTTGCGTTCAGCGTCCGCGATTATGCGGACGCGATTGTGCCAGAATTGTGTGAGTTACACCTTCGCGTTCTCGTAGAGCCCGGTCGTTTTCTTGTCGGCAACGCCGGTGTGTTGTTGACCCGCGTGCGTTTCATCAAAAAATCGGGCGCAAAGAAGTTTGCGATTGTCGATGCTGGGATGAACGACCTTATTCGGCCTGCGCTCTATCGTAGTTATCACGAGATCGTGCCGGTAGAAGAGGCGAAAACAGGAAGAAGCAAGAGCGAGAACATGGAGAAGATCGAAATTGTCGGGCCGGTATGCGAGTCGGGCGATTTTTTTGCGCTGGATCGGGAGATGCCGCAGCTCCATGAAGGTGATCTGCTCGCCATCATGAGCGCCGGCGCGTACGGCTTTGTGATGGCTTCTAATTACAATTCGCGTCCGTTTCCCGCGGAAGCGCTCGTTCGTGACAACAAATTTACGCTGATTCGAAAACGGCAAAATCGGGAAGATTTGGTGCGCGGTGAGATCGATCCCGAATTGTAGGGCGTTTCTGTGAAACGCCGAGACCATCGTAGCGGCGTCTGACACAGACGCCCTACAATTGCGCCATGCGCCCTACCACTTGCGCAATTTCGCCGCCCGCATAAATAGTGTTTTCGCCTGTGATGATAAAACGCCTCTTCCTCGTTTATTTTTTGTCGATATTCGCGCTTGGCTCACAAGCGGCGTCCCCAGCGTCAGGTGAATATATCATTCTTGTTGGTGGCCCATCGATGTATCAATGGGAAAAGTACAAAACTTATCCGCACGATCATTGGTGGGCTAACTTCATTCGCGCCGCGCGGTTGCGCACCGAACAATTGCGTGCTGAGCTTGGCCCGGACGCAAAGATCACGTGGCTCGTTTACCGGCAGGGTTATGAGGACCGCGCCAAACAGGAACACCAGGACCTGATCAGTTTGATCGGTTCCGTGCGCGATAAGTTTAATATCAACCTCGTTTGGTTTGGCCCGGGCTCCGCGGTGATTAACTATCTAAACAACGGCGAGCCGCGAGACCAGGTGAAGGTCATCGGCTTTGAATATTTCGGCCACTCGAACCGGGCATGTTTCATGTTCGATTACAGCAATAATATCGACAGCGCTTGTAAGTCGTGGCTGCACGAAAGCGAGCTTACGAAAATCAATCGGCGCGTTTTTGGTCGTCACGCCTACGCGAAGAGTTGGGGCTGTCATACTGGTGAAAGCATGTCTAAGAAATGGTACGCCGCGACGGGCGTCCATATGATTGGCGCAGTGGGAAAGACTCAATACATGATGGAAGAGCTGCCCGTCCTCGTTTCACAGAGCGACAAGTGGGTCAATTAAGTTTCGGATTTCGGATTTCGGATTTTGGATTTAACATCGCGAGCACGCGATGAATTTCGGTCGGCTTTCGGCTCGTTATCACCAGTTGGGCTTTTGTCATTCCGAGCGAAGTCGAGGAATCTCTCGAAAGTATTCTGAACGGGACGATTCTGCTCAACGGTTATGAAGTTCCCGGAATTATCAGCGCTCTACCATCAACCACTGTTCGATCTCATTTCGCAAAGCCGGGCTGTTCATCTTCAGCATTGGCGTGGCGAAGAAGTGCAGCGGTGCAGTCTGCTTAGCATCAAGACTGGCGGATGCAGTGAAGACTGCGCTTATTGTGCGCAGTCCGCTCATTATTCCACCGGCGTAGAGCGTGAGGAATTGTTGTCGCTGGAAGAGGTCATGACTGCTGCACACCGGGCGCGCTCACAAGGCGCGGCCTACAACCATAACCTCGACACTTCGCCCGAGTTTTATTCGGAAATTGTGAGCACGCATACATTTCAGGACCGCCTCGACACCATTGCCGCCGTGCAGGAAAGCGGTATGTCGGTTTGTTGCGGCGGGATCATCGGTATGGGGGAAACAGAGACCGACCGGCTGCGAATGCTGGAAGTCTTGAGCAATTTCGATCCGCCTCCTGAAAGCGTCCCTATCAATTGTCTGATGGCGATGTCGGGTACGCCGCTGGCTGATCAACCGCCAGTGGACATTTTTGAGTTGGTTCGTCTGATCGCTGTAACGCGAATCGCTTTGCCGAAGGCTCGAGTTCGTTTGGCGGCGGGTCGCACACGGCTTTCGCGCGAAGGACAGGCGCTCTGTTTTTTCGCAGGCGCCAATTCGATTTTTTATGGCAACAAACTTTTAACGGCGAAAAATCCGGCAGCCGATGTCGATGTCGCTCTCATGCGCGAACTGGGGTTGTACGTTGAATCGAATGCAGACGAATGTCTAATGGCGAAGGAAGCATCAAACGCTTCGTGATTTTCGTAAGCCGCCGACGGCCAAAATTTTAGATCGACACCGGCCAGGCAATTTGCGATGAAAGCCTTCGGCTAGATGGGACTCAACAAAACCTCAACACAAAGAAATTATGAACTGGAAGAAATTCTTTATCGCATTCATCGCAGCGTTCGTTTTCCTCTTCGTATTTGGCTTCCTTTGGTACGGGACGCTCATGCATGGCGCGCATCAGGAGGTGCCAACGCTTTTGCGTCCCGAAGCAGAGTTTAAAAATCATTTCGGTTGGCTGGTCTTCGGTCATCTGGTGATGGCATTCTTTCTCACCATGCTTTATGCTTGCTTCGTCTCCGGCGGCGGCGTGGGGGCCGGCGCGAAGTTGGGAATCTTGGTGGCGTTGGTGTATGTCGGTGTGAACTTGATCTCGTTCGCGGTACAGCCGCTGACGACTAAAATTCTCTGGGGTTGGATCCTTGGCGACTTGATCCAATTCGCCATTGCCGGCGCAATCGTCGGAGGGATCTACAAATCGGGTTCGACCGCGACCTCTTAGGTTTTCATTAAATCCAATCCATGAAGCGATTCATCCTCGCATTCATCGCGGCGTTTATCTTCATCTTCTTTTGGGGATGGGTCTATAACGGCGTGCTGCTGAAAGACATTTTTGCTGAAGCGCAAAGTCTCTTTCGGCCCCGTGAAGAAATGATGGGTCTGTTTCACTGGATTGTTATTGGTCAAGCAGGTTTGGCGCTTTCTTTCGTCATGATTTACGCCAGCGGTTTTGCCGGGGGTGGAATCGCGGCCGGTGTACGCCTTGGAATCATGTTGGAAATTCTGGCGATCAGCGCGCGCTGCGCCATTTATGCGACACAACCATTTCCGGCGAAACTTCTCGTGCTGATAAGCATCGGCGGATTTATCGAGATGATCGTAACCGGCGTAATCGTTGGCGCGATTTACAAGCCGAAATCGACGCGCACGCCCTAAGGCGCGACACGATTTCGATGTTGGACGTGCGACGTTGCACGGCCAACGTTAGCGTCCGTGGATCAATCATCGCAAACTCCCGCAGCTCTCGGTTATCGCATGCCTGCGGAATGGGAACCGCACGCAGGGACGTGGCTTTCATGGCCGCGACGCGAAGGAATCAGTTTCCCGGATTCATTCGATCGCGTTATGCCGGCGTTGCGAGCAATGGTCGAGGCGCTGAGCGAATCGGAACAAGTTTGTATCAATATCTGCAACGGCGCGCACGAAGCAGAAGCGCGGGAGGCGTTACACGGATTGCCGGCGGAACGAATTTCGTTTTATCTTGTCCCTACAAACGAACCTTGGTGCCGTGATCACGGACCGATTTTTCTCACCCGTCATATCGATCCAAAATCCGCCACAGGACGGATTCGCCGTGGCGAACTTGCGGTTGTGGATTGGGATTACAACGCTTGGGGCAACAAATATCCGCCATTCGATTTGGATGAAGCGGCGCCAACGCGCGTCGCAGAAATTCTCGATGTTCCGGTGTTTTATCCGGGCATGATTTTGGAAGGCGGCGCGATTGATGTGAATGGCGCGGGCGCACTGCTTACCACTGAGTCATGTTTGCTAAACAAGAATCGAAATCCGAGTCTATCGCGCGATGAAATCGAACAACGCCTGCGGGATTACCTTGGGGTTCGCGACATTCTCTGGCTCGGCGACGGCATCGCCGGCGACGACACGGACGGTCACATCGACGATCTCGCGCGGTTTGTCTCAGAAAAAACAGTCATAACGGTCATCGAAGAAAATCGGGGCGACGAAAATTACCAGCCGCTCCAGGAAAATCTCGCGCGCCTGCAGGCAATGAAAATTAGCGGCCGCCCGCCTGAGGTCATCACGCTTCCGATGCCGAAGAAGATCATGCGCGAAGGACTATGGATGCCGGCTACGTATGCGAACTTCTACATCGCAAACACTTGCGTGCTGGTGCCAACATTTGCCGATCCCGCTGACGAAGCCGCGTTGTCGATCCTGCGCAAATGTTTTTCAAATCGCCGCGTTATCGGGATCGATTGCCGCGAGCTAATTTGGGGACTCGGCGCATTTCATTGCCTTACCCAACAACAACCGGCAGTGCGGGAAGGACCCTAGTGTCCCAACTGTCACGGTGCTGAGGCCGCTCCTACGTTCGTCAATCAGCCGTTGGCCCCGGTTTGTAACCGCTGCTTAAAATTGCATCGTGAAGGTCGGGCGGATGCGTTTTGCGCGCGTCAAACGTGATGACGACGCGCTGATGCTCGAGATCGGCCTTTACGTCTTTCACTCCAGCAATTTTCTTCAGCACGGGTCCGAGTTTGCGCACGCATTCATCGCAATCTTCGCCTTCGGTCGCGATCTCGACGGTTTCCAAGATGGCGTGATCCGCGCGATCCGGGAAAAACGGATCTGCCGGGTCGGGATCGTTTGGTCGTGCAGGGTCCATCGTTTCCTGACGTTTCTTAACTAACGCGCCACAGCCACGCAGCGGTCGCCTCTTGCCGCTGTGATCATAAACGAAGTGAAGTATCTCTCTGATTTCGGTAGATCACCCATGTTTCGTTCGCGTGATCAACGAAATTGTGTGGGGTCCCTCGCCGTCTGCGCGGCTCGGGATGACACCTTGGAAACTTCGCGCGCTATGGGCTCGAGCACGTGCCAGACGGTTTCGGCAAGAACCTTCTGGCCGGCTGCGTTTGGATGAATTCCATCGGACAAATTCAGTAATGGATCGCCTGCCACGCTCTGCAGGAGATACGGTACGAGCACCGCTCCGTTTTTCGCCGCGAGATCGGCAAACATATCGCTAAACGCGGAAACATAATCGTCGGTTGTATAATTGGGTAGTTGCATCCCCGCAATCACTACGCGCACCTGTGGATTTCGCGTTTTCACTTTCTCGATGATTTGCTGAAGATTCTTTTGGATTTGATCAACCGGCACTCCTCGAAAGGCATCGTTGATCCCGAGCTCCAGAATGAAGATATCGATCTTGCGTTTCAGGTGAGCCGGGAGCCGCTCCAGGCCGCCTTCCGTGGTGCCGCCTGCCGCGCTAGCGTTGGTTACCCGAAAATTCAGGCCGGCCGCGCGCAATTTCTTTGCGAGCAACATCGGGTAGGCTTCGTTTTGCGGGAGTCCAAACCCCTGGGAAAGGCTGTCACCCAGGACGAGGATCGTTTTCGTTGGGCCGGCATGGACGGTCTGAACGGAAAAGACTGGCCAGGCGATAAGCAACGCGATGCAAGCTCTCACAACGCAACGCTCAATGCTTAACGTCCAGCTCTCAACTCTGGCCGTGGTATCGGCTTTCAGCCTATTCCCCATCGGCAAGGTGTCGATACCACCGCTTCGGAGTTGGACGTTTAAGGTTTTCCGCGTAACGGTTTAACCCTTCAATCTTCAACTTTCCTTTATGGCCAATTACGCAATCAACGGTTTCGGGCGCATCGGACGCAACGTTCTTCGCGCCATGACGCAAAAACAAGTCCAGCAAGTCCTCGCCATCAATGATCTAACTGACACGCATACACTGGCGCATTTGCTCAAATGGGATTCGGTGCACGGAAAATTCGACGGCGAAATCGGTTACGACGACGAAAACATCATCGTGCGCGGTCACAAAATTAAGATCTTGAAGGAGCGCGATCCGGCCAACCTGCCGTGGAAAAAACTGGACATCGACGTCGTGCTCGAATCGACCGGCCTCTTCACCAGCCGCGACAAGGCCGAGCTGCATTTGAGCAAGGCAGGAGCGAAACGAGTGCTGATCAGCGCGCCAGCGAAAGATCCGGACGCAACCATTTGTATTGGCGTAAACGACGGCATCTACGACCCCGCGAAGCATAAAATTGTTTCCAATGCGAGCTGCACCACCAATTGCCTCGCGCCGATGGCAAAGGTTTTGCACGACAAATTCGGAATCGCGCACGGATTCATGAGCACGATCCATAGCTACACGAATGACCAGCGCATCCTCGATTTTCCGCATAAGGATTTGAGACGCGCGCGAGCGGCAGCGATCAACATCATCCCTTCTACCACGGGCGCAGCAAAGGCGATCGGCGAAGTCATTCCAGAATTGAAGGGAAAACTGAACGGCGGCGCGTTTCGCGTGCCGACTCCAGACGGGTCAGTCACGGATTTCACCGCCGTGCTGGAGAAGGACGCGACCGTGGATGCGATCAACGCCGCGTTCAAGGAAGCTGCATCGGACAAAAGCTACAAAGGCGTAGTCGAATACAGTGACGAAGCCCTCGTTTCTCAGGACATCGTTGGCAATCCGCACTCCTGCATTTTGGATAGCCAGTTGACGCTTATGCTTGGCAACCGATTCGTGAAAGTGGTCGGCTGGTACGACAACGAATGGGGTTACAGCAATCGCTGCGTGGAATTGATGGAAATGCTGGCTGGATAGTCCTTCTTGCTCGTGCTCCTGCTCGTAATCGTTTTCTATTAGGAAATGGCAAAGCTTTCCTTGCGCGATCTAGATGTGCGCGGAAAACGCGTGCTGGTGCGGGTGGACTTTAATGTGCCGACGGAAATGCGCGGCCGCAAAGTCCGTATCATGGATGATACGCGGATTCGCGAAAGTCTCCCTACGATCAACTATCTGCGGGAGCACGGCGCGAAAACGATTTTGATGTCGCACTTTGGCCGGCCCAAAGGGAAGCCAGTTGAAAAATATTCGCTTCGTCCGATCGGCGATTATTTGCACACACTCATCCATCAGCCGGTCATTTTCAGTCACGATACGATTGGCGAAGTGCCGGAGAAAATCATCGAGCATATGCAGAACGGCGACGTTGCACTCTTGGAGAACCTGAGATTCCAGCCCGGTGAAGAAGCGAACGATCCCAATTTTGCCAAAGCGCTCGCCAGTCTCGGCGATCTCTATGTCAACGATGCGTTTGGCGTCGCCCATCGCGCGCATGCCTCCACAGTGGGGATCACAAAATTCGTGAGCGAATCTGTGATGGGATTTCTGATGGAAAAAGAGTTGAAACACTTGCGTGACGGCCTTGAGAATCCAGCCAGGCCCTTCGTTGTCATTTTAGGCGGCTCCAAGGTCTCCGATAAAATCGGCGTTTTGAAGGCGCTAATGGAAAAAGCGGACGTCATTCTAATTGGCGGCGCGATGGCAAACACGTTTCTAAAGGCGGAGGGCATTCCGGTCGGCGCAAGCAAGGTCGAATCGGACAAACTCGATCTTGCGCGCGAGCTTCTCGAGATGGCGAAGAAACGCGGCGTGAAATTCTTGCTTCCCATTGATGCCGTAGAAGCAGACGAAATTCGCGCCGGCGCAAACATGCGAAACACAAGTCGGCTGTCGCCACAGCATGGGATTAGTGATGGATGGCACGCAGTCGATATCGGCGCGGCGACGATCGCGCTTTACCAGGAAGAAATCGCTAAGGCCGAAACGATTCTGTGGAACGGCCCTCTCGGCGTTTTCGAGATTCCGGAGTTTGGCGAGGGGACAATTGCGATCGCGGAAGCGCTAGCGCAATCAGGCGCGACGACGATCATCGGTGGCGGCGATTCTGTGACTGCGGTAAAACAGGCCGGGCTCGTCGGCAAGATGACGTTCATCTCTACCGGCGGTGGCGCAGCGCTTGAATTACTTGAAGGCAAGGAATTGCCTGGTGTGGCCGCGTTAAGCGACAGGAAATAAGCCGTGCCAGTTCGCGAGCCCGTTTCGAAGGTTCACGTTGAACCTCCAGCGCCGCGCAAATCGACCGGCCGCAAGACTGTCATCCGAGCGCTAACTAATTCGGCCATTTGTGCAGCTGCATTCCTTATAACTTGCGTAGGTTTACACGCGATCCTGCCATTTCCAGAAATCGACGGTGGGGTCTCGCAGAAATTCCGATTTTTCGCCGCGCATAAGGACGAATTTGACACACTCTTTATTGGATCGAGCCAGATCTACTTTCAGATCTCACCCGCTATTTTTGATCGCGTCACGCGCGAGAGCGGACTGCCGACGCACAGCTTCAACTTCGGCATTGGCGGCATGTACTTGCCGGAATCCGCCTACCTGCTTGAACAGATTCTAAACCTGAAACCGCGGAACTTGAGATGGGTTTTCATTGAATACGATGAAGTGCAAACGAAGTGGTCCCCCGAAAATCAGACCAGCCGTCGCGCACTTTATTGGGCCGACTGGAAGCGGGTATCGCTCCTTTTGCGAAAACTTGGCGACGCCGGCACGGCTCCGCTTTGGCTGCCGAATCCCGCAAAGCTTCGCGATATTATGCTGCGTCAAAAAGACGAGAAAAACACGCGTAGCCTGCTCACATTTTATGCGGGGCAGTTTGAAAAAAACTATACCAACGTCGCAAGAGCAGCTGATGTTCCGGACTACTTCTTGCGTCGCGACACAAAGGAACGTCGCGCAAGCTACCTGGGCGCAGCCAGCGATGGCTACGTGATCAGACCGAATCGAATGTCTCCCGGCCAGGCCGCAGCGTACGAGCGTGGGCTGGCGGCTGCGATGGCACAAAGCGGCACACGTCCGCTTTCAACTTATGCGGTGGAAGCCTACCGGCAGTGCGCGCAAGAAGTCAGGAATGTTGGAGCTGCGCCGATCTTTTTGATCACGCCAAACACGACGCAAATTAACATGGCCGCCGAAAGTACCGGGCTGGCAGGCGTTGTGATGGCGTTTGATAATCCTCGAGCTTATCCGAGCCTTTTTTGCAGCAGCGTACGTCGCGACGGGCAACATCTGACTAAACCGGGAGCAGAAGAATTCACGCGTATTGTGGCGGCGAATTTCGTCGAGCTTGCGCGAGCAGGCGGCATCAAGTGATCAAAAACCAATGGCTGGCCGTTTAACTTCGCATCCCATTCTCAGTTCGAATGTCTTTCGTTGAATTTCGCTTCCTCTGGTTTTTTCTGCTTGTGTTCATTGTCTACTGGGCGATGCGCAACAACAGCGCGCGAAAGGTTTGGCTTCTCCTCTGCAGCTATGCTTTTTATGCGGCCTGGAGTTGGAAATTTACATTCTTGCTCCTCGGTTCCACGACCGTGGATTACATCGTCGGACAAATGCTTGGACGCAGTGAAAGTTCGACATGGCGGCGCTTCTGGATTGCCACCAGCGTGTGCGTCAATCTTGGCGTTCTGGTTTTTTTCAAATACTTTAACTTTTTTGTCTCTTCGGGGTCGGAGTTTCTGGCTTGGCTCGGTTTACCGGCGAGCGTGAATACGCTCAATATTATTCTGCCGGTCGGGATCAGCTTCTACACGTTTCACTCCATGAGCTACACGATCGACGTGTACCGTGGAAAACAGCGCCCCATTTCAAATTTTGCCGATCTTTCGTTGTTCGTCAGTTTTTTCCCGCCACTCGTCGCGGGACCGATTGTGCGTGCAGTGTACTTTCTGCCGCAGCTGATTTCGCCCCGCAAATTTTCCAATGTCGATGTGCGCGGCGCGGTGATGTTATTCCTGGCGGGATTCATTAAAAAGGCGTGCATCGCCGATGGAGTCGCGCCGACCGTCGATCGCTACTTCGCGCATCCGGCGAACTTCACGCCAACGAGCGCGTGGATTGGTGTGCTGTTCTATGCCATCCAGATTTACTGCGATTTTTCCGGGTACACAGACATGGCCATCGCGGCCGCCCGGCTGCTTGGATACCAATTACCGAACAACTTCCAGTTTCCATACTTTGCCCGGAACGTCTCTGATTTCTGGCGGCGCTGGCACATTAGTCTCTCAAGTTGGCTGCGCGATTATCTCTACATTCCAATTGGCGGAAATCGCGGCTCGCGCGGGTTTGCCTACCGTAATGTCATGATCACGATGCTGCTCGGCGGCCTGTGGCACGGAGCTGCATGGACGTTCGTTATCTGGGGCGCGTTACATGGCCTCGCGCTCCTCATCCATCGCGAGTGGACCAGACTTACCGAGGGTCTTAAGTGGGCGGCGCGGGCGATGCGCTGGCTTGCATGGCCGATTACGATCTATGCGGTATGCGTTGCCTGGATCTTTTTCCGTGCGCACGATCTCGATCGTGCGGGAACAATACTTAAGCAGTTCGTCCTGTTTAGCGGCGGTGGTAACGAACATTTCCACCGATGGTTGCTTTTGCTGATCGGCGCACTTGCCCTCATCCATTGGCTCAATTCTCGCCGATGGTTTGCAGAATCATGGCGACAATGGCCTGCCCAAGTCTTCGCGGCGGCTTACGGTTGCACTTTTGCAGTCGTCCTTTTATTTGTTCCGCCGCACTACACGCCCTTCATTTATTTTCAGTTCTGAGCCGGTAACCAGGAAGCAAATCACATGAGAAAGAAAATCGTCGCCGCTAATTGGAAGATGAATATGACGCAGGCCGAGTCGGCGCGATTTGTCGAGTCGATGCTGCTGGATCTGGGTGACATCACCGATGTAGAAGTGGTGATCGTGCCACCGTTCACTGCGATTGCAAAAGTGATGGAAGCACTCGGCAAAGCGCAGAACATCAAAGTGGGCGCGCAAAATATGTATTGGGAAAAGCGGGGCGCATTTACGGGCGAAATCAGCGCTGCGTTGCTGCGCGACTTGTTTGTGCATTACGTCGTGCTCGGGCACAGCGAACGCCGCAGGCTGTTTTGTGAGACTGACGAAATCGTAAATCGCAAGGTGCGCGCCGCCCACGAGGCGACGCTGCATCCCATTGTTTGTATCGGAGAAACGCTCGAGCAGCGGGACAGAGGCAACGTTGAAAAAATATTATCGATCCAATTGCGTGGCAGTCTCGCTGGCCTCACCCCAAAGGAATTGCAGGAAACGGTGATTGCGTATGAGCCGGTCTGGGCCATCGGCACCGGCCGCAACGCGACACCCGCTCAAGCGCAGGAAGCGCACGCATTCATTCGCCATACTTTGCACAAAATGGCCGATGATACGACCGCCGAGCGCGTCCGCATTCAGTACGGTGGGAGTGTTAAACCGGAGAACGCAGGCGAACTCATGAGCCAGCCCGACATCGATGGCGCCCTTGTCGGCGGCGCCAGCCTCGACCCGCGCAGCTTCGTCCAAATCGTCAAGGCCGCGCGCGACGACTAGGGGGCGACCTCCAGGCGCGCTACGAGGCTCGCAATTTCCTGTAGAGGCGTTTGTGTCAAACGCCTGCTTTACCAACCGAAAGCTACTGACCGCGACTGGTGGGATCGACGCCAGCAAAAGTCAGGAAGTCGATCATGCGGAAATCTTGCGGCGTTCCGTCGTGGGTCGGCAGGGTTGGTATCCAACTTGGTTGCACGCTGAAGTAAGAGTCAGGGTCTAGCTGGAGCAACCCTACGAATACCTCGGCTACGATTCGCGCACCCATAGGGCCAAGACGTAGTCCGTCCTCCCTCAGCTCAGCTTCTTTCAAGATGTAATAGAAAAGCGGAGTCGATTGGACAAACGAGGGACGAATTGGCTGCAACTCAGCCAGCTCGGTGTTACTGAGTGGTGGGATGCCCATTGCACTTGCGATGCGCTGACCGGACGGGAGCATCCATGTCACGCATCTTAATAAATTGCGCTGCATCAGCGAGATTGGTGGCGTCCCAGCGGGTATCGTCTCCAGCGGAAGCTGGAACAGCGGCGTCGAAATCTTTGTATCGATTCTTTTGTTGGGGCGTACATCGGCACTGTAAGCGCCGCCGAAATCGAAGAAAGTTTGCCATCCGATAAAGCGTCTCGGAGCTCTAGCGAAGCCACGTAAGTCTACTGGGTCGGGGGTGCCCTGTTCTGCCGGATCGAAAATCATGCCAAAGAATGGCTGTCCGTTATCGCCATGGAGATTGGCGCGGTACGATGGGCGCACCATGCTGTGCCCAAATCGGTAGGTGATCTGAAACTCTACCGGAATAAACGCCTCATCGTGTAAGGGGTTGTAGAAATGGCGACCGTTTACCAGAACATCATCTACCACCGCCTCAGGGACAATATGTGGCAGGAACTCGTGAAGGATCATCCATTGGTAATGCCACAGCGTCAGGCGGCGTGCCTGGAAGTAAGCGTCATTGTCGGGGATCGACGGATTCTGCGATCGAATAAGATCCACGGCACGGTTATGAAACAAAAGACAGGCGGCATGCAGACCGGCTATCATAATATTCTCATCGTTGCGTGGGTCGCCAATAATCGCTGCGTTGTTAGTCGGATCTCGCGGCAGGTCCTCGTACTGGCCGCCGCTTTCGACCCGGAATTTGATTGGATCAGTAGCATCGTATAACTCCGGATTACCGCCTGGTCCGCCACCGTAAACGGAATCCAGATCAAAGAAGGGAGTGCGAGCGTTCGGTGATCTTACAGGTTGAGTCGGGAACCCGAGCCGGGACGTAAGGTCAAACGTCATATCGTGGTCAAGGAACTGACCGAAAAACGTTACGCCGGCAGTATGCGTTGGATTGTTCCGGTTGATCAGTTGAAGATTGGGATCTGTTATTAGCGCCACAGGACCCGCTGCCAGATCATCGTTCGCATCCAGAATCCCACCGAGACTGCCCAGCTCCATAAGAGCGTCGCGAACCGCATTCGTTGGCGGCGCGAACGGTGGTAAGTTACGGAACATCCGACCAAAACTTCCGTTCACCGTTACATCCGGAGGACCAGGGTCCCGATGCTGCGTGCCTTCGCCTAACACGGCCGGCACCACCATCAACGCGGTGAGCGCCTGCGCGACAAGAAGCGGCAGAATTGGTATTTTTTTGAACTGAGTTAGCGGATTCATAGTTCTTCCTTTCTTTGTTGAGGCTGGATTGTTAGCACGTTTGGCTATCCGTATTGGTTTTGAAATGCCGTTCGTCATCAGTGTCGTCGGAGCGGCTGGAAGGCGTGCCTGAGGTCGAACTTCGCGACCTGTCGGCCGAGAACGACGCCGGCGACGTCTGAGAAGCGGTAGTGAAATCCCGCCCAGACTCGAGCGTCGATAATCTCTCGGCGGAGGTCGTTCGGTTTGTCGAAGTGCCGCACTGCGTCCAGATTCCCCGGCGGCCCCGCAGGGTCGAAGCCGTGGATATCGAGGTTGATATGGTTCGTGCCGAGGACGGTGGTAAACACTTCGGCCACCGCCGACGTAATCGAGCCGTGCGCGCTGGGGTATTCGGGGTGGTTAGGCGTGGTCATGAGCGGCCGCCAGCCCATTTGTTCAACCGTCGCCAAGTTACCATCGTCATAACCAGGTACAGGCCCGAAGCCGTCTGAGATGACGGCGGTCGGGTCGATCACCGTGACCGGCCGCCAGAACAAGTAGTGGTACTTGGCATCAAAGGTGGCCATGAGGGAATCGGCGCCGACGAGGTTGATCATCGCTGACAGCCGCGCAGACTCGAGCAGGCCGAGGCCGCGCGCGTCGGCGATGTCGCGCGCAACGCGGTTGTATTGGCGGACCACGTGCGCCGACCAAAACTTCGCGATAAAAGTCTGCTCATCGGTCCGCGCGCTACCGTTCAAGGCACCGTAAGCCTTAGTCTCGTTGAAGGCCTCGACCCACTCGGGGCTCTGAAGCGAAGGCGGTGGATCAGGCAGGTACTGATCCAAGCTCTGCAAGACAAATGGGCGCATGTCCCCGACCCACGGTGTCTGCGGCGCCGCGAACGGCGGCGTCAGGCGCCATACGCCCGGACCCGGCGGCAGCGTCGGGAAGGACGAGCTCACGTTGATCGGCGTCATCCGTCCGTCGCCGGTGCGGAGGGCGATGATGTTGTTCGCAGCCTGGAGCCCGACCGCCTTACCGGCTTCCTTCGGAGGTCCGTCCGGGATCAACGCGAGCGCCTCGTCGTGTAACGCGTCCAAGCTCGGACGTACTGCCAGACAGAACGCGTACACGTTCGGCGGCGACGCCGGGTTGCACGCTTCGGGCGGGAAGTAGGCCCACAGCGTTCGGTATGCGGCCTCGACGACTGCCGCATCGGCCGATGCCCCCGGCGGTGCCGTGATCGAAGGACCATATGGCTCAAAACCGCCCTGTATCGCGACCACCGCATCGTACACCACTGCGATAAGAAGTGGTAGGATTGTTTTTTTGAACTGAGGTAGCGGATTCATTGTTGTTCCTTTCTCCCTTTTGACGACTAATTTTCGTTTCATCGTTTTGGCCTTCTGGCCATTCACTGATGTACTTCGTAAAATTTCGCGCTGCGTTACGCCGATTTTTTACAGGAGATTACGAAGGCAGCAACGAAATGTCTCGTCTCCAGTGGAAAGACACTCTGGCCGGCGTCTGACATAGACGCCCTACAATTGGACACGCGACTCGGCCCAGCCCCACTCGATTTCGGTCAGGGCAAGCTCTGTCGTGCTTGTTCCCATCCGTGTTATCCGTGTGATCCGTGGTCAAATTCATTTCGGTGCAAGGGAGGCGACGATTTTTTCGAAGCATGGATCGCCGCGCAGCGGGTCCCAGAATGGGAGAAGCTTCAATTCGCCATAGGTGACTGGCGCTGGCGGGCGAATGGCGGTGCCAAGCAGTTCGCAGGCGGGGTTCTTATCGCCAACCCACGCAGCAATGACGGCCAAGTACTCGGTCATGCGCCGCCCGCCGATTGCATCTCTTTCAAAGGGAAGCAGCTCAACGGCACGCCGACCCTCGTGCAGCGCTTCCTCTTTTCGCCCCAGGGCAGCGTCTATTAAACCAAGCGCGCATAGAGCACCAGCGTTATCAGGATTGGCGCCAACCAATTTCTCCTGTTCCGCGCGCGCGATAATGAAGGCGGCACGTGCTTTGACATCGTCTTTTGCCATCCGAGCGATAAGACCTTTTACGAAACGCGGAGTGAATTTTACTGTTTCGTTACCAATACTGTGCTGGCCTAACGCTGCTAAAGCCTCAGCAGTGGAAGTGGGATCGCGCTCTGCCAGTGCACAGAGAAGCCAGCTATCGGCCATACTTTGGATTGCGGCAGAATCTTTCAGGCGGAGTTCATCGATCAGTTGATGCAAAGGCCCGGTATCAGCTTTCCAGTCGAATTCCACGAACGCGCGGGAGACTCTCGCGTCGAGATTGTTCGGGTCGACAGCCAAAGCGCGATCCAAGATCCTTTCATCGTCGCGGTAGCGCCGGAGGTTTTCGTAACTAGTCGAAGTTTGCGTCAGCAGGTGAACATTGCGGGGATCGAGCTCGATCGCGCGCTCGAGATTCCGTAACGCTTCTTCTTGACTACCACCTGGTCGGCGACGCTCGATGTAGCCTCTGAGCTCGAATAAGCGAGCGTCATTGGGCAGGGCCTTGCCAGCAATGTCCAAGTCAGCCAATGCGCCATGGTAATCGCGGTATCCCCAATAGAGATTCCACGCACGTGCCAAATGCGCTTCGCCTGCATCCCGACGGAGGCGAAATGCCGCCTGGACAGCTGCTTCAGCTAACGCCAACCGCGCAGGTGTGCGATCGAAGCCATGGAAGTAAAGGTAGTCGTGAGTCCAAGCGAGTTGGCAGTAAGCCTGGAAAAAGGTTGGATCGTGCGCGACAGCTTGGTTCAACAAATCGGCTGCCCGCAGCAAATCTTCTTCCCCAGTATTGGTATTGCTCGCATTGATCACAGTCAGAAGAAAAGTTTTGGCGCGGTTATAGAGATCGAAGGCGGTGAGATCAGCAGTTGGCGGGTGCTCAATGGCTAGCCTTTCAGCAGGCGAGATTTTGGCGTGAAGGCGCTCTGCGACTTTTTGCGCGATCTCGCTCTGGATCGCGAACATTTCTTTCAAATCGCGATCGTATTGCTCCACCCAGACGTGCGTATCGGTGCGCGTGTCGATCAACTGCGCGTTGATGTGAAGCCAGGCACCTGTCTTACGGACACTGCCCCCTAAAACGTGCGATACCCGCAGCGCGTCGCCGATCTCGCGGCTATTGTGCCTGCCGCGAAATTCCATCACGCTGGTGCGGCTGATCACCTTGAGATCCGCAATTTTAGCCAGTTTGGTCAGAAGGTCGTCCTGAACACCGTCGGCAAAAGAGGCGTCTTCTTTGTCGTTGCTCAAGTTTTCAAACGGCAACACCGCGATTCCCGTCGTTCCCGTTGGGTGGAATAACTCGCTTTTCCAAACGATCATGCCTACCGCTGCTATCAGGGCGAGCGACAATGTCACCATAGCCGCAACCGTTGGATTTCGTTGCAGCCATTTTTTCCCTCGGCCAACAATTCCGGTGCGCCGGGCTTGGATCGGCTCGTGCCTTAGCCAGCGCTCAAGGTCTTCTGCCAACGCGAGAGCGGAAGAGTAACGGTGGTGTGGATCTTTCTCCAAACACTTCATGCAAATGGTAGAAAGATCGCGATCTATTTTTGGATTCCACAGACGCAGTGGCCTCGGCTCAGTTTCCAGAAGTAACTTGATAGTCTCGTAGGTTGTTCCTCCAGCAAAAGGTGGATGGCCGGTTAGAAGCTGGTAAAGCACTGCGCCAAGCCCGTACACATCTGTTGTGCTGGTTAGTCCCGCAGTCGTGGGATTATTACCGGCTGCTTGTTCCGGCGCCATGTAACTGGGTGTGCCCAGCACTTCCAAAGTCCGCGTGACTGTGCTCTCAGATTCGACTAATCGGGCAAGGCCAAAATCGGTGAGATGCGGATCGCCGTTTTGATCAAGCAGGATGTTTCCGGGTTTGATGTCTCGATGTAAAATGCCGTGTTCATGCGCGTAATGAACGGTGCGGGCCACCTTTGCGATGAGCTCGACCGCCTTCCGGGTCGAAAGCGGAGTGTGTTTAACTACCTCATCAAGCTGACCGCCTTCGACAAACTTCATACTGAAGAAGCACTGGCCATCGCGCTCGCCCACTTCGTAGATTGGGACAATGCATGGATGATCAAGGCTTGCCGCGGCTTCAGCTTCGAGTCGAAAGCGCTTGAGGTGCGCTTTGGTGGCCCACTGCCCAAGGCCAATGACTTTTAATGCGACTATGCGGTTGAGGCTCTTCTGCTTTGCGCGAAACACGACGCCCTGACCGCCGCGCCCGACTTCCTCCAGCAGCTCGTAGTCGCCCAACTCTCCCAGCATCTTAGCGGCGCGCGCTGTTGTTTTACTTTGGGTTGCTTCTTTCGCTTCGACGTCTTTAGCAGAGCCGCTGTCATCGCCAGCGGCTACAGCGTTCGCGAAGATCCCCAGTGCTGTCTCGAGCACGCAGCCTGTGCAAAGTCCTTCCGGAGCGTCGGAAAGAATTTTCGCGCCGCACTTTCGGCAAGCTCTAATTACTCTGATCATGATTGGAGCGTTGGCCAAGTGCTCCCCGACTGTACTTCGCAAAATTTTACCGCACGTTATCCTCTTACTACCGCGATGAGATGGCGAAGCTCGTCTTCGACGTCGCCGGGCGTAGCAACCGTATGGGCAATCTCTTCTCGTAATAACAATTGATAGCGCTGTCGAAATCGATGAAACGCCTGCCTGACTGCATTGGCGGTGATGCCTAGTTGGACGGCGATGTCCGCTTGTGAAGGGGAGCCCGGCTCGTCGGGCAGCAGTTGCTTTAAGGAATCAAACAACGCGGCATTGCCTGCCACAACGTATTCATTCTTCAGAAGACCAAGCACGTGTTCTAACACCGTGGAAGCCCAGCGACGCTCGTAAATCTGCTCTGCGGTTACTGGATCTGCGGGTTCCATTTCCGTCCGTTCGTCGGCGCTTAGTTCTTCGAGTGGGATAAGCCGTTGTCCTTTTCCACGCTTAATTGCCATCGCGCGACGCCGCTCGTCGGCCAGAAAATATTTCAGTGCTCCAAGAAGGTAAGAACGAAAGCGTCCCTTCTCCTTGCGAACGGCAGTGAGACTTTTGTGCTCCAGCAAGTCCGCAAAAAAAGCCTGTGTAACATCCTCCGCTTCCTCGGGCGCAATACCTTGCCGTTGCACGAAGCTGTAAATGGGTCGCCAATAGACGCGGCAAAGTTTTTCGAGGGCTTCTTGTGCCGCAGGCGATTCACTTTGCGCTTCCAATACCACACTCCAATGTGTGGTAGTAAACGGCATGGCCCGTTTTCGCCCGATTGTTGCCGAACCATTCGCGTTCGACTCACGAAAATCCGGCTGCCATCGCGACACGGATCCGCCCTGTCGTGAGCTTTGGGAGTGACCAGGAGGGCTCACGCCGCGATTCAAGTAAAAACTCCTGCGAAAATCAAGCCTGCAATTGCCTCACAAAGGGCGAAAGCGAGGGCAGCAATCTGGGGGATTTTGTTTTTGGCGGGACGCCAGATTGGTAAACTCAATGTGATTTAATGAGGCGCACGTTTTTTATCGTCGGACCCACTGCAACCGGGAAGTCCGACCTGGCAGCTGACGTTGCGAGCGAAATAGGCGCAGAAATTGTCAGCGCGGACGCATTTCAAATTTATCATGGGCTCGATCTGCTGACGGCAAAACCAGATATTTCAACGCTTGCCAAGGCTCCGCATCATCTGATCGGCACAACGCCGCTTCACGAAGAGATGAACGCAGAAAGATATCGACGCGTCGCATCGCTTGGCATTGATGAAATTCAGTCGCGCGGCAAGCTCGCAATCATCGTTGGAGGCAGCGGACTTTATATCAAAGCGCTTACCCATGGACTAGCGACGGTGCCCGGATCCGATCCAAAGCTTCGCGAAAAATTGAACGCGATGAGCTTGGATGAATTGCGCTCACGACTCATTGAACTCGACTCCCAAGCCGCGGGGAAGATCGACATGAAGAATCGCCGTCGCGTTGTCCGAGCCTTGGAGATTTGTTTACTCACTGGGAAACCAGCGTCCGCACAGGCAAAGGAATGGACTGTAGCCGCAAGAGCAGACCGCGGCGAGCCGGTATCAACGATCCCGGCCACAGGCGTTTTCGTTTTCCGCGACCGGGAAGAGCTTTATGCCCGAGTTAATCGTCGGGTCGAAAGGATGTTCGAAGACGGAGTCATCGAAGAGGTACGCGCCGCCGGAGAAGTGAGCACAACTGCATCGCAGATGATCGGTTTTCGCGAAATCCGTCAATTGCTCAACGGCGAAATGTCGATCACGCAATGTGTCGCCGCGATTCAGCAGGCAACGCGCCGATACGCCAAAAGACAGTTGACCTGGTTTCGGCGGCAAACTAATTTTTCACCGCTGAACTTGTCGCTTCTTACTCACAACGAAGCAGAGATATTGCTCCGAATGCTTTCGGAGCGACGAAGGTTTTCAGGGGTTCGCGCAAAGGGATGATTGAAACGCGTCCGAATAAAACACAGGAGCGGGCGCTCCTGATTGGCCTGGAAAAGGAGGGGGTCTCGAAATGGGATTTGCAGGATTCGCTCGAAGAACTGCGCGAACTGGCGAGTTCCGCGGGCGCCAAAGTGGTCGATACAGTCACGCAAAAATTGCCGAGACCGACTGCGCCGTATTACATCGGCCGCGGCAAGGCAGAATCGATCAAAGATTCGTGTCAGGATCAACAGGTGACGTCAGTCATCTTTAACGATGAACTTTCACCTGCGCAGGGTCGCAATCTGGAAAATTTATTCGCGCGTAAGGTCCTCGATCGAACACAGTTGATTCTTGATATCTTTGCGCAGCGCGCGCGCAGCCGGGAAGGTCGACTGCAAATTGAGTTGGCCCAGTTGCAGTATCTTTTGCCGCGTCTCACCCGGATGTGGCATCACTTGTCACGACAGACGGGTGGGATCGGCACGCGTGGACCGGGCGAAACACAATTGGAGGTTGATCGGCGCCGCGTGCAGGAACGAATTGCGCGGCTTGAGCGAGAGCTCGAATCAGTGCGCAAAACGCGCGCAATCCAGCGCGAAGGACGCAAACGACATCAATGGCCTGTCGCCGCAGTGGTTGGGTATACGAATGCTGGTAAGTCCACGCTGCTGAACTTGCTCACTGGCGCGGATGTCGTTGCTGGGGACAAACTTTTTGCGACACTTGATCCGACCACGCGCAGTTTCGTTTTGCCTAACAAACAGCGCGTCCTTCTCACCGACACGGTCGGATTCTTGCGAAAACTTCCCCACACGTTGATCGAATCGTTCAAGGCCACGCTGGAAGAAGTGAGCGAAGCCGATCTGCTCATTCATATCGTCGATCTTAGTCATCCCCGGGTGGACGAGCAGATGGAAGCAGTCGATGGCGTGATCAAAGAATTGGATGCCTACGGCAAGCAAACTCTGATCGTGTTTAACAAGATCGATAACCTGCCCAATCACGAGCTGGCCGGTTCGTACTTGAAACGCTTTCCTCGGAGCGTCGCGATCTCTGCGCGAACGGGAGAAGGCGTTAACAAACTGGTGCAGGCGTTGGAAGACGCGCTTAGCTCGTGGCGGTTGCGCTCGCGGTTTTGTATTCCGTCGAATGAATCCGCGTTAATCGCCGAGATCCATCGAGTTGGCCACGTGCTGGAGCTGCGCTATGAAGGGAGCGACGCTGTGATCGTCGCCCACGTTCCACCACATTTGGAACAGAAGCTGGCTGACTACGCCTTGCGAGACTGACCAACCAGATCGCGGACACGCGACTCAACGCTCTTCGCAATCTGCGACCAGCCCGAGCGGTCATTGGCTGTTGACGCAAACTGGAGCGGATTTCCAATAGCCAACTTGATCGCGGCAGGTCGCGGAAAATCTCGCTCTGGCGGCAGAGCTTCAAAAGTTCCAACAAGAGCGCACGGCACGACTGGCACGTTGGTTTCTGCCACCAGCATTCCTAGTCCGTGCTTGAACGGCGTCATCGAGCCAGTGCGGCTGCGCCCACCTTCCGGGAAGATGATGAAGATCGCTTTTTCTTCCTGTAATTTCCGGCGCAAATCCGTAAGGGCGTGCGGGCCGCAATTCTTTCGCCACATCGGCAATGCGTTGAGCATGATTGCCGAAAACGTGCTGGTCATTTTCGTTTGGAAGAAGACGTCGCCCGCGGCGATGGGGAAGGCGCGTTCGCGATGGCGGGGAGTGAGTGCTGCTCCAAGAGCCAGTGCGTCGAGGTGACTGCAATGATTCGCTGCGAGCACAAACGGTCCCTGCGCTGGCAGCTTCTCACGGCCGACGATCGTCAGTCGGTGTGCGATCGCGAAGTAACTTCGCAGCAGCGAAAAACAAGCATGATGCGCGAGGCTTTCGAGAAGTCCGCTTTCGCGTCGCACGCTGCGAAACCGTTCGCTTGGAGTCAGGCCCGTATCGTGGGCTGGCTGGAGGTTCCAGGGTTCCATCAGATTTGCCAGCCGCTGAAAATGTGTTGCTGTTGCCCGACAGCGAAGCCGACAAAGTAATTGACGTAGTGGAACACGGCAGGCGCAACAAGGATCAGGCTATCGAACCGGTCGAGAATGCCGCCGTGTCCAGGAATGAGTTTTGCCGTGTCTTTGAGGCCGAGGTCACGTTTGATTGAGGAAAGCATCAGGTCCCCGAATTGCCCAACCACGCTGACAATGATGCCAAGGCCCAACAGGCGCACCGACATGTCGAGGGCCGTGCCGGACCAGATAAAATGCCCGCCGACTGCAACAAGTGGCGTAGTTAGCGCGATTGCTCCGAGCGCACCTCCTATTGTTTTGTTCGGACTGGTGTTGGGAACAAATTTTCGATGACCAAATAAATGGCCACAGATGTAGGCAAAGATGTCATTAAGTTCCACGGCGAAGATGATCAGCAAAAGAATCGGGCGATAGTTCCAATCGTTCGCCATGTTGCCAAGGTTGCCGAGCGCGCTTCCGAAAAGAGCGAACCCGAGCACACCCAGGCCGACGCGCTGGATGTAGCCCTTAGGTTGATCCGGGATCAATCCGCCGATGGCGATCAGCGCAACTGTCAGCGGAAACAAGGCAACAAAGAGTCGATACCAATTATCCAGGATCGAGAACGTGAGTAAAAGAATGCCGATAACCACGATGAGACTGATGGTTCGTTCCCGAAACAAGCCGGTAATGCGGGCATATTCGCGATAACAAAGAAAACTTAGCGTCGCGACGGCGAGGATCGTCCAAAAAGCGCCTGCCAGAATCGGAATCAGGATGAACAGCGCCAGCCAAATCCAGGACCGATAACGGTCCCAGAGTTCCTTTCTCTTATCGCTGGAGCTGTTGGCTGCCCGGGTCACGATAAGAATCAGCACTGGCGCCACGAGAAACAGAGTGAGAGCAATCAGAGTGAGAACAACAGTCACGCGGTCGTCAAAGGCGTGACGAAATCCAAAGAGTCGTTCGCGGGTGACCTGGCTCATTTTAGGAGCCTGTTGAAGTACGCAGCCATGTCGCGCGAGAACGCTTTGGGTTGGATGGCAAGACGGGAGCGACGAGCATGTCCGCAGCGACCTGTAAGGAGCGAGCAACGCCGCCAGACAGCCCAAAGCGTTCTCGCCCTCCGGGTTGCGCCGCTTTTTTCGCCTCTCCAGCGTTGCTCGTCGGTTACAGACCGCCTCAGGTATGCGCCCTCCTCGCGCCTTGGAGAGACGAAAAATCGACAGCAACGCGGCATGGCTGAGTACTTCATCAGGCTCCTAGCGCGTGTGCGATTCGTGCTACGCGGCGAATAACCGTGATAAGACAGCCTGCGACGATAACGACAAGCCCCAAAGTCATTAGACCGATCCTCAAATCATTAAAGGCAATCATCTGCCAGGACCGTGGCGTGATTGCCGCATAAACACAGATGAGCGTGACGACGAGCATGCGATGTTGTTTCGCCATTGGTCCGCAGAACTCGTTAGGCGCTCCGGCAATTTTTCCTGCTGCACGAACGTAAGCGGTGAAGATGGCTAAAATGGTTGCGATGTAACCGAGTGTAACATTCCCGCCCCATGCGAAGCCGGCTCCAATGAAAACGGCCGCGTCGGAAATGCGGTCGGGGACCTCGTTGTAGAGTTCACCGGTTTTCGACGTGCGACTGGAAGCGATCGCAACCATCCCATCGAGCATGTTCGCAGTCAGACGCAATTGCGCGCCAAGCGCGGCGATGAGCCACAAGATTCGGTAGTTAGTAATTGAGGTCACGCCGAGGGCGATGCCCGAGACTATGCAAGCACACATGCCTGCAATTGAAATAGTATTCGGTGAAACATTTCGCGACGCGAGCCAAGCGGTCGTTGCTTGAGCCCACTTTCGATTGCGCGTTGCGATTGGGCGGCGGTCAATTGTCTCGCTGGGCGCTTCCTGCATAACAGTTGCTGGCAACGGATAGCAGGTCGTCACAGTAATGGGCAGAATAAAGTGGCGTTGGGCTTTACGGTTAGGACGTCGCGCTGCGCCGTCCCGATCAACTTGCAAGATCGATACCGGCGAGAATAATGCCCGCATGACTGCTCGCGAGCGGGTGAAACAATTAATCAAAGCATTCCCGAAAATTTACCCGACTGCGCATTGTGAGTTGGATTTTCGGAACCCGCTTCAATTGCTCGTAGCCACGATTCTTTCAGCGCAATGCACGGACAAGCGCGTCAATATGGTCACGCCGGCACTGTTCAGGAAATATCGCACGGCGAAGGATTATGCGAATGCGCCGCAGGCTGAGTTCGAAAATGCTATTAAATCTACCGGGTTTTACCGCAGCAAGACGAAAAGCATTCGCGCGGCCATGCGCGCAATCTCAGAGAAACGCGGTGGAAAGGTTCCGGATACAATGGAGGAACTATGCGCCTTGCCGGGCGTTGGACGTAAGACAGCGAATGTTGTGCTGGGCAATGCATTTCATAAGAATGAAGGGATCGTGGTGGACACGCACGTCATTCGCCTGTCGGGGCGGCTTGGCCTGACGAAACACACGGATGCGGAAAAGATCGAGCGCGATTTGATGAAGCTGGTGCTGCGCGAGTATTGGACAGACTGGAGTCACTGGCTCATCTGGCATGGTCGGCGCCGTTGTTATGCGCGCAAGCCGGATTGTTCGAACTGCGAGGTTTTCCGGCTTTGTCCCAGCGGCAAAGTCTTCCTGCGTACCGGCCAGGCGCAGAAGTCTGAGGCCGATTGAAGTGTCGATTCTAGCGCGACTTCACCGATTCCGCCTTGCGGGAGCGCGTTCCGTTGCGTTCCGCTTTTGTTCGTAGTCGTTGAAATTGCTCTTCGAGTTTCTTGAGGTCCTCGTCGGAGAGATCTTCAAGATCGACAAGCTGATTTCGTGCGCCCTTCAGTGCGCGGATGATCTCATCAAGTTTGAGATGCATTGCTTTGGCGTCACGATTCTGTGTATTCTGAATCAGAAACACCATGAGGAACGTGATGACGGTCGTCGCGGTGTTGATGATCAGCTGCCATGTATCGGAGAAATGAAAAGTCGGGCCGGTGAGGATCCAGATACAAATGACAAGCACAGCTCCAGCAAATGCCCAGGCGCTGCCGAGCATCATGGACGAACGCCGCGCGAAGACACGGAATGCGTCACTGACAACACAAAGAAAATCGCGTTCCTGTTCGTTCTTTTTTAGTTTTTTGACTTGAGTCTCTTGCACAGTCTCACATTAACTTCGCACCCGGTGCGGGGAACGCGCGCACAAGATCAAGAATCAACACTGGCTTTTGCCTTGAACTCCGGGATTGATTTTCCCGGTGACTTAAGGAAAACTTGGTTCCCGAACTGATGCAGCAACTCAGTGCATTTTCACGTCCTCAAACCGTTCCGGCAGTTCCCGCTGCCGGGTCCAGGCCGAAGTTGTGGATACTCGATTCGTGGCGTGACTTGATTCTGTATGTAGGCACGCCGCTTTTGTTGCTGCCGGCTTTCGCGCTGGCCCAGGCGCGCTGGAGCCCGCAAGACATTTATCTCTTTGTTGCGGCGTTCGGCGCAATGGGACATCACCTGCCGGGGATGATCCGCGCCTATGGCGATCGCGCTTTGTTCGAGCGGTTCAAATGGCGCTTTATTCTCGCGCCGCTCTTCCTTCTCGCGGTCTGTACGGCCTTTTTTTGGTGGGACCTCAAGGGAATTTTGCTGGTCGTTTTCTTCTGGGGCGTCTGGCACGGATTGATGCAAACTTATGGGTTCTGTCGCATCTACGACGCGAAAGCTGGAACTTTCGACGCGCTCACCCGCCGGCTCGATTTCGCGATGTGCGTAATCTGGTTCGCCACGGCGGTTGCACTTTCGCCATACCGCCTAAGCGACACGCTCGATACGTACTACATGTGTGGCGGACCTTTTATCCCCGCATCGGTCGTTCATCACGGCCAACAGCTGATTCTTTTGGCGGCCATCGCGGTTTCGGTCCTTTTTCTCCTCCATTTCGGCCGGATGTGGATCATAGGGAAGCGACCGAACCCCGTGAAGGTAGCTTTACTAGTCACGAGCATCGCCTTTTGGTGGTACTGCAATAATCTCGTCGCGAATATTCTCGTAGGTATCGCTCTGTTCGAAGTTTTCCACGACGTGCAATACCTCTCGCTCGTCTGGATCTACAATCGCAATCGTGTGGAGAAGGATAGCAACATCGGCGGATTCATGCGCTTCGTCTTTCGACGGAGCGGGTCGCTCATCGGGCTCTATGTCGGGCTGGTCTTCGCCTATGGCTCGCTCAGTTATTTCAATGCCCATCTTGGAATGGAGACCGTTAAACGTATCCTCACTGGCGTCGTCACTGCGTCTACGCTGCTTCATTTTTATTACGATGGATTTATTTGGAAAGTACGGGAGCGCTCCACGCGCCAATCGCTTGGGCTAAGCGGCGGCACTGCCGACGTATCGCTGGGCGGCATTCTTCCTAGCTGGGCCTGGCACGGCTTCAAATGGGTGGCGGTGTTTGTTGTGCCGTTAAGCGCGCTCTGGTTCTGGCAGACACATCTCAATGTGCCGGAAGTCCAACGGCGGGCATGGCTCGTCGAGGATGTGCCAGTTGGCGCAAAGCAGCATTTTGATTATGGCCTGGCGTTGCAAAAAGAAGGCCAATGGGAGCGCGCGGAAGAACAATACAAAACTGCGCTGAGTTTCAAACCGGCTGACGCCAAATCGCATATGAACCTTGCCGTTGTTTTGATGGCGCAAGCGAAATATGACGCTGCCGCGTCGCACGTGGAAGAGGCGTTGCGTCTTCAGCCAAACGACGGCGAGTTCCATTTCAATTACGCCAGCTTGCTCCAGCGACTCGGACGCGGGGACGAAGCCGGACCTCAATACGAAGCGGCGGCGCGTCTCCTGCCCGATTCGCCCGAGGCGCATTACAATCATGCATTGTTCCTTGGCTCAACAGGAAAGGGAGATGATTCCCTGAGCGAGTTGCAGTGGGCGGTTCAGCTCAAACCCGATTATGTGGATGCTCAACTGAAATTGGCCGACGCGCTATTTGCAAAAGGTAATCTTGAAGAGGCCAAAATGCATTATACCACGGCGCTTGGCGCGGATCCCAAGTTGGCAGTCGCTCACAATAGTTTAGGCAGGCTTTATCTGACTCAGGGTCAAATTTCTCAGGCCATTGTTCAATTCGGTGAAGCGTTGCGCCTGAATCCCGGTTACAAAGAGGCCGAGGAAAATCTGCGCGTCGCCAAAGCAAGCGACGCTCAATTTCTTCAGCAAACGCACAATTGATTTTTGGTTGGCCGCGCTCTTCATCTTAATCTGGATGACGCGTGGCAGAACGAACCGTTGGGTCTTCCTGTGATTGACGCACGCGCGTGGGGACCACGGCTGCGCTTCTCCGCGCCGCCACGATTGGTTGCCGAGTTTTATCGCGAGCACGAGGCGAATCTCGCGTCGCCGTTTTTGCTCTACGGATCCGGTGACTTCCACTATTTGACGGCGCTGCGACTGCGTCGCATTGCCGGACCGATCGTTCTCGTTTCGTTCGATAATCATCCCGATTGGGATGTGCGCCCGCCGAAATGGGGATGCGGCGGTTGGGTCAATCGCGCATTGGAGCTATCAAACGTGCATCGAGTGAGTGTCTGGGGTTGCGGAAACTTCGAGTGCTGGTGGCCGCACCAAATTTTCGGCAACCGTCGGGCCGAACGCGCGGGCGTCCTCGATGTTCATCCGTGGGTAGACGATCACCCCGCGAAAGATCGAGAACGACGGGGCGCGATATTGCGTGATAATTGGCGCGAGCACTTTGAGCAGCTTTTTGAGACGGCCGGCAGAAAAAATGTTTACATCACAATCGATCTTGATTGTCTCAACGCGAGCGAGGCGGTGACGAATTGGGAGGCGGGCCGCTTCACAATTGCAGATATTGAATGGGCGGTTGGGAAATTGCGCGAGTCGTCGCAGATTATTGGAGGGGATATTTGTGGCGCCTATTCAGCGCCGACTTATGCGCGTTTCAAACAGCGTTTCGCCGCGGAATTCGATCATCCCAAAATTGAGTTGCCGGCTCCCGACCGGATCCACGGAATCAATCTGGTCGCTTTGGAAAACCTGTGGCCGTTGCTGTCCGGCCCGTGAATTTTTCCGTGGCTCTATATCCTATTGCTAGCTGAGCGAAACCAGCACGATCCCGACGCTGATCAGCAACGCCCCAACCGCCAGTCGCATGTTTAGCTTTTCCTTCAGGACTACCGCTGCCATCAGTGTGATGAAGATCACGCTCAAACCTTGGAATGGATAGAGATAACTCAGGTCGAATCGCTGCAGCAAACCGAGCGTGAGAAAGAACGAGATCGTCATCAGAAGAATGCCACCGGTAACCTTCGAGGCAAACTGAGCGTTCCGAAAACCGGTCGTTGTCGTGGCCTCCATCGCTCGCTTCAGGATGAGCTGAGCCGCGACGAAGCTTAACAGAGAAACAACGATGAAAAAAAAGGCGAGAAAACTCACAGGCGTTCCTCGAATTGTGCGATCGGTTTCGCGACCAGCGCTAGTCCAATAACGACCAAGGCAATCCCGCACCAACGCAGTGGCGAAATCAATTCGCCGAGAAAAATCCAACAGCCGAGCGGAACGAGGATATCGACCACACGCGACAGAGGAAAAGCGATGGTGATTGGAATATATCTCAGCACATAAAGCCAACTGACGAAACTCGCGATGATGAGAAGAATCGCCCACCACACCAGCGGCGAAGCCAAACCGTTAACGCCGGTCCAAGACCACGCGCTGCCCGTGTCCGCCACCTCTGTTGCGCCACGCTTCAAAAGAAATTCGGACACGAGCACGCACGCAACACTGAGAACAAGTTGCAGCCAGGGGTTGCCGAAACCGAAAGGTCGATTTTGCATCCGCTTTTCTAGCGCGCCATCATCTTCTCGCAAGCGGATTGATTCACTGTAGCCGCCTCGCTGTGTCGAAGCGCTTTCCCCGCGTTGCCCACTAGCACTGCGACACCCGCCACGGCGGGCAGGCTTTGCTGTGGCTACAAGGCTCAATCAGAGCTGATCGGCGTTGGGAAACCGCTGCAAAACAGGATCGTGACGCGTCGGGCCGAGATATTTGATCAGGCGGCGAAAGATTGGATTGAGCAGCGAATTTGTGTGCATGACGTACAGATCGAGCGGCACAAGCTCGCAATCCAGATGGAGTTTGGGTTCGTAGTTGAGCGGATTGCTATAGTAATACTTCAAACCTTGTTCCAGCGCCCAGGAGATGATGTCGCGCAACGTGTAAAAATAAAGATGCAGGTCGAGCGCGACGCTGTAGTCGAGTCCAATGCATTCGTCGTAAATTTTGTCGTCGCAGACGAGGCAAAAGCTGAATGCGACGATCTTGTCTAGCTGCCGCCAGACGAAAAAGCGCGCACATTCCGGCATCCGTTGTGAGATGGCGCGAAAATAATCTTTCGTCAGGGTCTCGAATTTTAATGACGAACGCTCGTGGACGGCGAGATAGAGGGGGTAGATTTCATCAAGCAGAGCCGTGACGTCGCTGACGACCTCCATCTCGATCTTGGGCGCACGCTCGGCTTTGCGAAATTTTCGGCGCAGATCTTTGCGGGTCGCTTTGCTGAGTGTCCGAAAATATTCGTCCCAGTTGTTGTAACGGAGTGAAAGCCGCGTCATCGGCATGCTGGGAATCCGCTCATAACCATTTAAGGGAAATGCTTCGAGTTCCGAGCGATAGATCGCTGGAAAATCTTTCAAAACGATCAGTGAAGCTTTGTTTTGCCTTGCATAAGTCGAAAGGCTCGCCTGCAACGCGTTTGCCACCCATGCTTCGGCTTTCTCGTCGGACGCGTCTAAATCGCCGGTACCTGCCGCGCAGCCAACCATCAAGACACGCATCGCTAAAAAGCGCGGGAAAATTTTGCGAACACGATCAACCATTGAACTAATTTTACCTGGCACGCCTTCGATAAGGTTTTGCCGAACAAAGAATACAGGCTGGATTGCCCGCGCATTGCCGGAATCATCCTCGAGCAGCAGATAGTGGTGCTCGAAACCACCCTTCAAAGTCTCTTCGACGATCTCGTAGTAACGACGATCTTTACACTTATTGTGAAATGCACGTCTCCACGTGTCGGAATTGACCAACTCAGCGCGCGTGACGACCTTTGCCACGCCTTGTGGGATTAGAATGCGGCTGCCAAGTGGCATGGAAATCAGATTTTCTCAACCTTGCCGCGACTAAAGTCGGATCGTCCGTCGTCCTGCATTTTGGATTTTAAGTATTGGCGCTGGAGCCGGGCTTCGTCGGAAAGAAAACGTAAGGTGAACAAACCTGCGAGTGGGTTTGTCAAAATTCTTCAGCATTAGGTCTCGACGTGAATTCTATTGAAGAGCGTTCGCTGGGGTCGAAGATCCTCGCGATGGTCGCAGCTATCGCGCTGGCAATGGTTCTTGGTGCCGTAGATTATCTTACAGGGCGTGAGTGGGCAATATCGGCCTTCTATTTACTGCCCACGTGCATCGCCGCGTGGATGGCCGGTCGATGGGCGGGATTCGCCATGGGCGGGTTGTGTGCTGGTATTTGGCTTCTGAGCGATATTTTCAGCGGGCCGGCATATAAGCATCCACTGATTCCTGTTTGGAACGCTGTCATGCTGTTTGTGTTTTTTTTCGTGGTTGTCTGGTTGTTGAGGGCGTTTCAGAGATCTCACTACTATCTGGAGCACACAGTGGAGCGCCGAACCGCTGCGCTTCGGGCGGAAATCGAAGAACGCAGACGGCTGGAACAAGCTAAACTCCAAGGAGAACGGCTCGCCGTAGTCGGCTCCATGGCTGCCCAGGTTGCCCATGAAATTCGTAATCCGCTCGGCTCAATTTCGCTCAATATTGACTTGGCCGGGGAGGAACTTCAGCGTTTCGCAAATTCGAGCGGCGGTTCGACCGCTGAATGCCAGGTGCTCTTGCGCGAGATGCGTTCGCAGGTATTACGAATCCGCCAGGTGCTACAGGAGTATCTTCGATTCGCGCGAATGCCGAAGTCCGAGCGTGCCGCGATTTCGCTAGCGCGCTTTCTTGAAGAAAAGCTTAATTTCGTGCAGCCATTGCTCGATCAAAAGCACGTGGACTTGAGAAGGACGTTTGATCCGAACCTGCCACCGGTTTACGTCGATGCCGAGCAACTCTGGGAAGCTATTTTGAATCTGATCAGTAATGCACTGGATGCGATGCCGGACGGAGGAAATCTGACAGTGAGCGCGCAAAGGCATGGGGCGGAAGCTTTGGTAGCTATCAGCGATAACGGCCGAGGCATGACCGAGGAAGAAGCTCGACATCTTTTTGTTCCATTCTTCACAACCAAGAGCGATGGCACGGGCCTCGGTCTCGCATACACGCAGCGGGTCGTCAATGAACATGGCGGTAGGATTAATTGCGCTACGGCGCGAGGAAAAGGCAGTACCTTTAGCATTCAACTTCCACTTGCTGTTGGTGCATGACATGACGATTTCCCGTTCTCAACTTTCCGGTGCGCCCTATTTGGCCGTGATAACCACGGGAGGATCGAATTCGTGGGTATGGGGGATGTTTGAGCCTGGACGATTTGGCGTATCGCCGGGCGCTATTCTTTGAAACGATTATGGAAAACTTGCGAAACAAATCTGTTTTAGTGGTTGATGACGATCCGGCAATGCTCCGGGCAATGACCAAGGTGCTTGCCAATGAAGGCATGCGAGTCGCGGGACTCTCTGATCCAACTGCAGTTGTAACGAAGCTTGCGGAGTCTGAAACACGATTCGACCTGGTCATAACTGACCTACGCATGCCGACGTTCAGTGGGCGCGGGGTTTTGGCGCTTGCCAGTGCGTTGTCAGAATTGCCAGTCATCATCATCACCGCGTTTGGCGGATCTGATGTCGAAGCTCAGGCGCTCCAACTGGGTGCGTTTGCCTTTCTTGAGAAGCCGGTTGCTGCAGCCGAATTGATCGACGTAGTAAAGCGTGCCTTGGAAGCGGCGCCGAGCCGGAAAGGTTAGGTGAATAGCTCTATCCAACCCAGTTGGTCCTTCCGGTGCGCGCTTGGAGGATGGTGAGCCACGCGAGCTAGGACTCCGATCCTTTCGGTGTTCCGGTCTCCAGACCTTGCACCTTGATTACGCCGTCGCGAATGTGCAGGTCGCGTTGCGGATTTGGGATCTCGATCCCAGCCGCGGTCAAATGTTTGTAGATCAGGTAATTTAGGTCGCTTTTGAATCGGCGGGGTTTGTAACTCATCTCCTGGGTCCAGGCGACGAGCTCGAAATCGATGGTGCTATCGCCAAATTTCTCCAGATACGCAGTCGGCTCCGGGTCGCTTAGCGTGGCTGAATGTTCGCGGGCTGCGGCGATGAGTGCCTCACGCACTTTGTTCACGTCGCTTCCATAAGCCACGCCTACGGGAAGACGAAACCGCACGCTTGGATCGCCGTAATGCCAGTTAGTCACGGGTGAGTCGATGAATTTCGAGTTCGGCACGATCATGGCAATATTGTCGCTCGTCATAATAACCGTGCTACGCGCGCGAATTTGCTGCACCCTGCCGACGATGCCTGCTACCTCGACGCGATCTCCGATCGTGATCGGTCGCTCCGCCAGAATAACCAGACCGCTGATGAAATTGCTGGCGATGTTCTGAAGACCGAAACCAACACCGACCCCAACTGCGCCCGCGAATACAGTCAGCGCGGCCAGATGAATTCCCGTGTTCTCCAGGATAATGAAAATGCCAACGACCAGGACGATATTGCTGATGACTTGGGAAATCGCGTACTGGAGCGAACGATCGAGTCCACTCTGAGCAAGCAGCCGGTTAAAAAGAAAACGCTTCGTCCTCGAAGAAATCCAGAAGACGGCAACCAGAAGCGCGACGAGCAGAAAAATCTGAAGAAGACTTAGCTTGATCGCTGGGAGTGGCGCGTTCCAGCCCAGCGGAATGCCCGCGGCGTTGATTGCGCTGATGATGAAAAAGATCAGCGCGGCGAGGCTTAAGATTGTCGTGACGATCGCCACGAAGTTCGTGTCGATCTTGAAACGGCTAAAAAACCGGCGAACCGCATCACTCTGTAAGATTCTGGCGCTGAGAAGACCGGCTGCGAAAAGGCCGACGAATGCAATCAGGCCGAGGAATGTTACATAGTGGTCGCCAACGTAAAAGAGCGGCCGCTCCAGAAGCGTTATCTCCACGTTTCCTAGTGTGAACGCGTTATGGGGCTTGGCAACCGCGAAGCGCCGAAGGCGTTTGGATGTAGCCGCTTCCCGGTGGGGAAGCGTTGATTTGGTTGGGACGCGCGCGTTGCGCCTCAACAGAGACACGACTACAGCAAGTGCTCCTACTGCTGCTTGGCGCGCTCTTCGATATACTTAATCACGTCGCCGACTGTCTGCAGCTTTTCGGCGTCTTCGTCCGGGACTTCGACGGAAAATTCCTCTTCAAATGCCATCACCAGTTCGACGATATCCAGCGAGTCCGCGCCCAAATCCTCAATGAAAGAGGCCTGTGGCGTGACCTGCTCCGGATTGACGCCGAGTTGCTCGACAATGATGTCCTTAACTTTCTCTTCGATCGATTTTTCCGCCATAAAATTTGTTCGGTTTGTGTTGGTCGCGCGTGGAAAAGCCTAAAGCATTCCCGGGCACAGCATGGCAAGTAAATGAATTAAACAGGTTGTCAATCATTTTCAGGTTTGGCGGCAAAACCTTGACGTTTGCTTCCGTTTGTCATTCGAGTAGATGAAGCCGATGACATCTTCCCGTGTCGAGCCTGCCGACCTGCTCGATCTAAAGCTGCTGCCCGCCTGGGTGAAAGAACCAGTCGAGGCAAAACGCTATGCGGATGTGGAAGTGGAACAAGGTCCCGAGCGCCCAGCGCGGCACCGCCGGGGTGCGTCGCCGCACCGGGGAAGACGCTCAAGGGTGGACTCCGGTAGATCGCGAGCGGGCGTCCAACGGCCAATAACGAAAGCCGGCAAGCACGAGGCAAGGCGTCACCGGTTCGAACCGGACCGGCATTCGGCACGGCGCGGAAGGATGGAAGATCGCCCGAGGGGAGAGGAGCATCCTTCCGTAACACAAACGCCACTGGAGATCACGATTCGTTTTCTGCCATACTCCCCGGCGTTCGAAAACGTCGTTGCGCAAATCAAGTCCGGTTCAGTGGCATATTCGCTGTACGCCCTGGCGCGTTTGTTTCTTGAAAAGCCTGAACGGTACGACGTGCGGCTTATGGCGAAAGCGGAATCGCCGCTTTATCGGCTTGGCGATAATGGGGTTTTGTCTCTGAATCGAGAATTCCTCGAGCGAAATGCGTTTCGCCTGGCTCAGCCCGATTTCTATAGGATCGACGTTACCGAGTCCGAACCGATCAAGGGAAATTTCTCAAACATCGCGCGATGCCGGTTGAGCGGAACACTTCTTGGCCCGACGAACCATCACAATTATCAGTTGCACCTGCGTAGCCTTTACGAGCAGCGCTTTAGCCGTCGGATGAGCTTCGCGGATTACCAGCGACAGATCGAGATTGTAAATGATGCGGAGTTGATTGAGCGCTGGAAAGAAGAGGCTCGGAAGGTCACTACCTACACGACGAGCCACGAAGAAGTTCCTTTAACATTCTCTTCCCCGACCGAAGCAGAGCGGCATTTTCGGTCGCGTTATTTGGAGGAATTAATCAAGAGACTGGAGGAAGCGACCACTGGCGGAGTCCTGAGTCGGAGTTTACCGGACAGGTTACTCAATCGGGCGGTCGAGGATGCTTGGGTACGGGAAACGCGCTCGCCCTCAGGGATGATGCAGGAGTTAGCCGGACGATTTCGACACAATGGGCTCCACGTTTTTCGCCATCGCCGCGGGATGTTGTTTGTCTCGCCAATCCGAGCACGCGCCTTTGTTCATGAACAAGCTGGCGTATCTCCATCTGTGAATGCGATTCTCGAAGCGCTGGCAGGGACAGCGGTGATCAATCGCAAACAGCTTTTTGAGAAGTTGATTGGCAATGTTGCAACCGAAGATGTAGAGCCGCGCAAACTCGCGCTTGCATCCGATTTGCGCTGGCTGATCAACGAAGGCTACGTGATCGAGTTCAATGATGGCTCGCTCGATCTTCCACGAGGAAAGGCCAAACCACAGGAAGCTTTGGCGCCGGACGTGGCCGCAGAGGCAGTCGAACACGGATCCGCTGAACCGGCGGAGCAAACGCTCGCGTTGACAATTTGGCGTGGACCCTACTCGTTAACGATTCTTAGCGAAGGCGCCGAGTCGCCTCCTTCGTAACGAACGACTTCATTTTTTTCGTTCAAGAGCGCAATACACGGTGCATGTAATGCCGCTTCTTCGAGCGTGTAGCGCGCAAAACTCATGACGGTGAGACGGTCGCCGATTTTGCCCAGATGCGCCGTGGCACCGTTTAGTTCGATGATTCCACGCCGAGCTTCGCCGAAAATGGCATAGGTCTCGAATCGTTTGCCATTGTTCAAATTGCTGACGAGGATTTTTTCATATGGGATCAGTCCAACGAGTTCAGCCAGATCGGCGGAAACCGTCAGGCTACCTTCATAATCCAGGCTTGCTCCGGTGACGGCGGCGCGGTGAATTTTTGATTTGAGGAGAGTAAGTTGCATCGATTCGATTTTGCAGAGCGCCTGTATCAGCCCCAAAAGCCTTCGGTCTCAGATACGGCTTACAATTTCAAATCGCGCCGGCTTTTCTGAGCGCTTTATAGGCACCGTGTTTGTTGATTGTCTTTAGACCACGCGCCGTAACGCGAACGCGTACAAACTTCTTCAACTCAGGCACCCAAATACGCTGGCGCTGCAGGTTCGGTGCGAAAATGCGCGGCACATTTTTCGTAATATGCCGCCCTACACCGCCCTTCTTCTTAGCCAGGCCGCGCCGGTGAATGACACTGCCGCGCATGGCTTTTGATCCCGTAATACTGCAAATTCTCGACATAACGTGAATGAAAAACGCCGCGTAAAGTGGCGCGCACCAGCCAGTCGGTCAAGTGGATGTTGATCCGTCGCGCTTTGTATTCTTCTCCTGGAAAAATTCATGGTTGAACGCGCAACTGGCGGAGGCGGTCAAATTTAGCTCGCATAAGAGCCAGTCGAGTTTGCAAGATCGACATCGCACATAGCCAATGCACAAGAATAATCACAAACTGCGGATTGGGATTGTTGGCGCGGGCAACATCGTTCGCACTCGCCACTTGCCAGCTCTTAAGAAACATCCGGAGGTCGAGATTGTTGCCGTCTCCAATTCAACGTACGAAAGCTCGGAAAAATTTTGCCAGGAATACTGTCCATCAGCCACGCCGATGCGGAATTGGCCCGAGCTACTTGCCCTGCCGGACATCGACATTATCTGGATCGGCACGCCGCCGGTAATGCATTCGGCCGTGACTGTCTCGGCGCTTGAGGCTGGCAAACACGTTTTTTGTCAGGCGCGTATGTCGATGGACCTGGCGGAAGCTGAGGAAATGCTCGCGGCATCAAAGCGTTATCCAGAACTGGTGACGATGCTTTGTCCGCCGCCGATGGGAATGCGGGCCGATCTGCTCGTGAAAAAACTCTTGGCTGAAGGTTACATCGGCCGTCCGCATCATGTGCGATTGCAAAGTTTTACCAGCAATTATTTGGATCCGGCCGCTTTGCCGCATTGGCGGCAGAGGATCGAAATCAGCGGGCTCCACGTGCTCACACTCGGGATTTACATCGAAGTGTTGCAACGCTGGCTTGGCGAAATCAACGGTGTTTTCGCGCGTGCAAAAGTCGTTCATCCAATCCGCGAGGGATACGAAGTCATCGTTCCTGATTTGCTGACCGTCCTTTGCGCTTTCGATAACGGCGCCGAAGGAGTGCTGGAGTTTAGCGGTATCGATGCGCTGGCGCCGAGTGATCGAGTGGAAATTTACGGTAACAGCGGCACGCTCGCTTACGATTTCGGTTCCGATGTGGTGCAAGTAGGAAAGGTCAGCGATCGCGGGCTGCACGTTGTCGATCTTCCTTCAGAATTGGAAAAGGAATGGCGTGTAGAGGAAGATTTTCTCGCCGCTGTGAAATCCAAGGGCCGCGTGCGCCCCCATCCGAATTTCGAAGAGGGCCTTCGCTACATGCGCGTGGTGCAAGCCGTCGCCGATTCTCGGGCGCGCAATGAATGGGTGGAAGTTAAGCGCTGAAGACAACACACCCCAACTAGGGCGTCATCGCGTTCCCGACAAGAAATCTTCTCACCACGAGCGCCCAGACTAGTAGAGTGATTAGTTGGTACCACGCGAAAAACCGATCGTAACCCCGCCGATGGGCAATGAGCCCGCCAGCAGCAAGGAGCGCGTATTGGCCGACAAACGGAACGTACCAAATCGGATGAAAGAGATCGCCGTGAACTGCTGTTTGCGCGATGTCCAGCAAACACATCGCAATGAACGTAGAATAATAGCCTGCCCGATTCCGCTCGAAACGACCTTGGTGCTCTTCTGCTTCCGATAGATCGGGCGGGTAAAGAAAAACCGTGAGCATATAGAGTGTGATGGTCCAAACGATCAGCACGAGGAACTTGTCGAAGCTCCAGTTTACCTCAGTGTTCCACTTAAATGTGACCCACCATTGCAAAGCCAGCAGCAATAGCGTGGCGATCGTGAGGACAAGATGGACCTGATCGAGTGGATTCTCGCTGCGGCGGTAGAACGCGCGACCGGCGCCAGCGAGCAGATTGGTTACACCCAAGCCGATAATGATCGACATCAGCGCTGCGATAAACTCGAAGCTGCTCATAAGATTCTGTGCGTTCTGCATGACGCAGCAAGCTTAATGAAGATCGAATCCGAAAATCGAGCGGCAAATGGCTGGATCTACCGTGGCACTCGCATCATTGCTGCGCGTGAGGCGAGGAGCTCGTCTTCGCCAACAACCAATCCACTGCGTTATTCAAATTGGCGAGCGCTGCGCTTTCGATCGGATCGTTATGGTAGGCGCCAGGCAGTTGAATGACGCGCTTTTCTCCGGCGTAGGCGTCAACTATAAGCTTGTGATAGTGCGGAAGAACGACTTCATCCTTTTCCGCGAGTAGGAAGATTGCTGGAGCGCGAATCGCCTTCGCGTTTCTGATGCTGTCGAGGTCTTTCGGAATCTGTAACGCGACAGGACCTGCCAGCAGCCACAGGTTCCACCAGCCAAACCGACGCAGGATCATTTCGCGTAACGCCGGGGGATTCTGCAGAACAACTCCGACAACCGGACGCTGCGCAGCTATGTGTAGTGTCGCAGTTGCGCCGATGCTAGTTCCAAAAGGCACGATTGGTCGATCAATTGCGTGGCGTTTTAATTCATCAAACGCCGCGAGCGCTGCGGGGCCGATCTTGGAAAGCCACGCCGGTCCAATGCTGCCGCCAAATCCGGGATAATTCGTTCCCCAGATTTCGACTGCACGGTCATTCCACATCTCAGCCTCAGCAGCAGGCCAGCGCTCAGCCCGATCTGCGTTGCCATAAAAGCGCAAAACATACACCTCCGGATTGCCTTTGGATCGTGCCAGGCGGGATTGCGCGATCCATACTTCCAGTTGTCCGTTTTCGAATGGAATGGTTTTCCGAACCGCGCCGCCTGCATTGATCGGCGCTCTTGTTGGAAACAAAATCAGATGGTCCGGCAAATGACCGAAAAACATCACAGCGAAATATACGATCCCGATTGCGAGGAACCGCCAGGACGGTGGCAGAACTCTTAACTTCACATTTGTTTAGGCCGCATCAAAAAATTTTAGCACACGAAATTCCGTCAAGCAGTGCTTTGTCTCGAAGCAGTGCATTCCCATCTTTTGGAGCAGCCGATGCATGTTGGCAAGAAATGCAGAGGTGCGAGCTTTTCTATACTGGGCGAACGAACATCGCGAAATACCAGCATGTCTTCGAACCGATCCTCACGCCAAATCTCATAGCCGCAGCGTCCTCTGAATGTCTTGGGATTTTTGAAGGTGCCAAAGAGTATGTCCCAAAACGGAATGTCCGCGAAGTTGTTGGTGTGATGGCGGAACTGATGATGGACGCAATGCGATTCGGGCCGCTGGAAAATGAAGCCGAGGCACGAGGGAGTTTTGATGTTCCAATGGTAGAAGAATTCCCCGACTGCGATGAGAACGGTGTAATAGCCGGCAGCACGGACGCTGGCGCCAAACAATGGATACACAATTAGACTACTCAGATTGGAATTAATCAGAATCTCGACCGGATGTTTGTAAAAGCTGGTAACGATTTCCAGGCGACGGGCTGAATGGTGGATTTGGTGCAGCACTCGCTATAGAAAGGCTGATTCATGCCCGTACCGATGCCACCAACAATAAGCGAACGTCGAAAAGAAATAGATAATCGCGGCGGACGACCAATCGCCGAAGTGGTCTCGCAAGCAAAAGATCGACGCGTGATCGAGGCAGCGATTCCAAGTCTGGCCGGCAAGGAAGGTGATGCCGAGCTGAATCGAGTTGATAAGAATGACTCTTCCCCCACCAGGCATTGACGCGAGGCAATTCCATCGCGGGCCACAATCGTCCGGCCAGAATGCAACCGGCGGCGACGCCAAAAATGATGAGCATGTTCATGCTCAGATGTTCGCCGCTGCCCGATCATTGCGTTAATCGATAATGCTTTACGTCATTATCGATTTAACTGATGGGCGTGCTGCTAATCTGCCAAAAGCGTCTTCCGCCATTCGTTAGGCGCCAATATGGCAGTAGCGGCGGGGAAAGTAGCGTTGCTGGGGTGGTGAGTTCGCAAGCGCTACGGAGCCGATGTAAGCGTGGATTTGGTTTCGTTGGCTTTCTCCGCGGCACCGAGGAATCGCTGATACAGGAATGACGCCACCATCGCGATGATGGCGACCACTACGAACGCGCTGATACGATAAAGTTGGTCAAGTTGCGAAAGATCGTGAAAGAAAAGTTTCACGACGGTGAGACCCAGCAAGCCGAGACTCGCATAACGCACAGGCGCAATTTGCTTGCCGATGCCAACGATAAGCATCAATAGCGCGAACAACGCCCAGGCGATGCTATAACTCATGTCGCGCGCGAAATTCCCTGAGAATTGAAACGTCAACGCAGCTGCGCCCGGTGCGCTGAAGTAATCGGCGATCTCGATGTTCACGATTAAAAAGGCGAGCACCGTGCCTAGTGTGTAAAGCAAGGGCAGCACATTAGACCAGAGCACGAGATGGCGCGGCGGCGCGAGGAATCGCCCGGCTGCGAACAGACACACGGTCGCGATGCCGTAGGTGTAAAGGTACCAATTAAGAATTGGGAACGCGGCGCGCGGATGATAGCTCAGCACGGCCGGATTGACGGCAAGGCGCGCAAAGACAACCACGAGCAAAACGACACCTGTCAGGCGCAGTCCCGGATGCGGGACACGATGAAACAGCCAGCAAAGCGCTGCACCCTCCAAGGCCCAGCCCACCGTGATCCATTGTCGATCAAACTGGATCGGGAAAATCAGCGTAATGAAGAACAGCGCTGCGCCTCCAAAGAGTGCGAGCTGCGCATTTCGGGCGGGGCTGGTTAGTGATGTGCGTTTAAGCATCACAAGAAGTCCGAGAAGCGAGGGCAGAGCAAATGCCAGGGGTACTAGACCAGGGATATGGCTCGGATAAGCGCTGCGGATAACCTGATACACCAGATAAAATTGCAACGGTCCAGCTAGCGCGGCGGCAGCCCATGGCGCAGTTTTCCCCGCAAATTTCCGGTGGAAAATGAAAGGAAAGATCATGAACAACGCGTAAAACCCGAGGTACCAACTCAGCAGTAGCGTGGCACGCGTAGGATCGAAATGTTGGAAATGCCACGCGTGCTCCAATGCGAGCACGCAAGCGAGCCCGATGGCCGGGAGCACGTCCAGCAAGAGGATTTCGCTCATGCCGAGGAGCAAAATGACCAGCAACAGTGCAAGCCCAAACACCGCGGATGGATTCACAAGTGGCAACCGCAGCGTTACCATGATTAACAGCAGAAACGGCATCGCGGCCGACAACGCTGGAAGTTGAACTGAAAGATTCCTAGGATCGGTGATGTCGCCGAAGAGTTTTGGCGCGCGTGTTCCCGCCTTGATGAAGCGCCGGCAGGCCCAACTTGCGGCGAACAGAAAGAAAATCGCAAAGCTGCCAAGGATGCACAACGCTGTCGGCAAGCCAGTGAGCTCGCTTGGAATCCGCAGCAGCCACCCGCCTACCGCTATCAGAGTGAGCAGGAGCATGGCGAAAATCGGCAAGAGTCTGCCCGTTGCCAGGACGAGACCGAACGCGAGAAGATCGACAACCAACACGAACGGCCAAACGACAATTGAAAGCTCCGTGATTTGAAAAATCGGCATCAACATTAGCAGGAGCGACACGGCGGGAAATGCCTGACTCCACCACGGGACATGAATCTTGCGCACGCGTTGCAGTACAAGCGGGATCGCGGAATGAAACAGCGCGAAAATAAAATAGAATGTCAACGCAGTATAAAGATATGCAGTGCTCAGATACGAGTTGGTCCATGCGGCGAGAAGAATGAATGCCGCTAGCCCAGCGAGGGCATTAACAATAGTCAATCTGCTTTCGAGCAACGTGAGCGCGAGAAGGCCAAGATCGACAATGAACACATAGCTGAACAAGAGCGTTGGCCGGTGCGCGATCGTTGGGAATGAGAGCAGGTAAAACGCCGCGAGGATCGCCGCGCCAGCGAGGCCGAGCGCGCAGGCGAGAAGCTCATGGTTCATTTTTCTGCTTCGCTTTGCCCATGCTACCGCTGCAAGAAACAGGCCTTGAAATCCAGCAAACACCGCCATGACAACAAGGACTTTGTTGCCGCCGAAATATTTTTCCGGAACAAAGAAGGTTGTGATCCAGGCGAATTGCATTAACGCTGTTCCTAGCGCGCCGAGAATCGCGAGCGCATTCCATCGTTGCCGTTGCGCAACCGCGAGGAGACCGACATCGAGCAACGCGATATAGACGAAGAGGCCGAGAGGGTAGTCTTCGCCTGTCGAAAGCAACACGGGCGTGAGAAAACCGCCGGCGATCCCAAGCACCGCGACGACCATCGCATTCAACCGGACGGCGAGCAGAAACGCCATCGCCGTGATCAACGTCATCAATAAAAACGTTGGAATGAGACCGAAGAATGCGAAGTGGTAATAAGCTCGACAGGAAAACGTCACGGCATAGAGCACCAGAATTCCTGTCGCGCAGAGCGTTTGTGCAGTGACGGCGTTTTCCTTCCGTTTTAAAAGCAGACCGCCGATAACAAGGCTGGCGCCAACGACAAATCCAATCGCAACCCGCAGCTCCGGCGAGATTAGATTGCGCTCGAACGAATACTTCACGAAAAACGCCACGCCGAGGAAAAGCGCGAGCCCGCCGATCCACGCGAAGAGTTTCGCGCCCATGAATTGCTCCCAATTAATCGGTGGTTTGGGCGGCGTTGCGATTTGAGGAACGGCTTCTTTGATGAATCTTTCGGGAATTGGCGGCGGCACCGATTCTTTCTCTGGCACGATTACAGCGACTGGTGTGATTGGAACCGCTAAGGGGACGGTTTCCATCGCTGCCACAGCGACTTCAGGTTGCAGGGCGGGGACGACCTCCGGCCGCAAATTGCGCACTTCGTTTTCAAGTGACGACAATCGTGTAACTAAGTCGTCAACGGCGCGCTTTGCGCTGTTTGCTTTGCCGAGCGCGACGGACGGCAGGACGATGATCGCAATCAACAGACCGATGATGAACAGGGCTAGGAGTTCCATTTGTTTGTTAGGTTTGACCGAATATCCGGCCTTTCTGCAGAGGATAACTGCTTTGCACGATGAATGTTAATTGATAAAAATTGCGGATTTCATCGACGCTTTCGATCATGAACATTCATCACCTCGAGCTGTTTTATTTCGTCGCGAAGCACGGCGGCATCGCAGCCGCGGTGCGCAATATCCCTTACGGCATCCAACAACCTGCAGTGAGCGGGCAGATTGCGAAGCTCGAGGAGTCGCTAGGCACCAAGCTGTTTCAGCGACGACCGTTCGCGCTTTCGTCGGCAGGGCTGGAACTATTCGAGTTTATCAAGCCATTTTTCGACAACATCGAGATCGTTAGTGAAAAGCTACGTCAGAACAGGTCGCCGCAATTACGCATTGCTGCGCCGTCGATCGTGCTCCACGACTACATTCCGGAGCTGCTGCAGAAGCTTCGGACTAAATTTCCCGAGTTCCGGCTTTATCTGCACGAGGCGGCGCGCGCCGAAGCAGAGAGATTACTGTTGGCCCGCGAGGTCGATCTTGCGATCACCCTGGTTGAGAAAAAATCGCGCGCTGGGATTCAGGTTCGACCTTTACTCGAACTACCCTTGATTCTGCTCGTTCACAGAAATTCCGGGCTCGCTCGCGCCGGGGAGTTGTGGAAGCGCGACAAGATCGAAGAAACGCTAATCAGTTTCCCGCGAACGGATCCCGTTCACGCTTCCTTTCAGCGCGGTCTTGAACGCCTTGGAGTGGAATGGTTTTGCGGCATTGAGGTCAATTCGGCTCGCTTGATCGAGCGTTACGTCGCGAGCGGTTATGGAATCGGTTTGGCAGTGGCAGTCCCAGGCTTTAAGCCGACTGCCTGGGTGCGCGTTTTGGAGTTGCCGAATTTTCCCGCGGTTGTTGTGGGCGCGTCGTGGTCAGGCAAGCTTTCGAATATTTCAAAGCAACTGCTCGCCGAGTTGGAAACCGAAGCCCAAGTGCAAATGGGCCGAATGAAAAGCCGAGACCGGCATTAACGCGACGTTGATCTGGTTGCCGCCGCTGCGCGCTAATTCGGCTCGTCTTTGAGCATCGATTTGATCTGCTCGCGCAATTCCGGCGTCTCTTCGTGGCCGTGGGCCGAGACCGCGTGCTGCACCGCAGCATCCACCACTTCTTCTTCCGTGCCGGAGATTTTCAGCGAGCAATTTTTCTCACTCGGATAATCTCTGCAATCGATCGATTTTCTTTTAGCTGCCATTGTTAGCTGTGGATTAATTAACTCTTCTTCAATTCCGTCAGATCTTTTAGCACTTGCTCGCTGTGATCGGCGGGCTTGACACCGGTGTATACCTTGGCGACTTCACCTTTCGGATTAATGATGAAGGTGTTTCGCGCGGCGAGTTTGCTCCCTTTGTAATCCATCACCGAACCGTACTCGGTCGAGACCTTCCCGTCAGGGTCGGCGAGCAATTTGAAGTTGAGTCCTTCCTTTGTGCAAAAATCCTTGTGCGATTGGGCCGTGTCCACGCTCACGCCGAGAATGACCGCTCCGGAGCCTTCATATTTTGCCAGGTCGCGCTGGAAATTGCGCGCCTCCATGGTGCAGCCGCTGGTAAAATCTTTCGGGTAAAAATAGAGCACGATCCATTTGCCGCGATAATCCTTTAGGCTTACCTGCGAACCGTCGCCAGTCGTTAGGCTAAAATCCGGCGCGGGCTTTCCGACCTCCGGTTGCTGTTGAGTTTCCGCCGCTGCCATCACGCCCAAGGTGCCAAGCCCGATGATTACTGACAAGATCATGTTTCTCATTTTCATGCCCCAGTCTTGGAGCGTATAGCCAGCTAGTCAAGGAATGCCGCCCAAGAGCTTCGGGGCCGACTCAAGATGCGACGAGGTCATTACTCCTTGAAAGGAAAGGCTTGCGCGAGATTGTGCGTTTGAGGCAAAACTGAGTTAAATGGCTCAAATGGTCGCATCGCCACACGCCGAAGTGAAACCTATGCGGCTGATTCTTGGCTTGATCGCCTGTCTCGGGCTTGTCTTCACGCTCATCACGCTGTTGTTCGGTTTCATCTCAATCCCGGCAAACTCCGTAGGGGTGAAGACTCGCTTTGGCGCTTACCACAATGTCGTCGATCCCGGACTCGCCTATGCGATTCCCTATATCGACGAGGTACACATCGTGCCAACCCAGCGCCTGCTAAAATTGGAGTTTGGTTTTTCTACGCCGAACACCACGAATGCTTACCAGGGCGACATGGAACCGCAGGAAACCGAGACCATGATCACAGGTGATCTAAACACCGCCCTTGTCCCATGGGTCGTGCAGTATCGGATTACCGATCCAAAAACCTACCTGTTCGGGGCACGCGAACCGGAGAAGACGTTGCGGGATCTTTCCGAGAGCGTGATGCGCGAGGTAATTGGCGATCGCGCCGTGGACGAAGTACTCACAATTGGGCGACACGACATTGAATCATCGACGTTGAAACGTTTGGCCGACCTTTCTTCGCAGTACGGCCTGGGAATTCAGATTCAGCAAGTGCAACTCGCGACAGTGCGCCCTCCGCCAGCCGTGCAAGGTGCCTTTAACGAGGTCAACCAGGCGCAACAGGAAAAGCAGACGGCGATTAATCAAGCCTGGGCGGTGTATAACGATGCCGTGCCGAACGCTCGCGGCCAGGCGAAAGAGCGCGAGAAACAGGCCGAAGCGTATGCCTTCCGCCGGGTTAACGAGGCAAAGGGCGAAGCGCAAAAATTTTCTTTGTTGTTGGCTGAGTATCGGAAAGCGCCGGAAGTAACGCGCCGCCGTCTTTATCTAGAAGCGATGCAAGCGATCTTCCCCAACTTGCAAAAGAAAATCATCGTCGACGATAGCTTGAAGAACATTCTCCAGACGTTGCCGTTGTTGCCCGATCAAACCAAGGCATCGCAATGAACGTTATCGATGTCACTCCACGACCCGCGGCTGTTTCGGCCATTGTGCGCTTTTTACAGAGCCGATTGATGTCGATCCTGGGGATTCTTTTCATTCTGACCGCGCTCAAATGGGGAACGCTGCTTTTCGTTGTCCATCAATATGAAACTGTGATCATCACGCGTTTCGGCAAAATCGTTCGCACGGTCACAAACCCCGGATTGAAGATCAAACTGCCCGTGCTCGATAAAGTGCACCGTTTTGACAAGCGTATCCTCGCCTGGGACGGACCGCCGACTGAATGCCCGACCAAAGACAAGCTCTACATTATTGTCGATTGTTTTGCCCGATGGCGTATCAGCGATCCGTTCCTCTACTATAATCGGCTCAACGACGAACGCAGTGCGCTGTCGCGCCTGGATGACATTCTCGGAAGCGAAACGCGAACCGCTGTCGCCACGCACGACCTTGTAGAGATCATCCGCGTTACCAAAGGGCGAAAACCGGTGCGCGACGAGGAGTTGGAGAAAAGCGGCACGGTTTTACCCACGACGATTCCTGACATTGAATTCGGGCGTGGCGAAATCGAAAAACAAATTACCGAACGCACTCGACAGAAGATTTCCGATTTCGGAATTGAACTGCTCGACGAACGATTCAAGCGCAGCAAGTACAATCCCGCCGTCGCGGAGAAAATTATTGAGCGGATGTCGAGTGAGCGGCATCAGATCGCTGCTCGATTTCGCTCCGAAGGGCGAGGTGAGGCGGCGAATATCAACGGCCAAAAGGAAAGCGACGTCGCCTCAATCAGTTCCACCGCAACGAAGAATGCCCTTGAAACTGAAGGGAAGGCCGACGCCGAGGCGGCGTCCATCTATGCCGCTGCATTCAACCCGCCTGATGCACAAGAGCTTTATTCGTTTCTTCGCAGCCTCGACGTCATGCGCGCTGCGTTTGAAAAAGATACCACCGCAGTTATCTCGACGAACAGTGATCTCGGCCGGTTACTCAAATCGATGGCCGAGGCAATCGTGCCACCGAAAACGGCACCTTAGACATTTTCGGATGAGAGTCCTTCTGGAGCGCGATGCGTTCTCGTATCGCTTTCTCACAACGCTATGGACCCAAACAGGCGCGAGGAAGCGTGCGCACTCCGAAAACTTGCGCGAAACACGATAACGCCGCTCGGCCAAGAGAGTCTTAGAAAGTGATGTAATCTCTTGTTCCTGAGCCATGAGAATCTGGACGATCGGGCATTCGACACGGACGATCGAGAAATTCATTTCGCTCCTGGAAGAGCACGGAATCAAGTTGCTTGCGGACGTGCGATTGCTGCCGGGATCAAAGCGCTACCCGCATTTTAATAAGGAGACGCTCGCAGACTCGTTAGGCAAAATCGGAATCTGCTACGAACATTTTCCCGAACTTGGTGGCCGAAGAAAACCAAGGGAGGATTCGCCCAATACAGCCTGGCGCAATGAATCATTTCGCGGTTACGCCGATTATATGGACACAGAGGAGTTCCACAAAGGTGTTGGGCGTCTTCTTGACCTCGCAACTCAGGCTGGGCCTACTGCGATCATGTGTGCAGAAGCGGTGTGGTGGCGCTGTCATCGTGCGCTGATTTCTGATTACCTGAAAGCGCGCGGCACCGAGATCATACACATTCTCGATGCAAAGAAATCCGAGCCGCATCCATTTACCTCCGCGGCCCGTTTCGTTGACGGCACGCTCAGTTACGCGAGTGAGGAAGATCATTTAATCTAATGCGAATCAGGCGCGGTTGATTCATCCCCGGCTAAACGCCGGCGTGGTTCACGCCAGGTGCGATGTGCAATGTAAGCCGGCACCGGCGGCGAAAGTTTCTCCCGCTCAATCATTCTTTCAGCCAACCAGTGAAACCACTCGTTGCCTGTCTCTCGATTCAGCCTGCGACGCCATTCTTCTGAGTAAATCTTAAGTTTCTGCCAGGAAAGAACGATGGGACCGCTAAAAAAATCATCGACCAGATCAAGCGTCACCTCGCGCCGAAACACTAACACTCCAAGGCTTTCCCAAGTTAGCGAAACCAAGTAAACCGCGTCTTCGCCGTCAGGTCCGAGCACTTCGCGTATTTTCTGCGTGTCCGCCCCATCTGGCAACGACAGCACGCGCCGAAGGGCGCTGGTAAACGCCGGGCTTTGGAAGGATCTCACCAGCTCAAGCATTGCTTCCCTTTGTCTTCGTTGACGGTAATAACTAATTTGCGCGGCCGCGAAGATAACACCGGCCGTCACGGCAAATGCGTTGACTAGATTTGCCAGAGTCGAGAGGTCCACTTTAACGAGGGTCCGTCACGCGCCCGAGAAAAAGAGTGACACCGCTCGGGACATGCTGAATTGCATAAACGAATGGGCGATCGACTCTCACTTCAATTGGCGGCGGTTTTGGCCTTGCGATCGCCGTTGCCCTCATCATTACTACCGCAGTGGCCGCGGCCGCTTCGGTTCCTTTTTCGTCCACGGCGATGAAGGTCTTGTGAAAAACATTGGAGATGTAGAGGTAATCATTGGGCTTGCGCGGCGCGATCTTATCGAAATTCGCGCTGCCTTGCGGAATATCGAATGCGCTCTTCATTCCAAGCGCCTGGAATGTTTTTGCGAGCGCAATCGTTGGCGGCTCGAGCTTGAACTTTGGCAAATGCAGATCGACATCCTGCGCTTCAAGTTTTGTGCATTGTGCCAAAACATCCGCGGTGAGCTTCGATTCCACGGCACGGAGGCCATTTACCTCATCGGGAAGAAGAACGAGAAATTGAAGATTGTCGCCAAGATAGGGAAGACTGACTGCGCTGAAGCCCTCGCGCTTGGCGTAACCAAATCGTGCGGTTTTCCGCATCATCGGCACATTGACCGGCGCACCGCCGCGGACATGAAATGATTCTGGCTGCGTTGTCTTCTCGGAAAATGCATCCGCCCACGGTGCTTTGAGATAAAGTGCGTTCGCCAAGACGAGCCGCGTCAATTTGTTGAGCGCGTCCGCAGGAATGAGATCACGAATCTTGTCGCGCGTCTGGGCTGCCACCCATTTGTTGATGTGCTGTGTCGCTGCCGCAGGATCATCAACGAAATTGAGCGGCTCAAATGCAGCGCCGTAGCTTTGTTCTAACAGCGACAAAAAGTCGCGACGAAAATCATAGTCTTGTTGCGCGAAGAGCCGGTTGGCGATCTTCAACGTAATCGGCTCGCTCGGGCCGCCGAATTCCTTGGATTTCTTCACCAGTTCGGCTGTCTTCACGCTCATTTCTTCGAGCGAATGCTGAAGCGAGGCGAACGAGGCGGCCACCGCGCTCGCGTCGCTTGGAAAATGCAGCACGTGCGCCATCTCCGTGCGCGTGTCGCCATCCGCGCCAGCGAACGTCATGGCGAGGGCGCTCTCAATGGAAAACGGTGAAACGCAAAGATTCTCGTTGCCTGTGGCGAGTTGACGGTGCAGATCGACCGCGAGTTCGTTTGTCGCCTTGGTCGCCAGATCGAAGTTTGTCGTGGCGTGCGCCATTGCAACGACTAACGCGCCAAATAACTGGAAGATCAAAAGCCGTTTCATGCCAGCCATGAAACACTGAAATTGTGAGGGTTGCGACGCCAATCTGAAGCTTCCTCTCCAGCGCTGATGACAGCGCTCCGAAGCTTCGCAGCCAAAGCGATGAAGGCGAAAATTTCGCGCGCCAAGAAACGCTTTTTCGACTCGTTGAAGAGAACGCGTTCCGTGTGACAATTTCCCATGGACGAAGCGAAAATTCCAACTCGCGCTGACATTTCAGATTCCGACAAGTGGGATCTCACGCATCTTTTTGCTGATGTCGGTAAATGGCAGGAAGATTTTGCCTGGCTTCAGCGGACATATCCAAAACTTCAGGACTGGAAGGGCAGAGTAGGCGAGTCGGCACAGTCACTGGCAGAAGTGCTTGAGTTCGAAAAGTCGCTCGATCTGAAGATCGAGCGGATCTATCACTATGCGTCGCTGCAACTGGCAGAGGACAGCACTAACAACGAATACCTTGCGCGGATCGGACAGGTTCAGAACCTGCTCACGAAGATCGGTGAAGCGGCGGCGTTTGTGGTTCCCGAAATTCTGGCGATTGACGACGAAACGTTCGCCAAATTCGTTGCCGATCCTCCGCTCGCAGAGTGGCGAACCAAACTGCACAAAATTCGCCGGATGAAACCGCATGTGCTCTCCGTGCCTGAGGAACGTCTTCTTGCGCTGGGAAGTGTCGCGCTCAGCGGTTACGACGACACGTTTTCACAATTGACGGACGTGGACATGAAGTTTGGCGTCCTGATCGATGAGACGGGACACAAAAGGCCGCTTACCCAAAGCTCGTTCAGCTCGTTTTTGGTGAAGCGCGATCACGACCTCCGCAAACGCACTTTCCATCAATTCTATGCAGAATTTCGCGACCATCAGTATACGCTGGCCGCATCCCTTGCTTATTCGGTCAAGGCAGATGTTTTTTATGCACGGGCAAGACATTATTCAGCTGCGCTCGAGGCTGCACTGTTTCCAGACGATGTGCCGATTGCCGTTTACGACGGATTGGTTCAATCGGTTCGCGCGAATTTGAAGCCACTCTTTCGCTATTTCGACTTGCGCCGCCGTGCGCTTGGGTTGCGCGAACTGCATCACTACGACACGTACGTCCCGCTTGTTCCGGAAATCCAGACGCGTTTCAAGTTTGATCAAGCTGTGGAAATGGTCTTAGGCGCGCTCGACCCGCTTGGGAAGGAGTACGTTGATGTGCTGACGGAAGGCCTGCGCACTGGTCGCTGGTGCGACCGCTACGAAACAAAAGGAAAACGCAGCGGCGCGTTTTCATCGGGAAGTTACAAAACGCCGCCCTACATGCTTATGAATTACAAGGAGGATGTCTTCGCCGATGTTTACACGCTTGCACACGAAGCAGGTCACTCCATGCACAGCTGGTTCTCTCAAAATTCACAGCGGTTTCAGGATTACGAGTACCCGATCTTTCTGGCCGAGGTTGCATCGACGTTCAACGAGGAACTGCTTACCGACCATCTGCTCAAAACGACGAACGATCCGAAGATGCGCGCCTATATCATCAATCGGCAAATCGACGACCTGCGAGGCACGCTTTTCCGGCAGACCATGTTTGCTGAGTTTGAGAAAATTATTCACGCCGTTGAGGAAAGCGGCGACGCGCTAACGCTTGACGTTTTCAGGTCGCAATATCACACGCTGCTCGAAGCGTATTTTGCCGAAAACTTCGTGCTCGATCCCGAACTCGATCTGGAATGCCTGCGTATTCCGCATTTCTACCATGCATTTTACGTTTACAAATATGCGACAGGGATTTCTGCTGCGGTTGCGCTTTCGCAGCGCGTCCTTGCCCACGAGTCTGGAAGTGTGGAGGCATATCTTAGTTTTCTGCGTTCCGGTGGTTCGAAGTTTCCACTGGAGACGTTAAAGGCGGCAGGTGTGGACATGACCACATCCGCTCCAATCGAGAGCACATTGCGGTTGTTTGAACAGCGGCTCGGCGAATTGGAAGAGCTGTTGCTATAGGCCGTCAACGTTTCCACGCTGTGGCGACAGCTGTGTCGGCTATGCCTTAAATATTGCAGGCGGCACGCCTGCCACTACAAATTCGAGCAATGCAGTTGGATGCCGACGAGCTTCGCCAAAGATTAAAGCCCGCGTTTCGGGAGAACTTCGAAAAGCTTGGAGAGTTGGGCGCGGCTGTGTCTATCTGGCAAAATGGAAAACCCGTTGTCGATCTTTACGACGGATTTTGCGATGCCCGCCACGAAAAACCGTGGGAAGCTGATGCGCTCGTCCTCGTCTGGTCGGCCACTAAGGGAATTGGCAGCGCATGCGTCCTGCATGTGTTGCAAGAGCACAGGATTGGCATCAACAGGTGCGTAGCGGAGTTTTGGCCCGAGTTCGCTCAAGCTGGCAAAGAAAAAATCACGTTATCGCAGTTGCTTTCGCATCAAGCCGGGCTTTGCGCGTTAGATAGGCGAGTTGATATACTCGATTACAGCGCGGTTATCAGGGCACTTGAAGTACAAAAGCCATTGTGCTGCCGGGGACCGCACATGGTTATCACGGTCGCACGTTTGGATTCCTTCTCGATGAACTCGTGCGTCGGATCGCCGGGAAAACGCTCTCCCAGTATTGGCGCGAAGTCTTTGCGCAGCCACTGAATCTCGATCTTTGGATCGGTTTGCCTGAACGAGGGAATCCACGTGTGGCGACCATTTACGCTGCGAAAAGCGGCAGGCCGCCCGAACCGAAAAACCGCCAGTCCGGCTCGGACTTTTATCTTGATCTTGTCACGCCGGGCACACTGGCACGCAAAACATTCTCCTCACCGTACGGGTTGTAGTCTGTTAGCGGGATGAACACTCCCGCTGTCCGCGCGCAACCGATTGTTTCGTTTGGCGGGATCGGCAGCGCGTCGGCACTTGCGAAGTTCTATTCCATGCTTGAGAACGGCGGGAAGCTCGGTGAGCAAACCTTCTTTTCCGAAGAAACAATCGCATGGATGACCACAACGTTGTCACATGGCATGGACCGCGTTTTTCAAATACCGACAGCGTTTTCAGCCGGGTTCATGAAAGATCCACGAAACGCAGGGCGAAGAATGTTCGGCCCGTCGCCGAATGCTTTCGGACATCCCGGTGCGGGCGGCAGCCACGCCTTTGCCGATCCCGAAAACAGGATTTCGTTCGCCTATGTCATGAATCAAATGGAACAATCGCTCCTGCCGAACGAAAAATCGCTGCGCTTGGTAGACGAAGTTTACGCCTAAGAATCCTTTGTAGCCGCCGACTTCTGGGCGGCGCGGCGCGTGGATCTTAGCCACGTCAGTGCCGCGCCTCGCAGAGCGAAGCGACTACATTTCACCGATTATTGTGATCCATACTTTTCGCCGGTTGGGTGCGCGACGATGTTCGAACAGGAAAATGCCCTGCCAGGTTCCGAGCTGCATTTGACGATCGACAATCGGCACGGTCTCGCTGGTTCGCGTCAAGACCATGCGGATATGCGATGGCATATCATCGCTGCCTTCGGAACCGTGCGTAAAGTAATCGGCATCCTCCGGCACGAGGCGGTCGAAGAATTCTTCCAGATCAGCTCGTGCAGTCGGATCGGCATTTTCCATGATGATCACGCTGCAACTAGTATGCTGGACAAACACGGTCGCCGTCCCGTTCCGGACGCCGCACTTGTCGATCTTTGACTGCACTTCGCGCGTGATTTCGTACAGTCCCTTGCCTTTGGTGCGAACTTCTATCCGGTCGTGCCAGATGCTCATTAGTGAAGGGGTTTCAATTTTGTCATTCCGACCGAAGTGGAGGAATCTCTGATTCAATCCCCCGTCGGCCAACTAAATTAGAGATGTCTCGACTTCGCTCGACATGACAAGAATAAGTTACAACACAGGAATAACAGTGCTTGGAACATTCGTCCCACGTTGATTTCGGCCTCGGCTAATGGCCTAATAATCTTGATGAGAGGCGATCTGGAGAAGGTGTTATTTGATGAGCCGGCGATTCACCGACGCTTGGATGATATGGCCGCGCAAATTTCGAACGATTATCGTGATCGCGAACTGACCGTGATCGCAGTTTTGCACGGGAGCTTGATGTTCGTGGCTGACCTACTTCGCCGAATTCCGCTTCCCTTGAAGCTGGATTGCCTGAGCGTGGCGAGTTATCACGGAAAAGCGCAGTCCAGCGGCGCGGTCGTTTTCAAGCAGATCACACTCCCGGATGTCGGGGGCCGAGATATTTTGGTCCTGGATGATATTCTGGACAGTGGTTTTACGCTTGCAGCCGTTCGCGAGACTTTGGAAACAGCCAGACCGCACAGCATTCAGATATGCGTGCTGTTGAGCAAAAAGAAACCACGCGCCCGGGAGGTGGATGCAGATTATGTTGGGTTCGAAATCGAAGACGAATTTGTAGTCGGCTACGGGCTCGATTTCAGGAAGCGTTATCGCAATCTGCCCTATATTGGCGTGCTGAGAAGAGAATTGCTGGAGCAACCGGGCAAATGAAAGTACGAGCGCAGTTTTATGCGCAATTGCGCGATCTCGTTGGAAGCCGTGAAATGGATGTCGATCTTGCGGAAGGGGCGACTGTCGGGGACTTGCTGGGCCAAATTTATGCGCAACAACCGAAGCTTCGCCCGCATGACAAAAGCATCTTGATTGGTGCGGGCGTGGAATTTGTGGATCGGAATTACAAGCTCAAACCGGGAGACGAAATTTCAATCATGCCGCCAGTGCAAGGCGGTTAGCTGTAGCCGTCGCGCTCCGGGCGACGCGGCGCGCGTGTCCTGTTTTGCGCATAGTCTTCGCGCTTCGCAGGGCAAAACGGTTATAGAATTAGTCTCGAAAATTTTTGAAATTTGTGGCGACGCCAAAGTCACGGCCACGGACGAATTGAATCACTGCCTGCAGATCGTCTTTCTTCTTTCCCGTAACTCGAATTTGTCGATCTTGCAGCTGGCTTTGCACCTTGAAACCCTGCGACTTGATCGCCTGGATGATTTCCTTCGCCTTGTTCCCTTCGAGGCCCTGCTGAATCTTTAATTCCTGCCGCGCGTGACCGACGGATGAGATTGCGGGCTCATCCTGTTCAATATTCCGTAAATCAACCCCGCGTTTTGAAAGTTTGCCGATGAGAATTTCGCGCAATCCCCTAAGGTAACCTGCGTCTTCGGCGGTAAGGGTGATCTTATCCTTCTCAGGAAGTATTTCGGCCGTTATGCCCTTGAAATCGAAACGAGTCGCCAGCTCTTTGCGCGCCTGGTTGATCGCATTATCAAGTTCCTGCTTGTCTACCTCGGAGACGATGTCGAATGAAGGCATGGAAATCTGGATACTAAGTACTTGATGCTCGATCGCGAGTCCGACGCAAGCGAACGTTATGGGTTTGCCTCAACGATCTTGATGTCGCCGTCCCCTGCGCGCATTTTGATTGCTGCCTGCCCTCCGCCGTTGACCAACATGTCGATTTTCGCAGCCGCTGCGGACGACGTTCGTTCAACTGCGAGATTATCAAAATCATTGCCGATTTTTCCATGGGCGGTTTCGGCAACAAGGTGGAAAGCGGAGTCGCTGGGAAGAAACGCCCAAGCGTTTCCTAGGGCGATATTTGCACGGACTGAAAACGTTCGGTGCTCCCACCAGTCGTATGAGACGGTAAGGTTCCCGCGCTGCAGGACGAGGTCAATCTTGGTAAAGCAGTTGTGACCGAGCATGCGACCATCGCCTAGCCTGGCATGCACGCTTGGTCCGCGCATTCCGTCCATGAGCACCTCGCCCGCGACCAGGCGCAATTGCGATATGCTAGCCGTTGCAGGAACCACGATGGTGTAATCAACGGTCCCGGAGCGATCAAACAGAGCCCATCTCGGTTTAGGAGGAAATTTGGTGTCGATTGAAACCGTGGTCGACTGCACAGAAACATCGATCGCGATCTCTTTCAGGCGCATGCGACTGTACGCTTTCTTTGTTGCGTGGACCTGCACTTCGTTCGTGTTCGCGCCGTAAACCAGTACGGCACCGTCACGGTTTTGAATACTTACGTCTGTGTTTGGCTGGATCGTATACAATCGCTCAAAAGTTTCCTCGAGGACGCGATCGCTCTGCGAGCCACAGCCTGCAAGTGACAACAGCAGTACGACAGCAATCTGCCGAAGGTGACGCCTCTTAGTGAGAGGTGATCGCACGCACGAACTCTATCAGCGCGTGCGCGTTGTTAATCAAGGGAAGAGCTGCAGTGATAGTGATGATCGCGAAAAGTGTGCCCTCACTCTGGAAGTCGTGTCGGGCTTCGTCTTTCAAATAATCGCCGGAGATCTTCCAAAACGATCGCGGCGGGTTGCGCGTATAACGTCCGCTGGATCCTCCCAAGGCGACGGAATGGTAGTTATAGTCTGTGATCGGCGACCGACGGGATTTGCGCGCTGCGCGATCGAACGGAAGGCGGCGCCTGTCTTTAGAAGTCGTTAAGGGTGTTGGTTTCATGTTTCGGAAGTTTTCGTTTTCGTTGAGATGCACTGCGCTCGCTAATTGGATTCAAACTCGTTATTCCTATGCTGGTGAAGCGTGTTCCGGGGACCGAACCGGATCACAAGCAAGAGTATGGGTTGCTTACCGATCGCTACACCCAGAGAGTGCGATCAAATGTGCGGTATTGAATCGCTTCGCTTACATGCTCGGGTGATATCTCCGTTTTTCCGTCGAGATCTGCGATAGTGCGCGAAACTTTCAGGATACGGTCATAAGCGCGGGCGCTGAGGTTCAATTCGCTCATGGCCACCCGAATCAGTTCCTGCGAATCCTGGCTGAGCTTGCAGTGTTGTTTGAGGTGGCGCGTGGCCATGCGTGCGTTGCAATTTACCTTTCCGTCGCTGCGAAACCGTTCTTGCTGGCGTTGACGCGCGCGGATGACCCGCTCACGAATCGTGGCAGACGTCTCTTCAGCGCGCTCGCTGGCGACGTCGCGATACTCAACAGCGGGCACTTCAATGTGCAGATCGATGCGGTCCAGCAACGGGCCGGAGATGCGCTGGCGATAACGTTGCACGTGAGCCGGGCCGCAGCGGCATTCGCGTTTGAGATCGCCAAAATAGCCGCATGGGCACGGATTCATCGCGGCGACCAGCATGAACTCCGAGGGAAAAGTGACGCTGCCCGCGGCACGGGAGACGGTGACTTTTCCGTCTTCGATTGGCTGGCGCATTACCTCCAATGCCGATCGCTTGAATTCAGGCAGCTCATCGAGAAAGAGAACACCGTTGTGCGCAAGACTCACTTCGCCCGGATTAGGAAACGTTCCGCCGCCGAGCAAGCCAATATCACTGATGGTGTGATGCGGATCGCGGAATGGTCGCGTAGAGACGAAGGATTTTTCGGCATCGAGCGACCCGGCGATGCTGTGAATCTTTGTCGTCTCAATCGCTTCCTCTAGGGAGAGAGGCGGAATGATGGTTGGGATGCGTTTTGCCAGCATCGATTTGCCAGAGCCGGGCGGCCCGATCATCAAGGCATTGTGACCGCCTGCCACCGCGACTTCAATGGCGCGTTTGACGTGTCCCTGGCCTTTCACTTCGCCGAAATCGACGTCATAGCTCTGGTGCGCGGAAAAAAATCCGGTCAAATCAGCGCGCGTCGGAAGAAGCGGAGTTTCGCCGCGGAGAAACGCGAATGTTTGCCGCAAATTTTGCACGCCGTAGATATCGATCTTATCGACCATTGCGGCCTCGAGCGCGTTTGCTTCCGGGACAAATAGCGCGCGCTTGCCGCGACGCCGCGCTTCCAGTGCGACCGGCAGGACGCCTTTCACGGCGCGGACTGTGCCGTCCAGGGCGAGCTCGCCTACAAAGCTGAAGTTTTCAAACGGTGAGCTGTCCAGCCCCTCGGTCACGGCAATCATTCCAAGGGCGATCGGCAGATCAAAGCTCGGTCCCTCTTTTTTGATATCGGCCGGGGCAAGATTGATTGTCGTACGACCGCGCGGCCAATAATAACCGCTATTGGCTATGGCCGTGGTGACCCGATCGCGGCTTTCCCTGACAGCTGCGTCTGGCAGCCCAACAATAACGATGGTCGGATCACCGCCGGCGCCGTTGACCTCGATTTCTACCTCGTATGCGTCCACGCCGTAAACCGCTGCGGAGTAAATTTTCGCCAACATCGCCGTTGCAGAGTCGCAAAAAATCGTTGCGCGGAAAAGCGCCAAATATCCCTCTAAAGTGGGAGGCGACTCGCGCCTGCGAATCCCGTAGAATACGGTGGGGTGACGTGGGAAAACGAGGCGAGCAGGACCCTCTAAAAAGATTGAACAGGAGGCCTCCGGCGACTGTCACTATTCCGAATATTTAACCTTGTTAAATAGTTCTCAGGATGCTACAACGCGTGATCGACAAGGCCCCAGCGATTACAATTTACGGGGAGTTGTCGATTCGACCCCCCCAAACGATTAATGAAAAAGAGTTATATGGCTGCAGAGGATAGCGATACCGGAATTAAGATTTACCTGCGCGAGATCGGGCAAATCCCACTCTTGACTCCGGAGCAGGAAATCGAGCTGGCCGCTAAGATTAAAAAAGGCGATCGTGAAGCGCGAGCGCTCATGATTCGGTCAAACTTGCGTCTGGTCGTCAAGATCGCGCACGATTACGCCAATCTCGGGCTGCCGCTTCTCGACCTGATCTCAGAAGGAAACATTGGCCTGATGAAGGCCGTGGAACGTTTTGACCCCGCAAAGGGCGGGAAACTTAGCACATACGCCGCATGGTGGATCAAACAGTCCATCAAACGGGCGCTGGCGAATCAGAGCAAGACGATCCGTCTGCCTGTGCATCTGGTGGACAAGATCTCCAAGATGCGCCGGGTTTCTTTGCAAATGAGCGAGGAGCTTGGCCGAGAGCCGACCGACGAAGAGTTGGGAGACGAAATTGGAATTGCGAGCGGAAAAGTTTCTCAACTAAAAACCGTGTCGATCCGCCCAGCGTCGCTCGATGCGCCGATTAGCGACGACGATTCCACCGAGTTCGGCGAGATTGTTGGCGACGAGGACGCGCAAACGCCGTTTGAACTGCTGCGCGACAAAAATCTCCGCAACGAAGTTGGTGGGCTGCTTGACGTGCTTGATGATCGGGAGAAGAAAATCATTTTCCAGCGCTTTGGACTAGATGGAGGCAAACCGAAGACTCTCGAAGAAGTGGGCAAGAAATTCGGCGTCACGCGCGAGCGGATTCGTCAGTTGCAAAACATCGCGCTGTCGAAGTTGCGCCGCGCGCTCAGCAAGAAGGAGCGCCCGGTCGACGTCGAGTTGCCGGTGGAAGCTTAAGCTGGATCAATATCCTCCCTTTTAGAAGGCGCGGACATGGAGTCCGCGCGTTTTGTTGTCATTTCACCACACGCAATTGGATCGAATCGATCAATGCGCGGCCCATCCGCACGTCACTGATAATCACCATGTGGTCTCCGGGCGCAGCCCACTTGTTCTTGCGCAAAAACTTCTCGGCCGCTGCAATCGCCCTGTCCGGACCGCCAGAGAAATCGACGCGGGCGGGAAACGTTCCCCAATAAAGCGCGAGTTGCCGATAAACTTCCTCGCTTGGGGTGAAAGCAAAGATCGGCGCGCACTGTGGCCTCAGATTTGAGGCATATCGCGCCATTCTTCCCTGCAGAGTGAAGACAACAAGTTTCGAGTTTTGCAATGAGTTAGCCAGCGTAACAGCTGAAGCGACCATTTTCTGCCGAACGTTTTCCAGCAGTGCGTCCTCTGCATACCCCGCCCCGCCGCTCCGCTCGATGCGCATCGCCACACGGCGCAAGACTTCGACGCACTCAACCGGGTAACGGCCGATCGTAGTCTCGCCGCTCAGCATCAGAGCGTCGGCCTGTTCGAAAACGGCATTTGCCACGTCGGTGATCTCGGCGCGAGTGGGCAGAGGATTAGTGATCATCGATTCTAATAACTGAGTCGCCACTACGACCGGCTTGCCAAAGTGAATGCACTTTTTGACAATTCGGCGTTGGATGATGGGCAATTCCTCCATCGGACATTCGATTCCCAAATCGCCGCGCGCGACCATTATCACGTCCGCACTCTCGATCATCTCGTCGATTGATCGCACGGCCAGCTGATCCTCGATCTTCGCGACGATCTGCGCCTTGCTCTTTCTCCTAGATAAAAGTTTTCGCAACTGGTCGATGTCGCTCTTCTCACGCACAAAACTCAGCCCGATGAAATCCGCGCCCATCTCCGCGCCCAGAGAGATATCAGCCAGGTCCTTGCTCGTAAGCGAGGGAAGATTCACGTGCACGCGGGGCAAATTAATGTGACGCCGCGAACCAAGCGTCGCGCGCGTCAAAACCTTGCAGCGCACGCGATTTCTTCCCTTGTCAAGGACAAGCAATTTGATCAAACCATTATCGACCAAAATCGTGTTGCCAACTGTGACGTCGTCGGCGAAGCCGCCGTAATTCACGTCCACCGAATAGCGCTCTTTACTCTTCGCTCCGCGCACAGTGAACTCCAGAATGTCGCCCGGCTTCAGATCCAGATCGGCTTTCAGATCGCCGGTCCGAATAGCTGGGCCTTGCGTATCAAGGAGAAGTGCAACTGAGCGGCCCGCTTTTTGCGCCAGCATACGGATGCGTGGAACGATGTTGCGGACCCAGTCATGGCTGGCATGGCTCATGTTTAATCGGAAGACATCACTTTCTTTCTGGATTAGCTGCCGCAACGTCTCGGTCTTTTCCGTAGCCGGACCGAGCGTGCAGATGATCTTGGTCTTGCGCATCGATTAAAGGATTGAGTTTTGCGTCGCAAAAGCCAAGACGCTTTTAAGTGGCGTAAGCCGTCAATTTTTCAATTGGCGCACGCAACTTGAAAGGTTACGCCACGAAAAAATGCGGCAGGCCTTTCGAGGCGTGCCGCATTGCGCAATCAGTGTATTTCCTTATTTCAGTTTGCTTTGAGTCTCTTTGGCCAGCTCAAGATGTTCCTGGACCATCTTGGCCGTGTCCTCCGCAAACTTTTTCACGTCGGGATCAGACCCGCTCTTTGCTTCCTCTTGAAATTCGGCCAGATCCTTTTCGTGATCTTCGACCATTGCATCCATGTAGGCTTTGTCCGAGCTCCACTTAGTAGTCGGCTCCTTGCTGGGTAGTTGGACGCCTTTCTTCGAAGCGATGGACTTTAATTCGTCATTGGCCTTGCTGTGATCCGTGACCATTCGTTTGCCGAATGACTTTACATCCTCGCTCTGGCCGTTTTGCTCAGCGAGGTTGCCCATTGCGACTTCCATCATGCCGCCCTTGGCGGCTTTCTTCATTAAAGTTTTGTCCTTCACGCTAAGCGACGAACTCTTGGCTGCTGGAGAATCTTGCCCCATGGCTGCTCCGGCCACGCTAAGCGCTGCGACTGTTAGAGTAAGAATACAAAACTGTGAAACAATTGTGATTTTGGTTTTCATGACGTTGTACGGTTGAAACTGCCGAAATACCCGGCAATTAAATAATCGAAGCCGGAAGCCCGCTTGGACGCGGAGGAATCCTGATTCTGGCTTCAGATCTCCGAGTTGCTCCAGGTGTGCGAGCTGGGAAGACACAGATTAATCAGGCTTCCCGGATGTTCTTTTCGTAGGAGCTCTCTACCCGCGTCGCCACGTCTTTGTAGCCGTGTTCGACTTCGTAAATCTGCTTCATACAGGCGAGCGATCTTTCCCGGTCGCCCATCCGTTCGTAAATAAGTCCGAGATTGTAAACGATCTCTTTCTTCATCGCGTCCATTGGAAGAATTTCCTTTGACGCCTCCTCCAGTTGCTTCGTTGCAAGATCAAGCATCCCAAGCTCGCCGTAGCAGCAACCGAGCAGATTCATCGCTTTCAAACGCGCGTGCGGATTTTGCTTCGCCCGCTGCAACTCCGGCACCGCTTCCCGAAAGTGTCTGGCACTGACGAGGTGCTCGCCCAACTCGAATCGAAGCTGAAGATCGGTCGGATTTCGGGCGACGCGTTCTCGCGCATCGGTAACGAGGATTTCTGCGCGCTTCGCTTTGGCAGCCTTTAATTCTTCAGACCTTTTCGCATGCAACTCATGGGCTGCATCGTGCGTGGAGAGAAATTCTTCGTGTGCAGCGATCTCGCGCTCCAGGCGTTTGATCTTCAAATCGGAAACTTTTCGGACTAATCCAGTGTCCGCACGTTTGGTCAGGTCGGCTGCATATTGATACCAGCCGACCGCTGCCTCCAAGTCTTCCTTTTGCTCGTTCAACGCGCCCAAGCGTCGGGCAAGGTCGACATTTGCCGGCTCCGCTTTGTGACGCGCGTATGTTTCGGCGATCTGTAGCTCGAGCGATTCGCCGGTTAATCGCATCCGGCTTTGTTGCTCGAGCGAAATCGCCATCTCTTTGTCCTTGATCAGATCGCGGTAACTTTCCGCCTGGGTCCATCCACCGCTTTTCATGGACGCATGGGCCGCCGCGTCTTTACCCAGACGGAGCGCTTCGGCATCCAGTGGATTTATCTCGATGATTTGATTATAGACTTCGACCTCCTGATCGTTCTCTCCCAGCTCGCGGTATAAACGCCCGAGTTCATGTAACACTTTGACGTCGCGCGGATTTTCTTCGAGCAACGTTCGCAGCGCGAACACGCCAACCTCTGGCCAGCCCGCTGCTGTCGCCGCTTCCTTTAAAGCCACGTTTGCCTGTCGATTGTAAGGCTCATCCTCCAGCACCTTTTCCAGCATTTCGATTGCGTGTTTCGGGTCCTTCTTGATTTCCCGATGCGCTTTCATGACAGCGATCGGCGCAGTCGAGATATTGAAAAAACTTCGTTTGGTCGACTTGTTTTTCGTGACTTCAGTGCGCCGCAGCAATTGTCGTCCTGTCAGGAATTGCGGTTCCTGTTTCAGGATTTCCTGCAAAAGCGAAATTGCGTAACCGAGATTGCGCAACTCAACGGCGGCCACTGCCTTAAGCCAAAGATTGCGCTGCGCTTCGCTCAGTTCCTTTTCCGTCTTAATCGCCATCGCGGATAGTTTATCACAATATGCAATTCTGCGTCGGCGTATGCCTCGCCAGGGGGAATGACAGCTGGACGGTCTGCGTTCCAATGGCGTGTGGTTCTGCGACTGTAGTTCCTACAAGCACAAGGACCGGAACCGTCCACCTCATAGCAGATCCAGTTGCGGTTTCTCAGGAGTTGCGGCGGGCTTCCTCCTGTTGCGTGATTTTCCGGCTGGCGTTGTTTCGATCACGCCGTTTGGACGCTCAAGGTGCGAAAGAATCTCCTTCGCCCGGTCGAGAATTTCCTTTGGCAAACCTGCCAGCCGCGCCACCTGGATCCCGTAGCTTTTGTCCGCGCCGCCGGGCACGATTTTGCGAAGGAAAATGATTTGATCGTTCCACTCGCGGACTGCCACATTGAAATTGCAAACGCCTTTGCGTTCTGCGGCGAGTTTGGTCAACTCGTGATAATGCGTGGCGAAGAGGCTCCGCGCTTTGATTTTATCATGGAGAAACTCGGCGACGCTCCAGGCGATCGAGAGGCCGTCGAATGTGGAGGTGCCGCGACCGATCTCATCGAGGATCACCAGACTACGTTCGGTCGCGTTGTTAACGATATTCGAGGTCTCATTCATTTCTACCATGAACGTTGACTGGCCGCGTCCTATGTCATCGTTCGCGCCAACGCGTGTGAAAATGCGATCCACCAGTCCGATCTCCGCGCTCTCCGCCGGAACAAAGCTGCCTATTTGAGCCATCAATACGATCAAAGCCACTTGGCGAATGTAAGTCGATTTTCCTGCCATGTTTGGGCCGGTCACGATCGCCAGCCGCATGGTCTCGCCATCCAGCGACGTGTCGTTAGGCACAAACTTTTCTTCCACCAAATTCTGGTCGAGCACCGGATGCCGTCCATCTTTGATCATAAGCCGCAGGGTATTGTTTAATTGCGGCCGGCAATAACGAAACAACCGCGCCGTCTCGGCGAATGCGCAAATGACGTCGAGCACTGCTATGGCAGCGGCGGTTCGCTGGATCGACTCCAGCTCGCGCAGAGTTTCTTCGCGCAGTTTTTGGAAAAGCTGATACTCGAGTTGGCGCGCGCGTTCGTCTGCGCCAAGGATTTTTGCCTCCATTTCCTTTAACTCCGGAGTGATGAAGCGTTCGCCGCCCACGGTAGTCTGCTTGCGCGTGTAGTGCGCGGGCACACTCGCGAGGTTCGATTTTGTCACTTCGATGAAATAACCGAAGACGGAGTTGTAACGTACCTTAAGTGACTTGATGCCGGTTGCCGCGATCTCGCGCTCCTGCAGCTGGCCGATCCAATTTTTCCCTTCGCGCGACGCCCGCCGCAGTTCGTCAAGGTCGGCGTCGTATCCATCGCGAAAAATTCCGCCCTCCTTCAGCGCCAACGGTGGATCATCGACGACTGCTCTTCCGAGCTTTTCAGCCAGCACCGGCATCTCGTGAATCTCACTTTGCAGTTGGACTGGTAGGGCGCGACCGCCGGTCGCGCCGCTTTCTTGCGTGACGTTCGGTGTGCTCGGCGAGCCCGCCCTACCAAATTCGATTCGTTCGATCAGTCTTTGCAATTCCGCCTTCAGCTTCGGGATCTCTTCCAGCGAAAATTTCAGCGCGACCAGGTCGCGTGCGTTTCCCGAGGCCTGGCTCAATCGCGATGTTGCACGTTCGATGTCGCGAATCGATTTCAGTTGAGCGCGGATTGCCGCAAGCAGATCTGGTTCCTGCAACAAATCTGCGATCATTTGCTGGCGTCGCTCGAGCTCATGCAAATTGCGCAGTGGCTGCAAAATCCACGAGCGCAACCTCCGGCCACCCATCGGCGTGATGGTGCGATCAAGAACCGCGAGCAAAGTGGTGTTACGTGTGCCGCGTGATTCAACGAGCTCAAGATTCGTTTGCGTTGCAGCGTCAAGCATGACGTAGTCCGCCGGCGCGTCGCAGCGCAACGAGGTGAGGTGATCGATGTTGCGCCGAAGCTGATGCTTCAAATAATGAACGATTGCGCCCGCGGCGGCGACCGCGCGCGACATCTCGCCGCAGCCAAATCCGTCTAGCGATTTCATCTTAAAATGCTCGCACAAGGTGAAGATCGCCTGCTCCAGCAAGAACGCGTAGCTGTCGTACTCAAGCGCATGATCGATCTGGCCAAGCTGATCTTTCTGTTCGGAGCTGATGAGCAGTTCCGATGGCGAAACACGCGCGAGTTCGTCAAGGAGAGATTGTCGATCTTGCAGTTCGGTAAGCCGGAACTCGCCCGTGGTCAGGTCTGCGTAAGCAAAACCAAATATGCCGCCGTCAGCGTAAACCGCGCCCAGATAATTGGCCCGTTTCGCCTCGAGTAGGTCGAAGTCGCTAACCGTGCCCGCGCTGATGATCTGAGTGATGTCGCGGGAAACAATTTTTCCCGGTTGCGGCTCGCTTGTCTGATCGCAGATCGCCACGCGCCGACCAGCCTTGATCAACTTTGCAATGTAAGTTTGCGCGGCGTGATAGGGCATGCCGCACATCGGCACACCGTTGCGCTTGGTCAGGGCGACATTCAGCAAGACCGAAGCTTCCTTTGCGTCTTCGAAGAAGAGTTCATAGAAATCGCCGAGCCTGAACAACAAAAGCGTATCTGCCGGGATGCTCCCTCGGAGCCGCCGATATTGCTGCATCATTGGAGTGAGCGCGTCCCGCATGATTCCAGAATTAAATCAGCCTGCACGAATTGCGAGTTTGAATTGGCGCAAAGCGTCTCAATGCCACGGCGGTATTCATGACCGGTAATCGGCCTCGCGATGGCGATATCCAAGTTTTTTGAATCCAGCCGCAGCTTGGGGCGCATCTCATCCAAAAATCGGGCCACGCAACAGATGATTACAACCTCACTTACTTCGAATCAGCCGCCGCAAACATTAGCCAGAAACGGAACGACTCCTTTGATTCGTCTGACCGATG
>WNFX01000042.1_pt1 | contig 85863 bp, 94 predicted proteins | sample 5400111 | NCBI WGS metagenome assembly WNFX01 (sample SAMN13153363, study PRJNA577476) | soil metagenome | isolation source: 40 cm soil or saprolite under grassland replicate 1 | place: USA:California | collected 2016-06-15
CCGACCGCCTGCGGGATCTGCGTGCCGACCGGGCTCGACACGGTCACGAGGTTCACCTCGCGCGAGCCGATGTGGCTCGGCATCTGGCGGCCCTTCTGCGCGTCCTTCGCGTTGCCGTACGCCTGGGCGATCAGCAATTCGAGCGGGAAGCCCCGCCAGAGGGCGCCGCCCGGCTCGCGGTACGCGGGGAAGACCCAGTCCCGCTTCTCGAGGGCCATCGCGCTCCCGATCTGGCACGCTTCCTCGCCCGTGCTCGGGACGTAGAAGCCGATCCGGCCCTGCCGCTGGAGGGACAGCATCCGGTTGTCGAGCACGCGGACGAGGACGAGGGCGCGGTACGCCTGCTTCAGGAGATCCGGAGGGAGCTTCGGCTCCAGCTTCGAATCGTACGTGCCGTCGAGGTCGATGATCCGGAGGAGCGTCTCTTCGGCGATCGCCCTCACCCCACCCGGTCCCGGTTGCGCTCCCGAATCACCCGCTCCAAGAAGAATTCACCGGCCCGATACGACGACCGGACGAGCGGGCCCGCGGCGACGTACGCGAAGCCCATTGACTCGCCGATGTCGCGCAGCTCGTTGAAGGTCTCCGGGGGCACGTATTCGTGCACGACAAGGTGCCAATCGCTCGGCCGGAGATATTGACCGAGAGTCAGGATGTCGACGTCGTTCGCGCGCAGGTCGCGCATCGTCCGTAGGACCTCGTCGCGCGTCTCCCCGAGGCCGAGCATGATCGACGATTTCGTGAAGAGGTCGGACCGCATCGCCTTCGCGCCGCGGAGCACCTTCAGGCTCTGGGCGTAGTTCGACCGTCGGTCCCGCACGGTCGCCTGGAGGCGCTCGACCGTCTCGACGTTGTGGTCGAGGACGTCCACGCCCGCGTCGACGACGGTCCGCACGGCACCCAGGTCGCCTTGGAAGTCCGGGACGAGCGCCTCGACGAGCATGTCCGGACGGCGGGCCTTGATCTCCCGCACGGTCTGAGCGAAGTGTCCCGCGCCGCCATCCGCGAGGTCGTCTCGGTCCACGGACGTCAGCACGACGTACGAGAGATCCATCTCCGCGAGGGCCATCGCGACCTTCCGCGGTTCGTCGATGTCGAGGACGCCGTGCGGGTTGCCCGACTTGACGGCGCAGAAGCGGCAACCGCGGGTGCACGTGTCGCCCATGAGCATGATCGTGGCGGTCCCTCCGCCCCAGCATTCCCAGACGTTCGGGCAATGGGCTTCCTCGCACACCGTGTGGAGGTCCAAGGATCGGAACAGGGTCTTCAGGTGAACGTATTGCTCGCCCGACGGAGGGCGGACCCGGAGCCATTCGGGCTTCGGTTCTCGAATCATCAGTAGCGAGTACGAAGGCGTCTCGCGTTTATGTAGATAGCCCAAGAGTCAGCGGCATTTGCGGGCGCAGGCCTGAACTGCAGTCGAGCGGAGCTATCGTGGGGAATGCCACCACAACAGCCATGGCGTCGCATGGGCGTCAGGATGATAATGGAGGCGCGTTCGGAATCAGTCCACTCCGTCGAGTATGTCCAACCTCGATGGGAATTCCTCCTCCGTAAGGGAGGGAACCTGGGATTCGCAATCCTTCTCTTCACGCTTGCGATTGGCATCATCGTGATTCCGTCCGAGACTGGGGACCGCCGCGTTGTCGCCTTCATTTTCGGCCCCGTGCTGATCGCGTTCAGTGGATTGATTGTGTATCAATGGTTGTTCGTGAAGCCGTACCGGTTGTTCGGCGATGGAATCCAGTATTCCTTCAGGGGGGTCCAGTTCTGGCCTTACTCGGACATCCGCGATGCGCAACTCCTCACCGGACGACGCGGCAGGCCCGCGTTCCTTTTTGTGACTCACAGGGATGGAACGAAGATAGTCGTCGGGCGCCTGTTCTGGACGAAGAACGTCACGTTCAAGTCGCATGAGTTCGACCGGGTCGCAACCCTGGTCCAGCGAAACGTCGAACGCAAGGGCGCTCGCCCCGCCGTGCCTTGGTCAGCAGAGGCATGGGCTGCCGTCGAGCCCCTCTTCCTACGGGGCGGTCTAGTTGCCCAGATGGAAAAGCGTGCCCAAGCCGAGGGTGTGCCAATCATCGATGCCGCGTTCGTCTCGCGCGCAATTTCCGCTGACAAGGGCCTCCGGCGCGCATTTGCGATCTCTCTTGTGACGACGGAAGCCGAGAAGCAGCGGAAGCAGAAGCGCGCGATCTAGCCAAACCGGAATTCGACGCCGTACGAGCCGCGCGGATAGTTCCAGTGGATCGCGTTCTTGCCGATGTGCTTGCAGACGATCGCGCACGCACCGAGTTCGATGCAGCCCTCCGTGTTGTACACGAGCTCGCCCTTGTCGAGGCGGTAGACCTTCGACGGACACACGTAGAGGCAGGGCTTCGTGTCGCACGTTCGGCAGACGTCCGTGTCGACCGTGATGAAGGGCTCTTCGTCGAACTCGAACCGGTCGAGTCCGACCCGTTCGTCCACGGGCAGAATCTTCGAGGCCTCCGGCTTCGGGGACTCGGGCATGTGTCCGACGTCGAAAAGCGGGGCACGGGTAATAAGGATTGGTAACTCAGGGCGCCACGTTATCAGGGAGGGCAATTGAGGAGAAACATTCTATAGCGGTCCTTCGGAATCGCGAGCCCCGCGACCTTCCGTCGTCCGTGTAGGATTTGCCTTCATGCCGCAGAGCGATCAGGACGCCCCAACGATCGATCCAAAACGCGATTTGTCCGCGATTGGCACGACGCTCGCTCGCAAACTGCTCGCCGTCGCCCTCACGCCCGATCCGGAGACGGGAATCCTCCTCCTCTCCGGCCAGTCGTGCCTCATCGTTCGACCCGATGTCATCATGAACATTCAGAAGCAACTCGAGCAGACGATGGGCAGTTCGTCGAAGGGGATCATGTACCTGTCCGGCGAACGGAGTGCGGGGGCGGGACTGAACCCGCTGGCATCGATTGAATCCGAATCCAAGGGGGCGTTCAACTTCGATCGAGCGCGGCGGATCATCGAAGCTTCCGCCTTCCTTGGCTGGGGCCGCGCGGCGATTCGTTTGTTCGACCCGGACGCCGGCCGTTTCGTCATCTCGATCAAGAACAGCCCGCTCGCCCGTTCGTACGGTCCGTCGAAGAAGCCCGTGTGCCACTTCCTCGCGGGCTGGCTCGCCGGGTTGGGCCGCATCCTGCTGTCGAAGGAGCTCCTCTGCGAAGAGACGGTGTGTGCATCGCAGGGACCGGATCACTGCGAGTTCGACCTCCGTCCGATGCCGCTGCGATGAGCCCCGGAAAGACTTTTACCTGCTCCGCTTTTCTGCAGCGGGAAGCGGGACATCGTGGAGCGTTTTGACGCCGTCGTGGTGGGGGCCGGGCCCGCGGGCTCTGCGGCCGCGCTGACGCTCGCGCGGAAGGGATTCTCGACGCTCCTCGTGGAGCGAGGGCGCTCGCCGGGGGTCAAGGGGATGTTCGGCGGTCGCATCTACGCGTGGGCGCTCCAGGACCTCGTGCCGGGCTGGGAGAAAGACTGCCCCGTCGAGCGACGCGTCGTGCAGGAGAACCTGGCGTTTCTCTCCGGGGACGCGTCGCTCACGATCACGCTGGATGCGCCGCGGTTGGCCCACGGCCGCGGGGCGAGCTTCACCGCGCTCCGCGCGAAGTTCGACGCCTGGCTGGCGAAGAAAGCCGAGGAGGCCGGCGCGACGCTCGTCACGGGCATCCGGGTCGACGACCTATGGCGGGAGGACGGCCGCGTAAAGGGCGTCTTCGTCGCGCCGAACGACCGCGTCGGCGCGGACCTCGTCGTGATCGCCGAGGGCGCGACGTCGGTCCTGGTGCGGAAAGCGGGCCTGAAGGCCGACCTCGAACCCCGCGAGGTGTCGGTCGGCGTCAAGGAGACGGTCGAGTTGCCGGCGGAGACGATCCAGGAGCGGTTCGGCGTCGGCGACGCCGAGGGCGCCGCCTACGTGTTCGCGGGGGAGGCGTCGATGGGGCTCCGCGGCGGCGGCTTCCTGTACACGAACAAGGCGTCCGTTTCCCTCGGACTCGTCGTCTCCTCCGAGGACCTCTCCCGCAAGAAGGTCGAGATCGAGGAGCTCCAGACGAAGTTCCGGATGCATCCCGCCGTCCAGCGGCTGATCAAGGGCGGCAAGGTCGCCGAGTACAGCGCGCACCTCGTGCCGGAGCTCGGGGCGGGGATGATGCCTCGCCTGGCGGCGGACGGCGTCCTCGTGGCGGGCGACGCGGCGGGCTTCCTGATCAACAACGGATACACGTTCCGCGGGGTCGACCTCGCGATCGCCTCCGGCATGGCGGTCGGCGAGGCGGCGGAGACCGCTCGCGCGGCGGGCGGCATGACCGCCGGAAACCTCGCACCGTACGAATTGTTCCTCCGGTCGCGGAACGTGCTGACGGATCTCGAGCGGTTCCGGCGCGCACCGTTGTACATGAAGAACGAACGGCTCTTCGAACTCTACCCTCGGATGCTCCTCGAGATCGCGCAGCGGCTCTACACCGTGGACGGAAGCGGCAAGGAACGCCTCATGGAGATCGTCCTCGAGGAAGCCTCCGCCGCCCGCGTCTCGAAATGGAAGCTGTTGCTGGACTTCCTCCAGGGGGCCCGATCGATGTGACCGATGCCGGCGCGAAGGCGCTTTCCCGGATCGTCGTGTGCATCAAGCAGGTCCCCAAGGCGCAGGAGCTCCAGGTGGATCCCGTCACCCAGACGCTCAAGCGCGTGGGCGTGCCGAGCGAGATCAACCCGCCGGACGCGAACGCGCTCGAGATCGCGTTGCAGCTGAAAGACCGCCACGGCGCGGAGGTCGTCGTTCTCTCGATGGGGCCGACGTCGTTCGACGAGAGCCTCGAACGCGCGGTCGCGATGGGCGCGGACCGATCCGTCCTGCTCACGGACCGGATCCTCGGCGGCTCGGACACGGTCCCGACCGCGTATGCGCTGAGCGAGACGATCCGAAAGATCGGCGGGTACGACCTCATCCTCTGCGGCGAGGAGACGACGGACGCCTCGACGGGCCATGTCGGTCCGGGGATCGCAGGCCATCTCGACATGCCGCAACTCACGTACGTCTCGGAGGTCCAAGTTGTCGACGGGAAGGTGCGCGCGCGGCGCACCGCGGAGGACGGCACCGAGTGGTGGGAGACGTCCATGCCGTGCCTGGCCACGGTGAACTTCGGTTGCAACAAGCCACGAGAGCCTTCCCTCACCGGCAAGATCCGCGTGAAGCGCGGCGGCGTGATCGCGCACTGGTCGTGCGCCGACGTCGGGATCGACCCGAAGAAGGTCGGCCTGCTCAACTCGCCGACGATCGTCGCGAAGGTCGACACGGTGAAACTCCCGCCCCGGGCGGGAAAGCTCTTTAGGGGCGACCCGAGGGACGCCGTCCAGCGGCTCCTCGCGGCCCTCGTGGCAGACCGGGTGATTTCGACGTGACGGATGCCCACGTCCTGGAGGACAAGTCCCACTTCCGCGGCGTCTGGGTGTTCCTTGAGCATCGGAAGCACGGCCTCCGCGACGTCTCCGTCCAGCTGATCGGCGAAGGCCGTCGACTCGCGGACCTCCGCCGCGCCGCCTTGACGGGCGTCCTGTTCGGACGCGACGTGGACGCGCTCGCCGGACATGCGATCGGCTACGGCCTCGACCGCGTGATCGTCGTGGACCACCCGCTCCTCGAGATCTACCGATCGCGGCCCTACGCGCAGGTCATGGCCCAGTTGATCCGGCGGCACAAGCCGGAGGTCGTCCTCTACGGCGCCTCGAAGAACGGCCGGGACCTCGGCGGCCGCTTGCACGCAATCCTGGAGACGGGCCTCGCGGCGGACTGCGTGAGGTTCGACGTCGACGCCGACGGGAACCTCGACATGATCCGACCGAGCTTCGGTGGGAAGTCGCTCGCGCACATCCTATGCAAGAAGCACCGCCCGCAGATGGCGTCCGTGCGCCGCAACGTGTTCATCGCGCCGCCGCACGACCCGGCGCGGCAGGGCGAGGTCGTCCACGAGCCGGCGGATCTCTCGGAGGACGACGAAGATGTGACGCTCCTCGAGTTCAAGGAGTTCACGAAGGAAGGCGGCCTCCGGCCGGAGGAAGCGGCCATCGTCGTGAGCGGTGGCTACGGCCTCCGCGACCCGAAGAACTTCGCGATGCTCCAAGAACTCGCGGACCTCCTCGGCGGGACGGTCGCCGCATCCCGGAAGGCCGTGGACAGCGGGTGGGTCCCGAAGATGTTGCAGGTCGGGCAGACCGGCATGACGGTCCGACCGAAGCTCTACATCGCCGTCGGGATCAGCGGGGCCGTCCAGCACCTCGCGGGCATGCAGGAATCCGAGAAGATCCTCGTGATCAACCTCGACCCGAAGGCGCCGCTCTTCGAGATTGCGGACTACGGGATCGTCGGCGATCTGTTCGACGTCGTGCCGGAGATGATCCGACAGCTCCGGGCCCTCAAGGCCGGCGGCGCGTCCCCGGCGGCGGTTCCGGCAGCAACTCGGTGACGTTCACGCGCCGCAGCGCGACGCCGAAGACGGCCTGGAAGTGCGCGATCACGGACGCCTTGACGTCCTCCAGCTCGACCGGATGCCCGAGGACCCGCTCCATCGAGGTCATGATGCCGCCCTCGTGCCCGCACGGACGGATCTTGAGGAACTGCCGGAGGTCGGTCGTCACGTTGTGCGCGAAGCCGTGGAACGTCACATTCCGATGCACGGCGAGCCCGATCGATGCGATCTTCTTGCCGCCGACCCACACGCCGCGCTCGGGTCCGGCGCGCGTCGCATCGATCCCGAAGTCCGCGCACGTGCGCAGGAGGACCTCCTCGAGGTCCGTCACGAGCCGCTTGACCTCGAGCCGGTCCGGGAGCTTGAGGATCGGATAGCCGACGAGTTGGCCCGGGCCATGATACGTCGCTTCGCCGCCCCGCTCGACCTCGACGACTTCGAGACCTGGGTCGAGGACGTCATCGCGCGCCCCGCGCCGCCCGAGCGTCGCGACCGGATCGTGCTCGACGAAGATCAGGCCATCGGGGATCTTGTCCGCCGCCCGACGGTCCACGAGCGCCTTCTGGAGGTCCCAGACCTCCCGGTACGGCCGTCGCCCGAGGTCGAGGAGCCACGCATCCCGCGCGATGAGGATCGCCTTCTCGCCCTCTTCCGTGGTGAGCATGGTCTCAGCGGTTCAGGACGTGGATCGCCTGCCCGAGTGCCGCCTCGGCGCTCTCCATGATCCCCTCCGGCAAGGTCGGGTGCGGATGGACCGTGAGCGCGATGTCCGTGATCGTCGCGCCCATCTCGATCGCGAGGGCGAGCTCACTGATGAGATCGCTCGCGTCCGGCCCGACGATCGTCGCGCCGAGGAAGATCTTCGAGTCCGCGTCGGCTACCAGCTTCACGAATCCGTCGGATTCGCCCGTGGTGAGCGCGCGACCGATCGCCGCGAACGGGACCTTCCCGATGCGCACCTTGCGCCCTTTCGCCGCCGCGTCCGCCTCCTGCATCCCGACCGTGGCGATCTCGGGGTCCGTGAAGATGGCGGCGGGCATCGCGCGGTAGTCGACCTCGACGGGATGGCCCGCGATGACCTCGGCGGCGATGAGCCCTTCCTTCGTCGCTTTGTGCGCGAGGAACGGCGGCCCGATCACGTCGCCGATCGCGAAGACGTGCGGATTCGACGTCCGGAGCTGCGAATCGACGGCGATGTACCCGCGCGGCCCGAGGGTTACGCCCGCGCGGTCCGCACCGAGGCCGTCCGTGTTCGGACGACGGCCCACCGTCATGAGGACGACGTCCGCGCGGCGCGCGAGCAGCCCCTCGGGCGACACGACGTCGACGACCCGTTGGCCCTTATCCTCCCGCCAACCCCGGGCTTGGGACTTCACGTGGATTTCGACCCCGAGCTTCCGCAGGTTTCGCTCGACGACGCGCACGGCCTCGAGGTCGGTCCCGGGGAGGAGCTGCTCCATGATCTCGACGACGACGACGCGGCTCCCGAGCTTCGCGTAGAACGTCCCGATCTCGAGCCCGGAGATGCCTCCGCCGATGATCGCGAGGTTCTTCGGGACCTCGGTCAGCTCGAGCGCCTCTTTCGTGCCGATGACCCGCCGGCCGTCGAACTGGAAGGCGGGCAGGTCGGACGGCCGTCCCCCGGTCGCGATGATCGCGTCGTCGAACGTGATCTCATCGGGGGCGGCCCCCGCGATCCGGAGGGCGTTCGGGCCGGTGAACGCGGCGGTGCCCGTGACGACATCGACCCGGTTCGCCTTGCAGAGCTGGCCGATCCCGTTCACGAGTCGTTGGACGACGGAGGCCTTCCACGCCTGCAAGCGCGCCATGTCCACCTTGACCGGTCCCGTCTCGACCCCTCGCTCGGACGCCGCCTCGATCGCGTGGACGAGGTTCCCGGTGTGGATCAGCGCCTTCGAAGGGATGCATCCGTAGTTCAGGCACTCCCCGCCGAGACGGTCGCGTTCGACGAGGAGGACCTGCTTGCCGAGCTGCGCCGCCCGGATCGCCGCCGGGTAGCCGCCGGGGCCGCCGCCGATCACGACGAGCGGGACGTGCCGAGGCATCGGCCGCACAAAAGGGCCCCGGGCCCATATGCCTTTGTGTGCGCCATCTCCTGAAAAGGGGACCGTGGCGTCGCCGGCTCACGGCGCTCCCGGAGGGGGCGGCCCAGTCGGCGGCATCTCCGCAGGCGGAATCGCCGCCGGCGGGACGGCCGTTGGCTTGCGACGGCGACGCACCAAGAGCGCCGCGACGACGACCGCGACCGCCGCGATGAGCACGATGCCGAAGTACGGCGCCCTCAAGAAGAAGTCCGCGATCGGATTCGGCGCCCGTGCGGCGAGGGAGTATGTATCTTTCGTGTCCGCGATGTGCCGCTCGGCGTCCGCCGGCGGTGTGTTCTTGAGTTCGAAGAACGAGACGCCGGGCGCGAGCTCGCATACGAACCCGACGATGAACCCGTCGTCCGGACTGTAGACGTAGCTGCAGGGCGAAGTGAAGAGGCCGCCACCCCCGACCGGGGTCTCGGAGATCAGGTAGACCGTGTGCAAGTTGCCGTCGGCGAGGGTCATCTTCGTCTCCCTTGCATGGAGGCGGAAGGCGACGGGCACGGTGATGTCGTGGATCTCGCCGTCTTTCAGGTACGGGGTCGCCACCAGCATGATCGTGATGTCCTCGAGGACGATCGGGAACCCGTCGAGGCCGGTGACCGTGAAGCCGCTCATCGTCAACGATCGATTGAGCGAATCGAGGAGCTGTGCCTCCTCCTCCGGAGAGAGGCCGACGACATCGATTGTCCCGGCGATGTGGCCTCCGAGCGTCGCGTTCGAGAACGCGTACCAGGTCTCGTTGTCCACGATCGGGAAGTCGAAGAAGTCGAGCGCCGGCGTGTACGCCATGCGGAGGTCCGTCGTGATGTCCTCCGTGGTCGTGGTCTGACCGCTCTCGTAGGTGACCGTCGTCGTGCAGGCGGTGAAGTTGAAGTCAACGCGGGGCGCGTTGTACATCGTGGACGTCGTGCGGTAGTCGACGGAAGTGTTCGTCCGCGACGCGCGCTCCGCGAAGTCGGAGATGTTCCACGTCGAGGTGCCCGACGACGTCGCGAGGTAGTCGACCTGCATCTCGAAGGAAGTCGTCGCGGTCGTCGTCGGAGGGATCGCAGGCACGCAGTACCCGGAGCTCGTGTCCCCGGGGTACGTGCCGGCCATCGGGGACTGGAGGGACGTTACGTTCGCGACGTAATGGGCTTTCGCCCCGGCCGCGGCGTCCATCTGGATCGTGTACGTGTCGGTCGTCTTGTCGACGACTTTCGTCGTGGTCCAGATGTCGGATGTGCCGGTGAAGTCCAGCTCATTGATCGTGAAGTTGTCGTCCGCCGCATCGTATGCGCGCAGTTGAGCTAGGAACGGAGCCGCCACCGCGCCGAGGTCGGTAGTCGCGCCGTATCCGACCGCGTCGCCGACCTCATGCACCGGGACCGGCGCGTCGGCCGCCGCGTGGGCGGGAACGAGAAGGAGGCCCGTGACGCTCGCGACGGCGACGATGAACGTCAGGACACGCAGAGACATGTTCCCCCCGGAACCGCTCGCATAGGCCCGTCTCGGGCCTTAAGGCTATCGTCGGAGTTCCGAGTGCGCTTCGGTGCGTTACCCGAGACCGACGAACAGCAGCGCCGGATGCTCCAGGGCGCTTCGCACGGATTGCACGAACGCCGCGCCGACGTGCCCGTCGATCACGCGATGGTCGAACGAGCAGGAGAGGTACATCATGTCCCGGATCACGATCTGGTCGTCCCGCACAACGGGCCGCTTCTCGATCTTGTGGATCCCGAGGATCGCCACCTCGGGCCAGTTGATGATCGGCGTCGCGAGGATGCCGCCTTCCTTGCCGAGGGACGTGATCGTGAACGTCGAGCCCTGGACGTCCTGGAGGGAGAGCTTCTTGTCCCTTGCGGCGGTCGAGAGCCGATCGACCTCCTTCGCGAGGTCCCAGAGATCCTTCTTGTCCGCGTCGTGGACCACGGTCACCGTGAGGCCCTCGTCCGTGGCCGTGGCGACCCCGATGTTGTAGTACCTCTTGACGACGATCTCGCCCCGTTCGTCGTCGACGGACGCGTTGAGCCTCGGGGACTCCGTGAGCCCCACGAGGATCGCCTTGATGAAGAACGGCAGGAACGTGAGCTTGGTTCCCTTGCGCTCGGCGGCCTCCTTCAGGTGGTCCCGGAGGCGGACGAGCTGCGACATGTCGACTTCCTCGACATAGGTGAAAGGCGCGGCGGTCGCGTTCGATTTCGCCATCCTCTCGAAGATCCGCTTCCGCAGGCCGTGGATCGGGATTCGCTCTTCCGCGCCGGTCGGCGCGGCCACCGCCACCGTGGGCTTCGGCGGCATCGCAGGTCCTTTCGTCGTCCGGCGGATGTCGTCCTCCGTGATCCGGCCTTGCGGCCCGCTCCCTCGGACCGAGGCCAGCTCGACGTTCAGCTCCCTCGCGAGTCGACGGACCGCGGGCGCCGCGAGGACCTCTCCCGATACCGGCGGCGGAGGCGGGGGTGGGGCCGTCTTGCCGGGGGCGGCGGGCGCCGCCGGTCCGGCCGGCGCGGCGGGAGACGACGCCGGCACCGCCTCTCCCGCTTCCCCGAAGACGACGAGCGTCGCGCCGACCCTCACGACCTCGCCTTCCTTCGCCCGCAGCTGCAGGATCTTGCCCGTGACGGGTGAGGGGATCTGCACCGTCACCTTGTCCGTCATCACCTCGACGATCGGGTCGTTCTCCTTGACGGCGTCCCCTTCTTTCACGAACCACTTGACGACCTCGCCCTCGTGGACGCCCTCCCCGATGTCGGGGAGCTTGAACTCCCGGGCCATCTCGGTCGCCAAGACCCGAAGGCGACTTAACGCTTTGCCCCTGCGGCGGAATGCGAACCGTTTTATGGCCTCCAACCAATCTATGTCCGGGGAGGAGTGGGCCGTGGAGGAGTGGCACAGACCGGTGGGCGTGATTTGTGCCCGGCGCTCCGCGCCGGAAGTTTTCCCGTCCTGCTCCTCCTTTCCATGAGGAGGACCGATTTTGGCTCGTCCGGTTGGAATTACGATCTTGGGTGCGCTCGTCGTGCTGGCCGCGTTCGTCATGGTCATGATCGGCATCGCCGGCTTCATCGTGGGACTCACGGGTCTGATCCCGGGATCGCCGATCCCCGGGACCTCGTTGCTCCTAAACGGTCTCCTGTATGTGGTCATCGGAATCGTATTAGGCGTCGCGGGCTACGGACTCCTGGGCCTCCGCCCGTGGGCATGGGGACTCGCCCTCCTTGCCGCGCTCGTGACCCTCGTCTACCTGGGTTACAACGTGTGGCGGGATTCGAACGCCGGCGAAAGTATCACGCTGACGGCCATCGTCACGCTCGTGATCGTCGGGGCGGTCCTTGTGTACTTGCTGAGCGTCGCGAAGGCGTTCCGCGCCCCGGAGCCGATCTGAACCGGCTCCCTCGCCGCGTCCGCGGTCAGAAGGCCATGACCTTGTCGATCGCCGCGAGCACGCGGTCCGCGTTCGGCATGTAGACGTCCTCGAGCGCATACGGGAACGGCGTGTCGAATCCGCACACGCGGACGATGGGGCCGCGTAGGTACTCGATCGCTTTCTCGGCGAGGATCGCGCTGATCTCGCCGCCGTACCCGCCGGTCCGCGGCGCCTCGTACACGATCACGGCGCGCCCGGTCTTCTTCACGCTCCCCAGGAGGGTCGGCTCGTCGAGGGGCACGAGCGTGCGCACGTCGATCACCTCCGCCTCGACGCCTTTCTCGGCCGCCTTCGTCGCGGCCTCGAGGCAGACCTGCGCCATGTAGCCGTACGCGATGAGCGTGACGTCCTTACCGGCGCGGCGCACGGACGCCTGGCCGAGGGGCACGGTGACCTCGCCCTCCGGGACGTCCTCGCGGAACGCGCGGTAGAGTTTCTTCGGCTCGAGGAACATCACGGGGTCGGGATCGCGGATCGACGACGTCAGGAGGCCCTTGGCCTCGAGGGGCGTCGATGGGGTGACGACCTTGAGCCCGGCCGTGTGACAGAAGTACGCCTCGCTCGACTGGCTGTGGTAATGCCCGCCGCGGATGCCGCCGCCGTACGGCGTGCGGATCGTCATCGGCACGGTGTACTGGCCGCCGGAGCGGTATCGCATCTTCGCGGCCTCGGAGACGATCTGGTCGAACCCGGAGTAGATGAAGTCCATGAACTGGATCTCGGGCACCGGCCGGAGGCCGTAGAGCGCCATGCCGATCGAGGTGCCGATGATGCCTGCCTCCGAGAGCGGCGTGTCGAACACCCGCTCCGGGAACTCATCGAGGAGGCCTTCCGTGCACCGGAAGACGCCCCCGTTGCGGCCGACGTCCTCGCCGAGCACGACGACCCGATCGTCGCGTCGCATCTCCTCGCGCAGCGCGTTGTTGATCGCCTGGACCATCGTCATCGCGGGCATCGCTCACGACCTCGTCGCGTAGTACTCGGAATAGGGATCCTCGCTCGCCGCCGCGCCGGGCAGCCGGCCGAGCATCTCCGGATCGTCCTTGAACGGCCGCAAGTCCGGGTCCTCATCGAGGCTCGCCTTGTAGTCCGGTTGGAGTTCCACCGCTTTCGCGAAGTGCTCGATCGCCTTGGACTTGTCGCCCATCCGCGCGGCGATGCGGGCGAGGTTGTAGTGCGCGCTCGCGCGGGTCGGCTCCAGCTTGACGGCGTGGAGGAACGCCTCGAGGGCGCCCTCGATGTCGCCCGCGTGGAAGAGATCGTAGCCCAAGCTGTTCCACCCCTGCGGGTTCCCCGGGTCCGCGTCGCACAGCATGCGGTCGATCCGCGCCGCCTCGAGGTACTCGCCCTCCGCGCCGAGGCACGCGGCCGCGAGCGCGCAGACGTTCGCATCGACGTCTTTGCGTTGGAGCAGGGGCCGGACGATCGCGAGAGCCTCCCGGGGCCGGCCTTGCTTGAACAGCTCGTGGGCACGCATGATGCCGGAGCTCGAGGACGGCGGGGGAGCAGGTGCGGCGGGTCCCTTCTTCGCCAGCGTCTCACCCCCGCGGCGACGCCGTCAGGGCGTCCCGTTGCTCGCGCAGCCGTGACGGCATGTCCGCATACACGTCGGAGAAGAGGCTCTCCAGCGGCGGGGGCGGCACGCGCTCCGTCTCTTGGACCGCCCGCGTGATCTCGTCCCCGATTTCCTGCTCGAGGCGTGCCTCCCGTCCCTCGTCCCACCGGCCCGCCCGTTCGAGGTACCTCCGGAAGCGGGCGATCGGATCCCGCGCCCGCCAGGCGGCGACCTCCGCCTCGTCGCGGTACCTCGACGGGTCGTCGCTCGACGAGTGGGGGCCAAGGCGGTACGTGACCGCTTCGACCAAGGTGGGGCCCCGTCCCGACCGGGCGGCGTCCGCGGCGTCGCGGGTCGCGCGGTACACGGCGAGCGCGTCCATGCCGTCGACGCGGACGCCATCGAAGCCGTACGCCTGGGCTTTCTGCGCCAGGGTCGCCGAGGCGGTCTGCTTCGCCACGGGGACGGAAATCGCCCATTGGTTGTTGTTGCACAGGAAGACGGTCGGCGTGCGGAAGACGCCGGCGAAGTTCATCGCGGCGTGGAAGTCCGACGTGCTCGTCGCCCCGTCGCCGAAGAACACGAGCGCTGCGGCGCGGTCGCCGCGCAGCTTCATCGCCCACCCGATGCCGACCGCGTGCGGGATCTGCGTGCCGACGGGCGAGGAGATCGAGAGGTAATTCCCCTTCCGGTAGACGTAGTGGCAGGGCATCTGCCGGCCTTGCACCGGATCGCGCGCATTCCCCATGAGCTGACACAGAAGCTCCGTCAGGGGCATTCCGCGGACGAGCGCCGCGCCGGGCTCCCGGTACTGCGGCACGATCCAGTCGTCCGGAGACATCGCGAGCGCCGCGCCGACGATCGCCGCCTCCTGGCCGAGCGAGGGCCCGTAGAACCCGATTCGGCCCTGGCGCTGCAAGGCGAGCATGCGGTTGTCGAGGATCCGTTGGAGCATCATCCCCCGGTACATGCGGACCGCCTCCGCCTCCGGGAGTTTCGGGTCGAGACGGGGGTCCGTCGACCCATCGTCCTGGATGACGCGGAGCGCATCGACCACGGTGTTCCTCGCACCCCCGGGGGGCGGGAAAAACAAGACGGCTCGTGCCGCCTTAAGCCTTCCGACCGGAGGCCGGAGGAATCTCTAAATCGTTCGCGGCGTTGTCCGCGCGGTGATTTGTGGACGTCGGCCGGCGGACGTACGGCTACCTTGCAATCGTCCTTGCGGCGGTCCTGTTCGGCGTCTGGCCGAGCCTGTCGAAGCTCGTCCTGAATGAGGTCCACCACCCGCTCGTCATCGCGTTCCTGGTCCAGCTCATCCCTGGGATCGCGCTCTCGCCAGCGCTCCGGGGCGTCCGGATCCGCCGACCGGACTGGCGGCTCCTCCTCTTCGGAGCCCTCGTCGGGTCCGTCGCCGGGCCGATCGTCTACTTCTATGGCCTCGACCGGACGACCGCGGCGAACTCCATCCTCCTGTCGAACAGCGAGTCCCTCTTCACGATCGTGCTCGCGTACGCCGTCCTGGGGGAACGCGCCACGCGACGCGAATACGTCGCGCTCGCCGGCATCGCGGTCGGCGCGTTCCTCGTGACGACCCAATTGCGTCTCGGCGACGTCCGATTCCTGGAGTTCCTCATCGGCAACGCGATGCTCGTGGCCGCCGCGGCGTGCTGGGGCGTGAGCAACACCGTGAGCACGATCCTCCTCCGTCGGGTCAAGATCGTCCCGCTCCTCGCGACCCAGCTGCTCGTCGCCGCCGCCGTGCTCGCGCCGATCGTTCTGGTCGCCGGCGCGCCCCTCACGATCCCGCTCCCCATCGTGCCGATCCTCGTCCTCCTCTCCCTGAGCGCCGGCGGCATGTTCTCCGTGCTCTTCTTCTACGCGTTCCGCACGATCGGCGCGATGCGCACGGGAGCCGTCCTCCCGACGTCCGCGCTCTGGGGCATCCTCCTCGCCATCTACCTCTTCCCGAGCGAGACGTTGAGCGGGGTGCAGATCGTCGGCGGCGCCCTGATGCTCCTCGCCCTCGTGGCGTTCTACGTCCTGCGCGGTCCCTCGGAGGCCGAAGGCGAAACGTTGAAACCGGCCGCGTCGGATGGTCCCGATTCACCGTGACCCCGACGACCTCGGACGAGACGCCGTTCGCCCGCCTCGCGGAACTGGCCCGGAAGCTCGAGGCGACGCCGAAGCGGCTGGAGAAGCGCGCGCTGCTGGCGGAATTCCTCCGGTCGCTCCGGAGGGACGAGGTCGCGCCCGCGGTCCACCTGATCGTCGGCCGGATCTTCGCGGAGTCGGATGCGCGCGCGCTGAACGTCGGCTGGGCGACGCTCAAGAAGGCGATGGCCGGGGCGAAACAGGCGACGCTGAATCCGCAGCCGCTCACGATCCTCGACGTCTCCCGCGCCTTCGCGCAAGTCGCGGAGGCCCACGGGCCCGATTCGGTGAGGACCCGCCGGCGGATCCTCGGGTCCCTCCTCGGCCGCGCCTCCGAGGACGAACGGCACGTCCTCCTGAAGAACGTCTTCGGCGAGATGCGGATCGGGGTGAATGAGGGCGTCATGCTCGACGGGATCGCGGACGCCTCCGGGGTCCCTGCGGACGTCGTGCGGACCGCGCACATGTTCCTCGGCGACCTCGGCCTCGTCGCGGAGATCGCGCGGTTCGAGGGGGCCGACGGCCTGCGGTCCCGAGGCCTGCGCCTCCTGGCCCCGATGAAGCCCATGCTCGCGGAGATGGCGGTAGACCTCGACGACGTCCTGAAGGAGCACGGCGGCGCCACGGCGATCGAGTACAAGCTGGACGGCGCGCGAATCCAGATCCACCGCCGGGGCGACGCCGTCCGAATCTTCAGCCGCAGACTGAGCGACGTGACGAACAGCCTCCCCGAGATCGTCGCAATCGCCCGCTCCTTCCTGGCCAGGGAGTTCCTCCTGGAGGGCGAGGTGGTCGCGATCGACCACGCGGGCAAGCCGCTCCCGTTCCAGGACCTCATGCGCCGCTTCCGGCGCGTGCACGAGATCGCCGCGGCTGCGGAAGAAATCCCGTTGCGGCTCTACCTCTTCGACCTGCTCCACGTCGACGGGCGGACCCTGATTGACGAGCCGTACCGCGTGCGGTGGGAGCTCCTCGAACGCCTCGTGCCCGCCCAATATCTCACGGCCCGCCGAGTCGCACGGTCGAAGGACGAGGTGGAGTCGTTCCTGAGAGAGGCGCTCGAGGCGGGCCACGAGGGGCTCATGGCGAAGCACCTCGAATCGACGTATTCCGTCGGAAAGCGCGGGAAGAAGTGGTTCAAGATCAAGCCCGCGGACCGCCTCGACATGGCGATCGTCGCGGCGGAGTGGGGGAGCGGTCGGCGGGAAGGCTGGCTCTCGAACTACTGGCTCGCCGTCCGGGATGAGAGGACGGGCGCGTTCCAGATGATCGGCAAGACGTTCAAGGGCCTAACCGACGCGGAGTTCGACGCGATGACGGATCGCCTGCGCAAGCTCGCGACATCGGAGGAGCGGTGGGGGTTCCACGTGCGGCCGGAGGTCGTCGTCGAGGTCGCGTACAACGAGATTCAGCGGAGCCCGCACTATCCGAGCGGGTTCGCGCTGCGCTTCGCGCGGATCGTGCGCATCCGGGACGACAAGGGGCCCGACGAGGTCGACACGTACGCGCGTCTGAAAGAATTGTACGGGAAGCAGTTCGAGCGGAAAGGCCGAGGGCCCGAGGAACCGTAGCCGCCCGAGTAGTTTCACCCACCCCACCGGAACGGGCTTGGGCCCGCAGACGATATACCTCTACTTAGAGGTATGAACGATGGAGATTGGTTGTGGAGCGCGGATCCGAGACTTCGGCGGACGGCGGTACTTCTACTTCTGGCACTACGAACGCGACGACGGACGGTCCTCGCGGAAGGAGGACTATATCGGCCGGGTCGAGTCCGCGCGGGGCCGCGACGAGCTCCTCCGGCGGATGGCCGCCTACCACCGGAAGGCCGAACAGGAGTTCGCCCGACGACGGGAGCGAATCGAGCGGCAGATCGTCCTCGCGGCCCATACCTCTGCTTAGAGGTACGCCCTCACTCGACGTCCCGCGCGGCGATCGTCTCCCGCGTCCGCGCCCCCTGGCCCATGACGGTCAGGTAGATCCCCGCGAGGGCGAGCGCCCCGCCGATGCCGACGGCGATGCCGGGCGTCTGGCTGAGGAGGGCCCACGCGAGGAGGCTCGACCCGATCGGCTCGCCCACGAGGCTCAGGCTCACGACCGGCGCCGGTACCCACCGGAGGCTCCAGTTGTACAGCGTGTGCCCGCCGATCTGCGGGATGACGGCCATCGCGAGGAAGAGGGCCATCTCCCGGGGCACATCTCCGGTCGGCGTGAGGCTCGCCCCCAACACGAGCGCGTACAGGAAGAGGAAGGCGGTCGCGCTCACGTACACCACGAACGCATAGGCGAGGAGCGGGATTCGCTGTCGCAGCGTTCGCCCCAGGAGGAAATAGAAGCCCGCGGCGACGCCGCCGAGGAAGGCGAGGAGGTCGCCGATCCCGCTCGCGCTCCGTGCACCGGAGTCCGCGACCGCGATCACGATGACGCCGCTGAAACCGAGGGCGATCCCGATCGCCATCCACGCGTTGAGCCGCTCGCGGAGGACGAAGTGGGATAGGACGCCGACGAGGAGCGGGTGGGAGGTGACGAGGATGACGGACGAGGCGACGGCCACGTTCACAGCCTCGATCTTCAAGGACCCGATCCAGAGGGTGAAGTGGGTCGCGAGGATGCCGCCGACGCCCATCATCACGAGCAAATCCTTCCGCGCGATCCCGGCGAGGGGCCGTCCGCGGTCGAGGAGGACGACCGGGGACAGGATCAGGGACGCGATCGCGAGTCGGTACAGGGCGATCGTCACGAACGGGGACTCGGACCACGAGATGAAGATCGCGGAGAACGAGACCGAAACGACGGCGAGGGCGATCGCGCCGTACGGGGAGGCACGCACGGGTCCCGACACGTCGCGTGGCTTATGTAATGGCTCCTGACGCCTTGCGATGGACGCCGCGCGCCGGCCACCCGCAGGAGCCCTTAAGTAACGTGGGCTCCCTTGCCCCGCTCCGGAGAGGGGGATTGCGATGAGCCGGCTCGGAATGGTCTTCGGCGTGGTGGGCATCGTCCTGGTCATCGTCGGCTTCGTCGGCCCGTGGTGGACCGTCGACACGTCCGCGTCCCTCTTCGGGCAGACGGTCTCGTCCACGGCGGAATTCCGATTGTTCGGCGGGACCGCGACCGTGAAAGCACCGGGCTTCAACCAGACGAACACGACGGACTACTCGAACGAGCCGAACACGCGCTCCGTATTCCTGACCGGCGCCGCCCTCGCGGGGGTCGCGATTGCCCTCGGGGTCGTGATGGTCGTCCTCGCCGCGATGGCCGGAAGCCGGCCGTCGTTCCGCCGGCTCGCGGCCGCGTGCGGCATCCTCGCCTTCGTCCTGGCGCTCGTGGCGGCCCTGTACGTCATGGCTTCGTTGCCCGCCGCCGTCAACCAGGACAGCCAGGGCGGCCCGATCCAAATCTCCGGATTCTGGGGCACGTCCTCGACGACGTTCCTCGGCGCGACGGCGACGGTGACCTGGGCGGCGGGGTGGGCCTGGTACGTCGTCCTCGTCGGCGCGATCGTCTTCCTTATCGGCGGCATCGTCGCGCTCGTTGCGCGACGGGGCACAGCCGCCCGCGCGCCGGGGGCTGCGCAGGGTCCGCCCGAATCGCCGCCCGAACCCTGAGGCGGGCCCACCGGGGACGCGCAACCTATATCGGTCGCGGCTCAATTCGCCGGTCCAGGGATGCCGATGGACATCTCGGGCGTGCGCAAGATCGCGGTGATCGGCGCGGGGACCATGGGCGCGGGCATCGCCCAGGCGTGTGCCGCGGCGGGCTTCGACGTGACGATGCGGGACATCGAGCAACGGTTCGTCGATCGCGGATTCCGCCGGATTCGAGACCCTCTCGCAAAGCGCGTGGAGCGTGGCAAGATGACCCACGCCGAGGTCGACGCGATCCTCTCGAAGATCCGTGGGGTCGTGGACCTCAAGGAGGCCGTCGCGGGCGCGCAGGTCGTGATCGAGGCGGTCTTCGAGAAGATGGACGTGAAGCGAGAGTTGTACACAGAACTCGAGAAGCTCTGCCCGCCCGACGTCGTTTTCGCCTCGAACACCTCGTCCCTGAGCATCACGGAGATGGCGAACGCGACGAACCGCGCGGACCGCGTCGTCGGGATGCACTTCTTCAACCCCGCGCCGGTCATGAAACTGGTCGAGGTAATCCGCGGTTCGGAAACGAGCGACGCGACGGTCTCGCTGGTCAAAGACTTGTGCAGCCGCCTCGGCAAGGAGGCGGTCGAGGTGAAGGAGTCTCCCGGCTTCGTCGTGAATCGCCTCCTCGTGCCGATGATGAACGAGGCGTTCAACCTCCTCCAGGAGGGCGTCGCGAGCGCGGCGGACATCGACAAGGCGATGAAGCTCGGCACGAACATGCCGATGGGGCCGCTCGAGCTCGCGGACTACACCGGCCTCGACATCGGGCTTGACGTGATGGAGGTCTTGTTTCGCGAAACCGGAGACCCGAAGTTCCGGCCTTCGCCATTGCTGCGCAAATACGTCCGCGCGGGTCGCCTCGGTCGCAAGACGCGACGCGGCGTGTACGAATACCCCACGAGCTGAGCGACCGGGCTCGAGCCGGCACGGCGGACGGCTGCGGCGCCCGCGCAGGATCCTGCATGCCGCCGACGGCCTCGCGCAAACGGCCGGTGCGTGTCAGGGCGGGCCGGGCGGCGGGCCCTGTTCGGACGGCGGCGTCGGTGGCGGTGGTTGCGGCGGAAGCCCCGCCATCGCGGAAGGTTCGCCCGGTGGCATGGGCTGTGGCGTTGGCCGCCTGCGCCTCCAGAACAAGACGGCGACAACGACCGCGACCGCAATCGCCGCGACGAGAGCGGCCCACGGCCAGTAGACTGGGCCCGCGGACGACGCGCCCGCGCGGGAGGGCGGTGCATAGCTGTAGTCCGTCAGGGTTGCGCCGCTCTGCTCGCTGCCGCTCCCCCCGTACGTTGTCTGCTTGACATAGTTCCCCACGTCCCAAGACGAGTACGTCATTGTATAGCTCGTCGCCCCCGCTTGGGTTTGCTTCACGGGGGTCGCCACGAACGATCCCTTCGGGACGCTGACCTGGGCGTCAGCCTGTACCGCATACTGGTAGGTCACGCTGGCCGATACCGTGTTCGTCTGCGGCGGATATCCTGGGATCGTGATGGTCGTGACCGTCGTCTCCGTGGTTGTGGAGGACCATGTCGCGCCGGCGGTGAGGGGCCAAGTCATCGTATGGGGCGGCGCATCGGTGATCGTGATCGAGACGCTGGCGGTCCCGGATGGGGTCGATGTCGAGAAACTGAAAGCGGCCTGGACCAGGGACAGGTCCGACACACGGAACCACGTGTCACCCGCAATTGAGTACGTGAGGCTTCCCTGCGTGACATTCAGCCAGTCCTTCGTGTCGTATGTCGGGTACGTGACCCCTCCCACGGTGACGTTCGCCTGGCCCGCGACGATCATCTTGAGCGTGCCCGAGGCCGTCCCCCCCGAAGGCGAGCTGATGTTCTGCAACGAATACGCCCACCAGTCGCCCTTTTGCCATGTGGGCTTCCCCGTTTCCGCGCGCGCACTCGGGAGGAAGGGAAGGGCGAACGCGCCCAGGACGACCAACGAGGCGAAGACTACGATAGCTGGACGCACAAACACCCGACGCACAACCTTCTCCCCCAGCCGGAGCTGGGCCGGAGGCACGATATAGGTTTCCATTCAAGAAGGAGCGGGAGAGCCCTATATGGACCGGCGATTGTCCCTCGGCTTTCGCTGCCGGGCGTCGGGAAAGGACCGCGACGAAGTAGGCCAGCACCCGCGCGAGCCTGGGCATCCGTCCAGGGCCGTCCGCCGCACCGGAGTCGCGCTCATGCAGTGGCCGGCGCCCGCCGAGGAACGTTCATCCTCGCCGCGGGCATTCCTCGACCGGAGGAATCCAATGCCCGGCTTCGTCAAGACGGAGATGGAGGACCGCCTCGCGATCGTCACAATCAACCGACCCGACGCCCTGAACGCGCTCAACTCGACGGTCTTGCGCGAGCTCTCGATGGCGATCGAGCATCTGTCGATGGCCGCAGACGTCGGCGCGATCATCCTGACCGGAGCGGGGGACAAGGCGTTCGTCGCCGGCGCCGACATCAAAGAGATGGCGAACCTCTCCGGCCTCGAAATGCAGCGTTTCTCGGAGATGGGCCGCCGGCTCGGGGACACGATGGCGTCGTGCAACAAGCCGATCCTCGCGGCAATCAACGGCTACGCGCTCGGCGGCGGCTGCGAGCTCGCCCTCGCGTGCGACATCCGGATCGCCTCGGAGCGCGCGAAGATCGCGCAGCCGGAAGTGAACGTCGGCATCATCCCGGGCTTCGGCGGCAGCCAGCGCCTGCCGCGGATCGTCGGCCCGGGATGGGCGGCCGAACTCATCTACACGGGGGAGACGATCGACGCCGCCACGGCGGAGCGCATCGGGCTCGTGAACCGGGTCGTGCCCGCGGACCGCCTGCTCGAGGAGGCGAAGGCGCTGGCTCGGAAGATCCTGGAGAAGAGCCCCGCGGCGATCGCCCTCGCGAAGGCATGCCTGCGATCGGCGATGGAGATGCCTCTCTCGGCGGGATTGGACTTCGAGACCTCCGCGTTCGGCGTCGTCGGGTCGACGCGCGACAAGGCGGAAGGCATGCAGGCGTTCATCGAGAAGCGAAAGCCGACGTGGACCGGCGCCTGACTCAGTACGACTCGAACTCCTCTTGCAGGTCGATGACGACCTGTTCGAGGACCTCCTCGAACGACGAGCTGCGGTACTCGCGCATCCCGCCGAGCTCGCTCTGGATTCGGGCGATGAAGTTGTTCGAACTCTTCAGGAACTCGACGTTCACGAGGGATTCTTCCATCACCATCCGCTCCCGGAACCGGTGGGGGCGCGCGATTCCCTTCCGGCGTATCCGAGGTCCCTATTTAAGAGTTGCCCGCAGAGTTCGCGGCCTCGCCCCCGACAACATTTCGCCGCCCGATGCCGCTCGTTTTCGCGCGCCAGTCAAGAACCTTTATCTAGCACACTCCCTTTGGAGCGCCCTCCCGAACGGGAACGCGGAGCCAAAGGTTGGGCAACATCCGGCCGACGTACATCAAGCGAGTCGCGATCGAGCTGGCGAAGCTCTATCCGAACGAGTTCACAGACGACTTCGACCACAACAAGGCGAAGGTCTCCGAACTGACCGACGTGCGGAGCGTCCTGATGCGCAACCGGATCGCCGGGTACATCACCCGCTACCGGCAACGGATCGCCGCGTAGGCCCCCTCGCCTCGCGCCCGGCTCGGGCGATCGGATGCAGTCCCCCATGACGTACGCCGTCGAGACGCGCGACCTGACCCGGATCTTCGCCGGGAAGAAGAAGCGCCGGTTCCGCCGCAAGGCAGGCTCGAACGGGAGCGAGGATTCGCTCGGCCCCGTCACCGCCCTCGATGGCGTGTCGTTGGGCATCAAGGAAGGGGAGCTGTTCGGAATGCTCGGGCCGAACGGCGCCGGCAAGACGACGCTCATCAAGATCCTCGCGACCCTGCTGCTCCCGACGGCGGGACAGGCGTTCGTTGCGGGTCACGACGTGGCGAAGGATCCGTTCCCGATCCGACAGCGGATCAACATGGTCTCCGGCGGCGAGACGTCCGGATACGGCTTGCTGACCGCGCGCGAGAACATCTGGATGTTCTCCCAGTTCTACGGCGTCCCGAGCAAGGTCTCCAAAGAGCGGATCGACGAGCTGATGCACGTCTTCGGACTGTGGGACAAGCGTGACGCCAAGGTGCGCATGCTGTCGACGGGTCAGAGGCAGAAGATGAACATGATCCGCGGTTTCGTCACGGATCCCGATATCCTCTTCCTCGACGAACCGACGCTGGGCCTCGACGTGAACGCGGCGCGCGTGATCCGGGAGTACGTCATGAACTGGGTCCGAAAGAGGGCCGGCAAGACGGTCCTCCTGACCTCCCACTACATGGCGGAAGCGGACCAGATGTGCGACCGGATCGCGATCATCGACAAAGGGCGCATCCTGGCGTGCGACACCCCCGCCAACCTGAAGCGGATGATCCGCACGGAGACGACCTTCCAGCTCGAAGTGGACACGATCCGGGACACGACGTATTTCGTCGGCCTCCCCGGCGTCAAGAACTTTTCCCACAAAGATGACATCTCGAAGAACCGTTCCCACCTCACGTTCATCCTCGAGGACGAAGGGCCGGTCGCGGAGATCTTGAGCTCGATCACGTCGCAGGGCGCGAAGGTCCACTCCTTGCAGAAGTCCGAGCCGACCCTGGAGGACGTTTTCATCAGCATGGTCGGGAGGGGCCTCGATTGAGCGTCGCGAGCGTCCGGAGGACGGACTTGCGCTACCGGATCGGGCTCAACCTCCGGGCCGTCGTGGGCCGTTCCTATCCCCGGATCGTCGGCGCGAACCGCGAACCGTCGTGGATATTCTTCGAGGCCCTCCTCCCGCTCCTCGGGATTGCGGCGTACGTGTTCATCTACCAGTTCTTCGGGAACCAGGCCCTCGCGGTGATCAACAAGGCGACGCTGACTGCGCCCTTCGGGATGTGCGGGAGCAACCCGTGCGCCGACGCCGCGCAGCAAGCCCAGTACGCCGCGGCCGTCCACTCGAACACGAACGCGCTCGTCGCGTCGGTCGTGCTCGGCGGCACGATGGTCGCGTTCTGGCTGAACGTCCTCTGGTCCATGGCGAGCCAGCTCTACTGGGAGAAGGAGATCGGGAACCTCCAGCTCTACATGATGGCGCCGATGAACCGGATGGCCCTCCTCGGAGGCATGGCCGTCGGCGGCATGGTCATGACGTCGATGCGCGCCGTCTCGACGCTCATCGCCGGCGTCTTCGTCTTCGGCGTCATCTTCCAAGTCGCGAATCCGTTGATGCTCCTCGCGGTCTTCTTCGCGACCCTGATCGCCCTGTATGGGCTCGGGATGATGTTCGCCTCCCTCTACCTTTTGTGGGGCCGGGAGGCATGGAATCTGTCGGCCCTGATGGAGGAGCCGATCTTCTTCTCGAGCGGCTTTTACTTCCCACTTGGCGGGTTATTCCGGATTCCCGGCTGGGGACCGGCCGTCGCGATCGCGGGATCCTTCATCCCCGCTTCAATCGGGCTCGACGCGCTGCGGCAGCTCACCCTGGGTTCGACCGCTTTCGGAGGTTCGCTCTGGATCTTCAACGTCACGACGGAACTCGAGATTCTTGTCGGTATGGCGGTGTTGTTCTTGATCCTCGCAAGGTACTGCCTCGCATACCTAGAGACGCTCGCGAAGCGAGAGGGGAAGCTGACCTCACGGCATCAATGAACACGTACTGGCGGACCTTCAAGACGGCCGCGTGGCTCGGATGGGAGATGGACTCGAACTGGACGGAGCCGTGGCTCTTCGTCCTGTACTCCATTATCAAGCCGGTCGCCGGCGCATTCATCCTCGTCCTCATGTACGTCGTGTTCGTCGCGATCGGACGGCCCCAGGGCGACCCCGATGCGTTCTCCTATATGTACGTCGGGAACTCCTTCTTCATCTTCGTCGCGTCCGTGCTCTTCGGCACGTTCCAAGTGATTCAGTCGGATCGGGAATGGTACCAAACGATTCGGTACGTGTACATCTCGCCAATCTCGTACTATGTGTACATCTTGGGTCGAGCGGCATCCAAGATCGCGGTCTCGGTGTTCGCGGTCGCGATCACCTTGGTGTTCGGCGTCATGTTCCTCGGGGTCCAATTGCACTTGGCCCTGACCGATGTTCCGTTGTTTCTCGTCAGCACGATCCTCGGTTTGTCGGTCCTCCTGGCGATCGGCATCTGCCTCGGCGGGATCTCGTTCTTGACGGCAAAACACACCCATGGTCTCGCGGAAGGCATCCCCGGGCTGTTCTACGTCTTCTGCGGGGTCCTGTTCCCGCTCTCCGTCCTTCCGGATTGGGGCCAAGCCATTGGCCGCGCGATTCCGCTGACCTACTGGTTCGACATCACCCGGCGTCTCCTCACGTCGCCTTCGACGTCGACCTCGACGGTGAACACGACTCTCCAAGGGTTCGACCCGCCGACCATTCTGTTGTTTCTCGTGGTGTCGTCCGTCGGTTTCTTCGGCCTCAGCATCCTCATTTACAAGGTCGGGGAATACTTTGCCCGGAAAGCCGGCAAGATCGACATGACGACGTCCTACTGACGCCGGGCGCGGCCGGCGCGCCGCGCCGTCTGCTCGCGTCGGTAGGGATATCGTTGGACGGCCCCGCACGCCGTACATGTGACGACGACGCGCCCCCGGCCGACCCGGACCCGGGCGCTGACGGACGGGAGGAGGAACGCGAGGCACTTCTTACAGAACGACCGCTTGAAGGCCGCGGGCACCCGCGCGTTGTACCGCATCCCGATGCGCCTTGCGAGCTCGACGTAGCGCCGCGCGCGGCCCGGGCGGCCCTGGAGCGCCTCGGACTCCGCGAGTCGGAACAGCGCCGTCATCCGTTCGAGCGCGATCCGCCGTTCCATGCCTCGATGTCGCCGCTTCGCCATCGAGAGCGGAGCCCACCGCAGCGCATTAAGTCTCCCCCACGCGACCAAGCTTTAACTACGGCGTCCCGATAACTGCGGGGGAGCCCGTGCGCGAGCGCGTGAAGCAAATCTATCGCAACGTCCGCGACGGCGTCGACCTCATCGTCCTCCTCAACTCGACGGAACCGCAAATCGACATTTCGTTCTTCTACGCGACCGGCCTCACCGACGGCCTCTTCGAGGGCTGCGCCGCATGGCTCACGCCGGACGGCAGATGCGAGATCACGACGTCCGCCCTGGAGGAGGAAGCCGCGAAGAAGGGCGGATTGCCGATCGAGGTCTTCCGCACGCGGGACGACTCGGCGAAGCTCCTGCGGGCGCGCCTCCGAGGCCACCGAAAGGTCGGGATCAACGCGGCCGAGCTCACGCACGCGGCCTTCGAGCGGCTCCGGAAGCTCGCCCCGAAGTCCGCGAAGTTCGTCGATGTCTCCGATGCGATTATGAAAGCGCGCCTCGTGAAGGACGCTCGCGAGGTCGAGATGATCCAGCGCGCCTGCAGCATCGCCTCGCGCTCCTTCGAGGAGATCCTCCCCTTCATTCCGGGAGGCGTGACGGAGGCGGAGGTCGCCGCGGAGCTCGCCTACCGGATGCAGAAGAACGGCGCCTCGGGGCCCTCGTTCCACACGATCGTCGGCTCGGGACCGAACGGCGCGGAGCCTCACTACACCGCCGGCCCGCGGAAGGTCCAGGAAGGCGACATGATCGTGATCGATTTCGGCGCGATGTATCGCAAGTATTGCTCGGACATCACCCGCACGGTCGTCGTCGGCAAGGCGTCGGAGGAGCAGAAGCTCATGCACGACACGGTCGCGCGCGCGCACGCGGCCGCGTTCGCCCGGATGAAGCCCGGCGTGCGCGGGAAGTCGGTCGATGCGGCGGCCCGCACGGTCATCGACCGGACGAAGTACAAAGGGCGTTTCATCCACGGGCTCGGCCATTCCGTCGGCCTGGCGGTCCACGACGGCGCGGGGCTGAACTCCGCGAGCGAGATCACCCTCAAGCCGAACATGGTCTTCACCGATGAGCCGGGCGTCTACGTCCCGGGATTCGGCGGCGTCCGGATCGAAGACGATGTCCTCGTGACGCCGAAAGGCCCTCACTACCTGAGCGACGCGCCCCGGGAACTGCTCGAGCTCTGAGGCGCCCCTCACGGCGCGCCGTCGGCCATCTCTCGCGCGAGGAGGCTCATGCGGACGACGTTCACGAAGCCGCCGTCTTTGTAGATGTCTTCGCGGTGCACGCCTTCCCGTTGGAATCCGATCTTCTCGTACGTGTGGATCGCGCGGGCGTTGTACTCGAGCACCTCGAGGGAAACCTTGTTCATCCCGAGCACGCCGAACGCGTGGCGCAGGGCGACCCGCATCGCTTCCGTGCCGATCCCTCTCGACCGGAACTCCGGCTCGCCGATGACGATCCCGATCTCCGCCTTTCGGTGCGTCCGGTCGATCCGGTGGAGGCCGAGGTTCCCGACGTGCCGGCCCGCGACTTCGATCGCGAAGATCTGGTCGTCTCCCCGCCGCTGATAGTCGTGGAACCACCGTTCCTCTTCCGCGAGCGTCACGGGACTGCCCCGGCCGAGGAAGCGGATGACGTCCGGGTCCGAGAACCACTTCACGCACCGTCGGAGGTCCCCGGCTTCCAAGGGACGCAACAGCACGCGTTCTCCGCGGAGGACGCGTCGGGCTTACAGCACGGACTCCGCACCCCCCGGCCGCTACAGAACCTTTTCCGTCAACCGCCGTCGACGGAGAAGGTCGCGGTGGCGAGGCCGCCGTCGTCGTCGTGCAGAGTGAGGGTGATGACGAGCGGGCCCTCCGTCGCATATCCGTGGACGATCAGCGTATCTAGGTCGAAAGGCGCCGTCCCGCCCTGACTCTGCGCCGGGTCCGGTCCCACGCCGTCGTTGTTGTAGAACGTCTGCATCGCCGACGTCCCGTCCCCGAAGTCCCATGTCGCGATGAGGTCGTCGCTGCCCGCGTCGTGCAGGCCCGCCCGGAACGTGACCCCGGTCCGCACGAACGATGTGGCGAGGTCCTCCGCGGTCCAGGTCCAGGTGGCCGGGTGCTGCGTGTTAAAGTTATGCGACACGCGCCGTTCCTGGCCGTCCGGCAGCATCACGACGATCCACGCGGGATTGTCGCCGGTTGGACGTCCGTTCACCGGATCGTCCAGCGGGGTGTAGGCGAGCGTCGCGGAGGGATGCTCCAGGAGGGAGAACGTCAACAGGTCCGTGGAGGCCGCCTGCGTCTGCGGTCCGCCGGGACGTCGCACGAGGTCGACGGAAGCGAGGACGCCCGCATCGGAGGAGAGCGTGAAGTTCAGGTCGTGCCACTTCTCCCCCGCCATCTCGATCCGGAAGCCCGCTTGAGCGACCGCGTCGATTCGTTGGATTTCCGGGTCGACGTTCCCGATTGCCACCGAGGCCGAGGCAGACGTCACGTGGCTGCCGTCGGTCACCTCGACGACCGCGGCACCTGCGAAGTCGTCCGTGTACGTCGCATCGGCGGCCGGGCCGGACGACCAGTCCGTGTCGAACGTGCCGTCTCCGGTGAAGTCCCAACGGAACCGCAGCGAATCGCCTTCGGGATCGCTCGAAGCGCCTGCATCCAGGTGGACCGTCTCGCCCTCGCGGCCGGAATACGGACTGCCCGCGTTCGCGATGGGCGCTCCGGTCGGGATGACGTGGACGACAGGCGGCGCCGAGACGGCGTCCGAGGCCCCGTCGGAGTCGATGTCCGAGCGGGCGCGCGGCAGCTCGATGACGCCCGCGTCGAGCGCGGGCGAGACGAGCGTGTACGACCGCGTCACCGTCTCGTAGGGCGTCGGATCCGTCGGATCGTTCGAATCGCTCTCGAGGGCGGCGGGCAGGTCGACGAACCACCGCAGGGTCCGCGACCCGTCGTCGTGGACGACGATTTCGTCCGGCGGGGTGGAGTAACTCCCCTCCTCCACGCTCCATCCCGCAGGCACGTCGTCCTCGATTGCACCGTGGGTCACGTTCACGTCGTCCGCGATGCGATCCTCGAAGGTGAATACCGCGATGTTCGTCGCCTCGATCGTCACGTCGATCGGCCGCCCCGGACTCCCATCGAGTTGTGTCCAGAGGGGCTCCTTCCCGACGACGACGGTCGCGTTCGACCGCAGGTATCTCCACAGATCCACCTGCGTGTTGTCGTCGCCGTTCGCGTAGTGTTCGTTTTTGATGACGTTCCGAACGGCGAATGGCAGCGTCTCGCCCCCGATTCGGAACGGGGTGTCGGCCTGGACGAATTGGAACTCCTCGGAGCACCACCAGGCCGGAGGATCCAGAAAGTCCTGGAGGACCTCCTCACCGTACGAGTAGACGAGGGACCCGCCGGGAGGGATCGTCTGCACGGTCAAGACCGCATCTTGCGTCGTCTGGAGCGGATTCTGCGGCGGCCCGAGGGGATGGGGGCTCATGAGGAGGGCCTCCTCCGACACCTCCACCGGGACATGCGCAGCGTTGTCGACTTGGATGCCAACGGGCCGCGTCACGGTCTCGCCCTTACGCATGTAGGTTTCGTTCACGGCCGTCACGGTCACGAGGCCGCGACCCGCCGCCTCCCAGAAGCTCATCGCCTCGGTTGCCTCGGGTCGAATCGGGGAGCGAATCAGCGGGACGACGCCAGCGACCACGACGGCCCCCACGAGCAGGAGCACTGCCAGGCTCATGGAGGAAAAGTCTCGCATTGCGTCGATAATCGAAGATATGTGGGGGGGTTCGCTTAAGAGTGCCGACCCAATTCTCACTCGTTTCGCTCCCTGACTATCAGGCGTGAGAACGAACCGATTCCGAGGCCGGAGGGCGGCCTCGACGATGCCTTGAAGCCGGCCTCATCGTTCGGCCGGACGTGCTCGTCTACGATCCCCGCTTCCTCGATCACGTGGTGCCGGCGGACCACGTGGAGCGGCCGGATCGGCTGCGGGCGATCGTCGAGCGTCTGAAGCGGGAGCGGCTCGATGCCGGCATCGAGCCGGCGGGGCCCGCGACACGGGAGGACCTCGAGCGGGTCCATCAGTCGTCGTACGTCGAGTACGTCCAACATCTCGGCGAAGGATTCCTCGATCCGGAGACCGCCGTGCATCCGGAGACGTTCGGGATTGCTTCCTTGGCCGTCGGAGCCGTCGTGCAGGCGACCCGGGCGGCGCTCCGCGACGGACGCCCAACGCTCGCCCTCGTCCGCCCCCCTGGGCACCACGCGGGACCCGACTACGGCGGCGGCTTTTGCTATCTGAACAACGTGGCGGTCGCCGCGGCGGCCTGCGCGGCCCAAGGACGTCGGGTGGCCCTCCTCGACTACGACGCCCACCACGGCAACGGGACGAGGGACATCTTCGCGACGAGCCCGTCGGTCCTGTACGTCTCGACCCACGAGTACGGAATCTATCCGGGGACCGGCCCCGCCGAGGACGTCGGCGAGGCGGAGGGGCGCGGCTTCACGGTGAACGTCCCCTTCTCCGCGGGCTGTGGGGACACCTCCTACGTGCTGGCGGACGAGGCGATCATCGAGCCGATCCTCGAGGAATTCCGGCCCGACGTCGTGCTCATGAGCCTTGGCGTGGACGCCCATTACCGCGACCCATTGACCTCGCTCACCCTTTCCTCACCCGGGTACGTGGGCCTGGTCCTGCGCGCGGCGGAAGCCGCATCCCGGCTCTGCGGCGACCGGATCGCAATCGCCCTCGAAGGCGGCTACGACCTCGACGCGCTCGCCGAGGTCGTCGCAGGGGTCGTCGCTCGGGTCGAGGGGCGGACGATCGACCTCGCCCTCACGGACGTCTCCGACGACGCCGTCCACGGCCGCGCCGCGATCGAGGCGACGAAACGCGCCCACGGGGCCTACTGGAACCTACGTTGACGGCGCGTGATGCCGCTTCCGCTCCGTGACCTTGCGCTCCTTCTCCTTGACGATCCGGTTGTACAGCGTGTCGAGAAGGTCGGCCAAGGCGACGCGCAGGTCCCAGTCGAAGTGGTGGGCGTAGTAGATCCGGTGGGCGGTCGTGAAGCGGGCGCGGATGGAGTACTTCCAGCGGTCGCCCTCCGGCTTGTACTTCTGGACGTGGATCGCGAGGGTCCGCGGCTGCACGAGCTGGGCGATCCGGCGCATCTGCTTCTGGACGACCGCGTAGATCTCGTCGTACGCGTCCGTCGGCTCGTCCTCAAGGCCGCCGATCTCGACGAAGAGCTGCTCGCGCTCCTGCAGGCTCGCAAGGAACTGCATCAGGTCCTGCGTCGTGATGATCCCGACCGGCTCGTCGTCCTCCGTCACGACGACGGACGAGACGTGTTGTTTCGCCATGAGTTCCGCGGCGCGGTGGACGTCCGCATCGGGTCCGACCGTCAGGGGCGGATAGCGCATGACACCTTTCACCTCGAGCGCGACCTTTTCCTCGCGCCCCACCCGATCGCCGGCGTGCTCGCGCTTCTTCGGCCGTGCGAACAGGTCGATGACGTCCTTCATCCCGACGACACCCTTCAGGTGGCGGTTCTTGTCGACGACGGGCACGGAGCGCTCGCCGAGGGACCGCATGATCTGGACCGCGTGCTCGACCGTGTCGTCCTCTGCGACGGCCTGCGGCTTCGGGGTCATGAAGTCGCGCGCGACGACCCCTTCGAGGGCGCGCGTCTCCACGAGGGCCCGCACCAAGTCGGACCGCGAGAGGATGCCGACGACGGCCTTTCCCTTCACCACGGGGATCGCCCGGAATCCGGCGGAGATCATCTTCTCCGCGACCTCGGGCAACGTCGTCTCCGGGGTGACCTGGGGCGCGACTTCGAGCACCGTCGAGGCCTTCGTCGACGGCGGCGAATTCCGACGGCGCATCAGCTCGCGCATCGTCACGATGCCGACGAGCTTCTTCCGCTCCAGGACGGGGATCTCGTGGATGTCCCTCGTCTTCATCTTGCCGAGGACGTCCCCGATCGTGTCGTCCGGCATCGCGGTCACAAGGTCCGTGGACATGTAGTCCGAGACGCGGAGGTCTTGGACCTTGTTCCGCTTCATTGGCGAACCTGCCGTCGGGGGTGCAGCGATAGCGGGGGCGCGTATAATAAAGTTCTTTAGAGGCCGGATCGGCCGGGCGTCTCATTCCGTCGGGACGCCTGCCGAGGCCGGCCGACTACCACCACCGGCCGTCGCCGAGCCGGCGGATGACCCACTCCTGATCGCCGCGTTCGGCGATCTCGGCGAGGGACCGGCCGATTGCGTGATGCAAGGGCTCGTGAGTGAACACGTGAACGAATACGCGACGCCACGAGATCCTCGACGGAAGACTGTCTATTTGCCAGAGATGCACGGCGGTCGTGCTCCGATACTCGCGCGACGCCGGATCCGTCGAGCCGAAGGTGACGGCGAGGCGGAGGAGCTTCTCCTGCTTGGCTTGCGAGACCACTCGGAGTTCCCGGGGTGGGACGTCGGACTTTCGGAAAAAGAAGACCCAGCGGATGCCTCCGTCGCGGAGCCGGTACATCTCGTTCGGATCGGACACGTGGCCCTCCGCCGCGCGAATATGCGGACGGGAGCGGTTTCGTAAAGTTCTTTCCATCCCTCTCGATTTGGCAACGCCATGGACGGCCGAGCCCGCGTGATCTTCCGCGGCCGCGTGCAAGGTGTCTACTTCCGCGCGCACTGCGCGGAGAGGGCGGAGGCCCTGCGCCTCGACGGATATGTGCAGAACCTCCCGGACGGGAGCGTCGAGGCGGTCTTCGAGGGCGATCGGTCCGCCATCGAATCGTGCATCGAATGGAACAAAGCCTCCCAGCCGTACGCGCAAGTCACCGGCGTCGAGATTTCGTGGACGTCGCCGAGAGGGGACCTGAAAGGGTTCCACGTACGACGCGGTTGAGATGGGACCCGCCGTCGCCGCGTCATCCGCGAAGCTCGATGCCGTACGTGCGCTCGGGGAGGTCCTTGTGGATCTGCCACGCGTCCTCTTCCCGGAGGACGCCTCGTTCGAGCCAGGCCCTCGTCTTCCGCGGGACGGTGGCGGGGCCGAGAACCGCACCGGGCCGCCGAGGGTCGTCGATGTAGTCCGTCTCGAGCAAGAACCGCGGACCGCCCCGAAGGGCCGTCGCCACGAGATCCTCCTTCGCGAGGATCGAGGGCACGACGCCGTGCGTGTCCTCCGGCCGCGTGACTGGCGTCGAGTGATGTTTCACGACCCGGTCCGGGGCGAGGCCGGCTCTCGACGCGATCTCGGCGAATTCTGCGAACGTCTGCGGCGTCGGATCTTCCGTGTGCAGGATGACCGCGCACCCGAGGCCTTTCGCGCTCCGCATCGCATATTCGAGGAGACCATTACACGCGGAAATCGCGTCGGCGGCGACGGGGAAATGCGGCCGTCCGACTTCGCCGAATGCGATCGCGCGACCCTCCGCGATGTGTCGGGCGGCTCCGTCGATCCCCTGCTGCATCGCCTCGACGGCCGCCTCGGGTCCGATCGTCTCCCGAAGGCCGAGGAACTCGACGGGATATGGACCCAGGGCGACGAAGACCTGAAGCGACGTCGCCGCGCGCACTGCGTCGGCCATCGACAGGGTCTTGCGGTACGCCCCTTCGAAATCTTCCCCGCGGAGGATTGGCACCTCGTCGTACGGCGTATGGGTCAAGAGCATCGCGGTGCCGCCGGCTTGCTCGAACGCCTTCGCCGCCGTGACCCCTTGGAACTCGGCTCGAAGGTGGATGTGATTGTCGAAAATGGGTGTCCGCACGGTCGGTCGCACGCGTTCGCCGAGACGTACCCCGCCGCGGAGATAAGCCTTCTCGCCCGCGCCGTCCCGACGTTGTCAGGGAGGCGGCATCGACTCCGTCCGCGTTCTGAGTGCACGGTTCATCTCCTCGAAGCCGCGTCTCGCGTCCCGATCGAGGCTCCGAGTGAGGAGCGGGACCAGGATGCCCCGGAACCGCTCGCGCTGGACGAAGCGCACGCGTTTCGGTCCGGCCTCCTCGATTTCGAAGATGTGCTCGCCGTCGAAGAGCCCGGGCACGCCGAGATGCCCGAGCCAACGGAGTTCGCGGTTCCGGTCCGCCTTCGTCACGGTCGGTCGGAATGTCATTCCCCGGGTCCCCGACGACTGCATGAACACCTCGAGTTTCGTGCCGACCTTCGGTACGCCGGACACGTGACGGATGAACGGATTCCATTCGGCAAAGGCGGGGAAGTCCGTGAGCGAATGCCACACACGGTCCGCGGAGGCCTCGATGTCGATCTCCGTCCGGATTTCCTTCATCGATCCTCCGGCGACAGACGGCGCGAGGTCAGCGGAGCAACCCGGCGGCCTTGAGCTCCTGCGTGATCTTCTCCACGGCCTGCTCGACGTCAGAGGGCTTCCGCGCGCCCGTGCACACGAGCTTGCCGCTGCCGAACAACAGGACGACGACCTTCGGCACGTCGATCCGGTACACGAGGCCCGGGAACTGCTCCGGTTCGTACTCGACCTTTTCCAGTCCGAGGGAGATCGCGATCGCGTTCAGGTTGATCTCCGTCCCGAGATCCGATGAGGCGACGATGTTCTGCACCTCGATCTCCGGGTTCTTCTTGATCGGGATGCCGGCGGCCTCGATCTGCTTCGCGACCATGTCGATCGCGGTCTTGACGTGCTCGAGGCTCTTCGCGCCCGTGCAGACGACCTTGCCGCTTCGGAACAGGAGGGTCGCCGTCTTGGGCTCCTTCAGGCGATAGATGAGGCCGGGGAACTGCTCCGGTTCGTACTCGGCGCCGCCGAGCGCGAGGGCGATCGCCTGAAGGTCGAGTTCCTCTCCGAGGGAGGTCGACGCGACGACGTTCTCGATCTTGATTTTCGCCAAGGTCACACCTCCGATCCTCTCCGCTCCCGGATCGAGGCGCGGACGGGGGTCGCCGCGGAGGGGAGTTAAATAGTCGTTTATAAAGGTTAGTTGGCGAACTTCGACTCCGACGTCTCCCGGACCGCCGACTCTCGCGCGCGTACGAGGGCGTGCAGCGCCCGGTTCAGTGGTACGGGGATTCCGTGCCGTCCCGCGGCGCGGACGACCGCACCGCTGATCGAATCGATCTCCGTGCGTCGATGCCGGTCGAGGTCTTGGAGCATGCTGCCGCGGTTCGCCGCGGTCCGGCGCGCGACGAGGACCGTGCGGTGGAGGAGTTCGTCCGGATCGACGGAGGCCCCCTCCGCCTTCGCGACGGACGTTGCCTCGCGGCACACAGCCTCCATGCACGCCAAGAGACCGTTGTCACGGACGAGCCGTCCGTTCGGGACGCCGGCGAGGGCGGCGAGCGGATTGATCGACGCGTTCACGACGAGCTTCGACCACAGTTCGGTCTTGGCATCGCCGGTGATCTGGGCGACGACGCCGACGTCCGCGAGGAGGTCGCGCAGTCGGACGAGGTCCGCTTCGCGAACCCCGGCCCACGCGCCGAGGACCGTCTCGCCGACGCCCGCATGGCGAATCTCCCCGGGCCCGAGGTACGTCACCCCGTGCGCCGTCGTCCCCGCGACGACTCGGTGCGCGACCTTCGCGATCGCCTCGGCGTTCCCGAGGCCGTTCTGCACGGTGACGAACAGCGCTTCATCGGCGAAGGGGCGCAACGTGCTCATCGCCTTGGCCGTGTCGTACGACTTCGTCGTGAGGAAGATGAGCTCCGGCTCCGCGCCGGCCGGGAGGCGCGTGGCCGCGTGGGGCCTCGCGATCATCGCGGTCTTCCCGGTGATGCGGAGGCCGCGCGCTCGGATCGCCGCTACGTGGTCCGCTCTCCCGATGAGCGTGACGTCGTGACGTCGTGACAAGAGGCCGCCGAAAAAGCTCCCCATGGCGCCGGCGCCGAAGACGACGATTCGCACACCGCGGGGATGCTTGCGCGCAGAAAAAACGGTTTCGATTCGCCTATCGCATCCCGTCTTTTTTATAAAAGTCGAAAAATGGACCATCTATCGATGCTTCGCTACTTTTAAAACCCCACAAACGATACAGATGACAGGGAGGAAACGAGTGGCCAAGAAGAAGAAGGGCAAGAAAAAGAAGAGATAGGCCGCTTGCCCGCACAACCTCGCGGTGACCCGCGACGGTCGCGCCTCACCGCCTCGCACCCTTTTCCCGTTTTTCATTCCTTTTCATTTCTTTAGATGCTCGATCGGCGAGCACGAGCGGTTCCGGATACCGGTGTCGCGTCGTCCGCCTCACCAGGTCCAGTGACGTCGCGAGCGAGATCCGATGGCCCACGGAGACGAAGATCGGTCGGCCGCGACCTGGAGGGACCCAAGCGTAGCCGCGCGTCACGCCGCCGAGGGCGACCGGAATCGCCGCCGCGTCGCCGCCTAACGCTTTCATCGCGTGCCCAACGAGGGGATGCTTCGCCACCCCGATCGTCGGGATGTCGAGGCGCACACCCGCGTCGCATGCGACGCCGAACAGAGCGGGGTGCAACCGTCCGTGGCCGTCCACCATCAGGACGTCCGGTCTCGCGGAAAGGCGGCGAGTCGCCGCCTCGATTCCCGGAAACTCACGCCTCGCGAGATACGTGGGAATGTATGGGAACGAAACGGCGCGGGCGACCGTTGCGACCTCGGTGACGGCCAGCGTGCTTGCGTCGACGCAGACCGCCGCCGCGTACATCCGACCGTCGTCGTACGCCACGTCGACGCCCGCGATCCGTCGTGCGGGGCCACCCTCGTCCTTCTCGGTCACCGCGCGGGAGAGGTCCCGTTGCTCCCGGCGGAGGCGGTCGAGCAGCCCCTCCGGCGTTCGCACGGGCACGAACCGATTCGCCGGAACGCGGTCGCCCCGCAGCGGGATCCGTTCGCTCACGAGCCGTTGGCTTGCGGTCGGGAGCACCGGCCGCCCGTCGGCCCGGACGACTCGGTGGCCGGTACGGGTCGCCGGGTACTCGGTCAACCAGGAGGCCACGGCCCGAGCGGCCCGGACGTCGCCGAGGGCGCGCGCGATCCCACCGCACGTCGCAACGCGACCACGGGGGATCTGTCGCAGGCATCGGTCGAGCGCGTCCCGGAACTCGTCCACGCCCGCGTATCGGCGCCCGCCCGCAAAACCTTTCTACAGATCGTCCCATCGACGCCGCTGCCTTGTCCCTCCTGCTCCGCGGCGGGCTCATCGTCACGCAGGACGCTCGGCGGCGGATCCTGACGGGGGACGTCCTCGTGGACCGCGATCGGATCGCGGCCGTGGGCGCCGTGGCGGCGACCGGAGACGAGGTGATCGACTGCTCGGGCTGCGCGGTCCTGCCGGGTTTCGTCAACCTCCACCAGCATGTCGCGAACACGCTCCTCCGGGGCATCGCGGACGACGTCCCGCTCGAGGAGATGGTGCCGAGGGCCTCGGCGATCGACGCGAAACTCACGCGGCGCGACGTGCAAATCGGCGCCCTCCTCGGATGCGTCGAGATGATTCGATCCGGCACGACGAGCTTCCACGACCTGTTCTACTGGGAGGACGAAGTCGCCCGCGCCGTCCGTGAGTCCGGCATGCGCGGTTTCCTGTCGTGGGTGACACTCGACGAATCGGCGACGACCCAGCACGGGAGCCCGGTGAAGAACGCCGACCAGTTCGTCGCGAAGCACAACGGCGACCCGCTCGTCACCCCGTCCGTCGGCGTTCAAGGCGTCTACGCCGCCTCCGAGGAGACCTACGTCAAAGCGAAGGAGGTCGCATCCCGACACGACGTCCGGATGCACACGCATCTCTCGGAGACGCGCGGCGAGATCGAGGCCCATCGCCGGAAGACGGGCCTCCGTCCCGTCGAGTGGCTCGAGAAGATCGGGTTCCTCGATGGCCGCCTGACGGCCGCGCACTGCGTGTGGATGACCCTCAACGAGGTACGGTCCCTCGCGCGCCAAGGCGTGAGCGTCGCCCACTGCCCCGTCTCGAACATGAAGCTCGCCTCGGGCGGGGTCGCGCCCGTCCCCGAGATGATCCGCGAAGGCGTTTGCGTCGGCCTCGGCACCGACTCGCCCATCTCGAACAACGGCATGGACATGTTCGAGACGATGAAGGTCGCCACGCTCCTGCACAAGGCGACGCGCTGGGACGCGTCCGCGTTGCCCGCGCAATCGGCGCTCGACCTCGCGACGATCGAGGCGGCACGGGCGCTCCGCGTCGACGCCACACTCGGATCGATCGAGCCGGGGAAACGGGCGGACCTTGCGGTCGTCTCGTTGAAAGGCGCGCACACTACGCCTTTTTATCCCGCTAACGTCATCAGTCACCTCGTCTACGGTTGCCGCGGGAGCGATGTCCGGGCGACGGTGGTCGATGGACAGATTCTCATGGCGGACGGCGTCGTTCGGACGGTGGACGAGCCCGAGGTCGTCGCGCGAGCGCAGGAGACGGCCCGGGAACTGTTCGAGGCATGATCCGTGATTGCGGGCGTCGACGAGGCGGGCCGCGGTCCCGTCCTCGGACCCCTCATCGTCGCCGGCGTCGCGATCGAGTCGGACGTGCCGTTGCGGCAGATGAACGTCCGCGATTCGAAGAAGCTCACGCCCGAACGGCGGGAGGTCCTGGCCCCGGAGATTGAGAAGGTCGCGCGGTACGAGCTCATCGTGATCCCGGCGGAGCGGATCGACGTCATGCGGGCGGAGATGTCCCTGAACGACTTCGAGGCGAAGCTCTTCGCCGAGCTGATCGACAAGCTCCGGCCCGAGACGGCGTACGTCGACGCGGCCGACGTCGACGAGATTGAGTTCAAGAAGGCGGTGCAGCGGGAACTGCCCGTCCATGTGGAGATCGTGTCGCAGCACAACGCCGACGAGCTCTTCCCCGTCGTCAGCGCCGCCTCGATCCTGGCGAAGGTGCGCCGCGATCGCGAGATGCGATTGATTGAACAGGAGTTCGGCGTGCCGATCGGGTCGGGATATTCCCACGACGCCGTGACGATCGCCTTCCTGGAAAAGTGGATTAGGGACCACGGTTCTCTGCCGCCGCACACGCGGGCCTCGTGGGACACGGCCCGCCGCCTCATTTCGGAGTCCCGCAACCGGAAGCTCGACGAGTTCGGCGGGGGCAAGTCATGAGGGCGATGCTTGAGGGCCTGATCCAGAAGTTCAACGCGAAGGCCGAATCGGACCCCACGTTCCGGGCGGAGCTCGGCGACCTCTCGAAGACCGTGATGATCGATCTGAAAGACGGGACGAAGTATCACTTCACGGTCAAGGATGCGAAGGTCGCGGAACTCCTCGAGGGCGGAGTGGACCAGGCGGACATCACGATCCTCACGGACGCGGACACGCTCCGCGCGCTGATCCTGCGGGAGATTGGTCCGTTCAAGGCGTATGCCACGGGCAAGATCAAATTGAAAGGCAGCCTCGAAGACCTCGCGCGGTTCCGGAAGTTTTTCTGAGATCGCGCGATAGGTTTATCCGACACATCCCAATGCGGACGCTCGACCGCCTCCGCGGGCCGCGAATTGATCCGAAGATGAAGCGGGGTGGGGTAGCCAGGATATCCCGTCGGGCTCATACCCCGGGACTCCCAGGTCCCCGGTGAGACACCCGGAGATCGATGGTTCAAAAGGGCCGCGAGGACGGACCTCCGGCCCGGGACATCCATCCCCCGCTATGGGGACGCGCGGCACGCGGAGCGGCCTTCCGAGGCGCCGGAGGCGGATCGGCGGTTCCTTTCGGCTGTTCCGCGCCCGCTCAGTCGCAACGCCCGGCCGTCTCTGGCGCGCGCTGATTCTCACGACGCAACGTTTATCCTGAATGGGCCGGGTGGCTCGATTGGCGGCAGGCCTTCGATGGATCGCATCAAGACAGGCGTGGCCGGCCTCGACACGATGCTGAGCGGGGGACTCTTGCCCGCCCGGCCGTACGTCGTGTCGGGCCCCACGGGGAGCGGCAAGACGATCCTCTCGGCCCACTTCCTTCTAGAGGGCCTCCATGCGCAGGAACCGTGCCTCCTCGTCACGCTCGACGAGCCTCCGATCGAGGTCAAGTCGAACATGGCCGTGTTCGGCTGGAACATGGACCGCCTCAAGATCCTCGACGCGACTCCGGATGTGCGCGCGCACAAGCGCACCCGCTCCGTGATTGACGTCGGCACTTCCCTCGACGTCCGCGACATGGAACAAGTCACGGACATCCGGCAGTCTTCCGTGGTGCGCGCCCTCGAGGTGACGGTACACAGCGTGCAGAAGATGATCAAGCAGGAGTTCGCCCAGCACCTGGAGCGGACGAAACAGCGGTACAAGCGGATCGTCATCGACTCGATGACGGCCCTGAAGATGTTCTCGATGCATGGCGAGGACAGCCGCATCCTGATCCAGTCGTTCCTCCGATTCCTCTCCGAGCTCGAGGCGACCACGATCATTGTGTCCGAGCACCTGGACCGAAAGGCGCTGGAGACGGAGTTCTTCCTCTCGCGCGGGGAAATCCGCCTGCACAAGTGGCTCGACGGAAGCGTCATTCGCCGCGCGATCTCGATCGAGAAGTTCCGGGGATCGTCGTTCGACGACCGCATGCGTCCCGTCGCCATCACCGATAAGGGAATGGCCGTCTCCCTCGACCCAACGCCTCAGTCCCGCGAGTCGGTGTCGGGTCCGAAACCGGGCGAATCGTTGCTCGAGACGCGCATCATCGATGAGGTCTCGAACGTCATCGAGTCCGTGATGCGGGGGATCGAGGAAGCGCACCGCCGGCAGATCGCGGTTCGGGATGTCGAAGTTGCACTCTCGCGCGCGATGCTGGCGTTCCAGCGGCGCAACTACCAGAAGGCGATGAAGATCGCCCTGTCCTGCGATTCCTCGCTGAAGGAGCGCGTCGGGTCGGCGCCGCCCCCGCCGACCCCGACAGTGCCGCCGCGGCCGCCGGTGATCCGGTGACCAGCGCCGCGAAGATTCGCACGGGCGTCTCCGGACTCGACAAGATGCTCCACGGAGGCCTCGTCCCCGGGCGGCCCTACATTCTCTCTGGCTCGCCCGGATCCGGGAAGACGATCCTCTCGGTGCAATTCCTTCGCGAAGGCCTCGAAGGCGGGGAGCGCTGTCTCTTCGTCGCCCTCGAGGAGCCGCCGAACGAGCTGAAGATCAACATGCGGGCGTTTCGCTGGAACCTCGACGACCTCGATGTGCTCGACGCGAACTCCGACATCCGACGCTTCGAGCCGACGCCCCTGCTCGAGATCAGCACGGAAGAGGAGCCGATCAAGATGCGCGCGATCGGCGAGCGCATCCGGAAGACGCCGGATTTCGAGAGCAAGGAGGTCACTGTCCATTCGCTGCAACAGCTCCTCAAGAACCTCCTGATCAAGAAGAACTACGAGCGCGTCGTGATCGACTCGATCACCGCGCTGAAGTACTTCTGCATGCGGGAGTTCGAGACGGTGCTCACGACGCAGTCGTTCATGCGGTACCTCGCGGAGTCGAAGGTCACGTCTCTCCTGACACTCGAGCTCCCCGAGGAGGGAGACGTCCCCCCGGAGTCGTTCCTGGCCCGCGGCGAGTTCCGGCTCCACAAGCTCCGGGACGAGACCGGCATCAAGCGATTCGTCTCCGTCGAGAAGTACAAAGGTTCGTCCCACGACGAGGTCGTCTTCCCTTTCGACATCACCAACTCCGGGATCGTCGTGAACTCCGCGGCGAATCCCTCGATGTCGACGTAGGCGGCCGCGCGCGCGGCGGCTCCGCGGCGGATGTCAAAGCCTGTTTTGTCTGACGAATGTATGACTATCTTTAAATAGCCCTAGTAGGATTCGCCGCCATCAGACTCCATCGGGATGGGATGGCACGATGAAATCGCTTCTGAACGAAGCCTTGGCCCGACACCAGGAAGCCGAGGAAAAGGAAGAGCGCGAGGCCGCGAAAGCCACGAAGGCGCCGGACAAGTCCAAGTCCGGCGACGACGAAGAGATTGAGAAGATCGTCGAATCGATCAACGTCTCGATCAAGATCGTCGGCTGCGGCGGCGGCGGTTCGAACACGATCAACCGGTGCAGCGAGGCCGGCATCAGCGGCGCGCAGCTGTGCGCCGTGAACACGGATGCGAAGCACCTGCTGTCCGTCCGAGCCCCGAAGAAGATCCTCATCGGCAAGCGCCTGACGAAGGGCCTCGGAGCGGGAGCGCTCCCGGAGGTCGGGGAGCAAGCCGCGCACGAGAGCGAAGAGGAGATCCGGGACTTCATCCGCGGCGCCCACGTCGTGTTCATCACGGCGGGCATGGGCGGCGGGACCGGGACCGGCTCGGCGCAGTACGTCGCGCGCGTCGGCAAGGAGGAGGGCGCGCTCACGATGGGCGTCGTCACGATGCCGTTCAAGTCGGAAGGCCGTATCCGGATGGAGAACGCGGAGGCGGGCCTGGACAAGCTCCGAAAATTCTGCGACACGACGATTGTCATCTACAACGACAAGCTACTCGAGCTCGTGCCCCGCCTGCCGATCAACGCGGCGTTCAAGGTCGCCGACGAGATCCTCATGCAGTCGATTAAGGGCATGACGGAGATCATCACGAAGCCGGGCCTCGTCAACCTGGACTACGCGGATCTGATGACGATTATGAAAGGCGGCGGCGTCGCGATGATCGGGATCGGCGAGAGCGAGGAAGAGCGCGATCGGATCGAGTACGCAATCAACGAGGCGCTCGAGTCGCCGTTGCTCGGCGAGGTCGACCTGACCCACGCCCGCGGCGCGCTCGTGCGCGTCGTCGGCGGTCCCGACCTGACCGTCTCCGAGGCCGAGAAGGCGGCAGAGGTCGTCGGAGAGAAAATCAACCCGCAGGCGCGGATCATTTGGGGTTGCTCCGTCGAGGACGATCTGGACCACACCGTCCGCGTGCTCCTCGTGATCACCGGCGTCAAGTCGAAGTCCCTCCTCGGCAAGGAGGTCTACACGGGACCCGTGCGGACATCCGCCGAAGTGGACGAAGTACGCTGACCTCCTCCCTTTTTGTCCCCAACCTTTTTCCCTTTCCCTTCGTTGGCGCGCGCGTGAGCACGCGACGCCCGCGGTACCGCTACATCGCCTTCCGAGTGGATGGAGCCCGAGCCTTCAGCCGGCGTGAGGTCGTGGCGGCGCTCCGCGATGCATCGGAGCCCCTGTGGCTCGTCTCCTTCGAGAGCCCGTTGGGTCTCGTGCGATCGACGAACCTCCGGAAGGACCGGGCGATTCGCGCGCTCCAGACCGTCACGGCGATTGCCGGCGAGCCGGTCCGAGTGACGACCCTCGGCACATCCGGCACGATTCGGCGGGCGAGCGCGAAGTACCTTTGATTCGGCGCAGGGCAAAGTCGGGACGATCGCCGCCGATTCACAGTGGTGGTGAGCCCTATAACCGTCAATGTCGTTCCGTCGCCGCAAGTGTTTCGAGCTTCGTCTAACGAAAGCCAAAATCCTTATAGGACGGCTTAATAAGCGGCGAAGAGGGACGTTATGCAGCCGGGCCAGATGGCGTACGACCGCGCAATCACGGTCTTCAGCCCCGACGGACGACTCTTCCAGGTGGAGTACGCTCGTGTCGCGGTCACACGCGGCAACACGACGGTCGGCCTGAAGTTCAAGAACGGGATTGTCCTCATGGCGGACAAGAAGATCGGCTCGCGGCTCGTCGAGACCTCGTCGATCGAGAAGATCTTCCAGATCGACGAGCACGTCGGCGCGGCGACCTCGGGCCTCGTGGCGGACGCCCGGGTGCTCGTGGACTACGCGCGGCTCGTCGCGCAGATCAACAAGGTCACGTACAGCGAGCGGATCGGCGTCGACCTGCTCGTCAAGCGGATCTGCGATTACAAGCAGAACTACACGCAATACGGCGGCGTCCGGCCGTTCGGGACCGCCCTCCTCGTCGCCGGTGTGGACGACCTCGGGACCCATCTTTTCGAGACCGACCCGAGCGGAGCGCTCATGTCGTACAAGGCGGACAGCATCGGCCAGGGCCGCCAGGCGGTCATGGAGCTCCTCGAAGAGAAGTACAAGGAGGGGATGAACCAGGACGATGTGATGGTCCTGGGTCTCCAGGCCCTGCAGAAGGCGTCCGAAGGCGAGAAGCTCGATGCCCGCGCGATCGAGGTCGGGATCATCGTCGAGGGCGAGCGGTTCCGGCGGCTCTCCGAAGCCGAGGTCGGACAGTACCTGTCGCGGATGCCGACCGCGTCCTAGGCGAGGTCATGCCCAAGGAGCTGCGATCGGACCGTCGCGACGACATCTTCAAGGAGTACGTCATCGCCCGGGTCGAAAAGGCGGGCGAGAAGTTCGAGGTCCTCGTCAAGCCGGATGCGGTCCAGCGGATCCGGGACGGCAAAGAGGTCGACCTCCTCGGGGAACTCGCGATCGACGAAATCTTCCGGGATGCGCACAAGGGGTCGAAGGCGTCCGAGGAGAAGATGACCGAGTTCTTCGGGACGACGGAGCCCCTCGCCGTCGCCAAGCAGATCATCCAGCGCGGCGAGATCCAGCTGACCACGGAGCAGCGCCGCCAGATGCTCGAGGCAAAGCGCAAGCAGATCGTCCAGTACATCGCGGCGAACGCGATCAACCCGCAGACCGGCGCGCCACATCCGCCGCAACGGATCGAGAACGCGATGGAGGAGGCGAAGGTCCATGTGGACCCGTTCAAGGGGATCGAGGAGCAGGTGAAGGAAGTCCTCGACGCCTTGCGGCCCCTGATTCCGATCCGCTTCGAGAAAGTCCGAATCGCCGTCAAGCTGAGCGCGGAGGATAGCGCGAAGAGCTACGGGGACATCAAGTCGTTCGGAACAATCGTGAAGGAGGAGTGGTCTCCAAGCGGCGCGTGGATCGGCGTCGTCGAGATGCCTGCGGGGATGCAGACGGAGTTCCTCGAACGACTGAACGCGAAGACGAAAGGGAACGTCGAGACACGAATCATGAAGGCGGACCAGCGCGTCTAGCCACGTCTATCGACGCCGGACGGCCCCGCCGCGGGATGCGTTCATCGCCGCGCGGGCTGGAACAGTTCGATCGCGTTGCCCGAGGGATCATCGATCAAGATTTGGGAACCCCCAGGGCCGGTGACGATATTGTTGCGGAACCGCAACCCCGCCGCGCGAAGGCGCTCGACTTCCGCCGCGATATCGTCCACGATGAGTTGAATCCGGTTCCAGCCGCCCGCACTCGGTACGCGGCCATCGGGCATCGGGCGTCCCGCGGAACTCGTGGGCCCGCTGAGGAGGAGCCGCAAGTCGCCACGGGTGACATCGGCGAATGCCGGAGCGGCGTTCGAGAGGAGCTTGAAACCGAAGTGCGTCGTGTAGAAGGCGACGGCCGCGTCGACGTCGTTGACCATGTATCGGACGTTAACGATCACGGCGAATCTACGAGGCCCAGTTAAGGGGCGATATTTGAACCTGCGGAGGACGCCGTCCGGATGCGTCACCGACGGGCGTTGTGGGCGCGGCCGGGAGACCGGAAGCCTCAAGTAGCCGCCTCCGTTTCGACGCGCTGCGTGAGAGAGAAACACCAATGCAGGGTAGTGATTCGCTTCGTCAGCTCGTCATTCCCGGCGAAGCCGTCGGCCGCCCCGGGTTGAAGCCGGGTCCCGGTACCTACATCGAGGGCGGAGAGATTTTCGCGTCGCAACTGGGCATCCGGAACGAGAGCGAGGGCCGCGTCAGTGTCATCCCGCTGAACGGACGGTACATCCCCCTGCGGGGCGACGCCGTGATCGGCGAGGTGACCGACCAAGGTCCGTCCCACTGGCTCGTCGACATCAACTCCCCATATCCGGCCCCGCTCCACGCGACGGAGTCGCCGTGGCGGGTCGAGTTCGGGGACACGGCCCGGTACCTGAAGGTCGGGGACGTCATCATGTGCCACGTCCTGAGCGTCGACGAGATCAAGCGGGTCCAGCTGACGATGCAGGAACACGAGGCACGCAGACTGAACGGTGGCATCCTAATCGAGGTCTCTCCGACGAAGGTGCCGCGGGTGATTGGGAAACAGGGGAGCATGGTCTCCCTGATCAAGGACCTCACGAACTGCAGCATCTACGTCGGGCAGAACGGCCGGATCTGGCTCGACGGGACGGATCGCGAAACCGCCATCGCCGCGATGGCGATCCGGCTCATCGAGGAGCGGGCGCAGGCCCTCGGGCTGACGGAGGCCGTGCGGGAACTGATCGAACGTGCGACGCGCGAAGGGCGAGGGCCGGGGCCCTCGTGAGGAACGGGGTTTCCATGGAAGACATCGAGCACATCGAGAAGGAAGTCAAACTGATGGACGCGTCGGGCCGACGGCTCGACGGTCGGAAGTCCGACGAGTTGCGGCCGATTCGGATCGAGGCGGGCGTGCTGCAGCGCGCCGACGGGTCCGCGTACATGGAGTGGGGCGGGAACAAGATCTTGGCCGCCGTCTACGGGCCGCGGGAGGCGCACCCGCGGCACCTCCAGGATCCCGCGCGGGCGCTCGTCCAGTGCCGCTACAACATGGCGCCGTTCAGCGTCTCCGACCGGAAACGGCCCGGGCCGGATCGGCGGTCCGTCGAGATCTCCAAGATCATCTCGGAGGCCTTCGCCTCCGTCGTCTTCTCGGAGCAGTTCCCCCGGACGTCCGTCGACATCTTCATTGAGGTGCTCCAAGCCGACGCCGGCACGCGATGCGCCGGTCTCAGCGCGGCGAGCGTCGCGCTCGCCGATGCCGGCGTGCCGATGCGGGACCTCGTCGCCTCGTGCGCTTCCGGGAAGATCGAAGGGGTCGTGTGCGTCGATCTCAACAAGGAGGAGGACAACTTCGGAGACGCGGACTGCCCCATGGCGATCGTGCCCCGCACGGGGGAGATCGTGCTCCTGCAGATGGACGGCCACCTGACCTACGACGAGTTCCAGAAGGCGATGGACCTGTCGATCGGCGCCACCCATCGGATTTACGAGTTGCAGCGCGACGCGCTCCGCCGCCGGTATTCCGTCACGCTCGAGGACATCCTCAAGGAGTCGCCGCCCGTGCCGCCTCCGCCTCCTTCGGAAGAACCGCCCCCGTCGGAGGACGATTTCGGGCCGGAGGGGATCTGATGAGCGAGGAGATCGTCTCCGAGCTGATGCGCGCCCATGTCTACCGACTCGCATCGACCGGACAGCGCGTGGACGGCCGAGCGCTCGACGAGCCGCGGAAGGTGACGATCGAGCGGTCGTTCGTCGGGACGGCAGAGGGCAGCGCCCGCGTCAAGCTCGGCAACACGGACGTCCTCGTCGGCATCAAGATGTCCGTGGGCGAGCCGTATCCCGACACCCCGAACTCCGGCGTGCTCTCGACGAGCGTCGAGCTCATCCCGATGGCCAGCCCGACGTTCGAGGCGGGCCCGCCCCGGCCCGACGCGATCGAACTCGCTCGGGTCGTGGACCGCGGGATCCGCGAGTCGAAGATGGTTGACATGGATCGGCTCTGCATCACGCCGAAGGAGAAGGTCTGGATCATGTTCATCGACATCCACGTCCTCGACTACGATGGCAATCTGTTCGACGCATGCTCGTACGGCGGGGTCGCCGCGCTCGCGTCGACCAAGGTGCCGGCCAAGGCGATGGGGGTCGGCGAAGACTTCGCGCTCCCCGTCGAACACTGGCCGGTCAGCGTGACGAGCGCGAAGATCAAGGACATCGTCTTGGTCGATCCGAGCCTCGACGAGGAGCGCATGGCGGACGCGCGGCTCACCGTGACGACGGACGAGAACGGCGACATCCGCGCGATGCAAAAAGGCTTAAGTGGAAGCTTTACTTACGAAGAAGTCAAGCGGATTATCGAGACGGCCCAGCGCGTTGGCCGCGAGATCCGTCCTTTGCTGAACCCTTGAGGTCCTCGATGGCGCGTCGCACGCGAAAGGCTGGTGTCGTCGGCCGATTCGGCCCCCGCTACGGGGTGCGGATCCGCCGACGGGTCCAAGAGATCGAGGAGGGCCGCCGAGCGAAGCACACCTGTCCGCGCTGTCAGGCCGTATCCGTCCACCGGAAGTCGAGCGGCGTCTGGGAGTGCCGTCGGTGCGGGAATGTCTTCGCGGGGGGCGCCTACCGACCCGTCGTGACGACGTCCTTCAAGCGGGAGCTGGTGGAGGCCGCGAAAGAGCCCGAGGCGAAGGCCGAGGAGACCTGACCGTGTACAAGTGCGCGAAGTGCCTCGAGCCGATCCGGACGAACATCAACACGGTCGGGATCCAGTGCGAGCGGTGCGGCTCGAAGATCTTCTACAAGGAGCGGCCGAACGTCAAGAAGATCGTCAAGGCGCGGTGACCATGCGCCGAGCGACGATCACACTGGTCGGCCCCGAGGCGCGGGTCGTTGCCGAGGCGCTCGGGCCGGAGATGGGTCGGGACGTACCGAGGGCCCGCGTCTCGATGCGACCCGGGCGAAACCGCCTCACCCTCACGATCGTCGCCGAGGAGACGAGCGCCCTGCGCGCGGCGGTCAACTCGTACCTGCGCTGGGCCGACGTGGCCTCGCGCGTGCATGAGGTGGCCGCGTGAAGGACATCTCCCCGCAGCTGCAGAACCAGATCGCGCAGTACCAGAACCTGCAACAACAACTCCAAGTGCTCGCAACCCAACGCGTGCAGCTCGAGGCGAAGCTTCGTGAGGTCGAATCCACCCTCGACGAGCTCGGGAAGATCTCGAACGAGACGCCGGTGTACAAGAGCATCGGGATGCTCCTCGTCCGCCAGGACGACCGGGAGGCGCTGAAGAAGGAGCTCGAGGAGCACAAGGAGACGCTGACGATTCGCGTGAAGTCGCTCCAGAAGCAGGAGAAGTCGCTCTCCGAGCGTTACAACGACCTCGCGGGGAAGATCCAAACGGCCTTGGGCGGGGCCACCGCCACACCCGAAGGCGACTGAGGCGTTCTCCCTGCGGCGTGGCGGCAAACCCTTATAACACGAGGTCCGTTGGCGAATCCGTGGACGAGGATTCCGGCTCGTCGGAGCCCGCCGAACCCCCCGCCGAACCGATGGAGACGAGGCCTCCCCCTCTGGTCCTCAACCGGACGAGTTTCTCGCGATTCTTGATGATTTTCCTGTTCCTTCTCGCCCTCTACGCCCTCATCGATCCGCAGGTGGGGCTTGGCTTCGCGGCCATCGCGAACTTCCTCTTCGCGCCCCTCATCGGATTCAACGGCGCGCTGCCCGTCTTGACGATCCTCCTCGCGGGCATGCTCACGACGACGATCTCGTCGATCATCCGGGACCACTACACGAACTGGGTGAAGATGGCCCGCACGCAGAAGACCATGGCGGCGTGGCGGAAGGAGCAGATGGAGGCGTTCCGGAAGGGCCAGCAGACGAAGCTCGAGAAGCTGAAGGAAGCGCAGGCGGTCTTCATGAAGGACCAGGTCGAGGTGCAGATGGCGCCGATGAAGTCGACCGCCTGGACGATGATCATGTTCATCGTCGTCTTCACGTGGCTCCGTCTCTTCGTGGGCATCACGCTGGACCATCTCGGGAACCAGTGGATCACGGTGCCGTGGTCGAGCCATGTGTTCCTGAACGAGTCGGAGCTGGGCTTCCCTCTGTTCACCCATTGGATCCTCCTGTACTCGCTGCTCGCGATCCCCTTCGGGCAGATCATCGTCCGCGTCCTGAAGTACCTCCGCTTCACGCGGCGACTCGAAGAGATGGGGGTCCCGCTCCAGGCGGAAGAAGCCTGAGGAATCCCCGATGATCCTCGCAATCGGCGGCCCTCCGGGCAGCGGCAAGACGACGGTCGCGGAGCGGTGGGCCGACACGCGCGGGTTCGTCCTCGTGTCGGCGGGCATGCGGTTCCGCGCGATGGCGAAGGAGCGGGGGATGGGCCTCGAGGCGTTCGGCAAGGCGGCGGAGGCGGATCCGGCCATCGACCGCGCACTCGACGCCGCCGTTCTGGAGGAGATCCGCGCGAAGGCGGCGTCCGGGGCGAACGTCGTCGTGGATGGACGCATCCAAGCGTACCTCCTCGCGAAGCAAGGCATCCCGTGCACGAAGGTCCTGATCGACGCCCCGCTCGCCGTGCGTGCGGAACGGATCGCGACGCGCGAGGGGAAGAGCGTGCGGGAGGCGAAGCGGGAGATCGTGTCGCGGGAGCGCTCGGAGCGCGTCCGGTACCGCGCGATCTACGGGATCGACCTGCGCGATGCGCGGATCTTTGACCTGATACTCGACTCCGGGCGCAAGACGCCGGACGAGATCGTCGCGGCGATTGCGGCGCGGGTGGGGGGATGAGCGAACTCGTCGTCCTCCATGAGACGCCCGATTCGAAACATGGCAAGCGCCCGGACGATCGTTCGATTGAAGAACGGATCCGCTCGGGCGTCGCGGTCGTCGACAAGCCGGCCGGACCGACGTCCCACCAGGTGAGCGCTTGGGTCCGGGACATGTTCGGAGTCCCGAAGGCGGGCCATGCGGGCACGTTGGACCCGCGCGTCACCGGAGTGCTCCCGATCGGCCTCGCCGGCGCCACCCGGGCGCTCGAAGCGCTGCTCGCGGGGGACAAGGATTACGTCGGGGTGTTGCAGCTCCACCAGGACGTCGACGATCGGAAGGTGCGATCGATGATGGGCCGGTTCGTGGGCGAGATCTATCAGATTCCCCCGGTCCGTTCGGCCGTCCGGCGGGAGCAGCGGACCCGGCACGTGTACGAGTTCGATCCGCTGGAGATCGAGGGCCGCAACGTCCTCTTCCGCGTCCGCTGCGAGTCCGGCACTTACGTCCGGACGTTGTGCTCGGACGTGGGCGAGGCGCTCGGGGTCGGCGCGAACATGGTCGACTTGCGGCGGACCCGGACCGCCTCGTTCTCCGAGGCGGACGCCCATCCGCTCAACGCGTTCCGGGACGCCATCGCATACTGGCGGGAGGGGGACGACGGCGCGATCCGGGCGATCGTGCGACCGATGGAGGATCTGCTGCGACATCTGCCGCGAATCATCATCAAAGACACCGCAGTCGACGCAATCTGCCACGGTGCGAACCTCGCGGTGCCCGGCGTCGCGAAGCTTTCACCGCACATCCGTCGAGGTGACTTGGTCGGCCTTTTCACGGGGAAGGGCGAGGCGGTCGCGGTATCGAAGGCGCTCATGACGACGGACGAAATCGTCGTCGCGAAATCGGGGGCGGCGGCGGACACGGCCCGCGTGCTCATGGACCCGGGGACGTACCCGAAGCTGTGGAAGTGAGCCATGGGCGTCGACGCATGGGGATTCGACGCGGAGCGGCAGCTCCTCGCGCGCCGCCTTCGGTCGAAGCGACTCGTCCTGCGCGCCGTCCACGGGGCCGTGATCGGTGCCCTCGCGACCGTCCTGGTGGCGGGAGGCGCGGCGTCTTTGGAGGGTGCCGTCCTCCGACTCGGATGGCCGGCCTGGGCGTCCGCGGTAGCGTTCCTGTCGATCCTCTTCGGCGCCTTCGCGGCGGCGGAACTCCCCTTCGCCTACGTCGGCGGATTCCGATGGGAGCGCGCCTTCGGCTTGTCCAACCAACGCCTGGTCGGTTGGCTCAGTGACGTCTGGAAGTCCCTCGCCCTCGGACTCGCCTCGACCCTCGTCGTCGGCGGTGGGATGCTGTGGTTGCTCGCGGCCACGCCGTGGTGGTGGCTGGTCGCGTGGATCCTCGGTGCCACGGCCTCGCTCGGAATCGGATTCCTCGCGCCGATCGTGCTCGTGCCGCTGTTCTATCGCTTCCGGCCGATCCGGGAAGAGAGTCTCCGGAATCGGTTCGCATCGCTCGCAGCTCGCGCCGGCGTCCCGGTCATTGGAGCCTTCGTGCTCGAGGCCTCGCCCAAGACCAGGCGGTCGAACGCCGCCGTGATGGGATTCGGCCGGACACGCCGGATTGTCGTCACCGATACCCTCCTGGCCGAGTTCCCGGTCGGGGAAGTCGATGCCGTCCTGGCGCACGAGCTCGCTCATCAGCGCCACTTCGATCCGCTGTGGGGGTTTCTCCAGGGCTCGCTCACATCCCTGGCGATCCTCACGGTCACGGCCCGGCTCTATGATGCGACGCGCGTCTCCCTCGGGATTGCGTCGGCCGGCGACATGGCGGGCCTGCCGTGGCTCGCCGTCCTCTTCAGCCTCGTGGCCCTTCCGTTTGGCCCCCTTCAACTGCGGTGGTCCCGCGAACGCGAGTCGCGGGCCGACCGGTTCGCGTTCGAGTTGACCGGGGATCCAGCCGCACTCGCGGCCGCGATCGTCCGGCTCCATGACCGGAACCTCGGCGTCGCGAATCCGAGCCGTTGGGACAAGTGGCTGTTTTACAGCCATCCCACGGGACGGGAGCGGGTCGAGTCCGCGCGGGTGTTCGCGTCAGCGCGCGCCTGAGCCCGGAGAATCTTTATACCGACGGATAGGATGGGCGCGGCGTTCGGTGCCGGGGTCGCCTAGCTCGGTAGGGCGCGGCGCTGGAGTCGGCGTCTTGCCCCGCCAGTCACGCCGTGGTCGAAAGACTTCGGGAGTTCAAATCTCCCCCCCGGCGTCTCGCTGCCGCTCCACAGATCGCAAGAGGAACACCTGGCTGCAATAGGTCTAGGAGACACCTCTGCGAACAGATTTTGCTTCAGGATTCCAACCCGATGACGACGGGGTCCGGTTCTCCAACAATATGTGGCGTCTTTCACTTTCCAGAACCTGACTGCGGGTTGAGGAGGCGGCTTGCAGGGAGAGGTCCGTGAAAGCAAACGCCACGACGGAGCTGTCGCCGATTCTGGCCGGCCTCCGATTGGTGCGCTCCCGCCGCTCGCGTGACGGCTGCCTGAAAATCTCACCCTCGGCGTTCAGTTTTTTCGGCGTCCGCGGGCGAGGCGCCTCTTGAGTTCCGCGATCGGAGGGACGGGCGTCGGATCGACGCGCCGGAGCGTCGCGAGGTACAAGCTCACGTAGTCCCCGAGGTATAACGTGCCGAGCAGACGACTGAGGAGGCTCTCGCCTTCGGCGTCGACCTCGATCGCGGACGCTCGGCGGGACATGAGGTCGACCGTGATGTCGAGCTGCCGACGGACCTCGGGAGGTTCGTCCCGATCGCGGAGCAAGATCGGGGTGTGCCGGCGGGCGCGCGCATCCTCGGACCATCCGACGAGTTCGTTGTGGTCCGCCTCGGGCAACGAAGAGGAGAAGGCGAGGACCTTCGCGTTCTCGTTCAGCTGCGTCTGCCATCGTTTCGCGATCGGCGTGAAGGGCGTGGTCGCGTAGATGATCGGCACCGTGCCGCGCAGGCGAATCGCGAGGCGCTTCGCTCCGTTCGAGCGGACGCCGGCTTCCGGGCGCAGCCGCTTCCGGATCTTCCGCAGATGCGCGATCGTTCGCTCGAGCTCGGCGCGGAGCGGCCCGACGACCCACCCCTCGCCGATGGCGGGAAGCACCCCGAACAGATGGCCGAACGCCCCGCGCGGCGGCAGGCCCGTGGGAACCTCGAAGACCGGCACGCCGTTCCTCCGTGCGAGGTCCCGCAGGGAGCCGCCGGACGTGACGGCCGCCATCCGACAGCCGAGCTTCATCCCCTGGGCCGCCGCGTTCAGCGTCTCCTCTGTGTTCCCCGAATAGCTCACGGCGATCAGCAAGTCCTCCGGCCTCGCGTACGACGGAAGGCGGTAGTCGCGCACAACCTGGATCGGCACCTTCGCGCGGTCCGCGACCCAGGCCGCGAAGACGTCACCCGCGATCGCAGACCCGCCCATCCCGACGACGAAGACCCGCTGCGCGTCGCCCACGTCGTAGGAGGCTTCGGGGGCGAACCGGAGCGACGCCTCGAGCTGGTCCGGCAACGAGGCGATGATGTCCCGCATCCCCTCGGGATCGATCCGGGCGACCTCCTCGGGGTCGAGCATCCCGGGCCCCATCGGGGTGGTCCGGATAAGGCCTGCGTCCCGTGCGGTCTGAACCAGCAACTTGGTTCCTACAATAATATTGATATACGCTGGTGGGCTCGAAGGGGCCGTGGCCGAAGTCGAGCGGGCGCTCGACGCGCTGCGCCGCGGGGCGTTCGTCCTCATCTATGACGGCGACGGCCGCGAAGAGGAGACGGACCTCGCGATCGCCAGCGAGTTCGTCACCCCAGCCGCGATCCGCACGCTTCGGAAGGAGGCGGGCGGGCTCATCTGCGCGACGTTGTCGGGCGAGGTCCGCGTGCGACTCGGGTTGCCGTACATGACGGACGTCCTGCGCCGCGCCGGCGGGATGTATCCGATTCTGAGCGCCGTGTCGACGGAGGACATGAAATACGATCGGCACAGCGCGTTCTCGATTTCGGTCAACCACCGGGACACGTTCACGGGCGTAACGGACGCGGACCGCGCGAAGACCATTGCCCGATTGGCGGCGATCGCGAGGGATGCGGTCCGTCGGGAGAACGGCTGGGCCGCGCACGTCTTCGCCGAGGAGTTCCGGTCCCCGGGACACGTTCCCCTGCTGAACGCTGCGGAGCCGTTGTTCGCGGAGCGCCGGGGGCACACGGAGCTCACGACGGCCCTCACGATCATGGCCGGACTCGCGCCGAGCGCGACCATCTGCGAGATGATGGCGGACGATGGACGGGCCCTCCCGAAGGAGCATGCAAAGGCATATGCGCGGGAGAGGAATCTCGTCTTCCTGGAAGGGCAGGACATCGTCCGGGCGTGGCGTTCGTGGTCCGTGTAATGGCGACGGGGGTCTTCGATCTCCTCCATCCCGGTCATCTGTATTTCCTCCGCGAAGCCCGGAAGCTCGGCGACGAACTGTGGGTCGTGGTGGCGCGGGACAGCACGGCGCGGCGGTTCAAGCACGAGCCGATCATGCCGGAGCAGTCGCGGCTGGAGATGGTGGCCGCCCTCAAGCCGGTCGACCGGGCGGTCCTCGGGAACGAGGGCGACATCTACGAGATCCTCGGGGACATCCGCCCCGATGTCGTCGCCTTGGGGTTCGACCAGGCGCACAACGAGGAGCGGGTCCTCGATGAATGCCGACGTCGCGGGCTCACGACGCGGGTCGTCCGCCTCGCGCGCTTCGAGGGCGACCTCGACGGCACCCGCAAGATCGTGAGGAAGGTGGCGGAATGGCTCGCGCTCCAAGAGCGGCTCGGACGCGTCGAAACGGGGGAGGTCCGAGGGGACGGCGCCGCGGCGCCGAGGCGTCGGCGGAGAAAGGCCTGAAACGGATCGGGATCGTCGACACGGCCTTCGCTCGCTACGACATGGCCGCGGCCGCGGTCGACGAACTCCGGAAGGAAGGCGAGGGCTTCGTGATCGAACGCTACACGGTCCCCGGGATCAAGGATCTCGCGGCGGGCGCGAAGATCCTGTTCGAGCGCGGATGCGACCTCGTCCTCGCGCTGGGCATGGTCGGCCGTCAACCGGTCGACAAAGACTGCGCGCTCGCGGCGGATTTCGGCTTGCAGGTCGTCCAGGCGAATGTCGGCAGGCACATCCTCGGCGTCATGGTGCACGAGGACGAGGCGGCGGACGAGGCACAGCTCGCGTGGCTCTTCGACCGCCGCACCCGGGAGCACGCGATCAACGCGTACGACCTGCTCTTCCGCCCGGAGGCGATGCGGGCCCGGGCCGGGACGGGGCAACGCGAAGGGTTCGAGGACGCGGGGCCCCTCAAGAGGACCGGTCGATGAACCTCGCGATCGTCGCGGCCGAGTTTAACCACGAGGTGACGGACGTCATGGTCCAGAAGGCGCTCGCCCGCGCGGAGGAGCGGGGGATCCGCGTGACGTCGGTCGTCCGCGTCCCGGGGGCGTTCGAGATCCCCCTGGCCGTCCAACGCCTCCTGGAGCGCGGCGACGTCGACGCGGCGGTGGCGATTGCCGCGGTCATCAAGGGAGAGACGCTCCACGACGAAGCCCTCATGGCCGCGGTCCCGAAAGCTCTCCTCGACGTCGGCCTTCGGACCGGCAAGCCCGTCGGGTTCGGGATCACCGGCCCGGGGATGACCGACGAGCAGGCGATGGCCCGGGCCGGCAAGGGCGCGGACGCGGTCGACGCCGTGGCCACGATGCACTCCTTGCTCCGGAATCTGTGACCGTTTTCTCCTTGAGATTTACGGCGGAAAGGTTTAATCCCGCGAGGCTTCCATCCGGACCGGTCTGGGAGCGCCGCATGGTCGACACGACCGCCCTCGAATCGATCCTCCGCGACATCGAGCGGAGCGAGGGCGTGCAGGAGGCGATGCTGGTCTCCCTCGCGGGGACGTACCTCGCGGGGAGCTTCCCGAAAGGCGTCCATGTGGATACGTTCGGTTCGATGTTCGCGGTGCTGGTCGGCTCCGCGGAGACCGTGACCTCCGAGGCGAGAGACGCCCTCGAGAGCATCACGATCAACGCGAAGGGGACCCGCTACCTGATTGTCCACGGCGGCCGCAAGGCGCTCCTCGTGATGCGTCTCCCGGCATCCGCCGACTCACAACGGACGAAACAAGCCGTCGAAAAGTACGTCCCTCGCATCGAAGAACACCTCTAGATTCGATGCATCCCGCGGCCGATCCACTCGGACACGGCTTTTGTCACGTACCGAACCGTCGCGCCGGCGTCGCGGTCCCTGCCTTGAGCGGTGGTCTTGCCTCGGGCGATTTCCTGGAGGACGTGGTCGAGGGGCAGATCGCCCGCGTCGATCGCGGTGACCGCCTTTGCGACTTCGTCGAGGAAGTGGCTGTCGCTCCCGCCCGTCTCGCCGATCTTCCGCTCGCGGGCGAGTGCACGGGCTCGCATGTTGCCGCGTCGCAGGGTCCTGGCGTTGCACGTCTCATAGGCGGGGAAGGACGCCTGTTCCAGCGCCGCGGCACCGAGTCCGGACCAGAATCGGAACGGATGCGCCGCCACCGGCACGCCACCCGCGGCGACGATGCGCTCCGCCGTCTCCCGCACCGTGAGCCCGCGCGGGATGCCCTCGCGGACGCCGTACCCGAGGACGTGGCCGGACCGCGTCGAGACCTCGATGCCTGGGATGACCAGGAAGGCCCCCTGCGCCGCGTCCCTCGCCTCGCGAACGCCGTCGATCGAGTTGTGGTCCGTGATCGCGATGCCCGCGAGGCCGACGCGCTGCGCGGTCGCCACCAAGTCCGCGGGCGCGACGCGGGAATCGGGGGAGTGGCGGGTGTGATTGTGGAGGTCGAGCAGCATCGAGGGGGCGACAGAACGAGGCGATTCGCTTAAAGGCTTGCGAAATGGGCCGTTGAGCGGTCTAGTGGACCCACGTCCCCTCCTTGAATCCCTTATCGACCCGCACAGGGGAGTCGCCCGCCCTGAGAGGGATGCGGACTTCGCCGGTTCGCCCGAGGAACATGACGCTCCCTCCTTCGGCCACCTGCAGTTTGTATTTTTGGAATTCCAAGAAGGGCAGCTGCGGCGCGCCGCGGACCCCGAGGATTTGCGTGCCGGCCGCCGCGTCCTCTGGCGGCAGGACGAGTCCGACGGTGGCGTCCGTCTCGCCGGCGAGGAGCATCCCCCGGCTCTCGATCCCGCGGAGTTTCGCGGGCTCGAGGTTCGCGACGACCGCGATCTTCCGGCCGACGAGTTCCTTCGGCCCATAGTCTTTCCGAATTCCTGCGACGATCTGGCGGCGCTCGTCCCCCAGGTCGATCTGCAGGACGTACAGATTGTCGGCGTTCGGGTGGGCGTTCACGTCGAGGATGGTCGCGACGCGGATGTCGAACTTGCTTGCGGGGTCTTCGTCCGCCGGACCGAGCTCGATTTTCGCGAAGAGTGGTCGGCCGACCCGGAGTTTCTGTCCGTTTGGCACGTCTTCGAGGGCATCCTCCCAACGCCGCTCGTGCACGTCCGAGTCGTACCCCAGCGCGTTCCACAGCCGCGACGAGCTGAAGGGCAGGAACGGCGCCATGACGATTGCGAGGGATCGCGACACGCGGAGGGCGACGTGGATGGCCGTGCCGCACGCGGCGCGATCTCTCTTGAGCAGATCCCACGGCGCCTTCTGGTCGATGTACTGGTTCCCGAGCCGGGCGAGCTGGATCGCCTCCTTCATCGCGTCCCTGAGGTGCATGTATTCGAGATTCTGGCCGACGCGCGTCCACTGCTGCTCGATCGCACGGACCATCGCTTTGTCGACGGGATCGAGGAAGCCGGCGGCCGGGACCTCGTGATTGAAGTTCTTGTCCGCGAACGTCAGCGCCCGGTGCACGAAGTTCCCGTATACGGCCAAGAGCTCGCTGTTGTTCCGCTGCGCGAAGTCCTCCCACGTGAAGTCCGTGTCCTTGAGCTCAGGCATCGTCGCGATCCCATAGTACCGGAGTTGGTCCGGGTCGAATCGTTCGAGCAGGTCCGGGAGCCAGACGCCGCGGCCGCGTCCGGTGCTCATCCGTTCGCCGGAGAAGTTGAGGTACTGCGTCGCGGCCACGTCGTACGGCAGGACGAGTTTCTCATCGTAGCCCATGAGGATCGCGGGCCAGAACAGGGTGTGGAACACGATGTTGTCCTTCCCGATGAAGTAGTAGTGACGGGACTCGGGGTCGAACCAGAAGTCCCTCCATCCCTCCGGGCGGCCGCGGCGGAGGTACCATTCCTTCGTGGCGGTCAGGTAGCCCATCACGGCTTCGAACCAGACGTAGATCCGCTTCGTCTCGTAGCCGGGGACCGGGACCTCGATGCCCCAGTCGAGGTCCCGGGTGATGGGGCGGTCCTTGAGCCCCTCCTCCAGCCAGCTCCGGGAGAACGTCACGACGGGGAGCCGCCAGTGGTCTTTGCCCTTCGCCATCCACCGCCGCAGCGGTCCCTCGAACGCGCTGAGCCGGAAGAAGAAGTGGTTCGTCTCCCGGCGTTGCGGCGGCGTGCCGTGAATGCGGCAACGGGCGTCAATCAGGTCGAACGGGTCCCAGAGGTGGCCGCAGTTCTCGCACTGGTCCCCGCGCGCCCGTTCGAATCCGCAGTTCGGGCATTTGCCCTCGACGTAGCGGTCCGGAAGGAAATGATTTCCCGTCGGGCAGAACGGAGCGACCATCTTCGCTTCGTAGATGTGGCCCTTGGCGCGGAGCGCGAGGAAGATCTCTTTGACCCACTCCTTATGATGCGGCTCCGCCGTGTTCCAGTAGAGGTCGTATCGGACGCCCAACTGTTCGATATTCCTTGCGTGGAGGGCGTGGTACCGTTCCGCGACGACGCGTGTCGGCACGCCTTCCTCGTCCGCGCGGACCATCGTGGGCGTCCCGTGCATGTCGCTCCCGCCCACGACGAGGACCTCGTCCCCTTTCATTCGGTGGTAGCGGGCGAACACGTCCGCGGGGATGAACGTCGAGACGGCGTGGCCCAGGTGCCGGGGCCCCGAGGCGTACGGCCACGCGACGCAGACCAAGATTTTCGTCATCGGCGGAGCCCAGAAGGGAGGCCTCCTTAAAGCATTCGCGGCGGTCCCTCGTCGGCGTCCCCATGGAGGGCGGAGGACGGACTCGATCCTGATTCTCACGCTCCACTAGTTTTGACAAGGGTGTTGACCCTCGAAAACCGCGATTCGTGACCATCCTTGGGAGGTCGTTCAACCGTGGCGCAACGCGCAGGGCACGTCGATGTCGGCGGCCGACGCGCTCCGGACATGGAAAAGGCCCTGGCGAAGCTCGGCCCCATGCCGCGGATCCTCTGCTGGAAGTGCCGCAAGCTGACGCCCTTCGAGCTCGACCACTGTCAGCATTGCGGATCCGCGTTCGCCGGGGGGACCGGAGGCGCGTACGGCGCCGTCCCTGCGGTCCGCCCTCGGATCGCCCCCGTCACACATGAGACATCCCGCACCCGGGAGCGAAACTTGACGCAAGTCTTCGAAGACCTCCAGCTCGTCCATGATGTGTCTGGACCGTCGAAGGGACGACAGGCGGGTCGGCCCGGTGGCGCCGAGCGGTCGGCCCAGACCTATCAGTGCCCCGCATGCGGGCGCTTCGTCTCCGAAGAAGCGACCGATTGCGTCTGCGGCGTGCGATTCGGCTCGCTCGCGTCGAACACGTTCGCATGCCCCGAGTGCGGATCGCACGTGCCCGCGGGTTCGGGTGCGTGTCCTGTTTGTAGCGCGGCGCTCGGCCCATCCGGGGACCTCGATCTCCTCCTGTATTCCTGCCCGCGATGCGGCTCTCGCGTCGCGTCCGACCAGTCGCGCTGCTTCTGTGGCGTGTGGTTCGCGGACTGATAGAACAAAGTTTCAGATTTGAAACCGTCCAATGGGCGATGTTTCAGATTTGAGAACTGTCCAATAAGCGATTTATCATCCCATCGCGTGATTTCTTCCGTTGACGGAATTCCCGTCGAAGGGCGAACCCATGATGAAGCCGAAACGCCCGCGCATCGTGTCGAAGAAGACGTACTACCTCGTCCTCTGGTGGATGTCCCAGACGCCCTACGCCGCGATCTTCGAGAACGAGGTGGCGGCGGAGGCGGCCGCGAATGTCCGTAACGCCCTCATGGTCGCGATCTCGGGCCGGGACCTCAAGGTCGATCAGGTCTTGGATTGGTACCGTCGGGACGACTCCGGACGGCCGATGCCCGCGGAGTGGCGCGATCTCGTCGGGCAGATCCATGTCCCGTGGCTCGCGAGGCCCAAGGTCGCCCTCTGATTTCCGTAACGTCCCGGAGGCGCGCGGAGGAGGCGAACGCCTTTTCGGAAGGAGGCGAATCCGCGTGCCGTCTCCGTCTCCCTCAGCCCCCCCGAGTTCCTTCCTATCAATTCGGATAGGAGGGACCAAACCGCTATAGCCTCGGAATGCGGGAGACGTGGGCGGCCATGGCGCAGCCCCAAGCGCTCGTCGCCGAGTGCCCCACGTGCAAGGCGATCGTCCCGATCGAAGCGACCGAGTGCCCGAAGTGCGGCGAGCTGTTCCAGACGGAAGCCGCCGGGTTGGAGCCCACCGCGGAGGCGGCCACCGAACCCGAGGCGGAGGATCCCGATGACGACGCCCGCGGCTCCAAGTCGGGCTTCCGGGAGAAGTTCTTATTCTACACGGGGATCTTCCTCATCCTCCTCGGGGGCCCCGGGATCGCCCTCGGTTCGTGGCTTCATGACGTCCTGCGGATCGGCTTCGGCGAGTTCAACGCCTTCGACGCGTTCGGCTCGTGGAACCGAGTCGTGACCGCGATCGGGCTGATCGTCCTGATCGTCGGGATTGTGTTCCTCATCCTCTCGTTGCGTTTCTCACGTCCCTCCGAGGTCGAGGCGGACCTGGACGCGCTGCGCGAGTCGTGAACGAATCCCCTCCCGGCACACGCGACCGGGGCACCCCTATATCATTAAATACCGCACAACGCGTTGCGAAGCGGACGGCGAGCCGGCCTCGCCGCATGGAGTATCGGATGTCGTATTCGGGCTCTGGCCTCCGACCTTCGAACCTTCCGGTGGAAGAGGGGAAGGTCTATGAGGCGAAGATCGAGGACATCGGTCGAGAAGGCGACGGACTCGCGCGGATCCAGAACTTCGTGGTCTTCGTCCCGGGGACGAAGATCGGGGATCAGGTCAAGATCCGCATCACGAAAGTCCATCGCCGGATGGCGTTCGGCGAAGTCGTCCGCGAATGATGTCGCGTCAGGGCGGGGAGACGGGAGAGGGGGCACAGCGCGAGCCCGACATGGACGTCGGTGGAGCTTCGAAAACCGTATAATAAGCTCCATATATCCGCCGCTGCCCATCGAGTCGGGAGGCCGCTCCGTGGCTCCTTCCCGTGTGTTCGTCCGTATATTCGCCGCGACCGCGGCATTCGCGCTCGTTCTCGCCACGGTCATCGTTGTTCGGACCGTGACCGCCGACACCGATTCTGACGGGGATGGGGTTCCCGATGCGATCGAGCAGGCGACCCAGCGTCTCGTCACCGCGCCGAGAGAATCGCCCAGCGAGTTCCTTGTTTCGAGCGTGCTCGCGAGTCCGGGCCTTCAAGATCTGTTCGGGGTCTCGTACAAATCGGGCACGTTCGACGTGTGGTACGCGAGCACGGAGGGAGCGTCGAGCGAATACCAGCTCGAGCTTCGCAATCTTACCGAATGGGTCGACTCGAACGGCAACGAACGGATTGACTCTGGCGAGATTCGCGGCAATTTCCCCCTCGGGTGGGCGGTTCCCGTCGTGCGTTTCAACCGGACTGACCCGGACGGGGGCCGGGTGTTCAACTTCATCATAAAAAGCACCGGAGACGAGGTAACGCTGAATCTGACGATTGCGGAGCGTTTCATGCGGATCGCTAGCAACCGTATCCTCACGCCGATGGAAATGAAGATGGGAATCGAGATCAACCACAACCTCCTGAACCCCGGTGCGAGCGTCGGGATCGAGATGCACTTGGATACGGAGGGCCCGGAGGACCTTTTCGAGTACAGCGAACGCAGCTGGGATGACGTCCACGCGTTCGCACAGGGCGAGGGGGCAGTGAGTGTAACCGGAGGGCCTCCCGACCACCCGGCGACAGTATTCTTCTCGTGGTCCAAAAGGGCCATGGCGGATGGGCTCCCTGTGAATGCGACGGTCGTGAGTTCCGAGCCGCCAGCACCCTATGTGCTTTACGTTGCCTATCCCGCGCAGGGCGCCTCCGCCGCGCGCGTGGGAATCGAGCACGATCCGACGCTGGGCGTCGAGAGCGCGGTGTACGAACGCATCCTGACCACGCCTCCGCCGCTGCAAGCCGACCTCGTCCTGTACGCGGGATCCCTCGCCGCGGTGGCCCTCCTCCTCGCGCTCACGATCCTGGCCGTGAATCGGAGCCGGAAGAGGGGCGAACATTAGGGCCGGAAGCCTTAACATTCCGGTTCACTACGCCTTCCCGTCGGTCCCATGGTGGCCATCGAGAATGTGGTCCTTGCGGCCGTGTCCGTCTTCGCGCTCGCGCTGACGGTCATCTCCTTCTTCGCGTTTCGCCGGACGAGAGACGCCCACCTGCTCTTCTTGGCGGCGGCGTTCGGTGTCTTCTTCGTGAAGGGCCTCGTGCTGACGATCGCTCTGTTCTCCGCGCCCCTCAGCCTCGAGCAATACGGGCGGATTTTCGTCCTCTCCGGCGCGCTCGACCTCGTGATCCTCGGTTTGTTCTACGGGTTTACGCTGCGGCGGTGAGCGCCGTTTGGTCTCCATGGACGAGGAGATCCTGGCGGTCAAGACTCGTAGGGACCTCTACGAGTTCGTCCGGAAGAACCCTGGCTTCCATCTCCGCGAAGTGTCTCGTGCCCTTGACCTGTCGATCACGCTCGTGGACTACCACCTTCGGTTCTTGGAGAAGCACGAGCTCATCACGTCGTCGATGGACGGGGAGTACAAGCGCTTCTACCCGCGCTCCCAGCCCGGCCAGTCGGATGCGCGCCCCGCACTGACGGACTCGGAGAAGCAGGTCCTCGCGTTCCTCCGCCAGCCGGTGCCGTTCCGCGTGATCGCGTTCCTCATGGAGCACGAGGCCGGGACGCACAAGGAGATCCTGGAGCACGTCCCCGTGTCCCCCTCCACGCTGTCGCATCACCTCAAGAAGATGCAAGCGGCGGGACTCATCGATCGTGCGACGCCGGCGGAACGGGGATACCAAGTCACGGGTCCCAAAGCCGTCGCTCGGCTCATGGCGACCTACGAGATCGCGACGCCCGATCAGATCGACACGTTTCTACGCGTATGGGGCGAGTTCCGCCTCTGATTGCGGCGATCCTCTCTCGCTCACAGAATCGTCCGGAGCTCTTCCGCCGCCCACTCGACGAACTCTCGGTCCGTGTCTGAGAACGCATCTTGTTGGTCCGAGTCGATGTCGATTTCCGCGACTGGAGCGTCCCCTTTCAGGATCGGGACGACGATCTCCGCGCGGGTGTTGATGAAACACTGGAGGTACCTTGGATCGCTCGTCACGTCTTGCACGAGGATCGTCTTCTTGTCCGAGACCGCGGCGCCGCAGAGGCCCTGCCCGATCGGGATTCGGTTGTGCAGGGTCGCGCTCGGGCCGGACCACGAGGCCAGCGCTAGATCCGAACCGTCGACGACGTAGATCCCGACCCAGGTGTAGTGGGGGATCTTTCGGAGTTCGCGACACACGAAATCCGTGATCGCTTTGCGCTGGCTTCCTGAATGGATGATTTTCATGAGCCGAGCCGCGACCTCGTCGTAGCTGACCTTGCCCTTCTCGCCGGCCATGATCTCGCCGAACTTCCCGACGCCTTTCATTCGAAGACGCGCGGTCGAACGAGCGTCGCGCGCATAAGCCTTGCGGAGCGGCGTCCGATTCGTTTGGCCGGCCGCGGGAGGCGCGGCCGGGCTGCGTTTTGTCCGAGCGACGTGAGGCTTCGAGCCACGTCCGAACATATTCTGCTAAACCTTGAAATACTCCCGCGCCGTGGGAATCGCACAAGCATCCCTCCACAACGGGCCGTTCCCCGTTTTCTCCATGAAAGGGGGACGGCCAAGCCCCTTTTTTCCGGTCCCGTTTTCGTCGTGAGCGGGCGCGTGCCCGCCCGTGTCGCGGCCCTCGACTTGCGAGGACGGAAAAGCGTTTTATAGAATCTCGTCGTATCGGTATTGCTTAGACAAGCATCCCTCCACAACGAGGCCGTTCAGGATTCCTGGACGGCCCTTTATTTTGTGAAGTCGGCGCGCCGCCGTCTTCCTGCTAGGCCACAGGTGGCAGGCTCAGCCCGGTCGTGCGTATCCGAACCCGACGCCCCTCGACCTTCAAGCGGCCTTCCGCGAACAGGCGGACCGCAATCGGGAGGAAGATGTGCTCCTGCTCGAGGATCCTTGCCGCCAACGTCTCTTCCGTGTCGTCCTCGAGGACGGAGACCGCCTTCTGGAGGATGATCGGCCCCCCGTCGACCGTTTCGTCCACGAAGTGGATCGTGCACCCTGAAATCCGCACTCCGTGCGCGAGGGCGTCCCGTGGGGCGTGGGCGCCGGGGAACGCCGGCAGGAGCGAGGGGTGGATGTTCATGATGCGGTTGCGGAACTCCCCGATGTAGTAGCCCGTCACGATTCGCATGAAGCCGGCATGGACGACGAGGTCCACGCGCTTCTCCTTCAGGACTTTCACGACCTCCCGCTCGAAGGCCTCGCGATCTTTCCCGAACTTGCGGTGATCGATCACAATCGCCGGGACGCCCGCCGACCTCGCGCGCTCGATGACCGGAGCCCCGGGGACGTTGCAAACGAGCACCGCGAGGTCAACGTCGAGATCGCCCCGCTTGCGAGCGTCGGCTAGGCTCTGGAAGTCCGTGCCCCTTCCGGACGCGAGCACTCCCACCTTGACCCGAGCCATCGTCCCTCAGTGCTTGAACAGGCGGATTCCCGTGAAGACCATTGCGATCCCGTGCTCCTCCGCCGCCTCGATCACTTCGGCGTCCCGGATCGAGCCGCCCGGTTGTGCGACGGCCGCGACCCCCGCCAGCGCGAGTTCTTCGATGCCGTCACGGAAGGGGAAGTACGCGTCGCTCACCGCGACGCTCCCGCGCGCCGCGTCCTTGGCCTTGAGGCGCGCGATCATACATGCGTCCACCCGGCTCATCTGGCCGGCGCCGATCCCGACCGTGCGGTCGCCTTTCACGAGGACGATCGAGTTCGACTTCACGTAGCGGCTCACGGTGATCCCGAACAGGATGTCTCGCATCTGGTCCGCGGTCGGCGATGCCTTCGTGACCACCTTGAACGCCTTCGGCCTCGGCTCGGGGAAGTCCGTCGTCTGGAGGAGGACGCCGCCGAGGATGCGGACCATGTCGACGCCGTGGTCCTTCCGGAGTTCGCCGTGCGTCCGCATGATCAGGAAGTCTCCCTTCTTCTTCTGCTGGAGGATCGCGAGCGCCTGCGGCTCGTATCCGGGCGCGATGACGGCGTCCAGGACGTCCCTTCGCATCGCCTTCGCGGTAGGCAGGTCGACGGTCCGGTTCAGCCCGACGACGCCGCCGTAGGCGGAGATGGGATCGCACGCGTGTGCCGCCTCGTAGGCCGACTCCAGATCCGAGGAGAGGGCCGCCCCGGCCGGGTTCGTGTGTTTGATCACGACGGCCGCGGGACGATCGAACTCCGACACGATCCGCAACGCGGCGTCGAGGTCGATGAGGTTGTTGTACGACAGGTCCTTGCCCTGGAGCTTCTCCGCGTTCGCGGTCGCGGCGGACGGGAACGACTCCCGATAGAGCGCCGCCTTCTGGTACGGATTCTCCCCGTACCGGAGGTCCGCGATCTTGTCGTACGCGAGGCGAAGGGCGGGAGGCAGGGTCGCGCCTTGCCGCTTCGCGAGGTAGTTGAAGATCGCCGCGTCATATCGCGACGTGTACTCGAACGCCTCCACGGCGAGTTCGTCCCGCAGCCGTTGCGGCACGGTCTTCTGATCCTGCAGGGCGCGCAGCACGTCCGGGTAGCGTGAGGGCCGCACGATGACGGCGACCCGGGCGGCGTTCTTCGCCGCCGCGCGGATCAGGGAGACGCCCCCGATGTCGATGTTCTCGATCGCCTCGGCCATCGTGACGTGCGGCTTCGCGACGGTCGCCTCGAACGGATAGAGGTTCGCGACGACGAGGTCGATCGCGACGGCGCCGAGGTCCGCGAGATCCCGCTCGTCGCCTCGCGGCGCAAGGATCCCCGCGAAGATCCGCGGATGCAAGGTCTTCACGCGGCCACCGAGGCCCTCGCGCAGCCCCGTGTACTCCGCGACGGTCGCGGCGGCGATGCCGGCCTCCTGCAGCGCCTTCGCCGTGCCCTCCGTCGCGATGAACTCAAAACCGAGGTCCCGTAATCCCCGAGCGAATTCGACGAGCCCCTCCTTTTCGGAGACGCTGAGGAGGGCCCGGCGCGGGGAGACCATCCTTATTACCGAGTCGCAATGGGGAGGCCCCCATTAAACCTTCGGAGGGCTCGGAGGCCATCGGGCTCGTTCACACGAGGGCGGCGGCGGGCTCGGGGCGAGGAAAGAGTCCCGCCTCCTTCACGAGTTCCGTCACGACGTCCTCCCATCCGACCGGCATGATGTGGACGCCGCTGACGCCGTCGATCCGCTTCAAGGCCTTCACGGTCCGGACGGCGATGCTGAGGCCTTCCGCCCTCGGGTTCGGGGCGCCCTCCATCCGGTCCATGATATGTTTCGGGATCACGGCCCCGAGCTTCTCCGTCATGAACCGCGCCATCTTCGGGGACTTGAGCGGGATGACGCCCGCGAGGATGTAGACTTTCTCGTGGAGCCACTCCTTGCGCACGAGCCGCATCCAATCCTCGAACCGATCGACGTCGTAGACGCCCTGCGTCTGCACGAAATCCGCGCCGGCGGTGACCTTCGCCCGGAGCTTCGCGAACGACTCCTCCTTCGAGCCGCGGAACGGATCGGCGGCGGCGCCGATGAAGACTTTCGGCGGGACCTTGACCATGTCGCCACCCCGCAACGTGCCCGCGTCGCGGAGAACCCGGAACGTCGCGATCATCTCCTCCGTGGTCAGGTCGTAGACCGCCTTGGCGTCCTTCTCGTTCCCGGCGGTCGGTGGGTCACCCCAGAGGCAGAGCACGTTGCGGATGCCGAGGGCAGACGCGCCGAGGAGGTCCGCCTGGATCCCGATGCGGTTGCGGTCCCGGAGGACCATCTGCATGATCGGCTCGATGCCCGACTGGAGGACGAGGGTCGCGGCGGCGAGGGACGAGATCCGCACGAGGGCTCGCTGCCCGTCCGTCACGTTGCACGCGTCGACCAGGCCCCGGTACATCGCGACTTGCCGTTCGATGCTCGAGGGATCCGCGGATCCCGGAGGGTGGATCTCTGCGGTCACGGCGAAGCCTCCGGACGCGAGGACCTTCTCCAATCGGCTGCCCGCGCGCATGACGTGCGACGCGACGCCGACGGGCATCGTCCGCAGGAAGTCGCCCGGAATTTATGTAGGCTTCGGTCGCGCGTCTCGACGGAGGTCGCGTTCACCATCCGTAGCGGTCGCAGAGCTCGAGCGTGCGGATCATCCGGTAGAACTCGCGCACGTGCAAGGTGAGCGAGGGCCTTCGGATCCCGGCCGAGAGCATGTGCTTCCACGTGAGCCCACGCCAATCGAGCCCCGATAGCTCGCCGACGACCGAATTCATCAGCCGGTCGCTCCACCGACGCACCCGATCGATCATCCACCACAGGAGCGGATCGAGGAATGGCGAGGATCGGATCGCGCGGTCGTACGCGAACATCGCGGCGGGGTCTTCCGCCTCCAAGGCCGCAACGGCGATCTCGCCCGCCAGGCGGCCGCTGAAGAGTCCCGGATGGATTCCGGCGCCGTTCATCGGATTCGTGATTCCCGCGGCGTCGCCGACCACCGCGAGCCCCGGCGCGGCGAGCGACGCGAGATCATAGCGGTACGGGATCGTCCCGGCGATCGTCTGCGTCTTACGGTCGACGTCGATTCCGTGGTCGCGACAGAATGCGACCGTCGCCGCGTGCGCGTCGATGGGTCCGCCCGCGCCCACGTTGACGTCGTCGCCTTTCGGGAAGACCCACGCGTACCCGCCCTTGTACCGCTCGGCGATGAACAGCAGGAAATATTCCGGGTCCAGCGGGGCGACGTCCTCGCGCCGGAACCGATACTCGTACGCGAGGATCCTCTCGAGGCTCCGGATCAGGCCGGCGTCCCGCGCCACGAGGCTCGCGGGACCGTCGGCGCCGATGACCGCGCGGGCATCGATCGTCTCGCCGTTCGCCTCGAGCCGCCATCCGCCGTCGTGGGCCGCAAGCCGCGTGACCCGCATCGCGGTCCGCAGGTCCGCGCCATCGTCCACCGCCTCTTCGACGATCCAGCGGTCGAACCGCGCGCGGTCGATCGCGTACCCGGCGAGCCGGGTGATGAAGAACCATTTCCCGTTCGGGGCGACGCACTTCGCCCCCGCGACCCGCTGGGCGATCCACTCCTCGTGCGGCGAGAGGCCGTTCGAGAGCAGGCCGAACTCGCTCACGCCTTCGGCGCACTGCACCGGCTCGCCGACGACCTTGCGTTTCTCGAGGATTACCGTCTCGAAGCCCGCGGCGGCGAGCTGCCGAGCCGCCATTCCGCCGGCCGGTCCCGCGCCTACGACGACCGCGTCGATCACGCGGTGCCCAGGAGGCCATCCACGCTACTTTTGCCTTCCGACGAGGCGCGCCCGGGCAGTCGCTCGATGAGGTCGCGCCCGTGCGGCGTCGGCCGGAACACGTACGGGGGCACGCCGCGGCGCACCGCGGGGCCTCGCTGCTTCGTCACGAGCTGGATCGCCGTCAGGACGCGCAGGCTCTTCCCCGTCGTGTAGTCCGAGAAGCCGAGTTCCTCCGCGATCTCGTTCGCGCTCGCGTCCGGACGGTCTCGGAGGAACCGGAGGATCGTGATCGTCTGGCGGTCCAACGCCTCGGCCGTCTGTTTCTTCTCGGGCCGTGGCTCGAGCTCCAGCCGCTCGTACACGCGCTTGCCTTGCTCCGACGGGCTCACGACGACGTTCAGGAGCGCCGTCTTCTCGATCTCGAGGAGGTGCTTCGCGACGGCGACCGGAGCGATCCCCATCTGGGCGGCCAACTCCGGAATCTTCGAATCGCTGTTCCGGTAGACCTTGTTCTCCACGACGATGGAGAGGACCTCGCGCTGACGTTCCGTCAGGACGCGGGACCAATCGTTGGAGTGCATCCGCCGGCGCCATGGCCGCGACCGGACTTAAGCGTTTTCCTCCATGCGAATGCAAGGGGTCGTTGTCTGACGCTTCTGGAGGTACGATTCTGCGGCGCCAAGGTCAACGGTCGGCAGTGCTGTCGGAGGACGCTCAAGACTATAACCCGCAGGCGGATTCCGCCCCGCGGTGTCGTCGTGGCGGCCGAGATCATCGACGGCAAGAAGATCGCGACGGAGATTCGGGATGACCTCAAGCCCAGGCTCGCCAAGCTCGCCGACGCCGGCAACGTCCCGGGTCTCGCGGCGGTCCTCGTCGGCGAGGACGCCGCGTCGCAGCTGTACGTCAAGATGAAGAGCAAAGCCTCCGAGGAAATGGGGATGGCCCACTGGACCGTCCAGTTGCCCGAGGACGTGTCGGAGGCGCGGCTCCTGCAGGAGATCGGCCGCCTCAACTCCGATCCGAAGGTCCACGGAATCCTCGTGCAGCAGCCCTTGCCCACGCAGATCGCGGTCGAGAAGGCGGTGTCGGCCGTCAGCCCCCTCAAGGACGTGGACTGCTTCCATCCCGTGAACGTCGGCCTCGTCCTGATCGGTCGCCCGCGCTTCGCCCCCGCCACGCCTGCCGGCGTCGTCGAACTCCTGATGCGCAGCGGGAACGATCCGAGCGGCAAGGACGTCGTGATCATCGGACGGAGCAACATCGTCGGGAAACCGCTCGCGGCGCTCCTCATGCAGAAAGGCCCGAAGGCAAACGCGACCGTCACGATCGTGCACAGCGCGACCCGCGACCTCGAGACGCACACGAGGCGCGCGGAGATCCTGGTCTCGGCGATGGGCTCGCCTCGGTACGTGAAAGCGAACATGGTGCGCCCGGGCGCGGTCGTCATCGATGTCGGGATCAACCGCATCGCGGATCCGAACGCGAAAGGCGGAACCCGCACGGTGGGCGATGTCGACTTCGACGCGGTGCGCGCCCTGGCGAAGGCGATTTCCCCGGTGCCCGGAGGCGTGGGCCCGATGACAATCGCGATGCTCCTGTCGAACACCGTGTCGGCCGCGGAACTCGCGGCGAAAGCCGGCGCTTCCGATGCAACGTAGCGGATAGGACGCCGTCTAGGTCCGCGCCCCTTCATCCTCCGTTCGCGAAACTAGAAATCCCGGCGGCCGTTTTCTCTGTGGTCGTCGCCATGAGAGTCCTGGTGGTCGGTGGAGGCGGCCGCGAGCACGCAATCGTCGAGGCGCTCCGGCGATCCGACGCGGAGATCCTCGCGGCGACGTCGAGCCAGAATCCGGGGATCCGCCGCGCCTCGAAGGAGATGCTGATCGGCGAGGTCACGGCGGTCGACCGCATCGCGTCGTGGGCGAAGGGCCAAGGCGCGGACCTGGCGGTCGTCGGTCCGGAGATCCCTCTCGAGAACGGAATCGCGGACGCTCTGGAGGCTGCCGGGGTTCCGACGGTGGGCCCGTCTCGCGGGGCGTCGCAGCTTGAGACGAACAAGGAATTCACCCGCGAGCTGATGCGTGAGCGTCGGATCCCAGGGCTTCCGCAATTCTGGGCGTTCGACCAGATGAGCGGCTTCGAGGAGTTCGTCAACGACTCCGATTTCGAGTTCGTGATCAAGCCTCTCGGCCTCACGGGCGGAAAGGGCGTGCGGGTCTGGGGCGATCACTTCTCCACGAAGGCCGAGGCGCTCGCGTACGGTCGCGAGATTCTCGAGAAGAAAATCGGCGGGACCGCGCGGTTCCTCGTCGAGGAGAAACTCGTCGGCGAAGAGTTCTCCCTCCAGGCGTTCTGCGACGGCCGCTCGTTGGTGCCGATGCCGTTGGCGCAGGATCACAAGCGCGCCTATGAAGGGGACAAGGGGCCGAACACCGGCGGGATGGGGTCGTACAGCGAGGCCGACCATCTGCTTCCGTTCGTCACGCGAGACGAGTACGAGCGGGCGCTCGAAACGATGACGAAGACCGTCGATGCGATGTTCGCCCGCGACACGCCGTTCAAAGGGATCCTGTACGGCGGATTCATGGCGACGCGCGATGGGCCGAAGCTCCTCGAGTACAACGTCCGCTTCGCCGATCCGGAATCGATGAACGTCCTGCCGATCCTCGAGGGCGACTTCCTCGACGTGTGCGTGCGCCTCACCGGCGGGAACCTTCCGACGAACGTGAAGTTCTCCCGCAAGGCGACGGTATGCAAGTACGTCGTGCCGATGGGCTACGGCTCCCACCCGAAGGCCGGCGAGCAGCTCAAGGTCGACGAAGAGAGCATCCGCCGCACGGGGGCGAAACTCTACTACGCGAGCGTCGACGAGAAAGGCGGCCATCTGTACACGACGACATCGCGGTCTCTCGCTGTCGTCGGCATCGCCCCGGACCTGGAGGCGGCCGAGTCGGTTTCGGAGGAGGCCCTCGCGTTCGTCGCGGGCAGCTTCTACGCCCGCCGGGACATCGGCAAGCCGGATGTCGTCGCCGAAAAGGTCGAGCGGATGCGGAAGATCCGCGACGGGTGACGAGACGCTTCCCAACTGGCCACGAGCCCTCGGCAACCCAAACGCTCGACGCTTTGGTCAACATGTTAGTCCAAAGCACCGGAGGCTTGCGGAGGTTTCGGCAGCGATTGGGCGGGGGAACTCCTTCCCGTTTGGACTAACTTGTTAGTCCAGAACTCGGCCGATGGCGATCGGAGGCGCTCGTCGACACGTACGAGCGGAGCGGCTATCTGAAGGAAGACGTGAACGGCCTCCTCGCCCTCCGTTGGCGCTCCTATACGGAGGTCGACGTCAAGCAATTGGTCGCGCGCATCCTCGCGGTCCCCGGGCTGCGTCAGACGGAAATCCGTCCGAAGAGTCGACCGAGGAATGAGCCCGCCATCGCACGGGGCCAACCCTCATATAACGGGTCGGGCCATGGGCGCGGCGTGAAGAACCTCGACGACGTGATTTCGAACATCGAATCGCGCCTCGACGAGAAGGACGAGGTCCGCGAACTCACGATCAAATCGTCCCGCACGATCGCGCGACTGAGCGGCAGCGTGATCCAGGGCATGCATCGCGGTCAGGATGTCTCGGCGGTGCTCACCGAGGCCCGCGACGAGGTCCTCAAGTTGAAGAGCCTCCTCCACGACCACCCGGACCTGTACCACACGGGCATCGTCGAGAACGCGATGCAGGAGGCGTGCGAGGCGTTCCTCGTCCATGCGATCCTCGAAGCGGAACCGTTGCCGAGCCCGAAGGAGCTCGGCGTGACGGACACTGCGTACCTGCTCGGCCTTGGCGACGTCGTCGGCGAGTTGCGGCGGTTCGCGCTCGAGCACCTGCGCCGCGGGGACGTCAAGCTCGCGTCGTCGTTCTTAGAGAAGATGGAACGGATCCTCGACGCTCTCATGCGGTTCGACTATCCGACCGCGCTCGTTGCCCTGAAGAGGAAGCAGGACGTCGCGCGAAGCCTGATTGAGAAGACGCGCGGTGAGGTCGCTGTCGCCGCGCGAAGCCAGGATCTCGCGGAGAAACTCGACGCGGTCCGCGAGAAGCTCTGACCCTTCGTTATCAGGGTCGATTCCGGAGTCGGAATTCACTTAAAAGCCCGCAGGCATCGAATCGCGCATTCCACCCAGCGAGGCCCTCGCCTCCCTCTGGAGGGCGAGCCTCGAGAGGGGACCACCATGGCCGATGTACAGAAAGTGCCGAGCGGGATCCCGGGACTCGACGACCTGATCGAAGGCGGATTCTGGCCGAAGTCGACCGTCGTCATCCTGGGGTCGAGCGGGACGGGCAAGTCCACATTCGCGATCCAGTTCCTCATGGAAGGCATCGAGCAGGGTGAGCAGGCCTTGTATGTGACGCTCGAAGAGCCGCCCGAGCAGATCATGCGCGAGGCGGACCTGATGGGCTTCGACATGCGCAAGTACTACGAGAAATCGCTCTTCTTCATCCACCTCAAAGGCCGCAATTTCAAGAAGATGATTGAGGAGCAGCTGCCGCAGCTCGTGAAGGCGCGGGCGGACTACAACATCGCCACGCGCGTCGTGATTGACCCGATGACGCCGGTGATCTGGGCGACGGCGGAGCGACTCGAGCAGCGCGAGCTGATCGGCAAGCTGTTCTACACGCTCAAGGAACTCGGCGTCGTGCTGTGCACGGTCGAGGAGCACGCGAAGCCGGGCGAGACGATCGGGGAGGACGTCCTCCTGCCGATCTACCTGTCCGACGGCGCGATCCACCTCGAGTATTACCCGATCGGCGGGGCGTTCAACCGCACGCTCAAGCTCTTGAAGATGCGGGGCTCCCATCACGGCGAGGGCGTCTATCCCTACCTGTTCGCGCGCGGGGTCGGCATCGTCGTCCGCGCGAGTCCCACGCCGATCCCCGAGGAGCTGACGCGATCGCACGCGAAGACCTTCGACGAGGCCCTCAGGACGGCCGAGGGGATGAAGGCGCCCGCGCGCGTCGTCGAGCGGATCAAGAAGATGCAGAAGAGCTGGGACTACGATTACTCGCCCGAGGAAGCCCTGCAGATCCTCTTCAATTCGTACGGGCTCAAGCGGGGCGGCTAGATGCCCTACGCCGGCACGGTCGACAAGACGATGGGGGCCGAGACGGCCGGTCATCTGAAGCACCTCCTTGAGACGGAACTCAAGCGGGCGCGCGAGGAGAACGATCTCAACATCGCGATGTTCCTCGGCGTCGACGGCCGGATCTTCTCGTCCTCGATCCCGAACCAGCTGGATCCGCGGCAGTATCGGCTCCTGAACCTGCTCAAGGGGAACCTGGCCCACATCTGCAACCAGCTCGGCGGCCAGAACATGATGATGTCCGTCCAGCAGTTCGAGGCCGGGACGATCATCATCTCCGGCGTCGGCGACCGGGCGTTCCTCGTCTTCCTGACGGCGAAGCCGGTCGAGATCACGAAGATGCAGGGCGTCCTCGCGAACGTCGTCAAGACCTCGATTGTCGTGCGACACCTGTTCGAGTCGAAGCCGATCACGCCCGCCGTCCTCGCGACGTACGACGAGGCCGTCGCGCTCGAGCTGAAGCGGCTCACGCGCATCCTCTTCGTCGAGAAATTCGGGGAGACGAAGGAGTTCAAGAAGAACAAGGAAATCGCGCAGCATCTCCAGGCGAGGCTGGGCGCGCTCGTCGGCCCCGGCCCGCTCCAGGAGATCGTGACGATGGCGTACAACGAGGTCGGCACGACGGCGCCCTACATGACGGCGGCGCACTGGGACCAATTCGTGTCGATCGTGACCGAGAAGGTGCGCGACCTGCGCGGCGACACCGTCACGGCGAAGGCGGAGAAGGAGTGGCGGGCGTACCTGAAGCAGGTCCTCACCTCGTTCGTGTGATCCCATGATCGGTGTCCGCCCATGATCGATGTCGCGCTCGCGTCCCTGATCGAAGACATGATCGAGAAGGCCGGCGCCGACGGCGTCGTCGAGTTCTGGCAGCGGGTCGGGGACAATCTCGCGAGCCGGATGGGCAAGGAGGCGTACCTCGGGTGGACCTCCTTCAACGTCGCGGTGCGCGAGGGCCGGACGGCCTTCAGCATCGAGGGCGAGGTCACGCCCCTCACGGACATGGCCATCACCGATGTCGACGGGGACGTCGTCGGCTACCTGTACGCGATGCGGCAGTGCTGCTACGTCCCGACGATCTTCCGCACGCGCTTCGCCGTCGGCCGGATGAGCCCCGCGGATCGCATCGTGACGGAGGAGTACAACGAGAACGTCCACAACATCGCGGTATGCAACTTCTGCGTCTTCCACGAGCGATTCCGCGAGGAGATCGCGAAGAACGTCACCGTCTCGGGGAACTCCCTCGCGTGCTACCTCCTCGCCACCCGCGGTTGGAGCGGAGCAGCGAAGATCTCCCCGAAGAACGTCTCGCAGGTGAACATCAACGAGGACCACGTCCGCGCCTTGCTCCGGAACTACGAGTGCGTGTACGCCCTCGTGCTGCGCGGCGCGCGGATCAAAGGTGACCGCTAGCATGCCGGAATCCCGGATCCCCGACAGCAACCCGTTCGTCGAGATCGCGACGCATCTGTTCCTCGAGGACATCGCCGCAAAGGTCGGCGTCGGGGGCCTGCACAACTACCTCCTCTCGCTCGCGAGGAACCTCGCGAACTCGATGCCGAAGGAGGAGTACGGCACGTGGCCCGAGTTCCTATCCGCGCTGACGACGGGCCAGTCGATCCTCTCGACGTTCGAGGAGGTCCTGCCGGTCACCGAGCATTGCATGTCGACCTTGCGTTCGCCCTTCGAGCGCGGATGGCGGGAGTACGCGAAGCGCGTCGGGGAGTTCGCGCCGGTCCACCGCGAGGTCGCGCGGTTCTACAACCACAAGGTGCAGCCGACCGCGGTCACGTCCGTGCACGTCGTGCTCCACACGTTCCGAGAGGCGGCCGCGGCGCGCGTCCGGGTGGCCGACCGCGGCGTGCGGTACCAGCCCGTCGCCACGGCATGGGTCGACGGCGAGGCGCAGGTGCCCGAAGAGGCGAAGCTCGAACCGCTCTTGAAGCGCGCGGGGATCACCCGCACGAAGCTCGGGATGTTGCTGCGGAACCGTTCCGACGTGTGGCTGCTCGAGTCGGCCTGATTAGGGGCGCCCGCGTCGGCGCACCGCGACGGTCGCAATCAGGACGGGCAGGAACACCGCGATCCCGATGAGGACCGTCCAGCCGGTCCCGAGGCCGGGCGTCGTCCGATAGAACAGGTCGGAAGCAAAGGCCTCGCCGCGGGACGAATCGATGATGCCGTTCCCGTCGAGATCCGCCTCGATCCGCACGCGATGGGCGCCGGGCTGGAGCCCGATCGGGAGGTAGTTGAACGACGCGGTCGCCTGCGCATGCGAGTCGATCCTCGCGATCTTCCGCGAACCCACGAGGGCGTCGTCCACGAAGAAGCGCGCCGTCAGGTTGACGGCTGCGGTCGTCCCGTCGTTCCGGAACGTTGCCGACAGGAGAATCGGCGTGATGACGATAATCGACTTCTCGACGCTCGTGTTCTCGGACGTCGTCCCGACCTGCGCGCCCACGCTCACGACGAGCCTCACGTCGGTGTCCCGCGGCGGCGCGGTGATGTTCAGCCGGAAGGACGTCGTGTTCCGCGTCTCCGTCGTCGGGTTCGAACTGGACGGGACCGCGCCCGCCGCATCGGGGCCTGTGACGTACCAGCGGGCGGTGTACGTCACCTCGCCCGTCGGCCCGCCGGAGATCGTCAGGTTGTACGCCGCCCGTTGGCTCGGGGCGAGGGACGAAGGACCCGTGAGGTTGACGACGAGCGGCAACTGGGCGGTGGCCGAAGGGACCGCGAGGGCGAAGACCGCCAGCAAGACTGCGGCCCCCAGGATCGCCGTGCGCGCGGCCAGTTCACCGCCTCCGGGTGAGGAACAGGCCCACCCCGACCGCGGCCGCGCCCGCGACGAGGGCCGCGACGAGTTGCATGTTGAGCGGCACCTCGTGGGCGATGTCCGGCCCACCCTCCGTGACGGCCCCGGCGGCAAGGGCCGGCAGCTGGAGCGTGAAGAACCCCGTCGAAGCGACGGCCATCGAGTCCTGCGCGGAGGCGCGCACGATGGCGGTCGCACCGCTCGCGCCGCCGGACGACTGCGACTGGAGGCGCACCTTCGTCGTCGAGTTCGCCGGGACGGTGACGTCGGACAAGCGGATGTCGTTCGCGGGCCCGCCGACCGTCCCGAGCCGGGCGGTCCAACCGCCCGCCGCGAGGTCATCGGGGTTCGTGATCTCCACGTCGATCGTCTCGTCGGCGTTCCCGGAATTCTTGATCGTAAGCGTGTAGTTCAGGAAGCGGCCGTCGAACACGCCGGAGTTCGGATCGAGGGTGAGGGAGAGGCCGCGCGTCCGGACGATGTCGACTTGGACGTCGACGGTGCCTTGGGTCGTCCCGTCCGTCGTCGAGGTCGCGACGAGGGTGATCGTGCCGTGGTCCACGAGGGCGTCCGACGGACTCGTGAGCGTCACGCTGACGGCCGCGCTCGTGCCGGAGGCCCCGAAGTTCAGGGAGACCGTCGAGGGCGCGAAAGCGAATTGCCAGTCGGCGGGGCGGCCGGAGAGCGACCAGGTGTCCGCGACGTTGCCCGTGTTCCGCACGACGATCGTGTACGTCGCCGACGAACCGGCGGCGATCGCCTGCCGCTGAGACGCGTCCCACGACACGACGACGGACCGAGAGACGACCTTTTCGAGGGCGAGGTTCGCGACGGTGTCCAACTGCAGCGCGACGGACGTCGTGGCTAGGTACGTGACGGAGATCCCGTTCTCCGTGGCCGCCTTCGTCGCCGTGATCGTGTAGACGCCCGTGGGCAGGACGGTCGAGTACGATCCGCTCCCGTCCGACGTCAGCTCGAGTGTCGCCGTCGACTGGATTTCAATGGACGCAGACGTCCGCGCTCCCCGCGGGTCCGTCGTCACGCCGAAAAGGGCGAACCCGCTCGCCAGGGCGATGTCGCGGACGGACTCGGAGGCATGGGGGACGGTGATCTGGAAGAACGACACGGCGCTCCCGAGGGCACGAGACGCATACACGTCGTACGTGCCCGGCGCGAGCCCCACCGAATAGGAGCCGTTTGAGCCGGACGAGGCGGTGGCGGTGATCGCGCCCCCTCCCCGGGCGTTGAACGTCACGGTCGCGTCGACACCGAATCCGCCGAAGCTCACGGTCCCCGAGACGGTCGTGTTGTCGAAGCTCCGCGAGACGGCTATGTCGAACGAGATTTCCGCGACCCCGGGTGCGACCGCGAGGCCGCCCGTGAAGGCGTACGCGTAGAAGCGCGGCACGCCCGCCTCGGTCGCGGAGTTCGTCCCGGTCAGCGTGACGGTGTAGTTGCCGGGGACGAGGTACGCGGTGTACGCGCCGGAGGAGTCGGTCGAGACGTTCACGAGGCCGCCCTCCGCCCGCGCGAAGGAGACGGGCATCGGCCCGACGACGCCCGCGCCGTTGAAGAGGGCGTGGCCCGCGACGCGCGTCGCCTTGACGAGCGCGAACGTCAGGTTCGTCGCCGGCACCGTCGCGGTCGAGATGAATGCATACACCTCCGGGACGATTTGCTTGGTCCCGTAGACGGCGTAGGAGCCCGGCACGAGGTAGACCTCGAACCCTGCCGTCGTCGCCTCGGCGGTTCGGTGCTCCGGTCCGTCGAACGACAGCGACGCGGACTGTGGGGCGCCGGACAAGGTGACGTTCCCCGTCACTCGGGTGCGGACGACAATCGCGATGTCGACGCCGAGGGCCGCCTGGCCGACGGACACGTCGATGCCGTTCGATTCCTCGTTCTGGTACCTCGAGTCGCGCGTCGTCGAGACGTTCTCGTCCACGACGAGGTCGTACGTCCCCGGGACGACCCGGAAGCCGTAGCCGCCGTTCGAGTCGGTGACGGCCGTCTGCGCGACCGCGCCTTCGCCGATGGCGACCGCGCGGACCGTGACGGGTCGGTTCAGGAGCGGGGCGCCGCCGAGCAGGACGCTCCCTCGGACGTCGACGGAGGTCGGGACGAGGGCAATCGGCAAGAGGGTTCGGAGGCCCGCTGGCGAGGAGGTCGGGATCGCGCGCGTCTCGAACCCGAGGGCGGACACGGAGCCCTGGTACGTGTGGTTCCCGAACAGGGGGACGAAGAACCCGCCCGTTGCGTTCGTCGTCAGGGCGATGTGCGCCCCAGCGTCGTCCGTCAGGGCGATGTGCGCGCCGGCGACCGCCTCGCCCGGATCGAGCGCGGCGTTTCCGTTCACGTCGCGGTAGACGGACCCGCGGACCGCCTCGGAGGCGTTCACCAGGCGGATGTCGACCGTCCGGCTGCCGGTCAAGGCGACGGACCTGAACGACGCCGCGGCCGCGGTGAACGCCTCGACGTCGTACGTGCCCGTGGGCAGGAAGGCGAGGTAGCCGCCACTCGCGCTCGTCGTGAGCCACCGCTGGCCCGCCCCGTTCGTGAACGCGACGGAGGCTTGCGGGTTCCGGATGGCGGGATTCGGGTCGAAGACGGTGCCGCCGACCCGGACGCCCTGGACGAACATCGCATCGAAGGCGGTCGTGGCGCCGGCGGCGACGAGGACGCGACCCAACGACGCGTAGAGCGTCGTGCCCTGGTACAACCGTCCGGAGACGAACCACTCCCCGGCCGGGAGGCGGATCGAGTACCGGGCGGACGCGTCGGACGTCGCCGTGCGGACCGTCGAGGGGTCCGTCGCGGCCTGGAAGTCGAGGCTGGCGAACGGCTGGTCCGTCCCGAAGAGGGTCGTGCTGCCCGCGACGGTGCCCGACGGCCGGAGCGTCAGGTTCAGGAAGAAGTCGGAGTTCTGCGCCCGCACGCGCGCGGGGTTCGAGGCAATGTCGCCGGACGCCGCCGTGACGGTGTAGTTCCCCGCCATGAGCGGCCGGATCAGGTACGACCCTTCGCGATCCGCCGTGAACCGGAGGGTGGTCCCGTTCGTCGCGTCGACGGCCTCGAGCGACGCGCCCGCGACGGGGCCGCCGAGGCTCGAGCTCGCGGTTCCCCGCACGTTCGCGTACGGCACGGCGACGTTCGCCGTCACGTCCGACGTCCCGATCGTGCCGTCGGCGGCGCGGACCGTATGTCTATTCGCCTGCACCGTCACGGCGTACGTGCCCGCCGGCATCGGCGACACCGTGAACGAGCCATCCGGCCGGCTCGTGGCGGTCCGCGCGTACGGGAACTCCTTGTCCGTGAAGGTGAGGGTCGCGCCCGGCAGGACCGCGTCGCCCGCTTGGAAGGCGCCGTTCCGGTCCAGGTCGAAGAAGAGCGTGCCGCTCTCCGAGTGCGCGGGGACGTGCAGGTCCCGGGTCATGATCCAGTCCGGGATGCCGTCGCCGTCGGAGTCCGAAGGCACGCGCATCGCCTGGTCTTCCGACACGGGGAGCGTGGCCGCCGCAAGGGTGCGCGTCCCGATCAGGCTCGTCGACCGCCGTCCAACGGACGCCGTGATCGTGACGTTGCCGAAGGGCACGAGCGCACTGTAGCGCCCGCCCGCATCCGTCGTCGTCCAGTAGTGCGGCGTCCCGAGCTCGTCCGTCACGGTGATGTTGACGCGCGCGAGGGGCACGCCATCCGCCGACACGGTCCCGTTGACCCAGGCGCCGTCGTAGTACCGCAGGAACACGACGCCGTTCGCCACGGTGCTCAGCGTGCTCAGGTCGACGGTCCCTTTCATCTTCCCCGCTTGGATGTCCGCCTGCTTCTTCTGGGCGTCGACGTAGTTCATCGCCTGCCAGGCGTCCGTGTGGTTCGCGACGTCCGGGAACGGGTTGAAGTACGACGTACGGTAGACGACGCGCCAGTGGGTCAGGTTCCACGCGGGCTCCGGTGGGAACCCCTGCATTCCGGGATCGAACCCGGGGATCGTCGGGTTGTTGGGGAAGCCGATCTCCGGGGGGGAATACCCGACGTACGCGCGGTAAAACATCGAATTGTAGAACGCCGGCTGGTACGCGATCCGCTGGCTCGTGATCTGGTCCCCGGGCTGCACGAACTGGATCTGGACGTTCGACGCCCGGGTCGTGTTCACGAAGATCTGGAAGAACTCGGCCGGGAGGACGCGGCCGTCCGGGAGCTGGATGACCCGGTGGTCCGCCAGCTTGACCGGGGCGTAGAAGATGCCCGTGTTCTGCGCGCTGATCGGGAACAGGCGCGAGTCGACCGCGAAGTAGCCGATGTCCCGATCCGTCGCGTCCCGGAGCGCGTGGTACAGGTCGACCATGCGTTCCTCGCCCATTCGTGCGGTGAGGAGGTGTGTCAGGACGATGTACTGCGCGTTGAACGGGTGCATGTTCGAATCCCAGACGCCGTACGTCAGGGGGTCCGCGAGGACGAGCGCCACGTACTGGTCCGGGTGGCGCAGGACGCCGGCGAACGCGTCTGCCGAGATGCCGTACGCCGACAAGGCGTCCCGGACCTCCGGGCCGATCGTGCGGCCGTGCGCCCAGTAGTCACCCTCGACGAGCCGGACCGCGAGCAGCGCAATCCCTTGCGTCTCGTTCTGGGCGGTGAGGAACTGGCCGGCGAGCGCGTAGCCGTTCTGGAAGTTGTCCGCGACCGTCGGATGGGCGCCCCGGTCGACCGCCTCGAAGCCGTAGTCCCACCACGACAGGTAGGCGGGCCGCAGCTCGGGCGGTTCGCCCGCGTCTTGCGTCCGAAACCAGGTCCACGCCGCGGGATAGTAGTCCGTGACCTTGGGCAAGGTGTACCCGAACGCCCCGAAGTAGAACGGGCTCGTGCTGCTCGGATTGTAGCCTGGGGCGCGCAGGAACGACGGCAGCGTGGAGGCGACCTGGCGGTCGTACTGCGTCTTCAGTTCGAACGGGATCGCCGCGTCGAGGCCGAACCAGACGTTCGGCACGAGGACGAGGAACACGATGCCGAAGGCCGCGAGGATGTGCCGCACTTTCAGGGACTTCCGGACCGCGTTGCGCCAGCTCCCCTCCGCGAGCGAGCGGTACGTGCGCCGCATGGTCGCGAAGTCCGCCCGGACGAGGACCAGGTCGATCGCATACCCCGCCGCGATCGCGAAGGCGGGCGATGCGTTGAAGATGAACCGCGCCGCCGTGATGGCCATGAAGGCCGCGACGACGGTCCAAATCACCGCGATCCGGTACGCGGGGTCGCGCCGCCGCGGGATCTGCCACAACATGTACGCGATCGCGACGAGGCTCATGCCGAACGTGAAGAGGCCGAAGCTCAGGATCAGCTGGGACATCCCGGGCGCCTGGTCCTCTGCGATCGTCGTGACGAGCTTCGACTGGATGAAGTAGCCCGCGCCCGTGACGAACGCGCTCGCGAGGGTCGGGTTCACGACGACGGCGACCGCGAGCCCGACGCCGCCGGCGATCAGGGTGCTCGGAATCACGAGCGTCCACGGGTAGTCGCGCGTCACGGTGAAGGCGAGGCCGAGGACCATCGCTGCGAGGAAGAGGTACGCGGGGACGTCGAACCAGACGCGGATGTTGTTCCGTACGTAGTACCATTGGAACGCGAGGGCGATGGGCGTCGCGAGGGCGATCACGAACAGGATCCAGGCGCCCATCGGGTCTTCGTTGCGGAAGCGGTCCACGAACATCTCCGCGGCGAACCAGACGAGCAAGATCACGCTGACGTACGCCCAGCCTTGCCACGCCAGGGCGATGACGGTGACGCAGAGGCCCGCCAAGAGCGCGTACAGGACGCTCGTCCGATTCTCCCGGAAGAACCCGCCCACCCCGGCGGAAATCGACTCTCGCCGGAACCAGTTCTCGACCCAGCGGCGGCCTTTCATCGTCTTGAGGGCGCGCAGGAAGAAGTAGAACGTCGTGACGACGAAGAATAGGGTGAAGGCGTCGTGGTCCGCGTCGGTCGCATTGCTCCGCTGGAGGTGGCCCACGCTAACCGCGAGCAGCAACGCCGCGATGATTCCGGCCTTCCGGCCGAACGCCTCCTTGCCGAGCGCGTACGTCGGGAAGACCGTCAAGGCGCCAAACAGGCCCGTGGACAGGAGGAAGACGAATTCCACCGCGTTCCAGGCGCTCGGGAAGAGGGGCGAGAGCGTCCGCCCGACGAGCAACGAGAACCACGGGAAGAGCGGCGGCCTCGGGTTCTGGAAACAGACCGGGAAGTTCGTCATGCAGTCCTTCCCGAGGTCCTTCCCGGTCTGGAACGAATAGCAGAGGGCGCGGTCCCAATAGTATGAGTCCGACCCGCCGGAGACCTCGATGAGGGTGTTCGCGTCGCACGTGCTCGGAGCGCCCGCGAAGGCGAGGCCGTACACGAAGTACACGCGGACGAAGAGGGCCAGGCCGAGGATCAGCACGAGGATGGCAGCCGTCCGCCACGGGGCGCGGAGCCATCCTTTCCCTTCGTCCACGACGCGATAACCCTCCGGGAGGTTGCGCCCATGAGGGAGCCCCTATTTATCCGTTCTCGGGAATCCGCGGAGGGCGCGAGGTCCTCCAGAAGGGAGGGCGTCGCAAGAGGCTTTTGGCGCAGCCCTCGAACGGCTTGGGACCGCGATGGGCTTAAGCCGCGGGCCGCAATTCCACGCTCGATGAAGCGGGACCTCATGGAGATCCTGTGCTGCCCCGTTTGCAAGGGCGACTTGGAACTCACGGTGAAGACGGAGAAAGAGGAGATCCTCGAAGGGTCCTTGTTCTGCAAGAACTGCAACCACCGCTACGAGATCACGGACGGCATTCCGGATCTGCTGCCGCCGGACTTCAAATGACCCTGCGTTCGCGGTGGATTCGTCGTCAGCGGTCCCCGATGAGGATCGGTTCGGTCACGACGATCTTCGAGGCGTCCGAACAGTATCCGGTGGTCCAGTACATCGTATGCGGACCTGCGGTGACGGGAGCGTCGATGGTTCCGTTGAACCGGGTCCACGCATATTCGAGGGGCAGAATAGCAGGGGAGGGGGCCAAGGCTTCTCCACGGTCCCGTTCAAGACCACGAGGCCGATCCATCCGTACCCATCGAACGCGGTCCACGCTCCGACCACGTGCGCGCCCGCCGCGGAAACCGTGAAGTGCAGGACCCACGTCCGGGCCTCGGTTTCGGAGAAGACCCTCTCGGCGGGGACGAGGAGTGCCGCGTGGACGGAGAGGGCGTAGGCTCCTGCGACGACCACGACGAATACCGGGACCACCACGGAGAGGGCACGATCCTCGGCCTTCATTTCGAACGGATCAGACCGCAACCCGGGATGATGAAACCTTGGCGGTCGTTCGGGGATGTCCTGATTTGGGCCTGGCCGGCCTCGCGTCGGCGGACGAAACCTCCGAACTCTAGGGCTAGACGAATTCGGCCTGCGCGGCGACAATCTGCGCGCTGTCTCTCGCGCGCGCGTACGCGTCGAGGGGCTCGCGATTCAAGGTGAGGAACTGATTTCCCCACGTGAACTTCGAGAGGATCGCACGCGCTTCCGGCTCTCGTCCGAAGATTACGAGGGCCGCGGCGAGCGCTTCGACCGACGACAGGACGAACGGCTTCCCGTAGTTCACAGGATTCGCCGCGAGGAGATAGGGGAGCGCCCGCGGCGTGGCGTGCGGGACCGTCGGGAAGGTCCCCCGCTTCCACGAGACGTCGATCACCGCGAGGCCGTGCCGCTCCGCGCGCGGCGCGTCGGCGGGCGACAGGGCCCGTTCCGCCTTCGGGGTGAGCAACACGGCTCCGCGGGGCAACGAGGAGGGTCGCGGGACGAACGTCATCAGGCCAAGCCGCTCGAGGCGGCGTGAGGTGCATTTCTTCGGATCGCACTGGCCCGCGTGGTACGCAACGAGTCGGATTGCGGACATCCCATCCTCACGCTCTCTCGAACTCCGCGTACAGTTGTAGGCCCATCGGCAGGGGTCGGGTCCCAAGGACCGCGAGCCGTCGCGAGAGGCGGCGGGGGACCGCGTTCATCACGCGGTCGGGGAGAGGGATGCGGTACGCGAAGCGCCGGACGACCCGCAAGCCGGTCCGAGCCCCGAGCGACCGGAGTTCCGAGAGCGTGAATCCCTCCCTTCGATGCTCGTCCGGATGGCTTGGCGTCGTCGCGTGCGACGGGTCGTGGAGGAGTTCCGGATGGAGGGCTCCGTGCGTCAGCGGACCAGCCAGGTTGCGCACGACGGAGTCCGGAAGAAACCGCAAGAGTCGGTACGGGAGCGCCTCGGCATTGGGTGTCGTCATGAAGAAGCGGCCTCCGGGTCGCAGGACCCGGTGGACTTCACCGAGCAGGCGGACCGGTTCGTCGAGGTGTTCCAGGACCTCCGTCGCCACGACCGCCTCGAACGTCTCGTCCCGGAAAGGCAGGCCCCTCTCCGCGTTCGCGAGGAGGACGTGGAGGGTCGCCGGCCTCTCGCGGCCTCGCTTCCGGGCCTGAACCGCGGAGGTGCGGAGAGGGAGGATGTCCATCGCGACCAGGTCGAACCCCGCGGCCTCCGAGAGGGTCAGGGAGAGGGCGCCATTCCCGCATCCGATGTCGAGGACCCGCGCTGGGACGTGTTCGCGGAAGCTCGTAATCTGGGTCGCTAGGAGGCGCTGGCGGGACAGGTACTCCCAGCGGATGTAGTCGGCCGGTTGCACGAGGTCCGCGAGGATCCCTTCGATGCGAACCACCATCGCCGAAGGCTCCACCGAAATGGCCCAAGCGGAGGGCCGGAGATATAGGTGTCGTCGTCTCGGGATCCGACACAAAACCTTTCAGCGACGGAGGCCTTGTTCGGCCGCCACCGTGATGATCGAA